>Ga0308157_10000121_pt1 | contig 322325 bp, 287 predicted proteins | sample PhyBR1_FD_201035 | JGI IMG/M metagenome (GOLD analysis project Ga0308157, IMG submission 201035) | Phyllosphere microbial communities from UC Gill Tract Community Farm, Albany, California, United States - DLSLB.R1 | ecosystem: Host-associated > Plants > Phyllosphere > Unclassified | place... | reverse complement strand
GCAGAATCTTTTAATGCTAAAATTAAAAACTTCAGGTTGCAGCTTCGAGGGGTAAAAGACAAAGCATTTTTCCTGTTCAGACTCGCTCAACTTTTTGCATAGTCCCCAACTTTTGTTCATGATCCAATATTGATTTGTGTTTTCCCGTGAATTACAAAAACCTTCCGGAAGATCCAGAAGGCTTTTGCGTTATTAAATGTGGAAATGTTTATTTCTGATTGAAATAATTTCTTAAACAGCCTGATTACAAGTATACACCTGCGGGCATCCAATGTATTTTCCGCAATACGATGGTCCTGTCACAGATCCTGAGCAGCTGCATCCGCAAAGAGATAAATCCGGAGTACCGCTGATTCCTCCTGTGATATTTCTAAGATCGGCTTTCTTTAATTTTGTCGCGTTTTTCAAAAAATTTTGCATGTGATTTTCGTTTTTGAGATTGATATAGTTTTGTTACTTTCCAAAGTTAAACAAATATTAATTATTCAACACATAATTTATTACTATTTTATAATTTTATTTATTAACGTCCTCTTAATACTTACAAAACGATCAATACGTTTAAATATTTCTTAATTAAATCATAATTATTCTGTAAATTCAAGATCTTTGTTGTGCGTCTCAGATATCGTCAAGGTAGAATAAAATGCCAGTCCGAATACCACTGCTCCTACAATAGCAGCACTTATGATCACCGAAAAATCATTCTTAAAAAAATCAAAACCAAAAATCATGACCGGTACCAGGCCGCGGACCATATTCGGAACAGTGGTGGTAGCCGTATTTCTGATATTGGTTCCGAACTGTTCAGCAGCAAGGGTTACAAACATGGCCCAATAGCCGGTTCCTAAACCGAGCCAGACACAGAAAAGATAATAGGTATGCTCCGTATCTGTGTTTCCGAACAGCATGAAAGCAACTCCGATAATTGTGGTAACAAGCATATAAAAAATAGCCATTTTTCGGGATTTCAGGGCATGAGAAATAAAACCGCTGAGCAGATCGCCGACAGAGATCCCGACATAGGCCCACATGATCGCTTTTCCGGGACTGATCTCTTTAATTCCCAATTCCGGAGCAAACTGGTTGGCTAGAACGGCCAGAATCCCGATACAGTACCAGGTGGGTAATCCAATGGCTATGCACTTCAGATACCGAATTAAACGATCCTTATGAGTGAAAAAGAAAGAAAATTGCCTTTTGAAACCACCTGATTTTCTATGTTTTTATAAATGCCTGATTCTGAAACACTGATCCTTAAGAACAACAGCAGGATCCCGAGAATACCTCCTATAATGTAAGAAATATTCCATCCGCCAGCAAGTTCTACCGTTAACTGGGCAACCACAGCACCCATTAAACCAAATCCGGCAACAACAGAAGTTCCTATTGCCCGTAAATTCTTTGGCAGGCTTTCAGAAACCAGGGTAATTCCTGCTCCCAGTTCTCCGGCTAGCCCTATTCCTGCAATAAACCTCAAACCGGCATACTGATATACCAGGTGTTCCTTTGGAAAATAGGGTAAAAACCCACACGCTATATTGGCCACTGAGTATACCAGAATAGAACCGAATAAAACCGAAAGTCTTCCTTTTTTGTCCCCGAAGATTCCCCAGAAAATTCCTCCCAGCAGCAGCCCCACCATCTGGGCATTGAGGATAAATGTTCCATCGATATCCGGATTGAGTCCCAGCGCTTTTAAACTCGGAATTCTGACAATACCGAATAAAAGGAGATCGTAGATATCCACAAAGTAACCTAACGCAGCGATGATGACGGGAATAGAAAAGATAAGTCTCATTTTTGAGGACAGCGGCAATTCTTCTTTTTGCATTATTAAATTTTGATAAAAATAATAAAAGCTTTCAATTTCTCGAAAGCTTTTGATGAAAACATATTAAAATTAAAAAAACTACTAAATTTTGTTAATCAATTTAATCGGGAAACATTACAGCATCCGATAATTTTATGGGATTGTTATTTCTTTTTATTTCCTGTTGCTTATTCTTTGCCAGTTCATTCCAGTTGATATTTTCACTTCATTACCATTCTCATCCACAAAATTCATTTTTATTTTTCCCATCTTCGCTTCTTTATAAGGATCAAGGTAATTACTGATGTATATTTTATTAAGCTGTTCTTTATTAACTTTTACGAAGGTGTGATTTCTAAAATCAACGCCGTCATAGGGATCATAAAAGTGATTAAGAAGCTGATGCACCATGAAATCGTAATTTTCTCTGTCATCATGTATCCGGATGATAAGTCCGGGGAGCCCCTTAAAGATGAATGGACCTTCCGGGATCGGTATATCCTGGGTAAACCAGGCCGTCCATTGTCTGCCCTTATATGCTAACGTTGCCTTCTGACATTCGTAATTACCGATTTTCTTTTTTTCAGGAATAATTTTCCAGGCCAGCACAGGAGTCTTTTCGTTTACCTCATATACATCGACCAGAAGACGGTTATATTTTTTCAGATTTTCGCCATTTTTAATGACTGCATTGTTGAAATTGATGGAAAATGATTTCGGCTTTACGCCCTTAGTTCTTACAGAATCACTTTTATATAGATTTTCTGCATAAAAACGGGATATGTCATTACCATATATATCCAGAAGCATTATGTTATTTCGTATATCCTTTCGGGTAGAATCAGCTTTAGACTTTATTTCATACAAAACCCTGGTTTTCTGAGCAGATAAAGCAGTAAAAGTACTGATCCCAATGACGATACTAATTAATATTGGCAAGATCATAATATTGAATTGCTTTAGACTTTAAAGGATTTACACTCCACTCTTCCAAAATTCCATGGTATGGATCATACCCACATTTTAGAGGTTTTGAAAAGATATTTGACGGATTTTCTCTGTACATCCGGCAATCTGTACAGAAATACCTGTACTCACAGCACTTACAGACTTCAACCTCATTTTTTTCATGTAGTTCTTGAAATAATTTACTTGTTAATACATTTAAAATGATCCAGATACAACTGCAAATTTTCTTTATGTGTTTTTTTGTATATTCTAAACGACAATGCTGAATTTTTACAGACAATATTTTTTGTGATAAATCTCCGGGTTTCTTTTATAGAAGGAACTTTTTCATCGTGAGCCATCAGAGCGCAGTCATATACTTTTGCAGTAGAGTTCTGAAGATAAAACAGCTTGTCTCTTCCGTATCGATGTACCGGTTTTCGTAATTTATATCTAATACTGTCAAATTGCTTCTTATTCTGAGCCATATCGAAGCCACCAAGTAAGAGCATCGTCACTTGCGCAGAATCATTGGTCAGCCTGACATAGGAATTATTTCCCAATTTTTCCAATGCCATAGAATTGTAGATGGCTAATGGACTGTAATGATGAGTTCCACAGTTCCATAACAGTAAAAGTATGAACGCACTTATAATGCATTTTCCCATTCCGTTCATTCAATTCAATATATAACTGCCTCAATGCCAGAGGCAGTTACTGTAAATTATTAATATTTAAGTTTTAAATATCAATAAGACTCATTAGCGGTCTCATCAGTCCCAGCACACTCTTCACCCTATCCCTTCTTATGCATATTGGAACTATTTTAGGATTAATCAATAGGTCTCCCTCCACCGTTTGATATTTATTCCTAATGTCATCAAACGACTGAATTTTTCTGCTCGTATCTTCTTAATGATTCCTATTTATAATTAAGTATATTTGGTTACTCCTACTCTGTCAGCTTTTCGGAATCCGCTGATTGATTTAATCATTGCATGCATATTGATCAGTCATTCAAAACTAAAATTAAAATTCTAAAAAATGTAAGTTATAATTTGTATTTTTTATGCACTTTTTTTGTACAAATCTGATATATTTCTGCATTCAGTTATGAATCAAAAATGTGATTTGAAGGAGTAATAATATGTAAGGAAATAAGCATACAATGCGCTAATACTAACCATTCTGCCATATTTTACTACTCTGGATTTTCATTTTTTTGAAACTAAATACTATAAAAAAACCTTTCAATTTCTTGAAAGGTTTTAAGATATTATTACATCCGCTGTTATCTTGCAATATTCACAGCTCTTGTTTCTCTGATTACGGTTACTTTTACCTGTCCCGGATAAGTAAGTTCGTTCTGAATTTTCTCTGAAATGTCATACGATAACTGGGAAGCGACTTCGTCATTTACTCTTCCGCTTTCTACCATAACCCTTAATTCTCTTCCGGCCTGGATAGCATATGCTGAAGAAACACCTTCAAAACTTAATGCTGCAGACTCAAGATCTTTCAGTCTCTGGATATAAGATTCCAATACCTGTCTTCTGGCTCCCGGTCTGGCACCTGAAATGGCATCCGCAACCTGGATAATCGGTGACAGTAATGATGTCATTTCAACTTCGTCATGGTGAGCTCCGATCGCATTAATCACTTCAGGGTTTTCACCATATTTTTCAGCCCACTGCATTCCCAGCAAAGCGTGAGGAAGTTCGGATTCCTGCTCAGGAACTTTTCCAATATCGTGTAACAGACCTGCTCTTTTTGCCAACTTCACATTCAGTCCTAATTCAGCAGCCATGGTGGCAGCGATATTGGCGACTTCTCTGGAGTGTTGCAATAGATTCTGCCCGTATGAAGAACGGTATTTCATTCTACCTACGATTTTAATAAGTTCAGGATGTAAACCGTGAATTCCTAAATCAATGATGGTTCTTTTACCAACCTCAATGATTTCCTCCTCAATCTGTTTTCTTGTTTTTTCCACCACTTCTTCGATTCTGGCAGGGTGAATTCTGCCGTCTGTAACCAATCTGTGAAGTGACAGTCTTGCGATCTCTCTTCTTACCGGATCAAAGCATGAAAGCAAAATAGCCTCAGGGGTATCATCCACGATGATTTCCACTCCTGTTACTGCTTCCAGGGCACGGATGTTTCGTCCTTCCCTACCGATAATTCTTCCTTTTACTTCATCAGATTCGATATTGAAAACAGAAACCGAGTTTTCGATGGCCTGCTCTGTTCCGATTCTCTGAATCGTCTGGATTACGATCTTTCTGGCCTCACTTTTAGCATTCAGCTGAGCTTCTTCCATAATGCTCTGAACGTGTGCCTGAGCTCTTGTTTTAGCTTCTGCCCTCATGGTTTCTACCAATTCAGCTTTCGCCTCTTCAGCTGTGTAATTGGAGATTTTCTCCAGGATTTCCACTTTCTTGGCAGTGGCAGTGTCCAGCTCGTGTTGTTTTTTCTCTAAGACCTCTGTTTTTCTAGCATAATCTGCAATCTGTTTATCAAGATCTTTTTCAAGCTTACCGGCTTTGCTAAGCTCGTCATTCAGCTTATGCTCCTTGTCTTTAATTCTTTTTTCGACCTCCTGCATCTTCTTTTCTCTCGACTGGATATCAGCATCATGCTGAGACTTTAATTCCAGGAATTTCTCTTTGGCCTGAAGGTTTTTTTCTTTTTTTATGGATTCAGCTTGTACGGTAGCTTTTTCTATAAGGTTTTCGGCATTCTTTTTTGCATCATCTATAATAAATTTACCTTTGGTGTTCAGTGAGCTTTTAGAGAAAAGAATCCCTATTACTGCACCGATGACAAGGCAAATCACGCCGACTATAATGGCTGTTGTCATAATCTATATTGAGTTTTAATTGTCTTTACAATGTTAATAAAAAAGCCTACAACAATTCAGTGATATAGAGTAAACTCCTAATCAACACGATTTGAACTGATTTCCACGGTCTGTAATCCGGAGAACCGGCACGCCATTCAGTGGACATTTGTTCGGTAATTGTTTAGCGTTGAGTTTACCTTTAATGTGTTAGAATTATTGTAGGCAGGTTTTTCTGGGAAAAAAAAATCTATTTCCCAATTTCATTCAGCGACTGATTAATCCGGATTAATCTTTCGTTGGTAGAATTTATATTTTTTTCGTAGTTCATAGACGTCACTTCGGCATTCGTTCCCAATTTAAGGGCACACATGGCCAAAGCATCCTGTTTGTCTCTCACATCGAAGTTCTGTTCAAAATCTTTAATCATATTCTCTATCTGCTTCCCCACCTTACGCAGCGTTTCTTCCTCTGCTGCCGGCACATTCAGCGGATATACTCTCCCGGCAATGTTGATGGTTATTCTTCTTACCTCCATTATAATCCACTGTTTTGAAGCTGTGCAATACAGAAATCTATTTCTTTTACCAATCTGTTGATATGGTTTTTCATTAGTCTGTTGTGTTCAGGATTTCCTGATATTGCTGAATAAAGTTTTATATTTTTTTGTTCTTCTGCTAATACCTGAGTTCTTTTTCTTTCATCATCATATCTCTTCTTCAGTTGTTCATGTTCAATATTTAATTCTGAGAATTTTTCAGTAAGATTTTTATAATTTTTTTGTAATAGTAAAATCTTTTTCTCTAATTCTGAAAAATTGTTTTCTAAATCTTGAAGCATTTCAGGTTTGTATATTCTAACTATTAGCAAAAATAACAAAATATTAATAGTAACAAAAATAAAACGCTCTATATTTTAAAAGGACAACGAAAAAGGAGATACAAAAGCATCTCCCGTTTATATTTAAAAAGTATTTTTTATTCAAATTTTAAAACAAAAAATACAGCTCTTGTCTGTAAGGTAGACATCGCAGCGGTCCAATAAGGAGGCGTATTGGCATTATCGGCCACTTTTTCATTATTCATAATGAATGTTCCTCTTATCGCAGGTGTCAGTTTAAATTTATTGAAATAAAACTGAATACCCATCTCGGCAGACCATGCAAAATTGTGTGTCGTAGATCTGAATACCTGTTGCAGATTGTCATCCGTAGAATCTGAGTTTGACTGGAGGTTTACGATATAGTTTACCCCTCCCGCAATATAAGGTCTTGAATTATACCATCGCTGCCCATGGAATTCCAGCAATACAGGAATATCTACCAGGGTAGATTTTACCTCTCTCACTTTATCTTTTTCTGTCAGTGGAATCGGGATAAAAGGATCATTCGTAAGAGATCCTGCCGCATACTGGTCGTTTGATTGGGTGTTAAAAGTCAACTGCCTCTGAGCAAATTGTAAGCCTGGTTCCATTCTTAAGTCCAGATAATCGTTCAGTCTCCATTTACCGATCAATCCGGCCCCGAAGCTGTAACTTTCTTTGGACGTAACAAGGTTTTGGTTACCTTCCATACCGTATCTCGGATCTAAAACGATACGGTAGTCTAGTTTATTCCCGTTCAAATAAAAACCCCAACTGAATGTCTGTTGATCAAACTCCTCCAACTTGTCCATCCTGTTTCGGGTTCTGAATTGCGCATCTGCAAAAAACGCAATATTTACTGAGGCTAAAACCAGTGCTTTTAATAAAAATTTATTCATAGGTTACTTTGTTGCTTTATAAATTGTGGCTATACCTAAACTTAGTTTTTTATATTCAACTTTTTTAAATCCTGTATCTAAAAGAATTTGCTTCATCTTTTCCCCAAAAGGAAAAGCATTTACAGAATCCGGAAGGTATGTATATGCCCTATTATCTCTGGAAACCAGTCTGCCGATGGCAGGCAATATATTTTTGAAATAAAACATATAAAATGGCCCCAAGAACCCCTCAACCTTTGAAAACTCCAGTATATAAACACTTTTGTTATCTTTAACTACTCTTCTTAACTCTGCTAAACCTTTTTTAAGGTTTTCAAAATTCCTTACTCCAAATGCAACGGAAACAGCATCGAATCTATTGTCCTCAAAAGGTAAATTTTCTGCATCTCCCTTTTGCATGGAAATTTTGCCGTCTAATTTAAGTTTTTTTATTTTAATAACGCCAACATTTAACATTTGTTGCGATAAATCCAAACCAATTACTTTTGCATTGGTTCCCTTTTCAATCGTGATGGCAAGATCCCCCGTTCCGGTAGCCACATCCAGCACTTCCTGAGGGTTATCATTTTTCATCATTTTCACCAGTGTATTTCTCCATAAAACATCTATTTTCATGGATAGAACATGATTCAGAAGATCATATTTCGGTGCAATATTGTCGAACATATCCTCGACCTGACTTTTCTTCGTTGCCTCAGAATTGTAGGGAGTTACTTTGGTAATATCTTTTGTCAAAACTTAAAACTTGTAATATTCTTTATAATAATTAAGGTAATCCTGTTTTCTGAAGATCTTAGATCTTGATTCAACCTGCTGTATGTTTTTGATCATTTTATCATAATCTTCATTTACATTATAATAGAAATCATCTGTATACAGCCTGTTGAAGTGCCTGGCTCCGCCCAAATACGGTTTCCCGTCTATAATGGTTTTATCTAACGCCAAAAGTAATGAATCTTTTTTAAGATTGTATCCATAATACTGATCGTTGATATAGTAATCCTGATGGGCAATATTAATAAGCCCTCTGACTTTTTTAACTTCAAATGCCGAATCAAAAAGCATTTTTTTATTCTGGTCAAAAACTTTGATAGAATTTTTACCGGTATTCAGGTCCACCGAAACGGTCTGCCCCGCAGCGATCGTGCCTTCCGAACCATTATTAATTTTATAGTAATATGTATTGGGCGTAGGATTATCTACTACGTAATAGTTTTTTTTGGCTAAAAAAAAGAAGTAAATCCCAAAAGCGACGATAAACGCCACTACTGCAATGAGTAAGCCCTTTAAAGAAGGATTGTTTTTCATAAGACTGTAAAGTACAATTTTTGCAAATTTAATAATATTTTTAATTCTTTCTTATTAAGATTAATTATTAACTTTGCATCTTTAAAAAAATCATTTAAACGAATGCCGAATACGATCATAATTGGTTCTGGATCTTATCTTCCCAACAGGGTTATTGGTAGAGACTTTTTCCTGGGTTCAGAGTTTTATTCAGAAGACGGGATAAAGATTGAAAAACCTGCCGAAGAAACGATTGCAAAATTTGTAGAAATTACAGAGATAGAAAACAGGAGATTCATAGAAGACGACCTTTCAAATTCACAGATCGGTTACGAAGCTGCAAAGATGGCCATCGAAGATGCAAAAATAGACCAGGAAGAATTAGACTATATCATTTATGCAAGTAATTTCGGTGAGGTTACCGTAAACGGATACGCTGATTTTATGCCAACTATGGCTGCAAGAGTGAAAAACAAACTGGGAATCAGAAACAGGAAATGCGTAACGTATGATATGCTTTTCGGGTGCCCGGGTTGGGTGGAAGCGATGATCCTGGCAGATACTTTAATCAAAGCCGGGTCTGCCAAAACTATTCTCGTTATCGGAGGGGAAACCCTGAGCCGGGTAACAGACCCTTATGACAGAAACAGAATGATTTTTGCCGACGGAGCCGGAGCTGTAGTGGTGAAGGCTACCGAACAGGAAAATGTAGGAATTATCGCGCACAATACCATTTGTGATAACGGCCCTGAACTGGATTATCTTGCCAACGGACCATCCATCAACAAAGATTCTGATCAGACGCGTTTATTTGTGAGAATGCAGGGAAGAAAAATTTATGAGTATGCTCTTAAAAATGTTCCTGCTGCGATTAAAGAAACGATTGATGATGCAGGTCTCTCCATCCAGGATATTAACAAAGTACTGATTCATCAGGCCAATGCCAAAATGGATTATGCGATGATCGAAAGGCTGCATAAACTTTATCATATTAAAGAGTATGATCATGCCATCTCTCCTATGACGATCCAGATGTTCGGAAATTCATCCGTTGCTACAATTCCTACCATGTTTGATTTAATACTTAAAGGAAAAATGGAGGGTCATTCGTTTAAAGATAAAGGTAACATCGTGATGACTTCGGTAGGTGCCGGAATGAACATCAATGCTATCGTATACAGATTTCCTTAATCAAATATATTAATTTAAAAATATAAAAGCACAGGGAAACTATTCTTTGTGCTTTTTTTATACTCATTATGCAAAGAAATTTTTTAATTATTGCAGTCATTTTTCTGTTTTTAGAAATATACATCTATCAGGCTATAAAGACATTAACAGACAACATATGGATCAGAGCCGGCTACTGGACGGTTTCGCTGATCATATACGGTTTTTTCGCCTATGAAGTCATGCATTTTAACAGAGCGGACAAAAGCATGATGAGAGCACAGATCATGATCTCATTATTTCTGGTTTTTATACTTCCGAAGATTTTTGTTGTATTATTCCTGCTCATTGATGATATCTTCAGAACCGGAGGCTATCTGATCGGGTTAACAAGACCTACAGAAAACTTTTTCCCGGAAAGGAGGAAATTTTTAAGCTTAGTGGGGCTGGGTCTCGGAGGTGTCCTTTCTGCGCTTTTTGTGGATGGTATTACCTTTGGAAAATATCGCCACAAGGTGAGAAGAGTGAGAATCAATTTTGCAGATCTTCCAAAAAGTTTCAAAGGCTATAAAATCGTGCAGATCTCAGATGTTCACAGCGGCAGTTTTTCCGATCCTGGCAAACTAGAACATGCGGTTAACCTGATCAATGAACAAAATCCTGACCTGGTCTTATTTACAGGAGATATGGTAAACAATATTGCGGATGAATTCAAACCATTTATTCCTCTGTTTTCAAAAATAAAAGCCAGGGACGGTAAATTTGCCGTACTGGGAAATCATGATTATGCCGATTATGTAACGTGGCCGTCATTAGATGCTAAAAAGAAAAACCTTGATACGCTGATCGATTATGAAAAACAGGCCGGTTTTGATATGCTTCGGAATGAGCACAGGGTTATAGAAAAAAACGGAGAAAAACTTTATATTTTAGGGGTCGAAAACTGGGGACTGAAACCATTTCCGCAGTTCGGGAGACTGGATGACGCCCTGAAAGGAGTTCCTGAAAACGCAACAAAAATCTTGATGAGCCACGATCCGACCCACTTCGATTATGTGGTAAAGAAGCATCCGGGAAACATTCATTTAACGCTTTCAGGACATACTCATGGCATGCAGTTCGGACTCGATCTGAAAAATATAAAATGGTCACCCGTGCAATACAGATATCCAAAATGGGCAGATCTGTATGAAAGTGAGGGGAAAATGCTATACGTCAACAGAGGGTTTGGCGTGTTGGGATATCCGGGGAGAGTGGGTGTACTTCCGGAAATTACGCTTTTTGAATTGGCTTAAAGTTTAAGATTCAGCATTCTTCGTTTAGAGTTTTATCAAAGTTTAGAATCTGGTGTCTGCAACCTAAAAAATATAATCTTTCATACGGGAAGTAGCCATCTCCTTCTCGTTAATCCAGCTGAGGAGGGCATCTAGTTTGTCCTCCATTTTCTTACCCGAATTCAGCCTGCGGTAGAAAGGTATTCTGAAAGGGTACTTCGTAAAATCTGTGAACTGCCAGGAGTTGAGGTAAATTAACACAAAATCATCATTCTTTAATGTTTCAAAAACCATATTCCTGTAGAATTTCATCGGCAGAATCTGAAATACGAGATCATTGTACGGCAGCTGACTGTATGGAGAAATGCTCTCCGGAATAATACTCATCCCGTTTTCCTCAGCAATTTCCGTGTCTCTTTTAAGTCGCTTCAAAGGAAAGAGAATATCGGCATTGTCAATATTTGAAATATAATTAAATTCGAGCAGTTTAAGATCCTCCTGGGGAAGTTTATGCTCTTTCTGGCGGATGCCCTTAATTTGCTTCTCTAATAATTCCTGAACAAATTTCTTGGAGTCTTCAGTTTCGCTAAGGTTTGAATGTTCATTATAAAAAGCAATTTCATGCCCTTTGGATGAAATTGCTTTTATAATATTCTGAAGTTTTGCAGCGATGGAGATTTCGACAAAAAAGCTTCCTTTAATATCATGAATCTCTAAAATTCTTAAAATAGCTTTTGTATTATCTTCTGTAATTTTCAGTTTCTCTTCAACGGAAATCTGAAACTTATTTTTAGTATCGGCTTCAATATTTACTATGTTGAAAGTGAATAAAATCATTTAAACTAAATTTAAGATAAATTTTTTACCTATTTGTAAATCAAATGTTAATAAAATTTTCAGTTAAAGTTTAACTTTAAATAAATTATTTCTTATCTAATTTAACTTTCAGATTTTTGATCATGTCCTTTGTCATTTCGGAAATCCCGAAATCGTAAGATAATCCCCAGTCTTTTTTAGCTACAGAATCATCGATAGATGCCGGCCATGAATCTGCGATCTGCTGTCTGAAATCCGGTTGATAGTCGATTTCAAATTCCGGAATTTCCTTTTTGATTTCTGCCGCCAGTTCTTTAGGGGTAAAGGACATTCCGCCCAGGTTATAGGAAGAACGTACCGTCAGACTTTCTTTCGGAGCTTCCATTAATTTCAATGTTGCGTTAATGGCATCATCCATATACAGCATCGGCATTCCCGTATTTTCAGAAATAAAACTGGTATATTTTCCTTCCTCAATGGCTTCGTAAAAGATCTCTACGGCATAGTCTGTTGTTCCGCCACCGGCAGGAGTCTTCCATGAAATCAGTCCCGGATATCTTATACTCCTTACATCTACTCCATGCTTGTCAAAATAATATTCACACCATTTTTCACCTGCCATTTTAGAAATTCCGTAGACTGTAGTGGGATTTAAAACGACATCCTGCTCTACATTTTCTTTTGGAATTCCTTTTCCAAATACAGCGATTGAACTCGGCCAGAAGATCTTCTGAAGAAGCCCTTCTTTTGCCATTTCACAAAAATGAAGCAGAGGTTCAAGGTTTAATTTCCACGCAAAAACAGGTTGCTTTTCTGAAGTACCCGACAATAATGAGGCCAAGTGGTACACGGTCGTGATTTCATAATCTTTAATCACCTGCCTTACCAATTGGGTATTGGTAACGTCCATTCTTTCATAATGTCCTGCAGAAGTGATTCCTTTCTGCCATCTGTCCAACCCTGAAGCGACTACATTGTCGGCTCCGTGAATTTCAACAAGTCTGTTGGTAAGTTCGGTACCTATTTGTCCCAAAGCACCTGTAATGAGTATTCTTTCCGTATAAGATTCCATGTTATCTTGATTAAATGATCAAAAGCAAAAATAAATATTTTAGACCCCATATTAAAACAAAATTGTAAATTCGAGTGTAAATTTTGCATATGAAAAAGATTATTATTCTGCTGGTTCTGTCTTCACATTCATTTTCAGCACAATACACAGATATCAATATCGTAAAAGAAGTTAAGGTAAAAAATAAGGGCGTCGTCGTTTCTGCTCATCCGCTTGCCAGTGAGGCCGGGGCTAAAATTCTTAAAATGGGTGGAAATGCCTATGATGCAGTTACCGCAACCCAATATGCGCTTGCAGTTGTATATCCCCAGGCCGGAAATATTGGCGGGGGCGGTTTTCTGGTCGGGGTAAAAAGCAACGGTGAGAAATTTGCGATCGATTACCGCGAAACGGCGCCGAAAAAAGCATCCAGAGATATGTATCTGGATAAAAACGGTAAAGCCAATACAGACTTATCGCAAAACGGAAGACTGGCAGTAGGCATTCCGGGAAGCATTGCAGGATTCTTTGCTACTCAGAAATACGGCAGACTTCCGATGGATCAGCTTATCCAGCCGGCCATTGATCTGGCAGAAAAGGGATTTGCTATTACCGATCTGGAAGCCAACATGTTAAATTCGCAAAAAGAAAAGTTTCAGAAGCATAATCAGTCGCCCATTGTTTTTGTAAAAGATACTCCGTGGAAAGCCGGTGATATTCTCGTTCAGAAAGAACTGGCTGAAACTTTAAAATTGATCCAGAAGCGGGGGCTAAAAGGTTTCTACGAAGGCAAAACAGCTGATCTTCTCGTAGCTGAAATGAAAAAAGGAAACGGAATCATTACTTTGGAGGATCTGAAAAACTATAAGGTTGCAGAAAGAAAAGCTCTGGAATTCGATTATAAAGGGAACCGTGTGGTTTCCATGCCATTGCCTTCCAGCGGAGGTGTCCTTCTCGCTCAAATGCTGAAGATGGCCGGCTATGAAAATCTTGAAAAGTATCAGCAGAACTCTACTCAGGCTATTCAGATCATGGTGGAAGCAGAACGCAGAGCATATGCCGACCGGGCAGAATATATGGGTGACCCCGATTTCATTAAAGATAAAACCACTTATCTGATTTCGGATGAATATTTAAAAAACCGATGGAAAAGCTTCTCTTTCAGTAAGGCAACGCCAAGTGCAGAAGTAGGAAAAATTATTCATCAGCCTAAAGAATCGACCGAAACAACTCATATTTCAGTGCTCGACAAAGAAGGAAATGCTGCAGCAGTTACTACCACGCTTAACGGTTTATACGGAAGCAAAGTGGTCGTTTCCGGAGCCGGATTCTTTCTGAATAATGAGATGGATGATTTTTCCGTAAAACCGGGAGTTCCGAATATGTTTGGAGCCGTAGGCGGAGAAGCCAATGCCATCCAGCCTAATAAAAGAATGTTATCATCCATGACGCCTACGGTTGTTCTGAAAAACGGAAAACCTTATATGGTCGTAGGAACACCGGGTGGAACAACCATTCCGACTTCTGTTTATCAGTCGATTGTAGATATTGTTGATTTTAAACTGAATACCAACATTTCCGTTAACGCTCCGAAATTTCACCATCAGTGGCTTCCCGACACGGTAGCTTTTGAAAAGAATTTCCCGGAAGCGACTATTAAAGATTTGGAAAAGATGGGTTATAAAGCGGAAAGATGGGATCATATCGGAAAAACAGAAATGATTACGATAGATGATAACGGAACCGTGCATGCCGTTGCAGACGGTCGTGGGGATGATTCTGTAGCGGTAGAATAATGGCGGTAAAATGAAGTTTATACTCTGAAATAAAGTTTTGGCGGGCCTGCGGCCCGCCAAAACTTTTATGATTTTTATCATATTTAAAAATATATTTCCTTATTTTCGGCTTTTAAAAGCAAATAAACTTCTATTGAAAGCAAAAAAAATCTATCAGCAGCTTTACTTTCAGGTAATTATAGCCATCATTGCAGGTATCCTGCTGGGAAAATTCTACCCGGATCTGGGCGAAAAAATGAAACCCCTGGGAGACGGCTTTATCAAACTTGTAAAAATGATTATTGCTCCGGTGATTTTCATCACACTGACTTTGGGAATTGCCCATATGACCGATCTTAAAAAAGTAGGGCGAATTGCGGTAAAAGCAATGATTTATTTTTTCACCTTTTCAACTTTGGCATTAATTATCGGTTTAGTGGTGGGCAATATCTTACAGCCCGGGCATGGTTTGAATATTGATCCGGCTACACTTTCAGGAGACGTCTCGCAGTATCAGCAGAAGGCTCATGATTCAACACTGACGGGCTTTATCATGAATATCATCCCGGAAACCCTTTTCAGTCCACTCGTCGGTGAAAATATCCTCCAGGTACTTCTGGTAGCCATCCTGATGGGCGTAGCCTTAGTTTTAACAAAAGAGAAAAGTCAAAAAGTAACAACATTTTTGCAGGATCTTTCAACGCCGGTTTTCAAAATTGTGCATATGCTGATGAAGCTGGCTCCTATCGGGGCATTTGGAGCCATGGCATTTACGATTGGAAAATATGGTCTCCATTCTGTGCTGAATCTCATCTTTCTGGTCGGAACATTTTATATAACGTCAGCCTTATTTATCATTCTTGTTTTAGGTACTGTTGCTTGGTACAACGGTTTTAATATTTTTAAACTGATGTATTATCTGAAGGAAGAACTGCTTTTGGTGCTGGGAACCAGTTCTTCGGAATCTGCTTTGCCCGGGATCATGGAAAAGCTTGAAAAGGCAGGCTGTTCAAGAGCCATTGTAGGTCTGGTAGTGCCTACGGGCTATTCATTTAACCTGGATGGCACCAATATTTATATGACCCTGGCTTCATTATTTATTGCCCAGGCCCTGAACATTCATCTTCCTCTCGAAAAGCAGCTGATGCTTCTATTAGTCGCGATGTTAAGTTCAAAAGGTGCTGCCGGAGTTACAGGTGCAGGATTTGTAACTTTAGCCGCTACTTTGGCGGTAGTTCCTGAAATTCCGATTACGGGAATGACTTTGATTTTAGGAATCGACAAGTTTATGAGTGAATGCAGAGCGTTAACGAATGTAATCGGCAATTCTGTGGCTACCGTTGTGGTTGCCAACTGGGAAAAACAGCTAGATAAGACGCAGTTACAATATTGTCTGGCGAATCCGAACGAAGTTGAAAAAAAAATGGAAGCTTAGCATCAGTTCTTTCATTTTGTAGATCGAATTAAGTTTGGAGCGTGATCCCGCTTTCCGCACTCGCTATTTTCTATATTTCCGCGGCGAGCCGGAGGCTCGCCGCGGAAATATAGAAAATGAGTTCAGACAGATCCTGCAATCGGGGCTATTAAACCGACCGTTACCTGTCAAAAGCCTAGCTTCAGATCAGTATATTCAGGCTTGAAGGCTGTACTTTGATATGAATGGGTGATTTTATTTTGTTAAATTCACCATCCAGGTGCCAGTTCTTGGTGTTTACCTTAAATTCAATTTCTGAAACCGGAAGGTAGGTGATATACTCATCATCTTTCAGTTTTTTTGTAAACATTCTGAATGCAAAGAGCGGAGAATAGGTCAGCGGAAATTTTTTAACCAGAACCATATCCACCAGCCCGTCACTTTTACTGGCATTGGGTGCAATGTAGGCGTTATTGCCAAACTGTCGGGTATTCGCGATGTTGACCATTAAATATTTCCCATTGTACTGCTGATAACCCTCCGTTAAAAATTTGAGTTTAATCGGTTTGTAACTGAAAAATGTTTTTAAAGAAACTTTAATGTAGTTTTTAAATCCGCGGTTTGTCTTTTCAAACTCTTTGACAACTTTCCCATCGAATCCCGTTCCTGAGACATTGATTGACAGCCGTTCATTAACCGTAAAAGTATCAATCTTTCTGGATTTTTTAATTTTAATTTTTTCTAAAAGTTCCGTCAGGTTTTTGCCGAACTGTGTTTCACTGGAAAACCCATTTCCTGATCCGGCAGGAAAGATAGCGAGAATTTTATCAGTGCTGATCAGGTTTCTGGCCACAGTTGAAATAGTCCCATCCCCTCCGATGGCAACAAAAATATCAACTTCATCAAAATATCTTGCAATGAAATCATCAGTTCCCTGAATAGATTCTGAGACATAGTATAAAGGATTGTCAACCTTATTGGTAAGCTCATTAAGAAAGGGCAGGTAATTTTTTTTTGCCGAAAAAGGATTGATGATGAAAGCTACTTTTTCCATTGTCGCAAAAATAGAAAATTGATTGCTGATTTTGAGCTTATTTAAAGATTAATTAGATTAAAAAATCATTAATGAAGAAAAGCAGAGGTTTAGGTTAGTATCGGATTTTCATTCGGTGCTGAAAATCAGAGTTTATACTTTCCTTTAAATCATTCCATGGAACCGGGATAATAAGATCTCCAATGGTATACCGGGTAGTAATTTCATTGATATTATAATGAAAATAAAGATTTTTTTCATCAAAATAAAAATTGTTTGTCACCGGAAAATTACTGGAAGCTACGAGATTGAATCCTCTGGGATCATATTTTGCCATCTGCTGCATCATCGTTGTATTACAGATATTCTTTCTTAAGATTTCCGACATTCTGCCTGCAGATATGTCCGTGAGATCAGACAACTGTACTTTCTTACTGTTTTTTAAATCGATCACTTTTTCTGCATAGGTATAATTGTCAGAATCTCCGTTTTCCGAGATATTTTCATAATACTGAATATGAATAAAACCGTTTTTATTTGATCTGAGATTCATTTGAGAAGTATTTTCCCATTTTCCTTTCTGTCCTTTTACAGGTGTGAGCTGCAAAGATTTTACAAGCGCATAAGCATCCTCTTTTTGATCTTTCAGGTATTTCTGTAATCCTGTCTTGGAGAAATCTTTAATATTTTTTTTGTGGGAATAAATGCTGTCGAGAATTTTTTTATCGTGCAGATCAGGAAATACGAGAAGTTTTGACGAATATCTCATGGTCACTGAATCAAAAACGGTGAGAGAGTCTTCTTCAATTACAGAATCAACACGAAAATCAAAAAAATCCTCATTCTGTACCTCCTGGTTTCCATCTTTAAATTCTTTACAACTGAATATTGAGAAAAGCAAAACAAGGATCCAGGCGTAACTTCCATTTTTCATAACACAGTGTTTCATGTCATCAGTCAAAAAACATTCCAAAGGCATATAAAAAAACATCCGTACGGATGCCTCTCCGTTATTTTATCTTCATTCTTTCCATAAATTCAGGCTTCAGCGTACCTTTCAGTTCCTCCCATGAAATGGGAATCAGTAGATCACCTGCCGCAAAAGCAGTAATTTCATAAGGACTGTAATGGAAGTACAGGTTTTTTTGATCAAAATAAAAATTACCGGTAGCCGGAATCTTATCAACGATGAGCATATCTGAGTTATCGACAGTCCCGTTTTCATCGGTAGTTCCTCCCGGTTGCTTATTGATATTATTTTTTAGAAGTTCTTCCAGCTTGTTTTTAGGCATTGAGGTAATATCATCCAGCTGTAGTTTCTTTTTATTTTTAAGATCGAAAACTCTTTCTGCGAATCCGTAGTTATCATGGGCTCCCCCTTCGTAAGAACCCCAGAAATATTTAATATGCATATAGTCATTCACATTGGAAACCATTTTCATGGAAGTATCCGAATACCATTCCTGATAATACCGGATATCGGGAAGCCAGTCTTTGGAATCTTTCTTTACAGTGTTAAAATAATCATTCTTTTCTTTTTCATTCAGCTTTTTAATGCCATCTTTAGAGAAGTCCCGGACATCTTTGCTGGTATAATATATACTGTCCAGCAGTTTTTTATCTTTTATAGTGGGAAAGACCAACATTTGAGCGCTGAATTTTATTTTTAGAGAATCTGTCAGCATAACCGAGTCTTTTACAACCACAGAATCAAGCGTAAATTTCTCAGGCTGAGCAACCTCTGTTACATTGGCAGTCAGATGATCAGATTTCTTCTTATTGCATGACGAAACAGCAAATACAGAAAACAGTGCAACAACAGCAATTGTATTTTTCATAGTTTAATTTTATATCCTGAATACAAAAACCATTCAAAAAATTGAATGGTTTTGAAAATATTTAAAAATTAGTATTAATTTTTATTTTTTAATCAGACTGATCACCTGATTTTCCTGCTTTGAAGCCACGCCCCAGATCTGCTTGAAGGCAGTATAATATTCTTTTGGATAATCGGCACTGCCCACTTTCGTTGTGGAAGTTATTTCCAGTGTATTGCCCTTCTGTGCTACAGAATAGCTGTATTCGATCTCTTTGTCTTCCGTCACAATTTTCTTGTTCTTCGGCAGTTCCTCCACGACGTATCCGTCCGGAATTTCGAGAAGTATTTTCTTTACTTTGGTATAGGGTGATATGAAATCGATGGTATACCTTCTTGCTTCGGTCTGGTCAAATTCGTTGGAGTTTTTATTGAGAAACAGCATGGGGTTAATGATCATTTTCTTTCCGATCCTGTCTATCAGATTATCGGACGAGAAATTCATTGTACTTTCAAAATCTCCGTTATTTAAAACTTTTGAATCAATATTCGTAAAATCGATGGCAAAATTCTCTTTGTACTGTTTCTTATATTTATCCGTATTGTCATCATAATTTTCTTTTGCAAACATCGCAAATGCCCCGGTGTCCTTATCTGAATAGGTTCCTGAAATGCTGCCGTTATCATTAATTTTTGCGGTGGCTGTCAAATACGTGAAACTCGGTTTTGCATTAACCATTGAGAGCTGCTGCACTTTATCTTTTGACAACAGTATCCCGTACTCATTCCAGTCTCTCGGCGGAAGCTGATCCATCGACGACTGTTTTGAAGTAGCATCATACAGATGATACACGTCATCTACTTTTATGGCAGCAATTACAAAATTAAGATTGGAAACATTGGGGGACGCCAGATTGATGAGCCCATTATTCACCGTAGAAATAAGAATCGGATCCGCTTTAATTCCTGCTTCACGAAGCATAGCAATAAGCAGCAGATTAATTTCTGCGGCATTTCCCGTTTTGGTTTCTACCAGTTTTTTAAGTCCCTGTTCTGTATAAACGCCTCTGTCCTTGTTCCAGGTAAAGGTATTCTGAACATATTTAAAAACAGTATCTGCTTTTTCGATGTCACTGCCAAGACCTGAAATTCCTGCCGGCAGAATCTCTTTTGCCAGCCTTGTTTTTTTTAATTCTCCACCGAAATCTTCGTTTTGGTAAAGCCTTTCTTTAATCTGCTCCCAGGATGAAGAGTACAGCTTTAATTCCCTGAAATTGGTAGAGTTCAGCTCGGCACTGATCTTTGTTCTGTAATTTCTGTCGTTTTTTACAAATTTTTCCGTTTTAAACCCTTTGATGTTTTCATATCCGAAACGATAGGTTTTATACTGGGTCCCGTACAGGTTTCTTTCTTCCACGACCCTGTATTTTGGAGTTATAGACCCTGTATAATTGATATTATAAGCAATATTTAAAGGGTTTTCCAATACATACTCGGTATACAGTGACGGCGTATCAGATTCGATCATAATCTCAGGGATCGCAAATAAAAAGGGAGAGATCACTTCATACTGATATTCCAAGACAGATCCGTCTTTTACATTGGGGAAAGCCAGCTTAGTGATCGTAATATATTTACTTTCTTTACTTTTGAATTTAGAGTTTTTTTCAACTTTCGTCGGAACGACAACTCCATTTTCAAGATTGTAAGTGAATGCTTTTACTTTATTTAAAGTTTCTACATCACTACCATTCTGGTATAAAGGAACTTCCAGGTTCAACCAGTCTTCAGCCTTGTCTTTATTATAAATTTTAACCCGGTAAAAGTATTTTTTATGAAGCCATCCTGTAGAATGATCTACCATGAAATGCAATGACCGGTATAAAATCTCTGCGGGGGCATTTTCATCCAGTGTAGATTTGGTCTTGGACACATCAGCATCATTAAATTTAGGAGGATTAAGAAATTCGTGTTTTTGTGCATCAATGAGTATGAAGTTCATTGAACCCAACACAATTAAGAATATTTTCTTCATGTTCAGATCTTGGTTATTAGAATTTTAGAATTATCAATGTTGATTGTTTTTTTTCTGAAATTAATATAGTCGTTATATTTTTCTTTAGGATAGATCCCTTTATTGACGCGTATCTTTCTGTTCACTTTTATTTCTTCGCCGTTTTTTACAAAGCTGAGTTTATAAGTTCCGAATTCAGAATTGAGCGTCATGTCATCCGGTATTTCATCGATCTTATAATTTTTGGGAATGATAAAGCTGATCTCAAAATCATCTTCAAAAGACTGTCTCAGCTCGAAAGGCAGCTCACGGTTCTCTTCCGTTTTATAAATATCATTCGAAAAAATGGGCACCGATCTGAAAATCATGCTGTTTCCCGCATTTTTAGAATAATTCAGAGCTTTAAAATCCATTTCGAACTTTGCTATGGCAAGGTCGCGGTCATTGACATAGTTTTTCATTTCAACTTTATCGAAATTTAAAACATCGAGACGGTTTTTCAGTAAATCATTTCTGTCTTTGGGAGATAAATTATTATAGGATAAATTAAAATCATACTGGCTCCCGCTAAATGCAAACTGTCCGGAACCATTAATGCTGTTGTCTTCGTTAAGAATGATCTTCAGAAACTGTTTTTCCTTGTTCTGCTCTGCGCTGTAGGTCGGTGTATTGATCAGTTCAATCCCGTCTTTTTTAACGGACAACACATTTCTGTTCGTGGTATTGTAACTTAAATGATTATAAGCCATCTGCTGGCTTGTATTTTCCAGCCATATATTTCCGTTCTCCGCGGGAACCATTAAAATAGCATGGTTTCCACCCATCGAAGGAAAATCTTTATCAAAAGAAGTATGAGAAATTCCCGAATTTATAACACAGTAATAAGAGGGTATCCCAGCTTCGTCCAGCAGGGTTTTCATATAATTCGTAAGGCCTTTACAGTCTCCGTAGCCTTTTTTATGTACCTCATCAGGCAACATCGGCATCCATCCTCCGATCCCGAGTCCGACAAAAATATATCGGGTCTTCGCCTGCATATACTGATATAGTTTTTTTACTTTTTCTTCCGTAGATCCTTTTAACTGCAACGCAGCAACTTCCGCTTTTATCGCAGGTGTAGATCCGGAAACCGGCTGTATAAGATTATTATAATACCAGGTACCAAAATCTGTCCAGGTATTCAGGGTTCCCTGCTTACCTTCAAGATTGAATTTTGTCAATGCAAAACTTACCTTAGGCAGGATTTCTTCAGGCTGTGGTAAGAGATCAGCTTCATCCACTGCCTTCACATTTTTGTAAGAATAAATCTTGTCCGTCATAGTACCGGATTCGGCGACAGATGTATAGTTGTATTGTGAAGGATATATTTTAGTCCTTAAATCGATTCCGGACTTATTGATAATTCTGAATTCAGCTTCTTCCAGCGAGGTATTTGTGCTGGAAAAAGGAACAAAATCAGGAATAAAAATGGTATTTTCATTGGTAATCTCATAAGAGAAGTCCACCGTGTAAGGATACTGCGTGGGCGTATAAGACAATGCCATAATCCTGCTGTTTGAGTAGAATACTCCCTGGCTGTTATTGGCATAATCTCCAAAATCAGATTTCGAATATGATTTCACCTTTTTTCCTGATGCATCATAAATCGTTACCTTAACATTTGAGATACTGTTTCCTTTTTTATACGGAATGTAAAGCAGTGCCTTTTCATCACCTTCTTTATTTAAAACAGTGGTTACTTTATTGGTCAGATATTTTACTTCATCAATTTTATTGATCTGAACGGTCATAAAATCTTTTCTGACTACCGCATTGGCATTTTTTTTTAAATTTTCGGAAATTGAAGAAACCGGAAAGCTTTGAGCATAATATAAAGAAGCTAATGAAATTGCCCCGATACAAAGTATTTTCATCATTGTTATTAAAATTTAGCAAAAATAGCAAAATCTTAATAACTGTTAAAATTATTTATAGAAATCAATAAAAAAAGATCATATCTTATTTTGTAAATAAAAAAAGTCCCTTAAAAAGGGACTTTCGTTATAATCGTGCTAATTACTATGCATCAATTTTTGCATATTTTGCATTTTTCTCAATAAATTCTCTTCTCGGTGGAACTTCATCCCCCATCAGCATAGAGAAAACACTGTCTGCCTCAACGGCATTATCAATAGTTACCTGCTTCAGGATTCTGTGTTCAGGATTCAGGGTTGTTTCCCAAAGCTGCTCCGGGTTCATCTCTCCAAGACCTTTATAACGCTGAACTTCTACGCCTTTTCCGTCCGGAGACATCTCCAGAGTAAACTCTTCACGTTCTTTTTCGTTATAGGCATACACCTTTTTATTTCCTCTTTTTAGTAAATATAAAGGCGGCTGCGCGATATAAATGTATCCGTTCTCAATGAGTTCTTTCATAAATCTGAAGAAGAATGTAAGAATCAGGGTAGAAATGTGGGAACCATCGATATCGGCATCGGTCATGATAACGATTTTATGATATCTTAATTTAGTCATATTCAACGCTTTACTATCTTCTTCCGTTCCTACGGAAACGCCTAAAGCCGTATAAATGTTCTTAATTTCCTCGTTATCATAAACTTTATGAAGCATAGATTTCTCTACATTCAGAATTTTACCTCTTAACGGAAGAATAGCCTGAAAATGTCTGTCGCGGCCCTGTTTAGCCGTTCCACCTGCGGAATCTCCCTCTACCAGGAACAGTTCTGATTCGGCCGGATCTTTGGACGAACAGTCAGATAATTTCCCGGGAAGGCCGGAACCTCCCATTGGAGATTTTCTCTGAACCATTTCACGGGCTTTTTTTGCTGCCTGTCTTGCTTTTGCCGCTAACACAACCTTCTGAACAATAATTTTTGCCTCATTAGGATTTTCTTCCAGGAAATTGGTCAGCATCTCACCTACAATTTTATCAACGGCACCGGAAACTTCAGAGTTTCCCAATTTTGTTTTTGTCTGCCCTTCAAACTGAGGTTCCATTACTTTTACGGAAATCACGGCCGTTAATCCTTCACGGAAATCATCTCCGGTGATGTCCACTTTTTCCTTCTGTGGAATACCCAGGTCATCAGCATACTTCTTCAGCGTTCTCGTTAAAGCACGTCTGAAACCTGCCAGGTGAGTCCCCCCTTCGTGGGTATTGATATTATTTACGTAAGAATGAAGATTCTCGTTGAAAGAAGTATTATAACGCATCGCAACTTCTACAGGAATCTCATCTCTCTCTCCTTCCATGAAAATCACGTGTTCCATAATGGATTCACGGCTTCCGTCGATATATTCTACAAACTCCTTTAACCCGCCTTCCGAATGGAAAACCTCGGTTTTGAAAGTATCGTCTTCCAGTTTTTCTCTCTCATCGGTTAGGGTAATGGTAATTCCCTTATTAAGGTAAGAAAGCTCTCTTAAACGGCTTGCTAACGTATCATAGTTGTATACCAGTTCTGTAAAAATAGTATCGTCCGGCTGGAAGAACTGCTTAGTTCCTCTTTTATCACTGTGTCCTATTTCTTCTACCTCGGTCTGTGCTTTCCCTTTGGAATATACCTGCTGATAAACATTTCCGTCTCTGTAAACGGTAGTCACCATTTCGTTAGACAAAGCATTCACACATGATACCCCAACTCCGTGAAGACCTCCGGAAACTTTATAAGAATCTTTATCGAATTTACCTCCGGCCCCGATCTTGGTCATAACAACCTCTAGAGCCGATTTTTGTTCTTTTTCGTGAAAGTCAACAGGAATTCCTCTACCGTTATCGCTAACTTCGATCCCGTTTCCTTCTTTAATAGCAACGAAGATGGTGTCGCAGTAACCTGCCAAAGCTTCGTCAATAGAGTTATCTACTACTTCATAAACCAAATGGTGAAGACCTCTGACTCCTACATCACCAATGTACATTGAAGGACGCATACGTACGTGCTCCATCCCTTCCAATGCCTGAATACTACTCGCTGTATATTGTTTCTGACTCATATTAATTATTAAAAATCCTGCGATATGCAAAGACCCACAAATATCGTGATTTTTTTCGAAATATGAAAGTTAAAATATGTCAAAAAACATCGCTCTGACCATAAGAAACAGACAGCAGCCAGCCTGAATTTCACATTAATAATTTTATATCAGCTTATTTTTTAATAATCAAATTTGTAGCTTTTTGCCTCAGATTATTTGATATTTTTCGCATTTTTAAGAGAAATATGGTTCCGATAATACTTATTATATTTTCTTGTATTCTTATCAGAAAGAAACGTGCATCTTTTTTTAAAAAATCTCACCGTAGGTAACTAAGCTATTTTACAAGAAAATTCTTCATTAATACCTCGCTAAAACCAAAATTATAAATGACCTGTTTTCTAAGACATTAAAAAATATCAAAGTTAAAACCTAACATTTAAATGGTTGCTGTTGTAAATCATATGCAACATCAATAATTATACGTAAATTTATTTACTCAAAAGTGAATAGTATGGATGATTTTTTAGCTGCCCGGGCACAGATGGCGATGTCACTCGGGTTTCACATTATATTCTCCTGTGTGGGTATGGTGATGCCTTTTTTAATGGCATTCGCTCACTGGAAATACCTCAAAACCAACAACGAAATTTACAAAGGACTCACGAAAGCCTGGAGTAAAGGTGTCGCGATCCTTTTTGCCGTAGGGGCCGTTTCCGGAACTATGCTTTCTTTTGAGCTGGGGCTTCTGTGGCCTGCCTTCATGAAACATGCAGGTCCTATTTTCGGAATGCCGTTTTCTTTGGAAGGAACCGCCTTTTTTATCGAAGCCATAGCCATCGGATTTTTCCTGTACGGCTGGGATAAATTCAATAAATGGTTTCACTGGTTTTGCGGATTTCTGGTGGGGTTAAGCGGACTGGCCTCGGGAATACTGGTCGTAGCAGCCAATGCATGGATGAATTCTCCGGCCGGTTTTGATTATATAAACGGACAGTACTTAAATATAGATCCTATCAAGGCAATGTTTAATGATGCCTGGTTTCCCCAGGCTCTTCATATGAGTGTAGCGGCCTTTTGTGCAACGGGATTTGCCGTAGCGGGTGTACATGCCTACTTAATTATGAGGAAAAAGAATGTGGAATTTCACACCAAAGCATTCAGGATAGCCGCAGGATTTGCTTTAATCGGAGCTTTTGGAGCGCCTTTGAGCGGTGATATTGCCGCAAAATCTGTTGCAGAGAGACAACCGATCAAACTGGCAGCCATGGAAGCGCATTTTGAAACAGAGAAAGGCGCGTCTTTTGTTATTGGAGGAATTCCAGACGTAGAAAAAGGAGAAATAAATTACGCACTCAAAATTCCGAAAGTTCTCAGTTTTTTGGTGGCCAATGATTTTAATCATGAAGTAAAAGGACTGAAAGAGTTTCCACGCGATGAATGGCCTCCTGTTCCTGTTGTGCATTATGCGTTTCAGATTATGATCTTTTTTGGAGTGGTAATGATTATGATCGGGGCAGTTTATGTCTATGCTGCTTTTTTCAGAAAAGAATGGCTGAGCAAAAACTGGCTTTTAAAAACTTTTTTAATCGCTACCCCTTTCGGATATATTGCTCTGGAAGCGGGATGGACCGTAACGGAAGTGGGACGGCAGCCCTGGATCATCTACGGGATTATGAGAACTGTTGATGCAGTAACCCCGATGCCCGGAATACAGTATTCATTTTACTTCTTCACGGCGGTATTTATTTCTTTATCACTTATTATCATTTTCTTATTGACACGGCAGATACAGATGGTTCCGAGATTGTATGACCCTACCGACCCTCAGTTTAACTCCAAAAATAAAAAATCATGATTTACGTAGTTATTGGCTTTCTCTGGTTGTCGATATGCTTATATGTGATATTGGGCGGTGCGGATTTCGGAGCCGGAATTGTAGAACTTTTTACGCAAAAAAAATCGCGTGGTAAAACTAAAGAAATCATGTATGAGTCAATCGCTCCGGTTTGGGAGGCTAATCATATGTGGCTGATTATTGCTATTGTTATTCTTTTTGTCGGTTTTCCCGAAATTTATACTACCCTGTCAACCTATCTTCATATCCCTCTGGTTTTAATGCTTGTCGGAATTATTGCGAGAGGAACTGCTTTTACGTTCAGGCATTATGATGCTGTAAAGGATGACTGGCAGGTGGTGTATACACAGATCTTTTATTTTTCAAGTTTACTGACTCCATTTTTTCTGGGTTTGATTGCTGCAGCAACGATTTCACACTCAATCAATCCGGATGCGACGGGTTTTTTAGATTTATATATTTTCAGCTGGCTGAATTGGTTTGGTGTGTCAGTGGGACTGTTTACAGTGTCTATCTGTGCCTATCTGGCGTCTGTATTTGCATTACGGGAAACCACAGACCGCCTGGAACTTAACCTGATGATCAAAAAATCGAAACAGACGATGATCTTCGTTGTGATCACCGGAATTTTGGTATTTTTCACTGCTTATATTTCGGATATTCCTTTACTGATGTGGGTATTTTCAAAGCCGCTGGGAATAATGGCTACGGTCTTTGCCACCGTCTGTTTAGTTTTAATCTTAAAAGCGATGAATACCCGGAAATTACTTCCGGTAAGAGCCCTGGCCGGATTTCAGATTATTATGATTCTTGTTGCGGCAACCTATCAGCATAATCCTAATATTATTCTTTTTGCCAACGGACAGCATCTATCACTGCTGGAACATGTAGCGGCACCTAAGACAATTTCTGCGCTGGCGTGGGCTCTTATGCTGGGATCACTGTTTATCCTTCCGTTTCTGTTTTATTTAATGGCGTCGTTCAGTAAACTGAGGAAATAGATATCTAATGAAAAAGGCCGTTCAACTGGTTGTTGAACGGCCTTTTTAATACTTCTGCGAGTTTTCTTATTTGTGAATAGTTTTAGCACATACCATTCTCAATATTTAATATTCAAATTCCAGGTAAAATACTATAGGATCGCATCTTATCGCTGGATTATGATAATAGAAAAAGACTGCCTTCCGGCAGTCCTGTAATATGATTTGTTTAAGTTAAACCAACTTCATAAAAACGTTCTCTTCAATTTTCTCTACCTTAACCAAATTATTTTTTGTTAAAGTTTTTGAGGCTTTGTCCCATTTTTTACCTGAAAGTTTAGATTGGTCTTTTACTTCAGCCAAAGCAACCTGATCTCCTGATTTCAGAATTTCAAGGATTATTTTTTCATCTTCACCCAGTTCAATCTGAGGAACCGCTTTTTCTGGCTTCATCTGAGGGAAGAATAAAACTTCCTGAATGGAGGCATTATCCGTTAAGAACATGATCAGTCGGTCCATTCCTATGCCTAAACCTGATGTCGGCGGCATCCCGTATTCAAGAGCTCTTAAGAAGTCTTCATCGATAAATTGCCCTGCTTCATCATCTCCTTTTTCAGATAACTTCAGCTGATCTTCAAAACGCTCTCTCTGATCGATCGGATCATTAAGTTCGGAATAGGCATTGGCGATTTCTTTACCACATACCATTAATTCAAAACGTTCTGTAAGACCTTCCTTGCTTCTGTGTTTTTTAGTAAGCGGTGACATTTCGATGGGATAATCTGTAATGAAAGTTGGCTGAATAAAGTTTCCTTCACATTTTTCGCCGAAGATCTCATCAATTAATTTCCCTTTCCCCATTGTTTCATTCACCTCAATGCCGATGGATTTGGCAAAATCGAATAATTCCTGCTCTGTCTTCCCTGTGATATCAAAACCTGTAAATTTCAGGATGGCATCTGTCATGGAGATTCTTTCGTAAGGGGCTTTGAAATCAACTTCATATTCACCAAAGGTCGCTTTTGTCGTTCCGTTAACCTGAATGGCACAGAATTCCAGTAATTTTTCTGTGAAATCCATCATCCAGTTGTAATCTTTATAGGCGACATAGATTTCCATGGCTGTAAATTCAGGGTTATGCGTTCTGTCCATTCCTTCATTTCTGAAATTTTTTGAGAACTCATAAACTCCGTCAAAACCACCTACGATGAGTCTTTTCAGATATAATTCGTTTGCGATTCTTAAATACAGAGGGATATCCAGGGCATTGTGATGCGTGATAAACGGTCTTGCAGCAGCTCCACCTGGAATCGACTGTAAGATCGGTGTTTCCACCTCAAAATATCCTGCATCATTAAAGAAAGTCCTCATTGCATTGAACAGTTTTGTTCTCTTTACAAAAACTTCTTTTACGTGCGGGTTTACCGTTAAATCTACATAACGCTGTCTGTATCTCATTTCAGGATCATTGAACCCGTCATGTACCACACCATTATCATCAGTTTTTGCCTGAGGGAGAGGTCTTAAAGCTTTCGTTAATAAGGTGAAGTTTTTCACCAAAACGGTCTTCTCACCAACCTGCGTAGTGAAGAGTTCCCCTTCAATACCGATAATATCTCCTATATCTAAAAGGTGCTTGTATACTTCATTATATAAAGTCTTGTCTTCACCTGTACAGATCTCATCTCTGTTGAAATACACCTGGATTCTGCCTGTAGAATCCTGCAATTCAGCAAAAGAAGCTTTTCCCTGAATTCTGCGGGACATCAATCTACCAGCGATCTTCACCTGTTTACTTTCTGTGAAGTCCTGTTTTATAGATTCTGTAGTATCTGTAAGGGTATACTCATCCGCAGGGAACGCATTAATCCCCATTTCAGTAAGCTTGTTCAGCTTTTCTCTTCTAATGATTTCTTGTTCTGATAATTGCATCGTATTTATTTAAAATAACGTGCAAAATTAGTGATTTTGAACTGACGGTCAATGACTTTTTTAAGAAAAATAATTTTTCTGAAATAAATATTTGGAATTTATACCAACCAGGATTTTCTGTCTTTTTGGGGAATGAATGTCCAGGCCAGCATCCTGCTGATTTTCTGGCCCTGAGCCATATTAACAGTTTTAAATTCCAGAGCTTTTGCTTTTTGCAAAAGTTGGGTTAATTTATAGAGATTCTCTTTTTTAGAAACCAGGCAGGTAAACCAGAAAACCTGTGATGAAAAGAGAGTACTCTCATTAATCATTCCTGAAATAAAGGCCAGTTCACCGCCTTCGCACCACAGTTCAGACTGTTGACCGCCAAAATTAAGCAGGGGTTTCTGAACTTTGGATTTATTAATATTTTTTGTTTTCCTGATATTGCCTATAAGTGCAGATTGTTCAGAATCATGAAAAGGGGGATTGCACATGGTAAAGGCTAACTTATCTCCCGGCTCAATAATATTTCTGAAGATAAAATCAGAATCCGATTGCTTTTTCAATTGTACAAAAGGCTCCAGATCAGGGTTATGATCTAGAATCCTTTGCGCATTTTCTAAAGAATCCAGATTAATGTCCGAGCCCATCATTTTCCAGCCATAAGACCTGTGAGCTAACAGAGGATACACCAGATTGGCTCCCACTCCGATATCCAGACCCTGAACGGATGATCCAACAGGAATTTCTTTCGGTTGATCTGCTAAAAGATCAGCTATATAATGAATATAATCTGCGCGTCCCGGAATAGGCGGACATAGATTAGAATCCGGGATATCCCAGTCCTGAATATGGTAAAAATGTTGTAATAAGGCTTTATTCAGCAGTTTAACGGCTTTCGGAATGCTGAAATTAATGGTCGTTGTTCCGTAAGCATTCTCAAAAACGTAATGTTTCAGTTCCGGCACACAAGAAACAAGCCGATCAAAATCATATGGATTGCGATGTAAATTTCTTGTGTGCAGACTGGATTTTTCGGGAGTCATTTTTATTTTTTCTGACTTAAAATGTACTCTACCATTTTCTTTGCATCTTCTTTAGATACCTGAGGATGAGCAGACATAGGGACGTTCCCCCAGACACCACTTCCGCCTTCTATGATCTTGGAAGCCAACAGCTCAATATCCTTTTGGGAATATTTTCCTGCGATCTCCCGGTAGGAAGGTCCTATCATTCTCTCATTTACCGAATGACAGCCTGAACAGTCTAATGTTTCAATGATCTGATCTCCTGAAAGATTAGCCTGTGCAGGCTCTGAAACCGATGGAGTTTCAGTAGTGTCATTAGCCGTATTTTCTTTTTTGGAACAGGAACATATCAGCAAACCTAAGCACCCTGTCAAAAATAGTTTTTTCATTATTTCGCAGCTGCAGAATCGGTTTTAGGAGCCTGCGGAGCCGGTGTGGCATTGATAGCGGCAGAATCCGGTTTTTTAGCTGCGGAATCTACCATGGTAGGTGCATCCGGCTCAGGTAACATCGTGTTGCTGTCCTGTAAATCATGATCAGGTTTTTTTGAACAGTTCGCTACCAATAAACCTCCGATAAATGCAATTGCTAATACTTTTTTCATTGTTTTCTAATTTGTCACAAAAATATAAAAAATAAACTTTTAAACTCATGACAAATGTTCACTTTACAATATTTTCAGAAATATTCACCTACTGAAAGGTCAAGCGTATAAGAATCGGGCGGGAAATTCACAAAGACTTACAAAAGAAATCAAGAATAATTCGCAAGACAAAATTATAAATTACACTTAAGTTTTTTTAATTTCGTAAAATTTGTGTTTCGTATTAAAAAAATATCTAAATTTGTCACATGTTTACAATGAGCAACAATAATTGGTGGTGGCTTTCAAACTCTTCGTCGGGTCTGAAGTTATTGTCATGTTGTTAAGTAGAGAACGACGAGATAATATAAATACTATATAAAGACTTTGACGGATGCCGTTGAAGTCTTTTTTTATGTACATCACCATTAAAAAAAATAAACAACAAATGTTTAACAAGAAAATAAAAATAAAAACCGTTTCTAAGAAAACGCTGGGAGATCTTCACACGCCGATGAGCATGTACCTGCAGCTCCGGGATAAATTCAGAGACACCATTCTTCTTGAAAGTTCAGATTCTAAGAATATTGATAATAACTTTTCCTTTATTGCCATCAATGCCGTGGCAGGAATTGAAATTAAAAATTTAAATGAGTTTGAAATAAAACTCCCTAATTCGGAACCGGTTAAGCAATTTATTATTGAACACAAAATCGCCGATATATTTGATGATTTCTCCGGCATTTTTGAATGTGAGAAAACCGATGACTTTGCAGAACAGACTGCCCAGAGCCTTTTCGGATATACCAGCTTTGAAGCCGTCCAATTTTTTGAAAATATCTCATTCAAAGCACAAAGCCCGGAAGTGGAGATTCCGCTTTTGCGATACAGATTATACCAGTATGTGATTGCCATTAACCATTATAACGATGAAATGCACATCATTGAAAATCAGATCGAAGGACTGAAATCTGAACTCTATTTGCTGGAAAGCCTTATAAAAAACCAGAATTCAGTGATCTACCCGTTTGAAAAAACAGGTGAGGAAACTTCAAATATAACAGATAAAGAGTATATCGAGCTGGTGAAAACAGCTCAGAAACACTGTATGCGCGGCGATGTTTTTCAACTGGTGCTGAGCAGACGGTTTGAACAAAAATTCCGGGGAGATGAGTTTAATGTATATCGTGCTCTAAGAAATATCAATCCTTCCCCATACCTGTTTTTCTTCGACTACGGAAATTATAAATTATTCGGCTCCAGTCCTGAGAGTCAGCTTATCATAAAAGATAACAAGGCTGTTATTCATCCGATTGCGGGAACATTTAAAAGAACAGGCCATTTCGAAACCGATCTGCAGTCTATTGAGGAACTGAAAAATGATCCTAAAGAAAACGCTGAACATACGATGCTGGTAGACCTGGCCAGAAATGACCTCGGAAAATTAGGTAAGAATGTGACGGTTACAAAATTAAAAGACATCCAGCTTTTTTCGCATGTCATCCATATGGTGAGTGAAGTCACTGCCGATCTGCATGTAAATATCAGCCCTTTTGAAATGGTCGCTGCAACATTCCCGCAAGGCACCCTGAGCGGCGCCCCGAAGCACAAAGCATTACAGCTGATCAATACCTATGAAAAAGATTCCCGCGGCTATTATGGCGGATGCATCGGAATCATCGGCTTAAACGGAAACTGCAACCAGGCTATTATGATCAGAACGTTTTTAAGTAAAAATAACACCCTGTATTACCAGGCAGGTGCCGGACTGGTGGCAAAGTCCAATCCTGAAAACGAACTGCAGGAAGTCAACAACAAGCTGAATGCGCTGAAGAAAGCGGTAGAGAAAGCGGATAAACTGGTTGCTAACTAATAAAAATATCAAAATGAAAAATACGATAAAACCATCAACCAAAGTTCTCGTTTTTGACAATTACGACAGCTTTACTTATAATTTGGTTCAGATGATCGAAAGAATTCTTAACATCAGCGTTGATGTGGTGAGAAATGATGAAATCACTCTGGAAGAAATCGGAAAATATGACAAGATCATCCTTTCACCGGGTCCGGGAATTCCCGAAGAAGCAGGAATTTTAATAGATCTGATCAGAGCATATGCTCCTACGAAAAGCATTTTGGGGGTTTGCCTCGGTCAACAGGCCATTGCAGAGGCTTTTGGAGGAAGTTTAATCAATCTCTCTGAAATTTTTCACGGCGTAGCAACTTCTACAGATCTTATAAAAGATGACACCAAGCTTTTCAGAAACCTTTCGAGCGGAATGGAAGTGGGAAGATATCACAGCTGGGCAGTAAATCCTGAAAATTTCCCGGAGGAACTCGAGATCACTGCCGTTGATAAAGACGGAATGATTATGGCGCTGCAGCATAAAACCTATGATGTACACGGCGTACAGTTTCACCCCGAAAGCATCCTGACTCCCGACGGAGAAATTATTATTAAAAATTTCCTGCTCAATTGAAAACATCCGACCTTATCTCACCCGTAAAGACTCCCCAAATGAAAGAAATACTTCAGTACCTCTTTAATCATCATACGCTTTCAAAATCTGAAGCGAAAGCCATCATGATTGAAATTGCCCAGAATAAATTCAATGCTATGGAAATAACAGCTTTTATCAGCGTTTTCCTGATGCGGAATATCACCTTAAAGGAACTGGAAGGTTTCAGAGAGGCTCTTCTGCAGATGGCAGTTCCGGTGAATATAGACTCCGGTGATGCTATAGATATCGTAGGTACCGGAGGCGACGGTAAAAATACGATTAACATATCTACCTTAACAAGTTTCGTTGTAGCCGGAGCGGGGCAAAAGGTTACCAAACATGGAAATTATGGGGCATCCACGGCTGCCGGCTCATCAAATATTCTTGAAGAACTGGGTTATGAGTTTAAAAATGATTCAGAAAAATTAAATGCTGATCTTGAAAAAGCAAATATCTGCTTTCTGCACGCCCCTTACTTTCACCCGGCGCTCCAATCTGTGGGGCTGCTGCGTAAGGCTTTAGGACTGAGAACCTTCTTCAATCTTTTGGGTCCGCTGGTGAATCCCGCGAAACCCCGTTTTTCAGTGATTGGCGTTTACAACCTGGATATTGCACGCATTTACCAGTATCTTCTTCAGAAAGACGATAAAGAGTTTATCATCGTTCACGGTCTGGACGGCTATGACGAGATCAGTTTAACCCATGATACTAAGGTCATCACGAAAACCGGAGAACAGATTTATTCCTCTGAAGATTTAGGTTTCGACCGGGTTTCTCCGGAAAGTATAAAAGCAGGAGCAACCATGCAGGAGTCTGCAAAAATTTTCAGAAACATTCTGGAAGGAAAAGGAACAAAACAACAGAATTCCGTGGTTCTGGCCAACGCTTCTGTAGCATTGTATAACACCCATAAGTTTGGCAGTTATGATGACTGTCTTCTGCTGGCACAGGAAAGCCTCGAAAGCGGAAAAGCATTAAAAAGCCTGGACCTTCTCCTGGAGTAAGTGGTACGTTACACGAATATCCTGCAATACTTAAGCATGAGAAACCAATAAAACACACGTAGAATAATGACAATTTTAGATCAAATTATACAGAGAAAAAGGGAGGAAATTACCATTTCAAAATCAAAAGTTTCCGTTCAGAAATTAAGGGATTCCCATTTTTTTGACAGAGCAGGTCTTTCCCTGAAAGATTCCGTTAAGAACGGGACCGGAATCATTGCAGAGTTTAAAAGAAAATCCCCGTCAAAAGGAGTGATCAACGATCAGATGCAGCCCTTAGAAGTGGTTTCAGCCTATGAAAATTTTGGAGCGAGCGGCGTTTCCATTCTTACGGATCATGATTTTTTCGGCGGAAGTCCTGAAGATCTCTCAGGAGTAAGAAATCCTATCAGTATTCCTGTTTTGAGAAAAGATTTTATGATTGATGAGTACCAGTTGTATGAAGCTAAAAGCATCGGAGCTGATGTAATTCTTTTAATTGCAGCGTGTCTTTCTCCACAGCAGGTGACCGAATTCACAGGTCTGTCGCACGAATTAGGCCTTGAAGTCTTACTGGAAATCCATACAGAAGAAGAATTGCAACACATCAATTCAGAAATTGACCTGGTTGGAATCAACAACAGAAACCTCAAAGATTTCAGGGTTGATCTGCAGCATTCGGTCCGTTTAAAAAATCAGCTTCCGGAGCATATGCTGTCGGTCGCCGAAAGCGGAATTTACAGCATTGAAGATTTTAATTATTTAAATGAAAAAGGATTTGACGGTTTCCTGATGGGAGAATATTTTATGAAAAATAAAAACCCAGGAGAAGCTTTTAAAGAATTCATGTCGAATATTTCAATATCAAAGCAATAGATCTGTAACCATGAGTAACAAAACATCAACTCATAAGCAACTGCTTAAAGTCTGCGGATTAACAGCCTTAGATCAGATTCAGGAACTCATTCTGATGAAAGTCGATTTTTTAGGATTTATTTTTTATGAAAAATCACCGCGGTATGTACTGAATCATTTAAGTTGCGCAGAGATTTCCGGGATTGACCATCAGAGAAAAGTCGGTGTTTTTGTTAATGAAACTACTGCGTATATTACAGAAACAGCTGAAAAAGCCGGCTTACATTATATACAGCTCCACGGGGATGAAAATGAAGATTTTATTGCTGAATTGAGAGAAAAATTAAGTCCCAAAACCGGAATTATAAAAGTAATCCGGATCGGAAATCAAAAGGAAGAAAAACTAAATATGATCACAAAAAATATTGATTATCTGCTTTTTGATACAGATTCTAAAGCTTTTGGCGGAACAGGACAGCGGTTTGACTGGAACATGCTGAACAGTGCCGAAATTCCTCTGCCCTACTTTTTAAGTGGTGGAATTTCGGAAGAAAATGTTTCCGATATAGATAAGCTAATTCAAAAACCTCTGGGATTAGACATCAATTCCAAATTTGAAAGTACTCCCGGAAATAAAAATATAAACCAGATAAGAAAATTTAAAGAAATTATATCAGAATAAAAGACTCATCGGAACATATCTGATGTACCCTGTTTCTTCCGGACTGCCACAAAAACACATTAGTAAAAACATAAAAACAAACACTTTGAAAAAACATTATTCCAAAAAAATTAAACTTTTAAAATTAAAGCGGAGCCTGAAACTGATCAGAAAATCAGTCCGTAAAGCTTTTTTTAAGGTAAAATTTGATCATGAAAACGTTGACCGCTTGCATACGTTTATCTCTAAGAACGGGCGTGAAATAAAATATGCGTCTATCGATGGCTTGTTAATGGAATTTATAAAAATTATAAAAAAATTCACAGAGAAAGATGTACAGTATTTCTTTGACACCATCCATTTATGGAACAGTTATCACCTTGTGATTATTGCCGATAAACTATTGGATACGAATGTCAGAGCCCATGTAAAATATGATTTCGGAATCCTGTACTGTAAAATTTTCTGTCTGTATGAAAAGTTTGACTCCTATTATCTGATTGATAATCTTGAAATCGCCGTCAATATGTATCATTCCAAACTGGATGTTCTCCTGTTAGAAGAACTCACAGGAAAAATACAATTTCTTTTTCAGAACAGACAGATCACCGGGCAGCAGCTTCAGCACAGCTTATTATTTATAGAACAGTGTAAGAATAGATCAGAAGATGAAAATAACAAATGAAAATACGGCATTGCACGTTCCCTCAGAATATTGATTTAAAACAGAACTAATATGAATTATAAAAATCCCGATGAACACGGATACTATGGAGAATTTGGAGGAGCTTTTATTCCTGAAATGCTTTATCCTAACGTAGAAGAATTGCAAAAAAAATACCTGGAGATTATCGAGTCTGAAGATTTTCAGCAGGAATATCAGGAGCTGCTGAAAAATTATGTTGGCCGGGCCACGCCCCTTTATTTTTCAAAAAACCTGAGCGAAAAATACGGTGCCCGGATCTATCTCAAAAGAGAAGACCTGAACCATACCGGTGCTCATAAAATCAATAATGCCCTGGGACAGGTCTTACTGGCCAAACGCCTGGGGAAAAATAGAATCATTGCAGAAACCGGAGCCGGCCAGCACGGGGTTGCCACCGCCACCGCGTGTGCCCTTCTTGGGATGAAATGCATTGTGTATATGGGTGAAATTGATATTCAGCGCCAGGCTCCTAATGTGGCAAGAATGAAAATGCTCGGCGCAGAAGTCATCGCCGCAACATCAGGTTCCAGGACGTTGAAAGATGCTGTAAATGAAGCATTAAAAGACTGGATCAATCATCCTGTTACCACTCACTATGTCATCGGAAGCGTGGTAGGCCCGCATCCTTTCCCTGATTTGGTGACTCGGTTTCAGAGTGTTATTTCAAAGGAAATAAAAGAACAGCTACAGGAGCAGGCCGGAAGAGCCAATCCCGATTATGTGATTGCCTGCGTAGGTGGCGGAAGCAATGCGGCCGGTACTTTTTATCACTTTGTAGATGAAAAAGACGTTAAAATCATTGCGGCGGAAGCCGGAGGTTTCGGAATCGATTCCGGAAAATCGGCAGCCACTACCTTCCTGGGAACGCTGGGAGTCCTGCATGGCAGTAAAAGCCTGGTGATGCAGACAGAAGACGGACAGGTGATCGAGCCCCATTCTATTTCGGCAGGACTGGATTATCCGGGAATCGGACCTTTCCACGCCCATTTATTCAGGGAAAAGCGTGCAGAATTTTTCAGCATCAATGATGATGAAGCCCTGAAAGCTGCTTTTGAACTGACAAAATCTGAAGGGATTATTCCCGCACTGGAAAGCGCTCATGCACTGGCCGTTCTAGACAAAAAGAAATTTAACGAAAATGACGTTGTCGTTATCTGTTTAAGCGGCCGCGGAGATAAAGATATGGAGACGTATTTAAAAAACCTGTAGGGCCAGGGCGATAAATTCCGTCTTCCACTCCCGCTTTTTTACTGCGCTTTGCTCCGTAAAAAGAGCTCCGTTCAAGCCGGATCGCATACCGGTCACCAAAAGAAAACGATGATCATTCAAAGAACTAAAACAATCCAATTCAAAATGAAAAAACTGAATATATATTTCACCGCAGGAATTCCTCAAGCCGAAGACACCGGTGATATCATAAAACTCATACAGGATTCAGGAGCAGATATGATGGAAATCGGAATGCCTTATTCTGATCCTGTTGCTGACGGGCCGGTTATTTCCCAGGCTCACGAAAGGGCTTTAAAAAATGGCATGACCATCGAAAAACTTCTGTCACAAATCAAGGCTATTAAAAATGAACTCAGAATTCCTGTTATTTTAATGGGATACATTAATCCTGTTCTGAGCTTTGGATTCGAAAATTTCTGTCGCGAATGTTCCGAAAGCGGCGTTTCGGGATTAATTATTCCTGATTTGCCACCCATTGAGTTTGAGAAAACCTATCAGAAGATTTTAGAAAAGTACCATCTTAATTTTACTTTTCTGGTGACTCCCGAGACTTCCGATGACCGAATCGTGTACCTCGATTCATTAAGCTCCGGGTTTTTGTATGCCGTAAGCTCATCATCAACCACCGGAAACAAAAATGCTGTTTTAAAAAACGAAGGCTACCTTTCAAGATTGGCTGCGCTTCCACTCAGGAATCCACTGATGATCGGTTTTGGAATCCAGTCAAAAGAAGATTTTGAAAATGTCACGGAAAAAGCGGCCGGAGGCATCATCGGAACGGCATTTGTGAATATTTTACTTAACCATAGAGATTGGAAGACAAAAGCCATAGATTTTGTGCATTCCATTAAAGCATAAAAATCACTAAATTTGTGTGTCAAAAAACGGTATGAATACACATCAGAATAAAGTAGTAGAATTTGAAGATTTAGGCGTAAAAGAATATCAGCCCTCATGGGATTATCAGGAAAAACTGATGAAAGATATTATTGATATCAAAATAAAAAACCGCGATTTACCTGAAGAACAACACCATAGAACGTCCAATCACTTCCTTTTGGTGGAGCATCCGCATGTGTACACTTTAGGAAAAAGCGGGCATGAAGAAAATATGCTGGCGGGCATTGATAAGCTTAAGGAGATAGAAGCTACTTTTGTAAAGGTGAACCGGGGCGGTGATATTACCTATCACGGATACGGACAGATTGTGGGCTACCCTATTCTGGATCTTGAAAATTTCTTTACGGATATTCATAAATATATGCGAAATCTGGAAGAAGTGATCATCAGAACGATCGCCGAATACGGATTAAATGGAGAACGCTCTCCCGGAGAAACAGGTGTCTGGCTCGATGTCGGGAAACCCTATGCCCGGAAAATCTGTGCAATGGGGGTAAAAGCTTCCCGTTGGGTGACGTTACACGGTTTTGCGCTGAATGTAAATACCGATATGCGCTATTTTGAATATATTGTTCCTTGTGGAATTAAAGATAAACAGGTGACTTCATTAAAAAGAGAACTGGAGAGAGACTTGACTCCTGAGGAAATGGAAGATATTAAGGCTAAGATCGGGAAACATTTTGCGGATGTTTTTGAAGCGGAACTCGTGAGTAAATAATTTTTGTTAATTTTAATATGAAAAATAATTTATACAAAAAAGTACTAATAGAATTTCTTTATGGATGTATTGGCCTTTTAGGAACTACCATTAATTCACGAATTGGACTTAGCCTCTTTTTATTAATAACAGGAGGTGCTTTTTTATTTGCTCCTATGTCTGACTGTGAAGATAGACCTCTTATTTTTTATATTTTAGGACCAGTTTTGATACTTACCTCTTCTTTACTATTATTTTTTAAAATTAAGCAGTTGCAGAAACAGGATAGATAGTTAACCCATCTTAGTGATGGGTTTGTGTTATTCATTGAATGTTAATATTTTTGCTAAACTTATTATTACATTGAAAATCAGTCTAATATTGATTTATAATAATTTTAACGTAATTAAATTGCACACAATTAAATTTTGCAATAAATTTGCATCATACTCATCATCGTTAGTAATAAATTGTTAAACATTAAATAAAAACAAAATGTCATTAATAGAAAATTTAAACTGGAGACACGCCGTAAAAGCTTATGACCCCACAAAAAAAGTTTCGGAACAGGATTTAAATAAAATTCTTGAAGCAGCCAGACTTGCTCCTACCTCATCAGGACTTCAGCCTTTCCGCGTTATTGTAGTGGAAAACCAGGAACTGAAAGAAAAAATGGTACAGGGTGCATTAAATCCTGAAGTAATGAGAGATTCTTCTCATGTTTTGGTTTTTGCCGCATGGGACCGCTATTCTGACGAAAAAATAGATAAGGTATACGACTATACAACAGACGAAAGGGACTTACCAAGAGGCCGCTTCGGAAGTTATACCGATAAAATCAAGGAAATGTATGATGCCCAGACGCCGGAACAGCATTTTGCACACACTGCAAGACAGACCTATATTGCATTAGGACTTGCGCTGGCACAGGCTGCAGAACTGAAAATCGACAGTACCCCTGCCGAAGGTTTCAGCAATGAAGTGGTGGATGAAATTCTAGGTTTAAAGGAATTAGGTTTAAAAAGTGTAAGTTTGCTGTATCTTGGCTACAGAGATCAGGACAACGACTGGATGGCTTCCATGAAAAAGGTCCGCATTCCAATGGAGGAATTCGTCATTAAAAAATAAAAATTTCATCAACTTTCATTTTCGATCTTATGGAAAAATTTAAATCTTTAAAACTGGAAAATCAGATTTGTTTTCCTCTTTATGTGATTGCAAAGGAGATCACGGGGCTTTACCGTCCGTTTCTTGATGAACTGGACATTACGTATCCCCAATATCTTGTGTTGATGGTCCTTTGGGAAAATGACGGTCTTGCCGTGAACCACATCGGGGAAAAGTTATATTTGGACAGTGGTACGCTGACCCCGCTTTTAAAGAGACTGGAAGCCAAAGGATTTATCCAGCGGAAAAGAAAAAAAGAAGATGAAAGAGTCGTTGAGGTATTCATCACAGAATCCGGGAAAGCGCTTCAGCAAAAGGCTTGTGAAATTCCTGAGAAGATTTATCGTAAAGTAGATGTCACTCCGGAAGACTGGATCGGACTGAAAGAAAGTGTACAAAAAATATTAAGCAAAATAGAAAAATAAATGAAAACATTATATACAACCCAGGTAGCTGCACAAGGAGGCAGAAACGGTAAAGTAAAAAGTGAAAACGGAGTTCTTGATCTGGAAGTAAGAATGCCTAAAGCCCTTGGTGGGGCCAATGATGATTTTACAAATCCTGAAATGCTTTTTGCAGCAGGATATTCAGCCTGTTTCGACAGTGCATTAAACCGGGTGATCAGCTTATCGAAAAAAGAAACCGGTGAAACTACCGTGACAGCAAAGGTAAGCATCGGCCAGATCGACAACGGAGGCTTCGGACTGGCTGTGGAACTGGACGTTAATATTCCCGGAGTATCCATAGAAGAGGCACACGCGCTGACGGAAAAAGCGCACGAAGTCTGCCCGTATTCCAATGCAACAAGAAATAATATTGAAGTAAAACTGTCTGTAACTAATGACTAAGCTTCAATTTTATAATAACACTTTAAATCTGTTTCATCCCAGCAGATTTTTTGTTTTATAACCAAACTGAATTGCTGTTCTGTGAAAAAAATGATACTTTTACGGCATTAACCGTATAAAAAATAACCTCAAATAATTAAACATTTAGCAGATATCTCCTGAAACTTATCATGGCTCCGAAATTAAATCTATCAAAATATAGTCTGCAAATAAGGAACATTATCGGTACATCGTTTTTATTACTGCTGTTCAACTGCTGCAAAAATAAAAAACAAGATCATCGATTTTTAATTTCTGAAAATTATTTTACTGTATCTGCATTTGAAAAAAAGGTGGATAGTCTGAACAGCCAGTATAAAAACAGTGATTTTTTGGAAGTACCTGCTGATCGGTATCATAACAGATTAAATAAAAATTTTCTGAATGGAGCTTTTCACTTTTTAATACTTGATAACGACCATTCTTATTATGCTGTAGACTCTTCTAAGTTGTCTCCTCTTCTGTGTGGAGCTCAGTCTGCATTTTCGAAACAAGATTCACTTAATTTCATCAAAGAAAGTAATATTCTCACTGAAAAAATGCATCCCATCAAAACAGCTGAAATAATTGAGATCTTAAAACAAAATCAAAATATTATTATCGATAAAAACAACATGAGACCCTGCAATATTTCTTTTGCTCTCAGAAATGACACTTTGGACGGTACTGCCATGTATGATATTATTAATTTCATGGAAAATAATGACATGAAGTTATACACAATCCGGAGAATGAACGAATATGAAGTCAGAAAAACAGAATGAAATTACATTCATTACCTCGTCATCGAATCACTCTTTTTAAAAGCATCTACTTTCTGATAAGAGTCTTTTTTTTCTTTTTCTTTTTTATCGGAGATTAAGATCCCGAAAAGATGGTCGATTTCGTGCTGGAAAATAACTGCCGTAAATCCTTCGACGATCTCAGAATATTTCTGACCTTTTAAATCCACATATTCCAGCTGAATGACTTTGCTTCTGTAAAACTGGTCCCTGAATTCGGGAATCGACAGATCTCCCTCAGGGCCAAGATTCTGTAATTCCGATCTCCAGACGATTATCGGATTAATAAAATATTCCAGAGGTTCCCCCGGTTTGTCAAAACGCTGAACCCAGATGATTTTCCTGTTGATACCGACCTGAGGAGCAGCGATACCAACTCCGCCATCGGTGGACAGGAGGGATTCTTTCATTCTTTTGACTAAAACTGCCGTGTTTCTGTCTAACGGATCAATGTCTGTGGAAAGATTCAGTAAGGTTTTATGCTGGTTTTCATCGGTCGTCTGATAAATCGGCAATGCGGTGTTGATGTCACCCTGACTGATGATGGCAATTTCATTGGGAGTCAGCTTTTGAGCATTGATTAATCCTATGAAAAGTGTAAAGAGAAGGTATAATTTTTTCATTTCCTGACGGATGTTTTTACAAATATAATTAATGTCAATAGTTTCCGGTTAAAACCATTGGTTTTTTTATAATAAAGCTGTTAAACTTGTCTATTATCACCGCTACCGCACGAATCCCTTCGTGTGGTTGTCTGTAGCAAACCACAAAGGAAATCCAGGAGATTTCTAAACACTTAAGATAATTAGAGTAATATACTTTACGCAAAAGAAGTACACGTAAGTTTTTTGAAATCTTGATTTTCTTCTAAAGCACACTTAATTCTGCGGTATTTTCTTGCCCGAAAAAGTCCTTAAACGAAAGTTCCCGCCACTGGCAACCGGTTTTCACCGCGGCTTTTTATCTAATATGTTTTCGTCATATTGGCCGGAATGATCAGATTGAAATCCGTTGGAATATAGTCTTTTTCCGGAAAGTTCAGTTCAGGATTTTCGGATTCAGAAACAGAAATTACAGCCATTTTCAGGTTTGGGTTTTTCTGTTTTATATACCAGTAAATTCCTCCGAACTCTTTGGTGTGATAGTTTCCGTTGTAATGGATGAACGTTTTTCCGGGCTGGATGTTTTTCAGAATAGATTCTGCCATTGTCGCGTCTTTTATGGCCTGGGCAGAAATAAAATTCATCACTTTTGTTCCGTCTGCATGATCGCCCATCATGGCTTTCATTTCAGGATATCCCGGTGTGTCCAGGGTGACTTTTATCGGCAACCGGGCCATGTATCTCTTATCTTTTTCGGTTAAATTGTTCAAAGATTCCAGACCTTCTTTGGCCGTACGGGAAGCATATCTTCTGGGAACATTGGTAGCGATGAAATTTATTTTTTTTGTTTTGGCAAAATCCACCAGCGGCTGATAGTCGGTTGCATAATTGTTCCATAAGCGCGCTGAATCTTTCAGGGTTTTAGCATCAAATTTTCCATTCAGATATTGATTTAACTGAGACTGATTATCCCTTTCAAACATTTCAGCACCCAGAATGATCTGACCGTTTTTCTGAAGATGCAGGGCTTCTGTAATTTTCAGCTGAAGCCAGTGGTTGATCGAGCTGTTATGATTTTCACCAAAGAAAACCACGTCATAATCTGCCAGTTTTCTGACCAATTTATCTGTTTCTATTTCTTTTCCTTTTTGGTCATAAAATTGATAAGCTTTGAAGTTTTGGGCATTCAAGGAGCACAAGCTTACAAGCAAGAGGACTATGAAAATATTTTTCATTTTTTATAGTTTTTATTTAACGTAAAGGTCGGAAATTTACTCCATTAAAATATTCAGCACGGTCTGAGGAAATTCGGTAAGGCTTTGAGAACCTCAGCCTAAAATGATCTTTTAAATTCCTGATGTGTCGTAATAGTTCAGAAGATATCCTCGATTGTCCTACTGAGCCTGCCGAAGCATTTTTAATAAAAAATTATGATATCTGATTTTTCGATGGTGTAAATTTCAGGATTGATAAAAAAAGCCGCCTTGAAAATACAAAACGGCCTTCTAAAAATCATTTAATTATTTATTTTTCTAAATCTGAAACAAGATCTTTCCATTCCTGCAGTTCAGGAATTCCCGGCTTTCTTTTTCCAAAGAACTGGACGATGAAATCCCCTTCTTTATTGAATACTTCAATAGCGGTTACTTCACCGTCTTCCGTTGGTTTTTTCACAACCCATGCTTCGGCAATTTTCGTTACATCAAGGTGAAGATTGAAGTCAGGGTCCATTACATTAAACCATTGCTGATGCCACAATGTCTTTTTCACATTTCCGGTATGAATCTGGATAATCCCTCTGTTTCCAACGAAAATCATGATGGGAAGTTGTTTCTCAGAAGCATCTTCCAAAACATTTACCACTTTTGAACTGTCGATTTTCTTTGCAAAACCTTCAGGAGCCAGTCTTAAGGCCTGAGTTCTTGAAACCCCGAATTTTCTGGTCATCATGAAAAAATCGTGGGTATCCTTCAATTCGGTCCAGGATTTTTGGAAACCTTCAACATCAATATCAGCATCAGCTTTTTCTTCTGCTTTCGGAGCGATATTTTCTAATTCCAACGCAGAATTTTGATCATCCGCTTTGAATTTCTCAACAATACCATCGAAAGCAGTCTCATTACTGCCTTTTGTCAGGTAAATCTTATGTAAAGCCAGGCCGTCTTTTCCGAAGAACTGAAGGCTTTTTTTATCACCCTCCACTACCGCGAAAGCAAATTTCCAGTGGTTAAGGAAAATTCTCAAATCGATGTCTTCCCCTACAAAAAGCTGTGCGTGGGGACTGCTGAAGTCTCCGTTCAGGTAGGTTCCTTTTCTTTCATGAACGCATTCTTCATTGCGCGTAAGAGCCATCACTTTTCCCAATTGCTCAGCTTCTGTCAGGATATCTTTAAATTCAGGTTTTAGGAGGGTTACCCCTTCACCAATGCTTGTTGCTAATAATTCAGCCTCACTTACAGCAAGTTGTGCCGCTGCATTTCTAATTCTTAAATGCGGATTTTCAGCTTTCAGAGCTTCCCATTTCTCTTTCAGATCATTCACTAATGTGCTCATTGTTTTATTTTTTTATGGTTAAAACTGTATAATTTCTTGTTATGGTTTCTTTTCCTGTTTTACTTTTTACTTCCTCTTCCTTTTCGGAAATTTTCATTCTTTTAAAATGACTTTTAGAGACCGTTTCTTGCATCTCATCAGAATTGTACAATGTAAAATCGAATCGGGTAAACGGTAATTTTTCCATGAAATCTCTCTGTCCGAAGGTGAGAACAAAAGTTCCGCTATCTTTCAATACCCTGTAAATTTCATTCAGATATTCAATCGGCTGCTGCCAGAAATAAACGGTATTTACGGTAAATATTTTATCAAATATCTTATCTTCAAAAGGTAATTTTGCTCCTTCATATAAAACGAAATCTGCCTGACTTCTAAATTTATCATTTAATCTTTTCGCTTCATGATGCATGGTTTCCGAAATATCAATGCCTGTATAGTGTAGATTCTCAGCTTTGTTCAGAATGTTTTTAACATGCCCGCCGTTTCCATGACCTATTTCCAGAATATTCTCATCGTCTTCTATTAAAAGTGTTCTAATACTTTCCAGTGTCATTCCGATATTGGTGGCATGCATCATCTCGCCGATTTCAAGTCCTTTTTTGCCCTGAGGATTGGCCAGATGCTGAGCGAGTATTTTCAGTTCGTCTTTTTCCATATTGTCAGCCAAAAATGATCATAGGGTTATTCGTAATCGGGTGATCGCAGATGGTGCATGGAAAATTATAGGCTCCACTGATATTTTCGGCCGTGAAAACCTCTTCCGGTGTTCCGTAGGCGGCTACCCTTCCTGATTTCATCAATAGTATTTTATCTGCAAACTGAGCCGCGAGATTGAGATCATGCAGGACCACCACTGCGGAATTTGTATTCTCAGTAAATTTCTTAATGATTTCAAGTGCTTTATACTGATGTTTAACATCCAGATTATTCAACGGTTCATCCAGAAAAACCAGTTTCCGGGTGATATCATTCTCCAGCTGTACCATGACTCTCGAAAGGTGTACCCGCTGTTTTTCGCCTCCCGACAAAGTGTTGTATTCCCTGTCTTTAAGGTGTAAAACTTCCGTCTCCTGCATCCGGTGGTTAACAGCATCAAAATCTTCTTCTCGTGGCTGGGCGTCAAAATACGGATACCGCCCCATCATCACTACATCTTTAACTTCAAGCGTGATATCATTGCTGTTGTGTTGGGAGAACTTAGCCTTATGTTTTGACAATTCTCTTATATCCCATTCTTTCAGATCTTTATCCTTAAATTCTATTTTCTGTTTTGATTTCACCTCATTGGCCAGGACACTCAGCAGGCTGGATTTTCCGGCACCGTTAGGACCCACAATTGCCAAAAATTCACCATATTCCAAAGAGACATCCACCCCGTCGAGAATATGGAATTCTTTATGTTTATAGCTGATCTGACAGGCCTTTATCATGACAGTGATTTTTTGAATTTAACTAAAATGGCAATAAAGATCGGCCCTCCCATCAAGGCGGTCAGAATCCCGATCGGCAATTCCGAAGGTTCCACAATGCTTCTGCTGAAGGTATCGGCCAGCAGCAACAGAATGCTTCCGAAAACGGCTGACAGCGGCAGGATAAAGACATAATTCGATTTAAACAGAAACCTTAAAATGTACGGTACAATAAGGCCTACAAAACCAATGGTTCCTGAAAATGCCACGCAGCTTCCCACCATTAGTGCCGTGATGATAATAATCTGTTTCTTCAGTCTTTCTACATTAATTCCTAAATGCTGAGCATCTTTTTCACCCAGCATCATGGCATTCAAAGCTTTTCCTTTGGGCAGTAAAATGAAGTAAGAAATAATTAAAACAACCGCCAAGATGATATTCTTCGTCCATGTTGCAGCCGCTAAACTTCCTAAATTCCAGAAAGTAAGGTCTCTCAGCTGGTCGTCTTTTGAAATGTAAATCAGAAAACCGGTAATTGAAAAACCGATGGCCGTAATGGCTACTCCGCTTAATAACATCATGACCACATTTGTCTTTCCACCACTTGTTGAGATCCTGTACACCAGCATCATTGATAAAAGAGAGCCGATGAATGCCGAGATCCCTACCAGTGAAAATTGTACGGCTTCAGGAAGGTATTGTTTAAAATGCCCTCCTAAAACAATGGCAATAGCAGCAAGTAATGTAGCGCCCGAAGTTAACCCTATTAAATCACCTGTTGCCAGAGGATTTTTAAACAATCCCTGCAATCCGGTTCCCGAGACGGCAAGCATGCTTCCGATAAGAATGGCCATGATAATCCTGGCTGCTCTTACGTCCCAGACCACATATTTATCACTTAATGACAAACCTGTATCTCCCTGTATTACTTTTCCTAAAACGTCAAACGCAGATTTCCCCCCGAAGTCATACACCCCGGTGTTAAGAGACCATACTGCTATGATGACAAGCAGTATGGCACTTATAGTAATATAACCGTATAATTTACTTTGTGTTTTCAATTAAAAGTTTGTTTAATCCTACAGCAGCTTCTCCTAATCGTGGTCCGAAACTTGAAACCAGGCCTCCGTCCATGGCAATAATCTTTTTGTTTTTACCCGCATTGGTCTGTGATACACCAGGCATTTTCAAAGCGCCTTCGTTTCCACCGGCCCCTTCTAAACCGCTTGAGAAGAAGAACAGTACATCCGGATTTGCTTTTACCACCGCTTCAGGAGTCAATGGCTTGAAATCTTCGAAATCGACAACCGCATTCTGACCGCCCGCAAGACCAATCAATGCGTCCATGGGTGTATTTTTCCCGGAAACCATCAGCATATTTCCTCTTGCATAGATGAACAGCACTTTTGGTTTTTTAGCGATAGGCTGCACTTGTTTTAAATCGGCATCTATTTTATCATTCAGTTTCTGATAATCGGCACTTCCTATGGATTTTGCCACATCGGCAATTAATTTTTTGGTTCCGTCAACGGTAAATTCCTGTTTGAATACCTCTGCATGGATTCCTGAAGACTTGATTTTTCCCATCAATTCAGGGTTAATATCTTTATCGGAAGCTAAAATTAAGGTCGGCTTTACCGCCATGATGGGCTCGATCGTCATCGATCTCATATGACCCAAATCTTTGGCAGTAGCTTTTAAAGATTCAGGATATGTACTGGTAACGTCTGTTCCAACGATTTCCTTTTCGTGACCTAAAGCAGCTACGATTTCTGTAATTCCACCGTTTAGCGTTACAATTTTATGGGTAGATTTTGGTGTTTCTGAAGTGGTTTCTGCAGCATTTTCCTGCTTTGTGCCCGTTTCTTTCTTACATGAATATACTGCAACAAGAACTGATGCTGCCAAAATGAATTTTTTCATATACTATTTATTTGATTTATTTTACAAAGGATTATATTCGAATTGAGGAAAACCTCTGATCCCGTCTTTATCGGTAATTCTGGAGAACTTCAGTTTAAAATAATTTCCTTCAGGATCTTTTATAACATAAAAACGGTCTCCAAAGACCTCAAGGCCGTTAACACCAACAGGATTTCTCCAGTTCGGACCGATGGAACGCTGATCGTTATAAATAAATTTGGAAGCATCCACATCCGATTTTTTAAAATCTTTATAGGTCTGTGCTGCAACATCAGCCGCTACTTTCACTTCGTAAGAAGCAGCTCCGCCTACGACATTGGTTGTTACAAAATCACCGTAAACATAGGATCCTGATCCGGTGATCGTATTCGTAAATACGGTAAAACCGATATCCCAGTTTTTTTTCTCCGGCTGGATCAGTACTTCTTTATGATTCAGCAGACTTACAAAATTAAAGTTGTATGCGGCATTTTTTGCAATGGTTAATTCTTTATGAGAAGTTGCATTTACTTCTGCATATTTTATTTTATATCCGTCCCCGGATCGTACTACCTGCACTTTCATCCATCCACGGCTGTCGCCTCCGGTAGCAATAGACCCTACGGGAACGGAACCTGTATACAGGCCTTTTCCCATGTTTACCAGGTAGACGGCATTTTCAGAATCTACCGGGCTGATATCTGCTATCGCAGTGGTTGCTGTAGGAAAGTTTCCATTAACGTCATCGATATAGGCGATGTTGGCAGGATTAAAATTAGCGACCTGTACCTGGTTTTTCAGTGCGGTTACATCCGCCTCTTTCACCAGGTCTATATTGGTAGCATTGGGAATTTTTCCTGCTGCCATCATCACGGAAGAGTTGATAATCACTTTGAATGAACTTCCCGAATAAAATCCCATATCCCAGTCTGTTCTTTTGGTAAGGGTCTGTTTTGGCTGTTCTTTGCCTCCTACAATGGTTATATCACTGAGATCCAGCCATACCTGATTGGGCTGTGTGGGCCCGCCTACAATGGCATCCACAATAAGACCGTCAGAAGGTAAAACTGCTACAGGATCTTCATTGTCATTTATACAGGATTGGGTTACCAGTGATGTTCCTATTAAAAGATAAGAGAGTATTTTTTTCATTATAATACGTTTAAAAATTATAGTTCACTCTGGCGAAATAGCTTCTGCCATAAAACAGGTTCTGATCTCCGGAAGCAGCATTATGCCCGCCGCCCGGAAGGGCTGTATTCCTGATCGTCGAAACATCAAAAATATTTTTAATTCCAAGGCTTACTTCAAAATGGTCGTTAAAGAAGGGCTGGGTAACGGTAAAATTCATCATATTGAAAGGCTGAACTTCACCTAATACAAACTGTCCAGGATCCGTACTCGGACTTGCGGACGGAATATGAGTATATTGATTTCTTTTTCCGGTATATTTATAATACAATGCAAAAAGCGTTTTCGTAGTATTCAATATATAGTTCGCTCCCAGATTAGCTTCAAGATAGAAATTATAATCATCGGACGAAGTAATCTGCCCTGTATTCAATGCCTGGGAAATTCCCATCACCGAAACACCGGTATTAAGAGCAAAGTTATTTTTCCTCACGTTTAGTCCTCCGCCAAATAAAATAGATTTATAATCATCTACATTTAAAAAAGTGTATTTCAGGGGTTGCTGGTTTACAATGACACTCTCAATTCTGTCATTGACATCTAAATACATTCCCGAGAGGCTCAGGTTAAAATTCCATGCTCCTGAAGAAATGGTATTATAATCCCAGAATAATCCTGCCGAGTAGCCGGTTTCCGGTTTCAGATTTTCATTTCCCCGGATATCGTGGTTGTTGTCTACCACAAAAGTGTATAATTCATCATAGGTCGGAAATCGGTTCGCAGAGCCGAATACGGCCCGCAGATTTGACTTCGCGGAGGTATTGAATTTCGCTGTTACCGAATAGTTATATTGAGAGTCAAACCTGTCACTCAATGCTAATCTTACTCCGGGACGTAAGGATAACCATTTATTGACATTCCATTCCGCAGAAAGGAAATTGGCATAATTGAATATGGTTCTTTCGATACTCTTCCCATTATTATTGGATTCAAATGTTACGGCATTGGCATAACCGTTCGTTCGGTCTAATTCGTATCCTAACTGGAAATTGATTTTTTCACTATCCAGAAAATTACTGAACATTCCTCTTGAATAAAGGACTTTGGACTCGTAGAAAGTAAGTTCGGGATCTCTTGACATGATCTGCCTGTTCGGAACGTCATAGTCATAATCCTGATATTTTCTTTCCTGGGTCTGGTAAGAGAAATCCCCCGTATAATTGATTCTTCCGAGCTGGGTCTGAATATTAAACTGGTGAAGCCACCTGTTGGTAAAATAATCCCGGTCTTTTGCTATGAAAGTTTTATCTCCCGAGCTGTAATCAGGGGTGATGAGCTGGTTATAGCTGTTAATCTCTTCATTAAGATAGTTTACTTTATAAAACAGGGATGTTTTTCCTTTAGCATACCGTACGGCAGCATTGGTGATAAGCAGATCTTTGGGAAGCCATTCGTAGCCTCTGTTCCCGTCATTCCCTTCGCTGAAATATTTATACCCGTTATATTTTCCTGTGAAACCCTGGAAGTCGTTATGGTTGATATCAGCGGTGACCGTCCAGTGATCATTGATTCTGTATCCTAGATTAAGGGACTGGACGTGTCTGCCGTTTCCCTTCTTAAACCAGTCATAGTTTTTACCTACGGTTTCTTCCTGCAAAGAAATCTGGGCATTGATTTTTTTTGCATAGTTTTTTTTGGTGATAATATTGATAACCCCTGCCACGGCATTATTTCCATACTCTACGCCCATAGATCCTTTAACGATCTCGATTCTTTCGATATTGTTAACATTGATTTTGGTAAGGTCCACCAGATTTCCCATTCCCTGGTCACTGACAACGGGGATATTATCGATTAGAATCTTTGTATATTGACCGCTAAGTCCCAGAATATTGGCATTGGAATCTCCGGTCCCTGAATTGGGCTGAACTAAAATATTTAGATTTTGGTTAAGAACTTCTGCTGCATTGGTGACCGCCATGTTTTTAATTTCCTGTGCATCGATAACCTCTACTTTATAAATAGATTTATTAATGGATTGTTGGCGGTACTGCCCGGTAACAACAACTTCTTCTATTTTATTTTGATTAAGAGAATCTTTTTCCTGTGCATTCATCCAAAAGAATACGGATAATGATAGAATGGAAAGCACTTTCTTCTTCATAGACACAAAATTTTCCGCAAATATAGAACTTTATTTAGAACAATTAAAAATAATTACTTATTTTTGTAGAATAATTCTAAATAAAAATAACGTTATGAATTTAAAACTACTTTTAGGAACTTTAATGTTAACGGCTGTTACAGCTAATGCACAAGTAGCAACGATTAATCAAAACTTCGATAACTTTACGGCAGGGAATACTACTTTTCCTCAAATCGGATGGTCAGCCGTGGTAGCCTCTCCCACCAACTCCTTTCCACCGGTACCGCCAAGAATGATTGTGGCCGCCGATACGAACTCTAACAACAAATACATTCAGTCTTATGCGGGTAATAATCCGACAAGTCCTTCTTATCTGATTACGCCGCAAATTGTTGTTCCGGCTGGTGATAAGACGCTTTCATTTGCTGCTACCGCTGTAGATCCCTATACGAGTCCGGCAACCATTCAGGTAGGAGTAGCATCAAACCCTGCAGATATGTCAACTTTCGTTGCAGTAGGAAGTCCTGTTACGATTACAGGTCCCGGAACCGTTCAGAATATCAGCGTTCCCATTCCGGCATCTACCGGTTCGTATCTTGTTTTTAAATTTACACCGACTATCGCGCACACGGCTATTCAGATTGACAACGTTGTATATGATACAACCTCTGTTTTAGGAATTTCCGATGCTGCTAAGTCTAAAGAAGAAATTAAATTTGCTGTTAATTCCGATGACACTGCATTACAATTTATCACGAAAAAAGATCCCAGAAATATTCAGATTTATTCTGCTGTAGGACAACAGGTAGCTGAAGGCAAATTGAGTGATCGTAAATTTGACATCAGTACCTTACAGGCTGGTGTTTATTTTATTCTGATTGAAACTGCTGAAGGTACTGCCGTAAAATCAAAGTTTATTAAGAAATAAAATTTTTCAGACTATAATTTGCATTTTCAAAAGCTGGCTAATCTATTGATTGATCAGCTTTTTTTATGCACCTGACGATTGGTCCGTTACAATATTTAAATGACATGCGACAAATATCATGTTTTTATTTAGAATGATTAAAAATAATTATAATACTTTTGTAGAATAATTCTAAATAACAATATAAATATCAGAAGATATTATGAAAACAAAATTATTCTTTGCTTCGCTATTTGCACTAGGTGTACATCAGACGGCGCTTGCTCAGACAGATGCCAACGGATATAGTACGGTGAACCTGACTATGGGACCTGCTTACCAGAACCGCGTGTTTTTTGACCTGAGCTCAAACAGTATCGTTTCCCAGCCGGCCAATACCTGGGATGTCGCATTCTACAGAAATTCTGTCATGAACTTCGGAACCAGAATTAATGATGCGCAGAATATTGAAGTATATCAGGCGTCTGCCACACCTTCAGACTGGAACAGCATTACAACCAATAACGTTTCTTCCTACGGAGCGGCTTTGTACAATCCGGATATCACCACTTCTCTTCAGCAGGGCGCTTTCGAACAGGGAACCGCAACGTACGGATGGGGAGAGTATAATGGCGGAACGCATCACATAGAAGGAAAAGTGATCTTTGTTTTAAAATATCTGACTTCAGGGCAGTATGTAAAATTCATGATCGATGATTATTTCGGAGGGTACACCTTTAAATATGCCCTCTGGGACACCGCAACTTCTTCCTGGGGAGCTACACAGACCAAAACGATCGCTAACGGAACTGATGATGTTTACTTCAATTATTTTTCTTTTGCAACGGGTGATAAAGTAGCTAACCTTGAGCCCGCAAAAGCGAGCTGGGATTTAATGTTTACAAGATACTGGACTTTTTACGGCAATATCATGATGTACAGAATGGCCGGCGTGGTTCAGAATTCAAACATTACCGTAGCAAGAGTGCAGCCTGAAACACAGGCAACAGCCACTTCAACGCTGCCGGTGGCAACCAGTTTCTCAAGTAATATTACAACCATCGGACATTCCTGGAAACCGACAAGCGGCGCTCCTATTTCAGATGTGGTGTATTATGTAAAACAAGGCTCGGATTACTACAGAATGTATTTCATTTCAAATGACGGTACTTCTACGGGAAATATGTATTTTAAATATAAAAATATTACCTCATCACTGGGCGTTACCGATATTGCCGGGAAAAAAGCGTCTTTCGGGATCTACCCGAACCCTTCAACTGCTGACAAACAGGTAACTGTTTTATTCGACGTTAAAGAAAAAGCAGGAAACAGAGGAAATGTTGAAGTATACGATCTGTCCGGTAAAAAAGTATATTCTGCAGAACTGACCAATCAGGCAGGATTCTATAAACAGGATCTGAATTTATCTCAGCTTTCTTCAGGAAATTATCTGGTTAAAATTAATTTCGGAGGAAGCTCCGAAACCAAAAAACTGATTATTAAATAACAAAATAATGGTATTGCATCAGCAATATTGCAAATGATGAACCTCTAAATTTTAATACTTTCTATTTTTTCTAATGAAAGGCTGTTCAGATTGCTGAACAGCTTTTCAATTTTCATGAAACCGGAAGACGGAAGTTATTTCAAGCGATAAGCTCCTTTTTTCCAACATCAGGTCTCGGTGTGAAATCTACAATGTTTTATATCCTTTATAGACCTGGGTAGAACTTTCCAGCATTTTGGAAACATCTCTTCTGAAATTCAGCAGATGATCCTGTCCGTTGTGTCGGTTCAGATGTTCTTCACTTTCCCATAATTCCGTCATAAAGAAAGTCCCTTTATTATCTTTATCTTCAATCAGATCGTATTGCAGACAGCCTTCTTCCTTTCGGGTCTCTCTTACCAGAGTCTGAAAAAGTTCCACCGCTTCCATTAAATAATTTTCATTAAACTTAAAAAGCGCAACTACATATAATTTCATATATTTTTTTTAATGGTGCAAATGTAGAATATTTTCAAAATCAAAAGTATTTTACCGATGTTATTTTTTCACATTAAGGCAGTTATACTAGAAAACAGATTTATAGATGGTTATTGAGCTCATGACAATCACTAAAATCCCAATCACGACAAACATGCTTTTCACCGGAAGCTTTGCAGTAAGCATCGCTGAAAAAGGTGCAGTAACAATCCCTCCGATCAATAAACCCAAGATAATATTCCAGTGCTGGATTCCCAATGTAAAAATAAAAGTGATGGCTGCCGTAAGGGTTAAAATAAATTTAGCTACTGTAGAGCTTCCTACCGCAAACCTTGGGGTAAAAGAGTTTTTAATCAGTGTTCCTGTAACCAGCGGTCCCCACCCTCCTCCTGCAAAGGCATCGATAAAACCGCCAATGACACCGAGTCTTGTTAAATTTGTTTTTCTTTTCAGTTTTTTATCCTGTTTTTTCTTAAAAGCATTCGATAAAATCTGAATTCCCAGGTACAGGGTGTAAAAAGAAATAATGGTCTTCGTAATTTTAGAATAATATTCACCAAGATAGGTAAGCGAAACTGCGCCAAGGACGGCTCCGATAATGGCAGGAATGGCTAGTTTTTTCACTAAGCCTTTGCTTACGTTTTTCAGTTTTATATGGCTGATGCTTCCTGCTGCCGTTGTAAAACTTTCTGCCGAATGGATGCTGGCACTTACCGCATGCGGAGGAATGCCCAGAAATAAAAGAGTCGTTGTACAGATCACCCCATAGCCCATTCCCATGGATCCGGCCACCATTTCTGCCAAAAATCCAACCAGCATCATCCAGTAAAAAATATAATGATCTTTTGCTAAAGTAGTCAATAATTCATCGAGGTACCCCAATTCATACATCGAAAAAACCACGATCAGCACTACTGCTAACGTGATAAAAAGAACATTGAGCCTGAGTTGGACCTTCCTTGAAATTACCATATTATAAGATCATTACGGCACCCACCGTAGAATTACTCGTTTCGTCGATCAAAACAGCATTGCCTGTTGCATTACTCTCCTGAAAGCTGTCAAATACCAGTGGTGAAGCTGTTTTCAGCCGGACTTTTACCACTTCGTTCAGCTTAATACTTTCAGAAACAGGTGTTTTTTCCAAGGTATTAACATCAATTTTATAGTCAATTTCTTTAACAATCGCTTTTACAATTTTGCTTTTATGCTGAATAAAATACTTATTGCCTTCGTTTAATTCTTTTTTATCGAGCCAGCAGATCACCGTTTCTATTTCGTTATCGACTTTAGGAAGACTTTCGGTTTTCACTAAAAAATCACCCCGGCTGATATCAATATCATCTTCAACGTGAATGACTGCAGGCTGATTGGCAAAAACAAAGTCCGTTTCCTTTCCTCCTGTCTCTATTTTTGAAATCCGGGTCTGAATATTCTGAGGAAGCACCGTTATTTCATCTCCTTTTTTATAAACCCCGGAGATCACCTCCCCAGCATATCCTCTGTAATCATGAAGATCATCGGTTTGCGGGCGAATGACGTACTGTACCTGAAATCGGGGGCTTTCAAAGTTCTTATCTGCCGAAATCTCTACATTTTCAAGAAACTCTAGAAGTGGCGGACCATCATACCAATTCATTCTATCAGATTTTTCAACGATATTATCCCCGTGAAATGCTGAAATCGGGAAATAACTTACATTTTCCAGTCCTAATTTCTCAGCAACCAACTCATACCGCGCTTTAATATCATTATATACCTCTTCGGAATAATCTACGAGATCCATCTTATTAATTGCCACCACCACATTTTTCATTTTTAGTAAAGATGCGATGATGGAATGTCTTCTTGTCTGTTCAATGACGCCCTGTCTTGCATCAATCAGGATCACCATCAGCTGTGAGTTGGAAGCGCCCGTAATCATATTCCGGGTATACTGAATATGCCCCGGTGCGTCTGCAATAATAAACTTTCTTTTGAGGGTGGAAAAATACCGGTAGGCAACGTCAATTGTTATTCCCTGCTCTCTTTCCGCTCTCAGACCGTCTGTCAGGATCGCGAGGTCAACACCGTTTTCGTTTTTATTTTTAGACTGCTTTTCCAGCGCTTCAAGCTGGTCGATCAATATATTTTTGCTGTCATAAAGAAGCCTTCCGATCAGGGTACTTTTCCCGTCGTCTACACTTCCTGCAGTGATAAATCTTAGTATGTCCACGTTTATTTAGTTATAAGTTATGAATGATGAGTTATGAGTTTTAATAGCTTATCGCCTATTGCTTTTTAAGGTGTTCCTAGAAATATCCTCCTTTTTTCCGGTCTTCCATCGCGGCTTCCGTGACCTTATCATCAATCCGGGTTTCGCCACGTTCGGAAATTCTGGAAGCAGTAATTTCATTGATCACCTCCTCCAATGTCTCTGCTGAGCTTTCAACGGCTGCGGTACAGGTCATGTCGCCAACTGTTCTGTATCGCACTCTTTTATTCATAACAGAATCATTTTCATCAATCTGAATAAAGTCCGACACCGCAATCAGCTGCCCGTCATATTCTATAACCTCCCGGTCATGGGCAAAGTAAATCGGAGGAAGCTGAATATTTTCTTTTTTAATATAGTTCCACACATCGAGCTCCGTCCAGTTGGAAATTGGGAAAACCCTTACATTTTCCCCCTTATTGATTCTTCCGTTGTAGATATTCCACAGCTCCGGACGCTGCAATTTCGGGTCCCACTGTCCAAACTCATCACGTACAGAAAAAAAACGTTCTTTTGCTCTTGCTTTTTCTTCATCTCGCCTCGCTCCTCCGATACAGGCATCAAACTGAAACTCTTCAATAGTATCCAGCAAAGTGTGGGTCTGCAGCCAGTTTTTGGAGGCAAATTTGCCTTTGGGCTCGGTTAATTTTTTAGCTTTTATGGTATCTTCAACTTTTCTTACGATAAGTTCTGCACCGATATTTTCCGCCAGATCATCCCTGAATTGTAAGGCTTCGGGAAAATTGTGTCCTGTATCAATATGAACCAGCGGAAACGGAATCTTCATGGGAGCAAAAGCTTTTTTTGCCAGGTGCACCAGCGTGATAGAATCTTTACCACCACTGAAAAGCAATGCCGGTTTCTCAAACTGAGCCGCTATTTCTCTCATTATATAGATACTTTCAGCTTCCAACTGCTCGAGATAGTCTAATGTATAGGTATTCATTTTACTGCTTAAAATTTTAAATTAATGGGTATGCAGACCGCATTCTTTTTGTGAACTCTCCCACCACCATCGTCCTGCCCGTGGATTTTCACCATCAGAAATAGCCCTCGTGCAAGGCTGGCATCCGACACTGATAAATCCTTTTCTGTGCAGCGACAGTTCCTGTACCTGATGCTGTTCCAGATAATCTAAAACATTCTGGTAACTCCAGTGTATCAATGGATTGTATTTGTAGAGATTCCGGGATTCATCCCATTCGATGACAGGCATATTTTCTCGGTTTTCCGACTGGTCGGCCCGCAATCCTGTGATCCAGACTGTGGCACCGTTCAGCGCCCGGTTCAGGGGTTTAACTTTCCGGATAAAACAGCACTCTTTCCGGTTCTCAACAGAATGGTAAAAGGCATTAATCCCCTTTTCATTCACATATTTTTCCACATCTGAGGATTCCGGGGCGTACACCTCTATTTTGGTTTTATACCTTGAATTGTTCTGAGAAAGCAATTCGTAATGTTCATAGAAAAGCCTGCCCGTATCCAGTGTAAAAACTTTGACCGGAAGCTGGTTTTTGAAAATCATATCGGTAATCACCTGGTCTTCCTGGCCAAGCGATGTTGAAAAAACAGCTCCTTCGGGAAACTTCGCCGAAATCAGTTTCAATCCGTCCTCTGCTGAAAGCTGTTTCAGTATTTCTGCATCTTCTTTTGAAATCATATTTTATTCATTTGAAGTACTGCAAATATCAGATAAAATAACTATCCTACCAAACGGGTAGACTAATTATTCAAAAAAAGGGACCTGATCAATCGATCAAATCCATTAAAGTTTTTTCTTCCAGAATTTTAAGTGACGCATCGCGGACTTCAATCAGAACATCGTGTAAGCTGCAGTGATCTTCGTTGCAGTCGTCACATTTTTCATAAAAGTTAAGACTTACGCAGGGTAATAGTGCAATCGGCCCGTTCACCAGCCTGATGATTTTGGCAAGCTTTACGTTTTCAGGATTTTCTTTAAAAAAATATCCCCCGCCTTTTCCTTTTTTACTATCAAGGATATCCGCTTTCTTGAGTTCGAGTAAAATATTTTCCAGAAACTTTAAAGGAATTTTCTTGTGTTCCGCAATTTCGGAAATTAGAATAGGACCTCCATTTCTTTTTTCTACAAGATATGAAAGGGCCTTAAACGCATATTGAGATTTTTTAGACAGCATTACAGCAAAAATAAGAAAATAGTTTGAAATGCGTAAATATTAGATTCATAGGCCGAAAGATCGGACTGGAAGCTGTAGAGACCGTACTACCGGCTTTCTGCTCCGGATTCTGACTTCCAAACAAAATACCTATTTTTGCTTTATGTTCAGTAAACAAGAAGCACAGCAGTTAAAAAAGGAGTTTTGGACGGCTTTTGGAAAGTCTTTTCCGAGAAAATGGTTATTGTATGATACGAAAGTGAAAGATTTTTCATTCAAGTTTTATGCAGACAATAAAAAGTCGGAAGTTTCCTTAGATATCGAAATGAAAGATGAGGTTTTCCGGAATGCTTATTATGAGAAGATCTGGTCTCTGGAAGATATTCTGAAAGACTTTACAGGCGACTTCCACAAGGACGAATATTTTACTCTGGAAAACGGAAAAGTAATCGCCAGGATTTGGGTTGAAAAACATGGGGTGTCCATATTTAATAAAAATACATGGTCGGAAATATTTGAATTCTTTGTTGAGAAGATGGATGGCTTTGAAAGGTTTTATTATGAATATGAAGATTTTATAAAAGACATCTGATCAACTGAGTGTATTTTTCACAAAATTAAACTTATGTTTAAATATTTTTTGTATTTTAGGTCTATCAAAATATCAATATCTTTGTATTCATCATGCTTTCAGTTAAATATTCATTGATATTTTGACACTTAAATCACAAAAATTATTTCATGGAAGACAATAACTTCATCTTCACAGACGGAACAGATCCTAAAATGATTGAAGCTTACAGAAAAGCTCGGGAAACCTTTAAATATTTCTGGAGAGAGGTCTCCTGGGAATACCGAAGAATCATTCCGGCACTGAATCTTGCCTGTGTAAAGGCCTCCTTTTCTGAAAAAGACCCCGAAACCGGCAATGATATTGTAGAACGCATGTGGATCAATGATATTGATTTTGACGGAGATACGGTTAAAGGATATCTCATGAATGAACCCAACAACCTTACCAGTATCAAGGCGGATGATTATTTTGAAATTCCTCTTAATGAAATCAGCGACTGGCTTTTTGCCATCACTCCAAGCGTAAAAAAACAGAAAGGTCTCTCTTCATTATTTTCTTCTCCGAAAGAGCCTGTTCCTAAGGCCTACGGAGGGTTTACCATTCATAAGATGCGCGCCGATATGGCTACTGATGCAGAAAGGAAAGAACATGATTCTTATTGGGGACTGGATTTTGGAGATTTTAATCATATTGAAGTCGTTCACGAGCAAAAAGAAAAACCAGAAAATCTTATAGAACATCCGATGAGCAGAATATGCAGGAAGATTTCATTACGTTTTTAAAAGATTATCCTGATGAGCTTACTCATGTCGATGATCATGGCTATACCTTACTTCATAAAGAAACGATTGCCGGCAACCAAAGTTCCGTAGAAGTTATTCTGAAGGCGGGAGCTGATAAAAACCAAAAGACCAATAAGGGAAAAACAGCTTTGGACTTTGCCAGGCAGCTCAATTGGGAGCATCTGATTCCTGTTCTGGAAAATTAATCATACTGAGAAACTTTCGGTTTCATTTTAAATGCCATCAGCATTTAAAATCCAGATACCTATTATTAACCTTTAAGGTTTGTTGCTTCATCTTAAACTAAAAGAACAACATTCAAACTGTAGAGAAGCCTCCGGGTTTCTTTTTTTTTTAAGATATTCACGATTCAGTTACATCATTCGTTGATTGGGCTACTTTCACAATTCCTCATCTTCTCATCTTTGTACCATCATTTAACAACAATAAAACATTTAAAAATGGAAACAACAAAAGTATGGTTTGTAACAGGAGCCTCAAAAGGTCTGGGATTAGCCTTAATCAAAAAATTACTGGAAAAGAACTATCGCGTGGCTGCTACCACCAGAAACGTACAAGCGTTAATCTCCGAAATCGAAGAAACTTCGGAGATCTTTTTGCCGCTTGAAGTAAGTTTAACGGATGATGAAAACGTAAAATCAGCGATTGCCAAAACAGTCGGCCATTTCGGACAGCTGGATGTGGTGGTCAATAATGCGGGCTACGGACAGCTTGGAACCCTGGAAGAACTTTCTGATAAAGAAGCCCGGGCCAATTTTGATATCAATGTTTTCGGAACGCTGAACGTAATCCGAAATGCGATGCCTTATCTCCGTGAGCAAAGATCAGGACATATTTTCAATATTTCTTCGATCGGCGGTTATGCAGGTAATTTTCCGGGTTGGGGAATTTACTGTTCCACAAAATTTGCTGTGGCAGGATTAACGGAAGCCCTGGCAGAGGAAATTAAAGATTTTGGAGTGAACGCTACTGTTGTTTATCCCGGATATTTCAGAACGGATTTCTTATCTAAAGAATCTGCGAGAACACCGGAAAATTCTATTTCTGAATATGAAGCGGCAAGGAATTCTGAGCAGGCTCACCTCGATGAGATTAACGGGAACCAACCCAACGATCCCGGCAAAGGAGCAGAAGCCCTGATCGCCATGAGCGAAGAGCAGAATCCACCGGTACATTTCCTATTGGGAAGCGGAACAGATGAATTCCTGAACAATAAAATTAAGACAATCACAGGAGATGCTGAAAAATGGAGTGATCTGACGTTTTCTACAGTGATTTAATTTCGCCACTGAAAAATTCTTCGACGTCTTCGCGCTCAGGATGACAGAAACCAATATGACCCGTTATAATTACACGCAAAGTTTACAATGTGTCATCCTGAGCCTGTCGAAGGATTTTTTATTTTTTATATTCAACTTTATAAAAGAATTTCCAATCATCACCAATCCTTCGACTGCTTCGTGCTCAGGATGACAGAAACTGATACGAAACGTTATAATATCCCGAAATTTATATCGTGTCAGGCTAAGACTATTGGAGCTGTCCCATTATAATTAAATACATTGTACTTTTTACAAAAAAAATTTAACTTAGTCCTTATGAAAAAGACATTTCGTTTTAATTCCCTTTCTGAATTTCATGCTTTCTGTAATCTCCCGAATCCTGAACATCCTTTGATCAGCCTTATTGATTACAGCAAAGTCAACTATCCTACGAACGACACCGAACTGAAATGGGTCCAGAATTTTTACTCAATAGGTTTGAAAAGGAATGTGAATGCGAAATTCAACTACGGACAGCAGGAATATGATTTTGATTCCGGGGTATTATGTTTTGTTTCTCCGCTTCAATTTTTAAGTCTTGAGATGAAACCCGATGTTGAAGTAGAGCCTACGGGATATTTATTGCTGATCCATCCGGATTTTCTTTGGGGAACTTCTTTAATTAAGAAAATAAAATCGTACGATTTTTTCAGCTACCAGATTAATGAGGCTCTTTTTCTTTCGGATAAGGAAGAGCAGATTATCGTTGATTTATTTAAAAATATCGAAAAAGAATATCAAACCAATATTGATAAATTTACACAGGAACTGATTGTTGCTCAGCTGGACCTCTTCCTTATTTATGCCGAACGGTTTTATGAGCGCCAGTTTCTAACTAGAAAAAAGTCCAGCCATGAATTGCTGGTAAAATTCGAGGAAGTTCTTTCCCGATATTTTGAAAAAGGTTATCTCATCGAAAATGGAATTCCTTCTGTGAAAACCATCGCCGGACAAATGAATATTTCTCCCAATTATTTAAGCAGTCTGCTCCGCATTCACACCCAACAGAATACCCAACAGCATATCCAGAATAAAATTATTGACACCGCAAAAGAACGTTTGAGTACAACAAGTCTTTCTATAAGTGAAATTGCGTATGAACTGGGCTTTGAGCATCCGCAGTCTTTCAGCAAGTTGTTTAAGCAGAAAACGACTCAGTCGCCGGGGGAATTCCGGAAGTTGTTTAATTGAAACACAGGGAGACTTTAAGGTTCCCATTTTTGTTTTAACCTTAGCCATAACAGGTTTTTTAATTTGTTATCTCTTTGGGAAGCAATTAGAAATAAATTTGTAATTTTGATTTAAAATACATCGGTCGTGGATATTCAAACAAGAAAATTAAACCTTATCACCTATCTTGCTCAACTGCAGGATGAGCGTTTTTTTGATAAAATTGAAGAGTATATTTTATCTAAACTGGAGAAAGAAGATCATACTGATTTTTCTCCTTTTAGTGTTGAAATTTTAATTAAGCGTATTGAAAAATCAGAAGATGATTTTAAACAGGGAAAATTTAAAAGCCAGGAAGATCTGGAAAAACAATCTGTAAATTGGTAATTCATGAATATTATCTGGACAGAATTTGCAATTGAAAACCTAAAAAGTATTTTTGAATATTACGTGAATAATGCAAGCAGGAAAGTTGCTCATAAGATTCGAAAAGAAATCTTTAAATCTACAAAACAGTTGATTCAAAATCCTCAATCTGGTCAAATTGAATTGCATCTTGAAAAGATGAATCAACACTATAGATATATTTTAAGCGGTAATTATAAAATTATTTATAAAGTAAATCTTGAACAGATTGTGATTTATGATATTTTTGACACCAGACAAAATCCAATGAATATGATTGATGAAAAACGAATGACAGAATAAAAAAGAGAAGCCAAAACTTCTCTTTTTTATTTTCTGTTATCCAAATTTCTTCTTTCTTAACCAGAAGAACAAACCGCCCAAAATACCGATAATCGCTAAAGGAAGCAGCAAATTAAACCACTGCCAGTTGCTCTTCTCTTCCGTAATTCTCAGTCGGTCGAGAAGACGTTCTTCAATATTTCTGTTCCGCAGTTCCATCAGGTTGCTGTCATCCAGGAGATAGTCGAGAGCATTTCTTAGAAACTGTTCGTTTCCGAATTGTTCGTTGGTCAGCATATCTACACCTAAAGGTAAAGGTTCGCCTTTGATTACTTTATTTCTTCCCACATCTCCGTCTGCGATGACGATCATTTTATTTTCAGGGCTTGTGCCTTTAAAACCCGGGTATGATTTTCTTTCAATTCTTGACGCATAGGCAGAATTAAACTTTCCTTCCAAAGCAACGGCATAGATTTTTGGTGTACTTGGTTTTTCCATCTGGCCAAGACTGTCGACACTCGCGATTTCCTTAAGATCAACATAGTTTGGAACCTGCTTCAGCAATGTTCTTTCACTCGATTCAAAGAGAACCCTGGTTTTTATGTTTTTTCTCCCGCCTAACGTATCGATGGAAGTCGGGAATTCAAATTTAACAGGATTGATATTTTTTGTAATCGGATCATTTTTTTCAGCAATGCCTAAAGGGAAATAAGGCCACGGAAGGCTTGTATATTGCGGGTTGCCTCCCACTTCTCCGGTCACCAGTCTTAATAAAGCAAATTTTTTCACATCTTTCACCAGTGCCGGATTGATTCTGATGCCGTAGTTAAAGAAAAAGTCAGTCATATTAATGTCTACCGGGAAAGACATCACTTTTTTAGATCTGGTCAGTGTATCCATTTCAGCATTTACAGCATCGATCATCCAGAGTGTTTTTCCGCCACCCATAATGTATTGATCAAGAATTACTTTTTCATTATCTGTAAAAGCTTTTCTCGGTTTTGCAATGACCAACGCATTCATCTGCTTTAATAACGGCACATCCGCGATGCTCAGTTCAGTCTGATGTTTAGGAATAATAGGACCTGCATCATAATTTTCTGTAGCCAGATGCATAAATCCCTGGAATTCTTCCGGACTCAGCTCATCATGATTTACAAGAATTCCGATTTTCTTTCTTTGATCAACCGCAATATTTTTGATGTTGGAAACCAGGTTATATTCTAAATTCTCAATAGATTTCGTTAACTGCTGATCTGCGCCGATTCCGGTTTGCTGAACAACCAATGGAATGGATACTCCTCTATCGCGGTATTTCACCACCGCATACGGAAACAAATAAATCTGCGAAACTTTTCCGTCTTTCACATCCGGAAGAACGGAAGGCTGCATTCCCATGGCCATCAGCGTATCCTGGGATATTTTACTTTTGATGGGATCGATGAATTTGAAATCTATTTTCGGATTGATTTTTCTGAATTCTTCCAGCATAAATTTCGTTTCGCTCTGCAGCTGCTTAAAACTTGCAGGAAAATCTCCATCCAGATAAACATCTACGGTTACCGGTTTTTTAATGGATTCCAAAACCTTCACCGTATTATCGGAAAGTGTGTATCTTTTTTCTTTTGTTAAGTCTAATCTGATGCCAGAAACAGCAAGAATAACCACCAACGGTAAAACAACAAACAGTAAAATTCCGAATGGCGATTTTATGGATATCTTCTTCATATTCTACTTCTTTTTATTGATAAAATGGTTGGACAAAACTAAGGTAACTCCGATGATTAAAACAAAATAGGCAACATCTCTGAAGTCGATCAGTCCTCTTGTAAAACCTAAGAAATGCTGGTAAAAACCAAGATTCTGCAAAATGAAATCGGCACCACCCAATAATTTATAGCTTGCCAGCTGTTCGATCCCGAAATACATGATGAAACACATAAAAACCCCCAGCAGGTAGGCCATAATCTGGTTTTGAGAAAGTGAAGAAGCCAAAATTCCTACTCCTGCGAACGATGCAATTAAAATAATTAATCCAAAATAGCTTCCGAAGGTCATTCCAAGATCTATATTTCCTTCCGGGACACCCAAAACATAGACGGTATAAAGGTAAATTAATGATGGAATAAGACACAAAACTCCGACCACCCAAACGGATAAAAATTTACCCAGAACCAGGTCCGATATTTTTAAGGGCTGGGAAAACAGCCAGTTTAATGTTCCTGTTTGCTGTTCTTCCGCAAAAGTTTTCATAGAAAGAGCAGGAATAATGAACATCAGCAGCCAGGGCACCAAAACAAAATAGCTCTGTAAAGAAGCCAGCCCGATGTCAAAAATATTGGAATCATTTTCGAAAAAAAATAAAAACAGTGTTGCGATCAGACTGAAGGCTGCGATGATGATCCACGCGCTCCAATTCCCAAAATAGCTCCAGAGTTCTTTTTTTAAAATTGCAATCATAGTTTTTTAAATTTGCAGTAAGCAATATGCTGTAAGCGGCAGGCCAAGCTTAATGCTGACAGCCTTCAACCTAAAGCTTTTATTTATTTTTCTTATTCTTATTAACCAGTTTTACGGTCATCATGATCAGAAATACAAGAACGAAAAATCCGGTAATTAATTGCCACCAGTATTCAATGACCTGAGTTTTTAAAATGACCGTGAAGACGACCAGAAACAAGATAAAGGTAGCGATTTCGTTGGCCTGTCTCAGCTTGATATTGGCGGTTTCCAAGGTATTGCCGTTGAGTTCTTTCAACTGTAAAACTTTTTTCCAGCACCAGTAATGATATACCGCCAACCCGATCAGGAATGTTAATTTTAGATGAAACCAGGGCATTTTCATTAATCCTGTATTTAAGAAAATCATGACTAGGCCACAAACGGCCATGATGATCCCGGCAGGAACGGTAATGATATTCCAGAGCCTACGGGCCATGAATGTGTACTGTTCTCTTAAAATTTTCTTTTTGTCCTCCGCGAATTCGTCGGTGTCTTTATAGTAAACAAAAATTCTCACGAGATAAAATATCCCCGCAAAATAGCTTACCATGAATATAATGTGTAGTGCTTTTATGATTGTGTAAAGCATTCAGAAAAAATTATTGACAAAGATAAGTTTTTATATATTCTTTAAAAATAAAAATTCTCTGTAAAGAATATATTAATGTATGGAAAAAATGCTTCGACAGGCTCAGCGAGACTACATTACTAAAATACCGTTATCCGTAAACAACAGTTCGTATTAGAATTGTCATGCTGAATCTGTAGAAGCATCTGTATTTATAATGACCAGAAAAATTAAGAAATAACGCCTAATTCTTTTCCTACTTTTTCAAAAGCAACGATCGCTTTGTCCAGATGTTCTCTTGTATGCGCTGCAGAAAGCTGAACTCTGATTCTTGCTTTCCCTTTTGGTACAACAGGATAGAAGAATCCGATAACATAGATGCCTTCATCCATTAATTTCTCGGCCATTTTCTGAGCGAGAGGTGCATCATAAAGCATTACCGGAACAATGGCCGCATCCCCATCAGGAATATCAAAACCTTTAGCTTTCATTTCGGCTCTGAAGTATTCAGCATTTTCCATTACCTGATCCCGAAGAGAAGTATCACCGGAAATCATTTCCAGCACTTTCAGAGCAGCCCCTACAATTCCGGGAGCCAGAGAATTAGAAAATAAATAAGGTCTTGAGCGTTGTCTCAGCATATCGATAATCTCTTTCTTACCGGAAGTAAATCCTCCCAAAGCCCCTCCCAGTGCTTTTCCGAGAGTAGAAGTAATAATGTCTACCCTACCCATCACTTCATTCGCTTCATGTGTTCCGCGACCTGTTTTTCCGATGAAACCTGTAGCATGGGAATCGTCAACCATCACCAGAGCGTCATATTTATCAGCCAGGTCACAAACCCCTTTCAGGTCTGCAACAATACCGTCCATTGAGAAAACACCGTCTGTTACAATAATTTTGAAACGGTGGTTTTTTTCTGAAGCAGCAATTAACTGAGCTTCCAGATCTTCCATATTATTATTTTTGTAACGGTATCTTGCTGCTTTACACAGACGGACCCCATCGATGATCGAAGCATGGTTCAGCTCATCGGAAATAATCGCATCCTCTTCTGTAAATAAAGGTTCAAAAACCCCTCCGTTCGCATCGAAACAGGCGGCGTAAAGAATGGTATCCTCCAATCCTAAAAAGTCAGCAATTTTTTGTTCCAACTGCTTGTGAATATCCTGTGTTCCGCAGATAAAACGTACTGAAGACATTCCGTATCCGTGAGATGCGATCATATCCTGAGAAGCTTTCATTACTTCAGGATGGTTTGATAATCCCAGATAATTGTTGGCACAGAAGTTCAAAAGCTTTTTTCCGTTGGCTTCTATTTCTGCACTCTGCTGAGAAGTGATGATTCTTTCTCTTTTATAAAGTCCGTCGTTATCGATATTCTGTAGTTCGTTCTGTAAATTTTCAAGATACTTTTTAGAGATCATTTTAGATAAATTTTTGATGTGCTAATTTAGTAAAATCGCCGTAAAGTATCCCCTTTTCTGATTTTTATTCTGGCGTTTTCGAATATTGGTTAAATTTTTCAACAATTAGTCTATAATCCCAGTAGACTAATTACTATATTTGTTTTTTTAAAATCACGAAAATGGTCTTATCACCGGTACAAAAAATTAAAAATATATCATCACAGGAATTTCTCAGGACTTATATGAAACCTGCAAAACCCATTATCTTAGAAGATTTTGCAGATCCTGAAAGCCCTGCTTTCAAAAAATGGAATTATGACTATTTTAAGGTAATTGCAGGAGAACAAAAAGTCAATATTTACGGAAGTGAAATTGAGTCGCTGGACAGAGTGGCCAGTAAGCCCATCGGTCAGAGCACCTTTGCAGATTACCTGGATTTAATCACCTCATCCCCTACCGAACACCGTCTGTTTTTATTTAATTTATTAAGTATTAAACCTGAACTCAAAAATGATATCCATTACCGGGATGTTACCGATGGAAAAATATTGAAATGGCTCCCCTTCATGTTTTTCGGAGGCGAAGGTTCTATAACGCGAAATCATGTAGATATAGACATGTCCCATGTTTTTATCACGCAATTCCAGGGGATTAAAAGAATTTGGCTCTTCCCCTGGGAACAGTCTGATTTACTGTATAAACTTCCTTACAATTTTCACAGTATTACCAATGTTAAAGAACCTGATTATGATGCCTTTCCGGGACTGAAATATGTCAAGGGGTATGAAGCCGTTATCAAACCCGGGGAAACGCTTTATATCCCATCCGGCTGGTGGCATTATATCCAATATGAAACCGAGGGCTACTCTGTGTCTGTAAGAGCATTACCCTCAAGCTGGCTTGAAAAATGGAGAGGTTTTAAAAATCTTGTGCTGATCAGGCATTTTGATAATATGATGAGAAATGTGTTTAAAGAAAGATGGTTCCGTTTTAAGGTAGGAAAAGCCGTAAGAAAGGCCAACCGCGCTATTAAGAGACAAAAAACTTTAAGATCTAATTATGAATAGAGTCATCAAACCGACTACTATGAAATTATTTTATTCCATACTCTTTGCTGAACCTTCACTCTCTAATTCTACGATACACATAAAAACGGACAACCTAAAAGTTGCCCGTTCTCATTTATTTTTTTAAAAATTTAATTTTTTTGTCTTTAATACTGAAAATATACGTTCCCGGGATAAGTTCTGAAATATCAATCGGTTTTCCGGGCTTATAGGTTTCTTTTCTCACTAATTTACCGTCGCTAAAATGAATGGTAAATTCTGCTGTTCTGCCGATTCCTTTCAGATACAGCTCATTTTTGGCAGGATTAGGATATAAAGCAAATTCTTCAGCGTGGAATTCTGTGGAAGACAGCATATTGTCCTGGGTAACCGTTGAGTTTTTTTCCAGCAGCTGATACTCATAGTTAAATTCAACATTTGCTACTGTAAAAGGCATTGTTTCTGTGAAATACTGGTTATTTGCGGTATTGTTTAACGCAAAATAAGCTACCTGACCACCGGTTCCGTTCACTTTTACCGGTAAAGACATTTCAAAAAAGCTTACATTGGGACTGCTCTGGGTCTGAGAAGCTTTAAAGGTAATCTGGTTTCCCACCTGCCGCCATCTTATGTCATAAGTAGGATAGCCTTCGCCATATACCCAGTCATTGAAAAATTCAGTGAAATCTTTGCCTGTAGACTGCAATAGTGAAGCGTTCAGATCAGCTGTTCTGGCATAATTATAGGCTAAACCTGGCCTTGAGTGATAATCTTTTATGGCCTGGTAAAAGGCCGTTTCACCCAAAATCCACTTCATCATTCTGACGATATATCCACCTTTTGAGTAGGATAACCTGCCGCTGAAAATGGCTCCGACATTTCCTAACTGAGCATCTGCCACATAAGTGCTTCCTCCTGGCGCACTAGTGATATAATTTTTTTCGGACAGTAAATAATTCAGGAATTGGGTGTTGGTCATTAACAGCTTTTCATTGGCCAGATGTTGCCCGAATGTGGCAAAACCCTCATTCAGCCAGATGTCATTCCATGCTCCGCAGGTCACCTTGTCCCCAAACCACTGATGCGCAAGTTCATGGGCAATTACGGTCTTACTCCAGCCACTCATCGATGACATCGTCTGATGTTCCATACAGACTCCGTTATACTGAAACTCCATGTGACCATATTTTTCATTTCGGAAAGGATACGGACCGAAATAAGTCTCAAATGTATTCATAATCTGCTTGGTCCAGTCGATATCTGCCATGACTGAAGCATTATTAACGGTTGTAGGATACACATAATTCACAAAAGGAAAAGGAGGGTTTCCCATTGTATCATTGAGTTTTACAAAATTTGTTATAGAAAGCGCAATTAAATAAGCTGTAGTAGGATACATTGTTCTCCAGAACATCAGTTTCTGTCCGTTAGGCAGTGCTGTTTCCGACATCAGTTTTCCATTGGCGGCTACGCTATATTGCGCAGGGGTTGTAATTTTAAAATCAAACCTGTCAATTTTGTCGTTCATACTTTGTTTGGTGGGAAACCAGTCCTGTGCACCATAAGGTTCATTAAGGGTGGAAAGAATAGCTGTTCCGTTCTGAGATCCGGTAGAAAATGCATTATTATCCAGTGCCGGTGCTCCGGAGTAATGGATCGTCAAAGAATCAAGAACGTTTGCCGGAAGAGCAGACTGAAAATCGATTTTGAGTTCTTTTGTCGGAAGCTGCTGAAAAACCAGTGAAGCTCCATGGTACTGAACCTGGGAAACCGTTAAGGTATTGGCAAGATCAAAATAAATGCTGCTCATGCCCTGATTAGGCTTAAAATGAGAAGTCACCGATCCCGAAATGTTATAGACTGCCGGATTGAGGCTCACCTCCATCCTCTGATACTGCAGGTCATAGTTCTGCGTATTCGGATTAATATTATAGGCAATCATCTTTTTTGCAAAGGATTTCATTTCCTTTACAATAAGTCCTTTTTTTTCAATGTTTTGGTCCTGACTGTGGAATTGATGAATAAAAAGTGTACTTAAAATTAAAATATAAATTTTTTTCATACTTAAGTATTTTATAATCAAAGATAAAAAAAACCTTCATTTCTGAAGGCTTCTATTTTAATTCTTTAAAAATTTAATCTTCTTGTTATGGATACTAAAAATATAAGTCCCTGGAATTAATTCCGAAATATCAATGCCTTTTCCGGGTTTGTAGGTTTCTTTTCTTATTAATTTCCCGTCAATAAAATGAATGGTAAATTCCATTGATTTTTTGATTCCTTTCAGGTATAATTCATTTCCTGCAGGATTGGGGTATAAAAAAGTTTCATCAGACCTGAATTCTTCCACAGAGAGCATATTATCCTGAATAACCGTCGAATTCTTCTCAAGTATCTGATATTCATAATTAAACTCAATATTTGCTACTGTAAAAGGTATTACTTCAGTAAAATACTGATTATTTGAAGTATTATTTAACTTAAGATAAGCAACTTGCCCATTAGTTCCAATCACTTTTATAGGCAACGGCATTTCAAAGAAGCTTACGCTTGGACTGCTTTGGGTCTGAGAAGTTTTAAAAGTAATTTGATTTCCCACCTGTCTCCATCTGATATCATAAGTAGGATATCCTTCACCATAGACCCAATCATTAAAAAATTCAGTAAAATCTTTTCCTGTCGATTGCAGTAGCGAAGCATTAAGATCATCTGTTCTGGCATAATTGTAGGCCAGATTGGGTCTTTCATGATAATCTCTGATGGCCTGGTAGAAAGTGGTGTCACCCAAAATCCATTTCAGCATTCTTACAATGTATCCCCCTTTTGCATAAGTTAATCTGTTGTCAAAAGTAGTGAATGCAGATGTTAAACGAGCATCAGAGACATACGTACTACCTCCCGGAAGAAATGTAATAAAATTCTTTTGTCCTGAGAGATAAGTTAAAAACTCTGCGTTGGTCATTAGCAACTTCTCATTGATCAGATGTTCGCCGAATGTAGCGAAACCTTCATTCAGCCAGATGTCATTCCATGCGCCGCAGGTTACTTTATCGCCAAACCACTGATGCGCGAGCTCATGGGCAATTACTTGCTTATTCCACATTCCTATGGAAGACATTGTCTGATGTTCAAGTCCTCCGGCATTATACTGAAATTCCATGTGCCCGTATTTTTCATTTCTGAAAGGATATGGTCCCAGATAAGTTTCGAAGACAGTCATCACCTGCTTGGTCCAGTCTATATTAGCGATAATTGACGGATCGGCTGCTGTAGAAGGATATAGGTAATTTACAAAAGGAAACGGAGGGTTTCCTATCGTATCACTAAGCTTTACAAAATTGGTAATTGAAAATGCTATTAGATAAGCGGCCGTAGGATACATTGTTCTCCAGAACGTAAGTTTTTGAGTACCGCCAGGCAGCATGGTTTCAGACATAAATTTTCCATTCGCGGCTACACTGTATTGCGACGGCGTAGTAATCTTAAAATCAAACCTGTCGATTTTATCATTCATACTCTGTTTTGTAGGAAACCAGTCCTGTGCACCATAAGGTTGATTTAATGTTGAAGCTACGGGATTGCCGTTTTTCACATCTATAGAAAATGCTTTTTCAAAAAATCCAGTTATATTGGTTGCTGGGGGACCAGAATAGTTTATTGTCAGAGAATCTAAAGTTCCGGCAGGAAGCAGAGTCGGAAGATCGATTTTAAGTTCTTTGGTAGGGAGCTGCTGAAAAGTAATATTTGAACCGTGGTAGCTCACGTGAGAAACTGTCAGACTGTCAGAAAGATCAAAATAAATGCTATTCATACCTTGTGTCGCCATAAAGTGGGAAGTCACAGAACCTGATATATTGTATACTTCAGGATCAACAGTGATATCCATTCTCTGGTATTTCAAATCATAATTCAGGGTGTTAGGATTAACGTTAAAAGAAGTCATTTTGCTAGTAGAAGATGTCAATTCCCTTGCTAATAATCTTTTTCTTTCATCATATCCCTCCTGACCGTAAAATTGCTGAAATAAAAATACTGTCAGCATAAAAAAATAATTTTTCATATAATTATGTTTATAACATAAATATATGAAAAAAAATACAAACATCTGATTTTCAGTATTATAAAACATTTTACTCTAAAATATTTTTAATAATTTCAGGCAAATTCAAAATTCTTTTTAACCAAATAATTTTAGATTGTTAAGGAATTATCTAATTACAAGTGGAAATTAAAATTTATTTTTAATTTAATTATCCCATAAAACCAAACTACTCTAAAAAGTTATACACTTTTTAGAGTAGTTTAGTTATCGATTAAAGTTTTTTATATGATTGAAATAGTATTCTAAAGGTCTAATGCCGGCTCAAGAATCTTTTCCATTCTTTTTTTCACCATATCTACCGATCCTGCATAGTTATTGACCATTAAGGAAAATACTAAAGTTCTTCCTGTATTTGTTTTCAGATATCCCGCCAGTGTTTTTACTTTATTCAGCGTTCCTGTTTTAGCAAAAACCTGTCCGTTTCCTGTTCCGATGAACATTCTTTTCAGTGTTCCGGACTGTCCTCCTACGGGTAATGAAGTAAAATATGATTTGTAATATTTTTCATCCATCAGTGAGGTCAAAAATTTTACCTGAGAGATCGGTGTTACATTATTAGCTCTTGATAATCCGCTGCCATCGATATAATTTAACCCCAACATATCAAAACCTTCGTTCTTCAGATGCTCAGTCACCACTTTTCTTCCTGACTCTGAAGTCTGATCACCCAAAGTCTGGAAACCAACTGTTTTCAGTAACGCTTCTGCCAGGGAATTGTCACTGTGCTGATTGGTATAAAATATGATATCACCCAGAGTCGGAGATTTATATGCTGAAAGCAATTTTCTGTTTTCCGGGCTTGCGTCTGTCATTTTAGGGGTTACTTTTCCGGTAACCGATATTCCGCTTTTTATCAGAGTTGTTCTGAAAGAATTGGCTAGAAAAGCAGGCGCGTCCGGTAGTTTTGTCGTCAGAGTTCCGGGGCCGTCATATTTTTCTGCATATACCATCTGGCTCATATAAGGAGAAACATAGAAAAATTTCTTATCTCCTGAGAAATTGTTTCCTTTCTTTACAATCAGCTTTTCGTTCGCCGGATTAATCTCACGGGTGGTTCCTGCCGGTAAATAGTAATTATTATTTTCCAACCACACAACATTTTCCGGAAGTCTTGAAATATTACCTTTGAAAAGCGCTGTCTGAATGATAATATCACCATTTACCTTTTTGATTCCCTCACGGGAAATTCCGCTTACGAAATCTGAAATGATATCTCTGTAAGAAGCCGCTCCTGCTTTATTGGTTCCCAAAGAGGGATCTCCGCTTCCTACGATATAAAGGTTACCATTCAGTATTCCGTTTTCGTCTATACTACCTGAGTATTCCAGCTGAGTCATCCAACGATAATTTTCACCCAGCAGGCTTAATGCCGTTTCTGTGGTTAATAATTTGGTGGTAGAAGCAGGAACCAAAGGTGTATTTTCGTTATACGAAGAAATGACCTTCTTCGTTTTAGGGTCATACACGACGAACCCCCAGGTTGCATTTTTCAGTACCGGGTCGCTCATCATCGTGTTTACATTGATATCTACAAGTTCTTTCGCAGACAGAACCGTCTTCTCTGCCATTGAAGTAATGGGAGAAGGTAAGTTTAAAGAATTTCTTTGATTGTCATACGCCTGAGAATATAAAACTGTAGATACGGTAGACTGTGCAAGGAATAATCCTGAAGCCAATACCGCTGCGCTGGAAATATATTTTCTGAAATTTACCATCTAATTTTTTCATTTTCTTATACTTTGGATAAGTTAAAAATCAATGGGTTAAATTGAAAGTTAAATATCCAAACATATAATCAACGGTCAAAAGTAGAAAATATTGCTATAAGTAGGTCCAATGCACTCTTATAAAAGGCTATAAAGTTTGTTAAAATTTGTTAAAAGTCCACAAAAACGTCCTTTTTAATGCTCTGGTAAGCAGTAATTTCTTCAAATTCTTTTAGACTTATTAATACCTGCTTCTTATATTCCTCATACTTTTTACCGCGCGGAAGCTTCAGCATAATCTGAAACTGGTACAAATTATTCAGTCTTGCGATCTGCGATTTTTCCGGACCCAAGACACAGTCTTCAGGAAGATATTTCCTTAAAACCGAGCCCAGAAACTGGGATGCACGGTTTACTTTATCTTCCTTTCTATGCTTGAGCTCGATCATTATCAGTTTCGTAAAGGGCGGATAATGAAACTTCTGGCGCTCCGTTAAAATATATTTATAAATTTTAGCCGGATTATTCATTTTAATCAACTGAAACACCAAGTGATCGGGATTAAAGGTCTGAATTAATATTTTCCCTTTTCCGGAAACCCTTCCTGCTCTCCCGGAAACCTGGGTGATGAGTTGATATGCTCTTTCCTCAGCTCTGAAATCCTGGACATACAATAAGGAATCTGCTTTAGGAATGGTAACCAGTTCAATATGGTCAAAATCCAGACCTTTGGAAATCATCTGGGTTCCTACTACAATATCCGTTTCACCATCTTCGATTTTTTCGTACAGTTTTTCATAGGCAAATTTCTTACGCATAGAATCTACATCCATCCTGTCTACTTCATGATCCGGAAACAATCTGGAAACTTCCTCATGGATCTGTTCTACGCCTACTCCTCTTTCGTTCAGGTTTTCAGAATAACATTTCGGACAGGTCTTTGGTTTTGAGGCTCTTTGGCCACAGTAATGACACTTCATTTCATTAGCGGCTTTATGGTAGGTCATTACCACATCACAGTTGGAACAGTAATTCACATAACCGCAGGTTTCACACTCGATCACATTGGCATAACCCCTACGGTTGTGCAGTACAATAACCTGTTTCTTTTCTTCCAGGGTTTTCCTGATGTCATCGATCAGCTGTGAGGAGAAATTTCCCGTAACTTTTTTGGAATCCTGAGCTTCTTTAAAATTAATCAGTTCATATTCAGGGAGATTAACATTTCCAAAACGCTCTTCAAGAAAAATATATTTCATTTTATCTTTCCGGGCGCTGTAATAACTTTCCACAGATGGTGTTGCTGATCCTAAAATAGCTCTTGCATTATAAAAACCTGCCAGGACCAAAGCAGCATCTTTAGCGTTAAAGTAAGGCGAAACTTCTCTTGGTCTGTACGCGGAATCATGCTCTTCATCCACAACAATCAATCCCAAATTCTGAAAAGGCAGAAAAAGAGAATTCCGGGTTCCGATAAGAATTTTAATATCATTCTGACTGATTCTCCGCCAAACTTCCACACGCTCAAAATCGGTGAGTTTCTGATGATAAAATCCCAGCTGGCGGCCATACTTCTTTTCGAGTCTTTGGGTGATCTGTTTTGTTAATGAAATTTCAGGCAGCAGAAAAAGAACATTTTTACCTTCCTGGATGCATTCTTCGATTTTATCTAAATATAAATGGGTCTTTCCTGATGATGTCACCCCGTGAAGAAGGACATTTTTCCCTTCGTCGAAGGCCTCATCGATTTCGATTTTTGCTGTTTTCTGAGCTTCCGAAAGTTCTTCAATCTCTTCTATTTCCCCTTCGTAGCTTTCAATCCTGTCTTTCTGCATATAGTATTCTTCCACCAGATCTTTATCCGCTAAGGATTTAAAATGCGAGCTTCCGAAGTATCCGTCCTCAAACAGTTCAGACTTTTTAATGTGCTGGTCCGGATGTTCCGTCTGTTTTTCTAAAATATGAAGGAAAAGATCCTTCTGTTTTCGGGATCTATTTAATTTCAGCAGAATTTCTGTAAGATTCTGAGTATTTAAAACACCCTCTTTGATCTTAACATAAGCCACTTCTTTCGCTTTATATTTTTCAGCAATTTTTTCATCGATTTCGATATACTGCAGATCTATCAGCGAGTTTATCGTTTTGATGATGTCTTTTTTAGCAATAAAAGACTCAATATCACTTAAATTGATGAGCTGCCGTACTTCGAGAGCCTGCACCAGATACATTTCGTTGACATCCAGGTTTTCGAAATCAATGGTAACATTGGGTTTTAACTTTAAGTAGGTCTCACTCTCAAGTTTTAAAGAAGACGGAAATGCAAAACGGTAAATTTCACCCAAACCACACAAATAATAATCTGAAAGCCACTTCCAGAACTGAAGCTGCTCCTGCGGAACAATCGGCTTGTCATCCAGAATGCTGATCACCTCTTTTACAACAAAATTTTCGGGAGCGTTGTCGTGCTGCTCAAAAACAATTCCGGTATAAATCTTTTTCCCTCCAAACGGAACCAAAACACGTATTCCGGGTTGAATTTCAGATAATAATTCTTCAGGAACTTTATACGTGAAAGAACCTTTTAAATTAAGCGGTAAAATTATTTGAGCGTACTGCAAAGGAGATTTTTAAAAGTGTAAAATTAGATTTTTCTTCAGAGAACTGCAAAATTTTGTTGAGGTTATCGCGAGTAATAATCCCGTGGATTAATGTATCCGCATGATCACCCCTTTATTCATTCATCGCATCCCAAAGGCTCATTACTTCAACTTTATCTAAGGGTTTTGAAAGGGTAATTCTTTTTAAGGTGTTAGGAAGTAGGTCAAAGAAATTATCACTGAAATGGGTATTTCCGATGAGGTAAACATCTTTTGCCAGGACATCCGTGGAAATTTCAATTTCTGTTGATGAGATCTTTCTGATTTTAAGATCAGGTTTTGTCAGCTTTAATTCTTTTGGCTTTACAAAAAAATGGGTGTTCTGGGCAATGATCTTCTGATATTGATCTTTAACAGTGATCTTCAGAAAAATCTCATTTCTATCTGAATTTCCAATGATTTCTTCAAGTGAGAACGAATCAAATTTGACACTGCTGTTCTCATGGACGGTTTTATGATCTGCGGTTCCTGCTGAACCTAATTTTTCTCCATTTAAACCGATGATGTCAAAATCTAAATAGACGTCATTCATTTTTTTCAACTCATCATTTACCACGTAAAAGTTTAAAAGTCCGTCTTTCTCATCTGCCAAAACTACCTGGTTTTCAAAACTTCTTTTCAACTGGTAATGCAGGGCTTTCCAGTTACCCAGATAATCCACTGAAGACCAGGAAACCACGGGCCAGCAGTCATTCAGCTGCCAATATAAAGTTCCCATATTGTAAGGTTTTGCGCGGCGGTGCGCTTCAATGGCGATCTGCATTCCACGCGCCTGCAGCAACTGGGAAATATAATTGTATTTCACAAAATCTTGGGGAATTTTGTAATCCCTTTTCATGTAATTATCGATGATTTCCCAACCCCGGGCGTGCTTTTCATGAGCTTTTACCGTGGCGTTCCGTAAATTGAGTTCCGGTGTTCCCGAAAACATAGATTTCGTAGTTTCCAGCGTCGGCATTCCCTGAAATCCATATTCGGACATGAAACGCCCTACTTTTTCATTATATATTTCAAACGGCTGCTCTCCCCACCAGACCCCCCAATAATGAGAATCTCCTTCGGTAAGACTTTCAGTATGCCCCCAACCGATCGATGGTGAACTGGGCCAGTAAATGATCCTGTCTGCGGTCGCATACTTTTTAATCGCACCCGGGATGACTTCGTGAAAAACTTTTTTGTAGTCGTTCCATACCTGCAACGAATCTTCTTTTGAATAGTTAAACTGCTTTTGATATCCCCAATTGACAATGGCTTCATCAACTTCATTATTTCCGCACCACAGAGCAAGGCAAGGATGGTTCTGGAGACGGGTGACCTGATCTTTTACTTCTTCTTCTATGTTATTAAGAAAATGCTCATCAGCAGGATAAAAACTTCCCGCAAACATAAAATCCTGCCATACTAAAATTCCGTTTTCATCACAGGCTTTATAAAATTCATCATCTTCATAAATTCCGCCACCCCAGATCCGGATCATATTCATATGGGCATCTTTTGAATCTTTGATCAGTTTATGGTATTTTTCTTTCGTAATTCTCGGCGAAAAGCTGTCTGCAGGAATCCAGTTGGTTCCCCTCACATACATCGGATTTCCATTAACTTTAAAATAAAACGATTTTCCTTTCGAATCTTTGTCCTGAATAAGCTCAACGGTTCTCAATCCTATTCTTTCATCTTTCTCACTTATCATTTTCGAATCTTTCTCCAGGGAAATCTTCAGGGTATATAAGTTTGGTTCGCCCCATCCATTGGGCTGCCACAGTTTTGGATTTTTAATCTGATAAGGAAGTGAAATTTTATTTATCCCTGATTTTAAAGATATATTCCGAGAGATACCATTAATCAGAACCGAATATTTCCCATCTCTGTCCGCAAGAATTTCTGCATGAACCAATAAATCTGCTCTCTGCCGGGTAATATTTTTCTGTTCAATTTTAAGGTTTTTCAACTTCGCCTGATTCCAGAAATTCAGTTGTACTTCTTTCCATATTCCCGATGTTACTAATCTCGGTCCCCAGTCCCATCCGAACTGATATTGTGCTTTTCTTATAAAACTTCTCGGGGACTCCGGCATTGTAAACGGAACTTTTCCGGCCAGTACTTTTCCCATGTTTATCGCAGATCTGAACCTGACTTTTAGGATATTTTCACCGATATGTAGGTTTTTCTTCACCGGAATGGTCCATGTTCTGAACATATTATCGGTTGACTGCAACAGGGTGCCGTTTACATAAATTTCAGAAAAAGTATCCAGTCCGTGAAAGACCATATCGATATTTTGATTTTTAAACTCTGTGGCTGAGATTGCAAATGAAGTCTGATAATCCCAGTCTTCGTTTTCGACCCACTGCACTTTTTTCTCATTTTCATCTTTGTAGGGATCCGGAATGATCTTGTTATTCATCAGGTCCAGGTGAACGGTTCCGGGCACAGTTGCCGGAAGCCATCTGTTTTCTCTTGAATTTTTGAATTGCCATTTTTCAACGGATAATTTTCGCTCTGAAAACTGAGCCATCAGGATTGTCTGAATAGAGAAGAAAATAAGAATCAGAGTTTTGTTCATTATAGTTTATTTACAATTCGATGTATTCGGTGTTTTATAAGTGAGGTATTAAAATTAATATGAAGTCCAGCTTCAGATGGGTTAGTTTAAATAGGTTAATAGCTGTGAATAAAAGACCGGATGTAATTCTAAGGTAGATTTTATCTCTACGATCACTTTATTTCGACCACTAAATCCAGTTTATATGCATTTTTAATGGTTTTATCTTTGTATTTAAGGGTAATGAAATTTGTTGCCGAATATCAATATAAAGATTCTTAAGTTCATAGGCCAGAGCTATTTCATACCGCTTTCCAATAAGCCTACTCCTAAATTCCGGTGTACTTCTAAAACTGCTCCTATAATTTTATAGGATGAATTATTTTCTGTCATTTGTGTTATTTTCATTATTAGCTTGAGTATTATTAAAGCTTTGTGTTTAGATTATTTATTTCTCAAATTTACAATTTACTGTTACATGTATCTGTTTCTTTTTTTTATTGCAAAGTTTTTTTGTCTGATGTTAGATTATAAGAAGCAAAGGGGAATCAATTGAAATTGATTGACGAAGCGGACACAGTATTATTTATTTTTCAAAGCTGCAATTTCATTGGGATTTGCAAAATTGCCGTTATCCGTAATGGCGGATGAATGAAAGTATTCTGCTTTGGTATAATCCTTGAGTTCTTCAATATTGGTAGAGCGCAGCCCTCCGCCGACAAGGATTTCAATTCTTCCTCCGGATAACTCAACCAGCTTTTTAAGGTTTTCTTTACCCTCCGAAACATTTGGTTTCTGACCTGAGGTGAGGATGGTTTTAAAACCGCACTGAATCACTTTTTCCAAAGACTTTTCCAAATCTCTTGCCCTGTCGAAGGCACGGTGAAACGTACAGGGATAAGGTTTTGCCAACTCCACAAGCTCTGTGTTCTGTTCGATATTCACCTCATCATTTTCATTTAAAATCCCAAAAACAAAACCGTCTACCTGTAAGGTTTTCAGGTTAGCCAATGCAGATCTCATTTGCTCGAATTCTTCGTCAGAGTAGGTAAAATCACCACCGCGAGGACGGATCATTACGAAGATCGGGATATTTATTTTTTCTCTAAGCTGTTTTGTAGTTTCAAAGTCTGGCGTAGTTCCGCCTTCGTTTAATCCGTCACAGAGTTCTATTCTGTCGGCCCCGTTTTCAGAAGCGAGGACGGCGGACTCAGGATTGAAGCAGGCTATTTCTATTTTTGACATATTGATTTATAGGTTGTGGCTGAAGCCAATTGAACGTTTATATTTTTGAAAACGGGCTGAAGCCCGTTCCTATTGATGACTCTATGATGAGGCTGAGTTTTGCAGTTTCAAAGTCTGGCGTAGTTCCGCCTTCGCTTAATTCGTCACAGAGTTCTATTCTGTCGGCCCCGTTTTCAGAAGCGAGGACGGCGGACTCAGGATTGAAGCAGGCTATTTCTATTTTTGACATATTGATTTATAGGTTGTGGCTGAAGCCGATTGAATGTTATATTTTTGAAAACGGGCTAAAGTCCGTTCCTATTGATGACTCTATGATGAGGCTGAGTTTTGCAGTTTCAAAGTCTGGCGTAGTTCCGCCTTCGCTTAATTCGTCACAGAGTTCTATTCTGTCGGCCCCGTTTTCAGAAGCGAGGACGGCGGACTCAGGATTGAAGCAGGCTATTTCTATTTTTGACATATTGATTTATAGGTTTTGGCTGAAGCCAATTGAACGTTTATATTTTTGAAAACGGGCTGAAGCCCGTTCCTATTGATGATTCTATGATGAGGCTGAGTTTTGCAGTTTCAAAGTCTGGTGTAGTTCCGCCTTCGTTTAATCCGTCACAGAGTTCTATTCTGCCGGCCCCGTTTTCAGAAGCGAGGACGGCGGACTCAGGATTGAAGCAGGCTATTTCTATTGACATATTGATTTATAGGTTGTGGCTGAAGCCAATTGAACGTTTATATTTTTGAAAACGGGCTGAAGCCCGTTCCTATTGATGATTCTATGATGAGGCTGAGTTTTGCAGTTTCAAAGTCTGGTGTAGTTCCGCCTTCGTTTAATCCGTCACAGAGTTCTATTCTGCCGGCCCCGTTTTCAGAAGCGAGGACGGCGGACTCAGGATTGAAGCAGGCTATTTCTATTTTTGACATATTGATTTATAGGTTGTGGCTGAAGCCGATTGAATGTTTATATTTTTGAAAACGGGCTAAAGTCCGTTCCTATTGATGATCCAACCGGATTCGTCAGGATTTAACACATCGGATAAAAATGCAGAATTATCTTAACGCAAATTCAGGTTTTTCCAGACGGTTTCCTTTCTGATCATACACCGCGAAATTAAATCCATCCTGGATGCAGTACGAACCATATTCCCCCTTTTTATTGATCGCGATAAAGCCAACCTGAATATCTTTCAGGTTTTTATTTCTTTTCCTGGTAATCTGTACGATTCTTTCCACTGCTTCTTTACAGGCCTGTTGTGGCTTTCTTCCCTGTCGCATTAGTTCGACGACCAGATGGGTTCCCACGGTCCTGATGACTTCTTCACCATGACCTGTTGCCGTAGCTGCGCCGACTTCGTTATCGACAAACAAACCGGCTCCGATGATCGGGGAATCTCCTACCCTGCCATGCATTTTAAAAGCCATTCCGCTTGTAGTACATGCTCCGGAAAGATTTCCCTGAGCATCCAGAGCAATCATTCCGATGGTATCATGGTTTTCGATGTTGACGATCGGTTGATATTTACTGTCTTTCAGCCATTCTTTCCATTCTTTTTCAGATTCCGGCGTAAGTATATTTTCTTTTTTAAAGCCTTGGGAAACGGCGAACTGTAAAGCTCCGTCGCCAACCAGCATCACATGTGGCGTTTTCTCCATGACGGCTCTGGCCACGGAAATCGGGTTTTTAATATTCTCAAGAGCGGCAACAGATCCGATATTATAATTTTCATCCATAATACAGGCGTCTAACGTGACTCTTCCATCCCTGTCAGGACGCCCGCCGTAGCCCACACTTCTTTCTTCCGGATCATTTTCCACCAGGCGTACGCCTTTTTCTACAGCGTCTAAAGCTCTTCCTCCTTTTCCAAGAATGGTCCAGGCCTCTTCATTAGCTTTCAGACCAAAATTCCATGTTGATAGTACAATGGGTTTATTGACTATTTTTGTGTCATTCTGAGGTAAGCCGTTAGCCACCATCAGATCCAGCGGATTCAATAACAGTGCGGATGATGCTAAAGCGGTATTTTTAAGAAATTTTCTGCGTGATGACATGTGTTGTAAGTTTAAGTTTGATTAAAAGTTAATTTGCGCCGATTTCATCCACGAAAAGCCATGCTTTTGAGTCTGCTCCCGGATTTCCTGCCGGGATAATGCCTGCATTTTCTATCCTGACTTTTATATACTTTGAATTTTGATTTCCTACATGGAGCTTAATTTTTCCTTCTGCTTTTTTTATTTCCTCTGTTCCGATTTCTTTAATCAATATAAAATTTTTAAGATCATCGGCTACAAATACCTGGGCAGATTTCGCTAAGTGAATCCAGCTTCCCTTATTTTCCAGCGTATTAAAATAGATCTCATTAAACTGGGTTTTCTGTCCTAAATCGATTGTCGCTACCACATCTTTACCCTGAAACCCCAACCATGTTTTTCCCAATTGTTTTCCATTTCCTATAATTCCGTCAACTAATGTAAATGCTCCCCCGAAAGAATAATTTTCACTCGGCTGATGTTCTAATATAATTTTCTTCCCGGTTGTTTTTGAAGTTGTAAATTCCTGAGATGACACCGCACTTTTTAACTCACTATTTTCAAAATAGGCGGATTTTACCGTTGTGGATTTTGGAACCGGAATTACTTTCCGGTACCTTTTGGAATTTGCTGTAGGAACGGTTCCATCTAAGGTATAACGGATTCCCGTTGGATTCTGCGAGGTAGATAATTCATAAGAAATCCCGTTATTAAATGACATTACCTTTCCTGTCACATTGTAAATACTTTTTGCATAATTTACCCCCATTTCATCCAATATTTTGAAGTGGCTGATCACACGGCCTTCAAATTCTTTATAATGAGCGGGATCTGCCGTTCCCCAGGCTACTTCGGAAAGGGCCATTAATCTTGGAAAAATCATATACTCGACCTGTTTAAAATCGAGAATGTATTCTGTCCATAAATTTGCCTGAACACCCATAATATATTTTGCCTGATCCTTATTTAATTCTTCAGGAATGGGATGATAAGAATATACTTTATCCAAAGGGGTAAATCCGCCGAAAGCATTGGGTTCAGTCTGAGGATCTCCCTGATAGTGGTCAAAATAACAGTAAGCCCCCGGCGTCATTACGGCAAAATGACCTGATTTGGCAGCCTCTATGCCGCCTTTAATTCCCGTCCAGCTCATGACAGCAGCATTAGGCGCTAAGCCGCCCTCTAAAATTTCGTCCCAGCCTATTATCTTTCTTCCTTTGCTGTTTACATATTTTTCAATTCGGTGAATGAAATAGCTTTGCAATCCGTGTTCGTCCTTTAAATTATTTTTCTTAATCAGTTCCTGACAATGAGCACATTCTTTCCATCGTGTTTTCGGACACTCATCTCCCCCGATATGAATATACTGAGACGGAAACAGCGTGATGACCTCATCCAGAACATCTTGCAAAAATCTGAACGTCTCTTCTTTCGGACAAAAAACATCATCAAAAACGCCCCATTTCGTTGCAGGCTCAAAAGGACCTGCGGTACAGGCAAGATCAGGATAAGCTGCTAATGCGGCCAGCGCATGCCCCGGCATTTCTATTTCCGGAACTACGGTGATATGTCTTCCCGCAGCGTATTTTACGACGTCCCGGATCTGATCCTGCGTATAAAAATAAGGGCCATACGGCTTTCCGTCAAAAGTATTGTCCGCATAGGCTCCGGTCATTGATTCTTTACGTTTCGCACCTGCCTGGGTAAGCTTAGGATATTTTTTAATTTCAATTCTCCAGCCCTGATCGTCTGTTAAATGCCAATGAAAAGTATTCAGTTTATACATTGCTAAATAATCGATATACTTTTTTACTTCTTCCACGGTAAAGAAGTGACGGCAGACATCCAGATGCATTCCCCGCCAGGCAAATTCGGGCTGGTCTTCGATGGTCACTGCAGGAATTTTCCCGCTGTCTTTATATTGGCGGACTAACTGGATCAGTGTCTGAAGAGCTAAAAAATAACCCTGCTTCGTATAAGACTGTATTAAAATCTGTTCAGATGTAATTTTCAGAGAATAAAACTCTTTAAGATGATCAGAAGCATCAGCGTTGGGAAGTTGGGTGTATACCAACCGGGCGCCAGATTCCCAGGAATTCTGAAATTTAAGATCAGAACCCATCTTCTTTTTAAAATATTCCGTTTCTTCTTTAGGTAAATTATCATTGAGTATGAGGGTGCCGGAAATCATATAATTTCCATCATTCATCTGAACTTTTTGGGGATATGGAATCAAATTCAGTACTTTCTGAGCAAAAGCTGCTGTTGAAACCATTGAAAAAAAGAGTAAAAAGACTCGTATCATTGGGGCTGATTAGGTTTTAGCTAATATAATTATTTTCTGAAAACCTGAGTCATTATTGATTTATTAAAAGTAAAACGTGGAAATTATAGTCTCAGACAATGAAAAAACTCTTTTATTGCAGCCGAATTATAATTTCGTACCGGCATAAATCAAACGTCTGATCGTTCCATCTACCCCTAAAGATAAAGCAAGAATGGATCCGTATACTCCAAAAACCGTCAACTGCCAATAATGCTGTCAAATATCCAGCACGGCTTCTCCCACAGGCCAAGAACTCTCGGTTTATTTGAGCTGACATCCGGACTGTAAAGATACTTTGATCCTAAGTATCGGAAGAGATAAAAATGAGTGTTACAGATATTTTTAAGGATAAAATTTGTAAAATTATAATGTCTGATGTCTGATACAGAGATGTGATGTTTAAGGTTAAGAATATTGCGCCTGTGAATGACAGGTATACTTAAAAAGGTTTTTGATGCATATTATAATACAGGATCAGATTCTGTCTGTAAATATTCAAACTCAGCTATTGATCATTAAGATATTTAAAAGGCTGTTAAAAAAGTCTTAAAAAAGTACTGTGCCGCAAGTGTTTAATAAACTTTAACATAATAATATTTCACTTATTATTGAATAGTATTCAATCAATTAATCATTTTAAGAGAATAATGATTTCTATAAATGTAAATCATCAGATAATTTTTGAATAAAATCTTTTTATCATTTATAAGTTAACAACCACAAAACCAACGACAAAAACTACTGTTTTCCGTAAGTTTATTCTGGTTTATTACTTACTTTTGCATAAACTAATAGATATATGACATTTAACGAAGCATTAAAATGCAAGAAAAAGTTCATCACCGATTCCAGTAATTACACTAAAAGTCTTTATTACTGTTTAATAATTCCTACGAAAGAAGAGGAAGCCGAAAGGTATATCTCTGACTTTAAAAAATCACCTTCCGATTTTATTGATGAAAGCTGTAAAAAATATACGAAGGATATGGAATTCAGGGTTAAGATCATTACAAAAAAGGACTGCAGGCCGATTTCTGAGGATAAACTCATCGGAATTTTGTGATCATCTTCATCGTATAAAAAAAATAAACCTTGTCAGTGACAAGGTTTTGGTTTTTTAAAACTGCATTTCAGGAATTTCACCTTCAATGATCAGGTCTGCTTCCGTAGACTGTATGATATGTTCCACTGAAACTCCAGGGGCTCTTTCCATGAGTCTGAAACCTTTGGGAGTAACCTCTAAAACCGCAAGTTCGGTAACGACCCTTTTCACACAATTCACTCCCGTTAAAGGAAGTGAGCATTTTTTAAGAATTTTGCTTTCCCCCGCCTTGTTGACATGCATCATCGCAACAATGATATTTTCTGCGGAAGCTACCAGATCCATGGCACCTCCCATTCCTTTTACCATTTTACCGGGAATCTTCCAGTTGGCAATATCTCCGTTTTCCGAAACTTCCATAGCCCCCAGAATCGTCAGATCCACTTTCTGACTTCTGATCATTCCGAAACTAAAAGCAGAATCAAAGAATGAGCCTCCCTGCAATAAGGTAATGGTCTGTTTTCCTGCATTGATGATATCCGCATCTTCCTCTCCTTCAAAAGGAAACGGCCCCATTCCCAAGACTCCGTTTTCACTCTGAAATTCCACTGAAAGATTGTCCGGAACGTAGTTTGCCACCAATGTGGGAATTCCGATTCCTAAATTTACATAATATCCGTCTTTAACTTCTCTGGAAATTCTCTGTGCAATTTGTTCTTTAGTTAGCATAGCTTAATCTTATCCCGCCAAATTAGCCATTTTTTCAGAATTACGAAATATTTTCTTTCTTATCGTGTGATAAAATTTTGCTTCTCTATTTATCGTAGATTTGTGGACTTTTAATTTTACCAATGAAAATTTTATTATCCTATTTAAAACCTTATAAGTGGCTGATTTTTATCTCTCTTCTATTAGCTTCTGTCAACCAGGTATTTTCTCTGTTTGCTCCGGCCATTACAGGGAATATTTTAGACAGATTGGTTACTCATCCAAACTTTTTCGATAAGGAAAAACTGCTTCCGAGAAACATGAATGAATATCTGTATGGAACCAATCTCTATCACGGTGTTTTCTACTTTTTAGGTCTATTGGTCGGAACCGCAATGGTGAGCCGGATTGCAAAGGCATTTCAGGATTACGTGGTGAGTGTGATTATCCAGAAATTCGGGGCGAAAATTTTCACAGACGGTCTTCAGCATTCTATGAGATTGCCTTTTCAGGAATTTGAAGATCAGAGAAGTGGGGAAACACTTTCAATTTTAACCAAAGTTCGTGAAGATTCTGTGAAGTTTATCAATAATTTCATTAATATATTTTTTGGGATTCTGGTGAGCATCATTTTTGTTTCGGTTTATGCCATTCGTCTGCATTGGTCTATCATGCCTGTTTATGTGATAGGTATTATACTTATCGCTGTAATCACCAATTTACTGAGCAAAAGAATAAAAACCATTCAGAAAAATATTGTAAAAGAGACGACTGATCTGGCAGGAAGCACTACAGAGAGCCTCCGGAACATTGAGATTGTCAAAAGTCTCGGACTTACCAACCAGGAAGTGGAACGTCTGAATAACAATACGTATAAAATTCTGAATCTTGAATTGAGAAAAGTAAAGAGTATCCGTTCTCTGAGCTTTGTGCAGGGAACGCTGGTTAACTTTTTACAACAGACCATTACATTCACATTACTGTTGCTCATTTTTAAGAATATAGTGACCCCGGGACAGTATTTATCACTGATGTTTTACGGATTTTTTATTTTCGGGCCGATGCAGGAAATAGGGAATATCATTATTTCCTACCGTGAAGCACAGGCCTCTCTATTTAACTTCGACCGGGTGATGAAAAAAGAAGTAGAGCCTAAACCGGAAAATCCGAAAAGTATCGGTGCTATTGAGGAACTGGAATTTCAGGACATCTCATTTCAGCATCAGACCGCTCATTATAAGGCACTCAGTTCTATTTCTTTTAAAGTAAAAAATGGCGAAACAATTGCTTTTGTCGGTCCGAGTGGTTCCGGTAAAAGTACATTGGTAAAACTGCTTGTCGGTTTGTACAGACCTCAGGAGGGCGCTATTTTTTATAATAATATCAATGGTAAAGAATTTGATTTCGATGAATTGAGAAATCAGATCGGATTTGTAACTCAGGATACACAGCTTTTCGCAGGGACCATCAAAGAAAATCTTTTGTTTGTAAATCCTTCGGCAACAGAAGAGGATTTACAGTTAGCTTTAAAAAAATCAAGCTGTACAGGTCTTCTGGAACGTGCTGAGAACGGAATAGAGACCGTGATTGGTGAAGGTGGACTGAAATTAAGTGGTGGTGAAAAACAGAGAATTGCCATTGCAAGAGCGCTGTTGAGAAAACCCCATCTTCTTATTTTTGATGAAGCTACCTCTGCATTAGACAGCATTACCGAAGAAGAAATTACAGCAACAATAAAAGAGATTTCTAAGGAGAAGGAGCAGATTACCGTTCTTATCGCCCACAGATTAAGCACCATCATGCATGCCGACAGAATTTATGTTCTGGAGCGCGGACAAATTGTAGAAACAGGTTCTCATTTGCAGTTGATCGAAGAGAAAGGATTGTATTACGCCATGTGGAGACAGCAGATTGGAGAAAGAAAAATTGCGGAAACACTGATTTAAGGTCAAAGTTATGCTGCATCAGAATGTTTAGATACCATCTTAAAAATAAACCCCGGACAATTTAATTTTCCGGGGTTTATTTTATGAGAAAGTAAAAATCAGTCTCTTTTTCTTACAGTTCGCTGCTCTATTCTTTTTTCAAACTTTTCGCCCTGGAAAATTCGCTGAATCATAATTCCCGGAATATGAATCTGATTCGGATCCAACTCTCCCGGTTCCACCAATTCTTCCACTTCAGCAATAGTAACTTTACCTGCACCGGCCATCGGATGGTTAAAGTTCCTTGCTGATCCTTTGAAAACCAGATTTCCTGCGTGGTCTCCTTTCCATGCTTTTACAATGGAGAAATCTGCTTCATAGGCATGCTCCAGGATGTGAGGTTTTCCTTTGAAATCTTTCACTTCTTTTCCTTCTGCCACTTCGGTTCCAAAACCTGCAGGTGTGTAAAAAGCAGGAATTCCCGCCTGTGCTGCTCTGCATTTTTCCGCTAATGTTCCCTGTGGAGTAAGCTCAACTTCCAATTCGCCGGAAAGCATCTGTCTTTCGAACTCAGCATTTTCACCTACATATGAGGAAATCATTTTTCTGATCTGTCTCTTATGAAGCAATAATCCCAACCCGAAATCGTCAACTCCTGCATTATTCGAAATACAGGTAAGATCTTTCACATTACTTTCTACCAATGCATTAATTGAATTTTCGGGAATTCCACAAAGACCAAATCCACCCAACATCAAGGTCATTCCGTCACTTACTCCTTCAATGGCTTCCTTTGCATTTTTTACTCTTTTATCTATCATGAACTCTTAGATTTTCTGTTGGCCTAAATTTAATAATTTTTCTCATATGATAAGATCTTCAGCCATTTTTTGAATATATTTATGATCTTCTATGATTGCTGATCAGCTGCAAAACAATAATATCACAAGTTTCAAAATACGTGACCCTTTCATAAATGTATATAAATTAAAAGTAAGTTCAGATATTCAGGTGATCTGCAGAATCCTGCAGGATCTCTTCTCTAGTGGATCACGGGAGACCATTGATAAATTGATTAAAATATATTTTAAAGCTCTGTTATCTTAATGCATTCAGTGAGATTAAAAAATATTTCTGTCGTCATGGTCTGATTTTGGTTTCATGATTACAACACCATCACAAATATTAAAATTATGGAAACGAAAGAAATTTCAAGAATTGCCCTTGGGGCATTTCTTATTACGGCAGGAATCGGTCACTTAACTTTTGCAAGGAAAGAGTTTCAGGCTCAGGTTCCGGAATGGGTTCCGCTGACAAAGGATGATACAGTGGTCTATTCAGGATTTGCGGAAATCGCATTGGGTACAGCAGTAATTGTGACACCGAAAAAGTACAGGAAAACGATGGGCAGAATCGTAGCCGGCTTTTTTGCAGCCGTTCTTCCGGGAAATATAGCACAATATAAAAACAGGCGCGACTCCTTTGGTCTTAATACGGATGATGCGAGATTTGCAAGACTTTTTATGCAGGCACCTCTTGTCGCATGGGCTATAAAGTCAACAGATGAATAATATAAAAAGCGGAAAAATTAAGTTTTTTCCCGCTTTTTTTGAAAATATTAATTTCGACCCGGTTAAAGTTTTATCGACTGAACCATTCCTATTTTTGATACGTTTATACAGACTTTTTTATTACTGGATAATCAATTTTAAGGTAAATAATTTTCTAGCATGCACTTTGACAAAATAGACTCCTTTAGGAAGGTTTTCATTAACCAAGGAGAATCTTTGATTTTGAACATTTTCAGATTTATACAAAAGATCACCGTTGGCAGAAAGCAGTTCAATTTTTTCAATCGGATAATCACTTTTAATGAAAGTCGGCTGCCCGGGTTTTGTGGGATTCGGATATAAAATCACATTTTTTTCGGCAGTATTTTTTACTTCCTCTGTACCCAAAGTCTGTCCCTGTACCTGAAACTGGACGCGGTTTGAAACCTCGGTATAGGAATCGTTGGTAAACATAACCATATAATAATTTCCGGGCGTCGTGGGAACTGCAGAACCCGTGATGGCTTTTGTTCCCTGCGCAATCCCATCAAAATAGGTATAAGAAATAAAATTATCATCAGGAATCTGAATATTCTGAGGGTAAATTCCCAGCCAGTCCTTAATAATTCCCGGTGAATCGGTCCAGGATGCGCTAATATTTTCCCCTAATGCGTAAACAGGTTTATTAATCCAGAGTTCCGTGACAATATCTCCTACTTTAAAAAATACTTTTTCTCCCACGGCAGTATACCCATCTTCCAAAAAGTACTGAGCATAATAATATCCTTTGGGAAGACCTGTAAAATTCAGCGTTCCGGCAGCAGCGGATACATAGTCCCACTTAACTGAAGGGGTAGGTCCGGGTACCTGTCCCATTTTATAAATTCCGATCCAGTCTTTGGCCAGATTGGGTCCGTTACTGAAATTCACTGCAACTGTGCCGCCCACCGGATACGTATCCGCCGATGCGTTCAGTACGACTTTCGGTCCTACATAAAAATTCTTTCTGGCGGTAATTTCCGTATATCCGTTATTGGCAAAAAATCCTGCAAAATACTGTCCTTTATTGGCTATTCCGTTTGGAAAAGTTACGGTGCCGGATGTCTGAGCATTGGTATAGAGGAAAGTCTGCGAAGTTACCGAAGCCGGGTTCTGGCCTTTTTTATAAATTCCTATCCAATCCTGCTGATTTCCGGGACCATCAGTAAATGTGGCTATGATAGGTTCATTCTGACTGTATTCAGTTTTAGTTAAGTTAAATACAGGATTTGACACTACACTCCCCGTTACTTCAAACTGTTTGGTATCACTCCAGTCGCTCCATTCCAGATTTCGATCTCTGTAACGAACTTTCACATAGTAAACTCCGTTGGTTATTGAATTTGAAGCAATCACAGCTTTTGTAATATCAATTCCTACATTTAAATTTTTGGTCTTGTCAGGATTTCCGTTTCCTTCTTTCCCGAACCAGTTTTCATAATCCCGATAAAGTTCCTTTTCGATGACAGAAAAATCGGAAGCTTTACTGATCAGGAACTGGGTTGTATTTAACAGCTCGCCGTTGGTTGAGGAAAAAGAACTTCCATTTAATGTTAACGGCAGTGTAACGGGTGCTGAAAAAGTATTGGTGATGGATGGTTTTGCAGGTTTTGGCTGATTTTTGTACCTGTGGAAACTATCGATCAGTTCATTATTTTTTTTAGTATAAACCCCTCCTATCGAGTAACATTCCACATCTACTTTTCCGGTGGCTACATCTACTTCCACGATCTGGTAGGTCCAGTCTGTCAATGTTTTCTGAACGTCATCAAAATCCTGCTCATTCGACATTCCCCAGTACTGATCCCATGCTACTCCACCGGAAATGATCTGATAGTTGGGAGAGTTTTTCAACTGTCCCCTGTGATACAAATGGTGGTGTGCCCCCACATGCATCAGATACTTATCTGAGCTTGTTAAAAGAGGAACTGCATTGTTTCTTACCCAGGTCGAAATATCACCTACATATTGTTCTGCCTGATACGGTCTGTGGCTTAAGGAAATAATCCAGTCTACGGTAGCATCATTATTGGCTTCATTTAAAATCTGCTGAAGCCAGTTCTGCTGTGCAGAGCCTGTGTGTTCCGAACTTAAACTCACAAACAAAACATTTCCCGCCTGCTGCGCATAATAGTTTTCGTTTCCGGAAGAGATATTTTTATATTTAATTTCATCAATATAGAAATGGGCATAATAAGAATTCATTCCCAAGCTTCCATAGGTTTCATGATTTCCTACCGTTGTCTGTATCGGAAGATAGGGTGACAGTTTAATGTTCTTTTTAAAATGCACATTTTCGTAATGATCCAATGTTCCCACATCCACCTGGTCTCCCACCATGAAAGTCAGTGCTATATTATCAGAAGGATCAGAAGCAGGTCCGAATTTTTCCTTTAGTTTTTTATAGGCATTCAGGGTTAAAGTATCGTATCTCGGTTCTGCCTTGATCTGATTGTCGCCCATAATCAGAAAACGGATTTTTCCATCTGCCGTCACCGGCTGTCCGGGTAACGGAAGCGTGCGGAAATTGTAGACTGCAGATTCAGCTGCTCCTGTCCTGATTTTATAATAATACTTGGTGTTGGGCTGTAAATTGGTAATTTTAGCGGTATGGTAATAATAATTATTATTGTATCCCGTATCTGAAAAAATATTGGTTGTTCCCGTCACGGTAACATTCAGATTACCGGGTGTTGTTCCGTAAGTGACCGTTGTCTCGTTATTTGAAGAGGTCTTCCAGTTGACGATCATGGAGCTTGGCGTCGGATTCTGCAGATAGGGAAACAGAGTCTGCCCCAATGCCATCTGGACGGCAAAACATAAAAAAAATAATACATGTTTCATGAATAGTACAGTTTAAATGGTATTTAAAATTGTATGATGAACCTTCTAAAAGCACTGTTGATTGCTTTTAATTACCGGGCAAAAGTAACTTTCTGATGTAAATTGCAGCTGATGCCAACGTAAAGGAAGCGTTAAGTTTTAAGGTTAAAACCGGATAAAAAATTATTATTTTTAGTACAGCGTATGTTTGGAATATTTGAAAACTATTTCATATATTTGCAACCTGTTATTCAACCTCTGACGAAGTCCGTGTAAGTTGCTTAGCCTAAACATTTTATTTATTAATAATGGATTTATTAAAGTACGTACAAGACAAGTACATTACAAAAAAAGAATTCCCTGAATTCAAAGCTGGTGATACCATCACTGTGTATTACGAAATTAAAGAAGGACAAAAAACAAGAACTCAGTTCTTCAAAGGAACCGTTATCCAGTTAAGAGGTACAGGTTCTACAAAAACTTTCACTATCAGAAAAATGTCTGGTGATGTAGGTGTAGAAAGAGTATTTCCTATCAACATGCCGGCTCTTCAGAAAATTGAAGTTGACAGAAGAGGTAGAGTTAGAAGATCAAGAATCTATTACTTCCGAGATCTTAGAGGTAAAAAAGCGAGAATTAAGGACGCTGCTTACAAGAAGAAATAATTCAGACAACAATACATACAAAAAGAGACTGCTATTTTTAGCGGTCTCTTTTTATTTTAAAAGCTTACTTGTATTTGGAGCTGTTTCCCGCCTTCCGTTGCCATCTTTTTTTCAAAAAGGATTTTCACTGCAGTCGGAACTGGGAAAAGGGTACGCCCTTAAACTGACACCGTTAAAAACTGTCGATACTCCTTCAAAGCAGGAATTACAGGCGTAGAAACATTATCATATATTATCGGTTATCATTTAACTTGCATCACCCCAGTTACTTTATAAACTCATACAACGCATTCCAGAATTTATTATAGACTTCGATGTGCGGAAGATGCCCCGTATTTTCAATTTCAACTAATCTGGAGCCCGCAATCTGCTGCTGTGTTTTCTTTCCCAACTCCTGATACTGCCCCATTTTCGGCTGTAATTCTTTGGGGGCCCTTTCTTTTCCGATGGCAGTCCGGTCTCTGGTCCCGATAATCAATAAGGTCGGAGCTTTAATGTTTTTAAATTCATAACAAACCGGCTGATTGTAGATCATGTCAGATGTTAAAGCAGCATCCCAGGCCACTCTTGGGTAATCAGGATGTAAGGTCCAACCCGCAATTAAGTCCAGCCAGGGCTGATATTCTGCTTTCCACTTATTGTCATAGTAAAATTTCAGCTGGTAATTTTTATAGGATTCCGAGGTGTTTTTTAATTCGGATTGATAGGCCTGGTCAATAGTTTGGTATGCTGCAAAAGTTTTATAGTCTTCCAGCCCGATAGGATTTTCCAGAATTAATTTCTCCACCTTTTCGGGATACAGCAATGTAAATCTTGTCGCCACCATACCGCCCATTGAGTGACCCAGAACGATTAATTTATCGATTTTCAAATCATCCAAAATATTTTTCGTGTTGTCTGCCAGCTGAGAAAAGGAAAACTGATAAGACTGGGGTTTTGAAGATTTTCCAAATCCGATCTGATCGGGAATGATCACCCTGAATCCTTTATCAGACAAGTCTTTCGCTGTTCTCTCCCAGTAGGCTCCATTAAAGTTTTTACCATGAAGAAGCATGATGGCTTTTCCGTTCGGCTTTTTCGGCTGCACATCCATATATGCCATTTTAAGATCATTATTCTGAGATTTAAAATTCAGAAAATGAACGTCGTAAGGATACTGATAATTGGTAAGCTCCGCATCTAAAGGTTTTGCCTGTGAAAACATCAGGTTGGGAACAGTTGACAGCATTAAAACCGCAACTGCATTCTTAAAATATTTCATGAAATTTATTTTATATATTAAAATTAAAAAAACCGTTCCAAAAGAAACGGCTATTCATTATTATTTTTAATTTTATGATATATTTTATGATACTTCTGCTGATACATATTCTTTTTTGGAGGGCAGATTCATTAAGACAATGGCAAAAAGAATAAGACCAATGCCTGCCCATTGTATAAGGATAACCTTCTCACCTAATAAAACAAAAGCCATGGTTACCGAAACCGGCAGCTCCAGCGATGAAACGATACTTCCTAATCCCAGACCTGCATTGGGAAAACCTACATTGAATAAAATGGGCGGAATAATGGTTCCGAATAATGATAAAATCAATCCGTATTTCCAAAGAATAGAATAATTAAAGGTATGAATATGCTGTGTGTTTTCTGTAAAATTCAGATACAGTGATTTTAGTCCGTCAGAATACAAAGGCCCGATCTGTGCAAAAAATAAAAATGCAAATACAACCACTGAACCGCCACAAAGCATGATGATGCTCTTTCTGAAAACAGGCAGATGGGTCGCCAGCGTATTGGAAGTAAACATCGTGAGGGTATATGATGCCGCCGCCATTAAGCCCCAAAATATTCCATGCCAGTCTATTTCGATACTTTCATTAACTAGATTTGTTGCGAGAACGGTTCCGATTAAAACGATAACGACAGAAATTACTTTTCTCGCATTCGGTAATTTTTTAGTGATAAAGCTTTCCACAACGACGCTAAACCATACCGACTGCATTAAAAGAACAATTGCTATTGAAACATTAATATACTGAACAGCAATGTAATAAAATAAGCTGGTACAGCCTAAAGATGTTCCTGCAATGAGCAGTGTTTTCACTTCTTTTGCAGTTGGTGATGACAGTTTTTGCTTTGAGGTAACCGTCTGTATGAAATTCAGAATCAGAAGACCTGCCAATCCCAATACAAATTGCGACGTAGTCACTTCTGAGGTCGTATAACCATCCTGGTAGGCCAACTTCACAAAGGTGGCCAGCATCCCGTAGATGCTCGCACCGATTCCTACAAATAAAACTCCTTTTAGTATATTTTTCTTCTTCATAATATTATTTTTCAGCCCGCAAAGGTACAATATATTCATTAAAATATTTATCAGCATGGGGTTATATATAAATATAATTGGCGCGGGCTCTGCCCGCGCCAATTCTATTCGGTATAATAATATTTAATTATTTCTTTACGATAATTTTAGAAGTTGTATCTAAAGCAAGTCCCTTTACTCTTACCATATACGTTCCGTTGACCCATTTGTCCGTAGAGATCGTCTTTTTAGCATCCGGAGAAATTTTATCTTCCGAATAGACCAATCTTCCGGACATATCGTAAATTTCAATATTTACTTTTCCAAGGGTTTTATCAGGAAAATTAATAAAGAACTCATTTTTAGCTGGATTCGGATAAATGGAGATTGTATTTTTCACTGTTTTCACTTCATCTGCGGAAAGTACAGCACAATCAGCCGGAATATCAAAATTCTCAATCTGGTCATTAATATTGGTTTTCGACCCTGCCGAAGCATTTACTCCTAATCCTCTTCTTGCAAACGTACTCCAGATCATACATCGGTCTGCTCCGCCCGTTGTCGCCTGGTCAGCAGCAATAATAGCATCTCTTCCATCTATAAATGTCGGGTTGCATACCTGAAGTTTCAGGGCGTCCGTGACTAGCTGTAGAACTCTGGAGCTCCCACTTGCTGCATTAGCCGTCACGTCAGAAGAGTATCCGTATTTTTCCACGTACTTCCAGTGAAGGTCCCACAACATTGTAGCCCACACAGTGCCAATAGAATGTTCATCGGGATCAGTAGACGATCCCAGATTAAATTCCATTCCGTTGGTACGACCATAAGTAAAATTATTAACGGCAAAATCAGGAGAATATTTAGCATCACGTATTCCTAATTCATTTGGCTGCTGTCCGAGTGCATAGGTCCCTATTCCTCTCGCAACAGAAGCATTATCTCCCGGTTTATTGGTCAACATAAGTGCAAAGAAGTCCGACCAGCCTTCTCCCATCTGCTCATAATCCTCTGACGGATTCAGGCAGGAATAACCGTCACCTGTCAGCCTGTTCGAAATTCCGTGTCCGTATTCATGTGTAATAATACCATTATCAAAGCTTCCGTCATATTTTGTATCAGCCCTGATGGTAAGACTGACCGGAATATTAGCGGAAAGCTTTCCTTTTATAAACTCACCTTCATCATTGGATATTGATAGTGAAGGTATTGTAATGGTATTATCAGTGCCGAACATCGCTCCTATTGTGTTACCGGTTGCTGCGTCATTATATACTAAAACCGCATCAGCCCCTGCGGCCTGAGCATTCTTAACCTTAACTACGGAGCTGCATGAGCCACTTTCGATTAATCCTATTTTTCCGGTCAGCTCACCTGTCGGCAAAGCAGTACAACCATCGACAATGCTTGCCAGTTTTACCTCTCCTGTTACTCCTATATCATTAGGAAGAGGACCGAAGAAGGCAGGTGCCCAAGCAGGAATTCTAGAAACAGCATCTGACGGAGTATGATACCATATTTTACGATCAGATCCTAACCATAAATACATTTGCATAATACCGTTGTAACTATCCGGATAGGTTGCAAAATTGGCATTGTCATAATTGCCTCCATCTTGGGACTGAGCAAGCACTTCATCATCATCTAATCCCCCTTTTCCAAAATTATTATGCTGAAAATTTCTTGCAGATTCGGTAAACCCGAATTGATAAAAGATATCATGGATTTTATTATTTAAATAAAATAAATTGGTAGTAGAGGCAGAAAGGTTATTATATGTTAAAGCATTGGCATCATATGGAAAATCAAAATTTCTTGATGCTCCGCCATCAGGAGAAATACCATAAGTACTTTCATTATTATCTTTATCCTCATAAGCATAGACGTTATTTCCCCGGGTAATCGTATAATGGTTTACACCGTCAGAATGCCATCCTTCTGGTGATGAAGCTACGATCCAGGGATTGTTCACAACAGATCTTGTTCCGAAAGTGGGCGCTTCCAGAGGCAGTGCGAATACATTGTAAGAAGCATTATCAATACTAAGAGGAGCAAGATTTACACTGTTATTATCCGGCTGATAAAATTCTTTTTGTTGGGGTAATAATAATTCACCAGTACGGTCGTGTGAATACGCGCCTTCTTTAAAGTTACAGGACACGTTCAGATTTACCTTATTAATAATTTCACCCGTATGGGCGTCGATCAGATAATTCCAGGAATCCGGAGATTGGGAAATTTTCACAAAATATTCATAAGCCAGTCTGAGTTTATTGTTTTTATCATCTGTATAAACAAGCCGTTCTATTGCACACTGCATTCGGTCTGAAGACCTCTGAAAAAGTGGAATAATAGGAAGGTCGGCAATTTCAGGTTTTCCTAAATCAGAAGCAATTTTTTGAAGGGCTTCTCTTTTCGTAATTCCTGCAGTCTTTGATACAGAGGTCGTGTAATCTTTTATAAAATTATCCGAGTAATAAACTATTTTATGATTTCTGATTAAAGCTGTCCCTACAGAATTATAGACAGGTATATCATTATAAGTCTGCTGAAATTTAATAACATCTCCATATAAAGACTTTGAATAATCAACATTATCAACAATGAAATTAACAAGGTCTGGTTTTTTATATTCTCTTATTTTATTCTGAGAAATATAATCTTTAATGAGTTGCTCATTTTCCTGCGACATTACAGCCGAACAGGATAACACGGCAAATGCGGACATTAGGATTTTTTATTTCATTTTTTCATGTTTTATTATAATAAATTTACAAATAAATAATGAAATAATAACATTATGTTTAAAATTCAATAAAAAAATCGCTTCATATGAAGCGATTATATAATTTCAATTTATTACTATATATATTTCTAATTATTTTAAATTTCGATTATTATTTTTTTATAATAATTTTAGAGTCTGCATCGAAAGCAAGTCCTTTTACTTTCACCATATAGGTTCCGTTGACCAATTTGTCTGTAGAGATCGCCTTTTTAGCATCCGGAGAAATTTTATCTTCCGAAAAGACTAATCTCCCGGACATATCGTACATTTCAACACTTACTTTTCCTAAGGTTTTATCTGGAAAATTAATAAAAAACTCATTTTTAGCAGGATTCGGATAGATGGAGAGATGATTTTTTACTGATTTTACTTCATTTGCAGAAAGTACAGCACAATCATCCGGAACACTTAAACTTTCAACCTGGTCATTAATATTGGTTTTAGACCCTGCCGAAGCATTTACACCCAATCCTCTTCTGGCAAACGTATTCCAGATCATACATCGGTCTGCTCCGCCAGTTGTCGCCTGGTCAGCAGCAATAATGGCATTTCTGCCGTCTATAAATGTCGGGTTGCATACCTGAAGTTTCAAAGCGTCCGTGATTAGCTGTAAAACTCTGGAGCTCCCGCTTGCTGCATTAGCAGTCACATCAGAAGAATATCCATATTTTTCCACGTACTTCCAGTGTAGATCCCACAACATGGTAGCCCATACAAAACCAATGGAATGTACATCGGGAACAATAGCAGATCCGTTATTGTACTCCATCCCGTTGGTATCGCCGTACGTAAAACTATTGACGGCAAAATCAGGAGAGTATCTTGCAGGCCTTATCCCGCCACCTGTTATTGCCTGCCCGGCAGCATACGTTCCCATCCCCCTGGCGACAGAAGCATTATCGCCTGGTTTATTGGTTAACATGAGTGCAAAGAAATCTGACCACCCTTCACCCATCTGCTCTTTATCTGCGGACGTACTTAAACATCCATAGCCGGTTCCGGTCAAGCGGTTAGAAATTCCGTGTCCGTATTCGTGCGTGACAATACCATTATCAAAACTTCCATCGGGAGTTACGCTTGTAGCAGGGTCATTTTTCAGGGTAACATTTACTGTTGTAGCTGCAGAAAGCTGGCTTTTGATAAAATTTCCTTCAGCATAGGTAATCAGTAGTGAAGGGATGGTAACCGTTGCATCCACTCCGGCCATTCCGCCAATTGAAGATCCGTTAGCAGCATTATTATAAATGACAGCAGCGGCAGCCCCCGCATCCTGCAGATTCTTTGTCTTTACGACAAAAGAGCATGTTCCCCTTTCAACTAAACCTATTTTTCCGGCAAGTGACCCGGCTGGTAAAGCAGTACATCCGTCTAAAACGGAAGACAGCTGTATATTTCCGGTTACTCCCGTTGCATTCAGGGCCATACCGTACTGAGCGATTCCCGCACCGGGAGTGCGTGTTACTGCTGTACCCGGAGCATTATAAAAGAACAGCCTGTTAACCGTGGACCACATATACATCTGCATGGTTGGGTTATAATAGTCTGGCGGAGAAGAGAAGTTAGCATTATTGGTTCCTCCCCCATCCTGAGCTTCTGCAAAAACGCCGTCGTCATCCAGTCCTCCTTTTCCAAAATTATTCCACTGGAAGTTTCTTGCCGATTCTGTAAATCCAAACTGATAGAAAACATCATGAATTCTGTTATTTAAATAAAACAGGTTGGTTATCGATGCATTCTGGTTGAAGGCTGCGTTTGCATTGATGCTGAAGGGAAAATTAAAGTTTCTGGCAGTTCCGCCATCCGGGGATAAACCGGGATTGTTGGTATTGGCCGTGTCCTCATAAGCATACACATTATTTCCTCTGGTGTTGGCATAATGCGTCGTTCCGTCAGAATGCCATCCTTCAGGTGATGCATTCAGCATCCACGGGTTCGATATAACAGATCTTGATCCAAATGTAGCCGCTTCGAGAGGCAGGGGGAAGACGTTATAGGATGCATTGTCCGGGGAAAACAATACAAAATTTTGATGAGCTTTACTGTCAGGTCCTATGAACTGATGCATTTCTACATCACGATAATGAGTGAGATCCGAAGAGTAAGCATCAGCAGTAAAATCACATGACGATGTCAGATTGGTTTTTTCAAGAATCTTCCCATCATTAGCATCTACAATAATATTCCAGTAGTTGGCAGATTTGGGTTCTTTTAAAATATATTCATAGGCCAGACGCAATTGATCATTAGTATCATAATGATAAACGAGTCTTTGCTTTGCTGATTTGCTGTCACTTCCGGATTTTTCAAGAAAGTTTAAAACAGTAAAATCGGAAATCTCCATATTTCCAAGCGCTTCTGCTATTTTCTGGAGAGCAGCGCTTCTGGATATTACTACATGGTCCGGACCTGCTTCCTGGTAATTTTTTATAAAATTCTCAGAAAAGTAAGTCACTTTTTTATTTTTAATGAGAGCCGTTCCTGCAGAATGATATACCGGATATCCTTTGTAAGTCTGCTGAAATTTCACGATATCACCATCCAAAGACTTTGACGGATCTGTATTATCAATAATAAAATCGGTAAGGTCTGATTTTTTATATTCTTTAATTTTATTTTGAGAAATATACTCCTTAATTAATGTATGACTATCCTGAGAAAATAAATTTGATGGTAAAACTGCGAATACCGCAATTGAAAGTGGTAGAATTATTTTTTTCATATAAACCAATAAAGTTGCTAAACTACAATTATTAATAATCGTATAATATATACTTTGCAAAATAACATAATATTTTAATTTATTTTTAATAATTCATAAAAATTTACCGAATTAATAATTACTAAACGATAAATTTACATCGTTTATTCATATTGATAGTATTTTAACCTTTAATCAGGGCCTCCTGAAAATTTCATTTATTTTCAAAATACCTACATTTGTATTGTCAAGAAAGATGATTCCCAGTTTTTCTTTTCAGAATTTAAAATATTTTAAATTTAATTTTACAATACCACACAATTATGAAAACAACGCACTTAAAATCCGGAAATAAAATTTTATTTCTTATCCTTTACTGTATAGGAGCCCTTAGTTTTTCAGTTAATGCGCAAACTGCAGCAGACCCTACCATCAACACTCTGTTTCAAAATTCTTATACTCTGTACAAAGACATACGAAAACCCAATGGGATTTATCTTGATGCTTTAGCGCTGAATGGCGCCGGAGACAAACCTGCTGCTATTGTAGCAAACGGAATAGGGTTAATTTCACTCTGTATAGCAGATGCCATGTACCAGAAAAACGGAGACCAGACCCATTGGGAAACCAATGCTGCTGACAAGGTAAACACGACTCTCCAGACATTTATTAATTTTAAAAATGCAGGAAAAACAAATTCAGCAGGATTATTCTACCGGTATTTTGACTACAATACAGGCGATCAGGCATGGTCCAGTGAATACAGCACCATAGACAACGCCATTTTTGCCATGGGAATTATTTTCTGTAAAAACTATTTTGCCTCCAATCCTTCCATTGTAGCCAAGGCTAACACCATTCTGAATGCCATGGACTACACTAAAGCTATCGGACAAACCCATATCTATATGGTTCTTGACCAGAATGGAAACGGAAGTGAAACGACCAGTCCATTTAATGAATACATACTGGTTTCATGGCTTGCAAAAAATGCACCGGCTTCCAATCCTAATTATGCTGCATCCCAGACCTTTTGGAATACCTATTTTGCCGACCCGGTTTCAGCACCGGTTTCACATGTCAATTATTGGGGACATGTATCACTTTCAGACGGGCAATACTGGTTATCCAGCTTTATTCCACAGTTCAGCTATTACCTTTGTAATTATTATAAGAATAATGCAGCCTATATGGATTATTTTGACAGTTCCAGAAAAACCGATAAACTCTATAGTGAAAATATAGGATTCAGTGCCTCTGAATGGGGCATGGGAGCAGGAGATATTCCCGGAGGAGGATATTCTGCCGATGCCGTAGAGAACAATCCGCAAAGAATCGTTTCTCCTCATATTATTGCAGGCTTTATTCCTGTTTATCCTCAAAGTAAAGCCGATTTAGTGAGCTTATATAATAACGGTACAGGTCCTGCTGTTTACAGTTTAGTTTCTGATCCCTCAAAAAAAGTACTCTGGAGATATCGTCAGAATAATACTTCCCTGCGATCATCTTATATACAGGCTATCGATTTCTCTACCATGCTATTCGGTCTGGCCTCACTACCTGAATATCTTGGAAATAACTGGTTTAATACCTATAATGTTATTAACAGCTCATCTGCAGTTCTTGGCACAGTCCGAAGCAAACCTGCGGAGAATGGAAATATAACATACAATTCCACCGAGAAAATGATAAAAATAAACAATATTCCAGGACAGAAACGTATTGAAATATATGGAACAGACGGACGGATATTACATGATTCCTCTACCGCTGATCAAAATATTTCCATTGAAGCCGGAGCTTTCAATCAGTCGGTTGTGTTTGTTTTAGTACATACTAAAGACAAGGTTATCAAAAAGAAAGTAGCCGTGTATTAAATTTCATTTCTAATAAATATCCTGAAAAGGAGATTAATAAATACTTAAACCGGAGCAAATTTCTGCTCTGGTTTTCTGTTACAGATTATTGCAATAAGTGTTGTTATCGAAAATATGACTGCGGTACAGACGAAATGATCAATTTTCGAACAAAAAAAGCCGCTCATGCGAGCGGCTCCATATGTAAAAATGATTAAGGATTATCTTCCTTCTTCCATTTTTCTTTTTAATTCTGCTAAAGCATCGATATCTCCAAGAGTTGATCTTTCTTCGTTGTTTGAAGAAGAAGATACGTTTCTGGAAGAAGAGTCTTTCACATTTTTCTTCTCTTCGTCTCTGAAGATCCCTGTGTGAGAAACTACTACTCTTTTGAATTCTTTGTTGAATTCGATTACTTTAAACTGAGCTTCTTCACCTTTTTTGATTTTAGATCCATCTTCTTTCTCTAATAATCTTGAAGGGCAGAAAGCTTCAACTTCAGCATCTTCGAACTGTACAGAAGCACCTTTATCGTGTACTTCTACTGCTTTACCAGCATGGATAGTTCCTTCAGCATATTTAGTTTCGAATGCATCCCAAGGGTTGTCAGTCAATTGCTTGTGACCTAGAGATAATCTTCTAGCCTGGATGTCTAATTCAAGAACTACAACATCTAATTTATCACCTACCGCACAGAACTCAGACGGGTGCTTGATTTTCTTAGTCCAAGAAAGATCAGAGATGTAGATCAAACCGTCGATACCTTCTTCTAACTCTACGAATACACCAAAGTTAGTGAAGTTTCTTACCGTTCCTACATGCTTAGATCCTACAGGATACTTAGTTTCGATATTTTCCCATGGATCTTTGCTTAATTGCTTGATACCAAGAGAGATTTTTCTGTCTTCTCTATCTAAAGTTAATACTTCAGCTTCCACTTCATCTCCTACTTTCACAAAATCACCTGCAGATCTTAAGTGAGTAGACCAAGACATTTCAGAAACGTGGATTAATCCTTCTACACCTGGAGCGATTTCTACGAATGCACCATAGTCAGCAAGAACTACTACTTTTCCTTTTACTTTATCTCCAACTTTCATGTCAGCAGAAAGAGCATCCCAAGGGTGAGCTTCTAATTGCTTCATACCTAACTGGATTCTTGTTTTCTCATCATCGAAGTCAAGGATAACCACTTTCACAGTCTGTCCGTCCTCAAGAATTTCAGATGGGTGGTTCACTCTAGACCAAGAAAGGTCTGTAATGTGGATCAATCCATCTACTCCTCCTAAGTCAATGAATACACCGTAAGAAGTAATATTCTTAACCGTACCTTCAAGAACCTGTCCTTTTTCAAGCTGAGCGATGATTTCTTTTTTCTGACCTTCGATATCTGCTTCGATCAATGCTTTGTGAGATACAACTACGTTTTTGAACTCAGGGTTGATTTTCACAACTTTGAACTCCATTGTTTTACCTACGAACTGATCGTAATCTTTAATTGGCTTCACATCAATTTGAGAACCAGGTAAGAATGCTTCGATTCCGTGTACGTCAACGATCATACCTCCTTTAGTTCTTGATTTAACAAAACCGTTAACGATTTCTCCAGTTTCGTGAAGTTCGTTTACTTTATCCCAAGCTTTAAGCGTTCTTGCTTTTCTGTGAGATAACTGTAACTGTCCGGTTTTGTCTTCTCTTCTGTCAACCATTACTTCTACCTCGTCACCTACACTTAGGCCCTGGTTGTAACGGAATTCGTTAAGAGAGATAACACCTTCTGATTTGAAGTTGATGTCTACGATAGCTTCTTTATCCGTTAATCTCACTACTCTACCCACTAGAACATCATTGTCGTTCAGGCTGTTAAGAGATCCGTTGTAGATTTCTTCTAAATCGCTTTTTTCTTTTCTCGCATCTGCATCAAGACCTGATTCGAAAGAATCCCAGTCAAATTGTTCCGGTGCTACGTTTTGGTTTAAAATAACCTCTGCTGAATTTGTCTCTTTTGACATTTTCTAATAAAATTTGTATTCCTTCTTTTTTAACGGTCTGAATAAATGTGGATTTAAAAAATACGGAAGTAATTAATTATAAGTATTTTACTTGTCAAACCTTTCGCCACAAAAGTGGGTGCAAAGATATAAAATTTATTTAACATAAACAATAATTCATGCAATCTGCTTAATGGCTGTAATGTTTTGATAATCAATAATTAAAATTCGGTTACCAAGAAAGCTTTCTGGTTAGAGCGCTTAAAGTCTTCTGAACCGGATGCCTGATTCCTAGCCCGGATTGTAACGGCATCCTTTTGGGTTGCGGCTGAAGCGGAGCGGAAGCCGGAATCCAAAAGATATAGTGAAAAGCCGGAAACAGCTCCTGAATAATGGTTAATCGCTGCCGGTTGATCATTTTTTATTTTGCTGCTTTTATGTAAAATGACACAGGAAATATTAGACCTTTAACCAGAAACCTGAAGCCTGTACTCATTAACTAAATCCTTATCTTTGCACCATGGAACTACAATCTATTTATCAGAAACTGCAGATTCAGGATATGAATCAGATGCAGAAATCTACCTATAAAGCTACTGAAAACCAACAGGACGTTGTTTTACTTTCCCCTACCGGTTCAGGGAAGACCCTGGCATTTTTATTTCCGGTTCTCAGAAATCTGAAAAAAGAGATTTCCGGAATCCAGGCTATAATTTTGGTTCCGGCAAGAGAACTGGCATTACAGATTGAGCAGGTTTTCAAAGCGATGGGTACCGATTTTAAAGTTTCGGTCTGCTATGGTGGTCATGATAAAAAAATTGAAGTCAATAATTTAATTGAAGCTCCTGCCGTATTGATCGGAACTCCAGGACGGGTTGTCTATCACTTAAGAAATAATAATTTTGATCCGAAAACGATTAAAACTTTGGTTCTGGATGAGTTTGACAAAGCTTTGGAACTGGGTTTTCATGAAGACATGGAATTTATTTCCAGTTCACTGAAAGGACTTTCACAGAGAATTTTAACTTCAGCAACAGCGATGGATGAAATTCCTGCATTCACCGGATTAAGAAATGAAAAACTGGTTGATTTTCTAAAACTGAGTGAGGTAAAACCTGACATCCAGCTGCGAAAAGTGATGACCATTTCTGAGGAAAAGCTGGACACACTTTTTCATCTGATCTGTAAAATAGGAAACAAAAGAACTCTTATTTTCTGCAATCACCGCGAAGCAGTAGACCGTATTTCTGAACTCTTACGCGAGAAAGGGATCGACAGGGAGACCTTCCACGGCGGTATGGAACAGGACGAAAGGGAACGTGCCCTCCTTAAATTCAGGAATGATTCTGCGAGAATTTTAATCACCACTGATCTCGCTTCAAGAGGCCTGGATGTTCCGGAAGTAGAATCTATTGTCCATTACCAGCTTCCTCCGAAAGAAGATGCTTTCATTCACAGAAATGGCCGTACGGCAAGAATGAATGCTAAAGGTTTTGCCTATTTGATTATGACGGCCGAAGAAAATTTTCCGTTTATCAAAAGCAATACTCCGGAAGAAAGTGTTACAGAATTTAGTAAAGTTCCTGAAAAAACTCCTTTCCAAACGATTTATATCAGTGCCGGAAAAAAGGATAAAGTCAATAAAGTGGATATTGTGGGTTACCTTTTAAAGAAAGGCGAACTTCAGAAAGAAGATTTGGGTGTTATTGAAGTGAAAGATACGACCTCGTATGTAGCCGTTTCCAGAACTAAAGTAAATGCTGTTTTGAGAAAACTGGCGAATGAAAAACTAAAGGGCAAGAAGGTGAAAATGGAGGTTGCCTATTAAGATTTTTGAATCATTATAATCTACTTACATTCTAAAAATGAAATCATCATGATTGAGGATATTTAGTAATCAATGCTATGAATCTTCCTATTGAATGTAATTTTTGACGCAAAGTTTATTTAAACTGAGATTTACTTAAGGAGCAAAGGCGAATCAACGTTGTTGATTGATGAAGCTGTATTCTTAAGTTTCGCTTTGCTAAGAGAGCCCTTTGCTTTTCTTTTTAAGATTCGTCAGTATTTGTAAATCTTTGCGTCAGAACACCGTGCAGATTATACTTCCGGCTCATCTTAATGGTTACAGAAAGAATCCTTTATGCTTTGGCTGAAGCCAGATTGGTTGCTGATAATAAAAAAACGGGCTAAGCCCGTTCCTATTGATCTGATTTGTGCTGATTAATCATATACCGCCGTCACTTCGAGTAGGTTTTTGGAAGAAACCGTATCGAGAAGTGCTACGTCAGGCAACTATTAGTCTTTCCAGTAAAAACTTCTCGATACACTCCGCTTTGCTGCGTTACTTGAAGTAACGGGAATGGTGATATCAGCTCATTATAACGGACTGATTTAATCAGCAAACTGTATTTTCAAACCCGATATTATAGATTACCGAACTCCTTTAACATCTGTCGGCAAGATATACACTGATTTTGTAGCGGTAATAAATAAAATATTATTGTTCTCTCCTCCGAAAGTAACGTTTGAGGTCCATTCTTCATCAATCGGAATATGATACGTTTTCTTTCCCTCCCTGTTAAAAATATGAACGCCGTTTCCTGTAAGGTACAGATTTCCGTTATTGTCAAGGGTCATTCCGTCCGAGCCCATTTCGCAGAAAAGTTTCTTCTCGGACAACTTTCCTTCATCCAGGATATCATAGACGTATGTCTTTCCGGCATCAATATCTGAAACGAATAACTTTTTAAATTTTTCACTTCCGATAATTCCGTTCGGCTGCGTGAAAGTTTCCAGTTTAACAACCTTTCCGTCCTTACTTCTGTAATACAGACTTTTGTTGGGAATTTCCTCTTTGAAATCTACCCAGTAATCTCTCTTGTAAAGAGGATCTGTGAAATACATTCCGCCGTGTGCATCATTCCATACATCATTAGGACCATTTAATCTTTTCCCTTCAAAGTTTTCTACGAGAACCTGAATTTTTTTGTCTTTTGATATTTTCCAGATTTCCCCATTATTGTCGGAACAGGTAATAAGATTATCATCTTTGTCGAAATGGGTGCCATTGGCTCTCCCGGTTTTATCCAAAAACTCAACTACTTTATTGGTTTTCCAGTCCCAATAATAAATCTTATCATTCGGTTGGTCTGTAAAATATACATTTCCTTCCTTATCCGAAGCCGGTCCTTCTGTAAAACTAAACTGATCCGAAATTTTCTCCGGTTTTACTCTGTCATAAAACATTTTGTTATAATTTACTGATTTGCAATTTACTAATGCGAAAACCAAACCAACTAAACTTATTTTTAGGATATTCTTCATTCTGTAACAATTAGCCGTTGCAATTTACAATAAGAAAACCCCTGTTTCAAAGATTATTTCATCATTTTGAATCATTAAGAAAATTGCTTAAAATGTCCTTATTGTACTATTTAAGAAGTAGATCATGTTAGTTAATAAGACTTTTAATACAGAGCTTTGCATGGGTCTAAGCTAAAAATATTTTCGGATCCCAAAAAAGGATAATAAGTGTTTACTAAAAAATAGTGGCATTCACTTTACAATTTAATCAAATTTTAAAACGATGAACATACAGCCCGATAATTTCAAAATTTCAAAGATCGAAGATGAAGATTTCAGGAACTCGGTAGGGACAATGGATCAGGCAGGAAAAAGAAAATGGGTTTTTCCCCGGAAGCCAAAAGGAAAATATACCAACTACCGAAATTATACAAGTTATGTGCTGCTGTTGCTATTTTTCGGATTGCCATTTATTAAGATTAATAAGAATCCTTTCCTTTTATTCAATGTTATCGACAGAAAATTTTTCATATCAGGACAACCATTTTATCTTCAGGATTTCTTTATTCTTGCCTTGGGAGCGGTCATTTCTGTGATTTTTGTGATGCTTTTTACGGTGGTTTTCGGAAGAATTTTCTGTGGTTGGCTTTGTCCGCAAACCGTTTTTATGGAAAATGTTTTCAGAAAGATTGAATATTGGATAGAAGGTGACCGAAATAAGCAGATGAAACTTGACCGACAGGAGTGGGATGCAGAAAAAATCAGAAAAAGGCTGACAAAATGGTCAGTTTTTGCGTTGATGTCTGTTATCATCACTCATTTTATGTTCATGTACATCGTTGGCTATGAGGAGGTTTTCAGAATAATGGGTGACGGGCCTGCTGAGCATCCGTTGAAATTCTTAGGGATGATCGGGTTTGCCATGACTTTTTATCTTGTATTTGCCTGGCTCCGGGAGCAGGTCTGTACACTGATCTGTCCATACGGGAGACTTCAGGGTGTCTTAATCGATAAGCAGACCATTAATGTTTATTATGATTTCAAAAGGGGGGAAAACCGGTCAAAATGGAGAAATCATGAAAATCGGAAAACCGCCGGAAAAGGAGACTGTATCGACTGCCATCAATGTGTCGTCGTATGTCCTACCGGGATTGACATCAGAAACGGACAGCAGCTGGAGTGTGTTAATTGCACTGCCTGCATTGATGCCTGTGATGAGGTCATGGAAAAAGTAGGGCTGCCTAAAGGACTGATCCGGTATGCTACAGAAGCCGAAATTGAAAACCGGGAGAAGTTCAGATTTACTTCAAGAATGAAGGCCACAGCCGCTTTTCTTGTTCTCTTAATAGTTTTGCAGGGATTTTTAATGTATGACAGAGGTTCAATGGAGGCTAAATTTATAAAACCTGCAGGATCAACATTTTTTATCAAGAATGGGAAAATAACCAACACTTTCATCTATACTCTTCTCAACAAAACGAATGAAAAAAAGATTCTCACCATCAGGGTTCTGAGTCCCGACAACGCAGAAATCACCTATTTCGGTTCGGATAAAATCGTTTTGAAGGGAGATGAAATGCTGAAAGGAAATATTAACATTACCTTTCCTGAACGGGAGATGAAACTGTCCAAACAGAATATAAAGATCGGTGTATTTGATGACAATGGAGAAATGCTGGATTCTTTTGAAACCGTATTTGAAGGTCCTTTCAGGCTTCTCCTCTAATAAAATGACAAATTATCTTAAGCCTTATATTTCCTTATAAATTCTGTAGGAGTCATTTCGGAAGTTTTCCGGAATACTCTTACAAAATAAGAGTACTCTTCATATCCCAGCCGGAATGCGATTTCTACCAGGCTCTCATCAAGATAGATCAGCATTCTTTTAGCTTCTAATATTACCCGTTCTGTAATGACCTCCGTTGCTGTTTTCTGAACGACGGTCTGAATAATCCGGTTGAGGTGCTTTGATGATATATTCATTTTTGAGGAATAAAATGCAATGGATTTTTCAGCCATAAAATACTGTTCGACCAGATTTTCGAAATCCTGATAATGTTTAAAATAGGAAAGACTTGCCGATGAGGCGTGGTGATCCATATCTTTTGAGAACGCTCTTGCCGAGTGAATAAAAATCTGTGACATCAATGAAAGGATCAAACCGTTTTTCAGGAGATCCCGGGAAAGATATTCATTCTGTAACTCCATAAAGAGATATAGTTTTCTTTCCAGTTCACCTGCAGTTAACTGAAGCTTTCTGGGATACGTGACAGATCCGAAAAAAGGAAAATGTCTTAATTTCTGATTGACATAATGCATTTCGTAAAACTGCTGTGAACAGAAGAAAATATATCCATCAATGTCCTCAGACAGTTCCCAGCTGTGAATCTGTCCCGGAGACATAAAAAAAAGACTTCCTTTCGAAACATCATATCTTTGAAAATCTATCTCATGCACACCGGTGCCCCGGGTAAAGAGGATGGCGGCAAAAAAATCATGACGGTGCGGCTTCTCAAGATGACGATGGCCCACAATCAGATGATTCTTCAGGGTATTAAAGTAAAAATCCGAAGTATTCTTACCCGCCTGAAAAAGATCCATATGAAGCACCGAGATAGAATCCATATTTTATGATATTTTGATCAAAATTAACGAAAATATTATTGATGGAAATCCTTTGTGATAAACAGCTTAAAGCATAATACCTTCTTTTATATTTGTAGTGTTTTTTAAAAATTTTTATCTTTGGAGATCAGGATTCTAAACATGAAGATAAATTTACCCGACAAACTGTATTATTCAATAGGAGAAGTTGCAAAGGCATTTGATGTAAACACCTCACTGATACGGTATTGGGAACAGGAATTCCCCATTATTAAGCCTAAAAAAAATAAGAAAGGGAACCGGTACTTCACTCCGGAAGACATCAAAAATCTACAGATGATTTATCACCTGGTAAAAGAAAAAGGCTATACCCTCGACGGAGCACGTATTGCACTGACCACCAACAGTAAAATTTCCGAAACAGTAACCATCATAGACAGACTCGAATTCATCAGAGCGGAGCTTTTAAAACTTAAAGATTCTCTGGCTGAAAAAGATACGGAGTATTAAAATTATTCTAATGGTGTTATCATTTAGTTTACATTAACCATAACAAAACTAAAATTCTATTCTGATATAAATCAATCATCATCCGCTCATTGTTAAACCTCAGTATTATTACTAAGTTTACTCAATGATGATAAAAAGCTATTACCAAAAGATCGCGTTCCTGGGAATATTTCTGATTATTTTATTTGTTTTTCAGAAATATACAGGCAGGGCAAAAGAGGATTTTTCTGATGTGAAATTTATTTCAGAAAAAAATGTTACACCTGCTTTAACCGATTTTGATCCCAACACTCTGGATGAGGGGCAATGGAAAAAATTAGGATTTTCGGCAAAGCAGATTTCTACAATTCTCCGATATAAAGAAATGATCGGAGGGAAATTTATTTCCAGAGAGCAGCTTAAAAAATGTTATGCCATATCACCTGAGAAATATTCTTTGTTGGCTACTTATATTCTGCTTCCTGAAACCAATAAAGAAGCAAAATTTTCGGGTTCAAAAAATTTCACATCTACATCTCTTGTGATTCATAAAAAATTCAATCCTGATCTTTATTCACAAACCGATTGGATGAAAATGGGTTTTACTGAACGTCAGGCAGAAGCAATATTAAAATACAGAAATTATCTGGGCGGAAGTTTTATAAGCAAAGACAAGTTTAAAGAATGTTTTATCATTAGCGATGAAAATTACATAAAACTCGCACCCTATCTTATTCTTCCGGATAAGACTCCAAACCATTTTAAAAATTATTCTGAAAACAAAAATACTTCAAAAAGCAAAATCCAGTATCACCCTTTTGATCCCAATATTCTGGATGTGGAAGGTTGGCAACGCTTAGGATTCTCAGCCGGGCAGTCAAAAGTAATTGTCAATTACCGGGATCGGAATTTGCAAGGAAGCTTTAAAAATACAGAAGAAATCCGTAAATGCTTTGTGATTTCCAGTGAGAAATTTGTAGAAATAAAGCCTTATATCCAATTTAATCCAACTACCATTGCGAAACCGGCCGGTAAAAAAACAGAATTAAGACAGGAAAAAACAGACTTTTCAAAAATTGATTTAAATAAAATAACCTTTAAACAGCTTTTAGAGTTCGGATTTGATGAAAGAGCAGCAGGCTCATTGATCGGTTTTAGAAATAAACTGGGTGGATTTATCAATAAGGATCAGATCTTAACGACGTATAATATCGACAAAGAATTAACACAGAAATTATTGTCCATCGCTTTTTTAGATTCTTCCGGTGTCCAAAAATACACACTATCTGATGCTCCTGAGGAATGGCTGAAAAACCACCCCTATTTTAAATATTCGGCTGATAAAATCATTTTTTATAGGATCAGTGAAAAGAATGATAAGAAGATCTGGAAATTTCTGAAACTCAAACCGGAATATGAAACGAGGATGAGGCTATATATCAAATAAGGATGGTTATTAACCATCCTTATTCCTGTTTATTCTATGAATATAGTATTGTTATCTTACATTTACTGATCTAGTCTGAATGCAACTCCTTCATAATTATAACCTTGTCCGCCGGCACCCAGTTCTCCATAATTATTCGTATAGAAATGATCTACCTTGCTCGGATTGAAATATTGATAAATTCTGATTCCGGTTGGGTCAGCAGGATCATAAGCCGCAAACATATTCGCAGCAAAATACCAATTCACATTAAACGGGTTATTAGGATCAACTGCAGGGTTTGATAAGGTATAAAAATGATCATTTTTAGCAGCATAATAAAATCTTCTGACAAGAGTTCCTCCGGCTACACTATACCCCAAAATCCCTTCATAACTGTATCCGTTATTTATGCCTTCGCTGTAATTTGTTGAATAAAAATGGTTTCTCCCATTGTAAAATCTGTAAACCGCTATTCCTGTGTTTTTATTGGTAGCCTGTGATTCGGCTTTATTTGCTGAAGACGGATTGGTCTCATTTAATGATTCGACTTCATTACTACAGTTGATTAAAAGCATGGTTAATCCCAATATAAAAGCTATTTTTCTCATTTTAATTTTGTTTTGTTTTGATTATTTAGTTATTCATAGAATTAGTTTATTGTTTTGCTGGAGCTTTCCAAGCTCCTGGTAAGAACCGAGAGTTCTTCATCTGTCAGATCTCTCCATTTTCCAACCGGAAGATCCAGTTTTATATTCATTATCCGGATTCTTTTTAGTTTTTTCACTTCATAGCCCAGAAATTCACACATTCTGCGGATCTGTCTGTTTAGACCCTGGGTAAGAACAATTCTGAAATTCATATCATCTATTTTTTCCACTTCACATTTTTTGGTGACGGTGTCTAAAATAGGAACTCCGTTTCTCATCTTTTCCAGAAATTTGGGAGTAATCGGTTTATCAACCCGTACGATATATTCCTTTTCATGATTATTCCTTGCTCTCAGAATTTTATTTACGATATCTCCGTCACTCGTGAGCAGGATAAGTCCTTCACTAGGCTTATCTAATCTTCCGATCGGGAAAATTCTCTTGGGATGGTTGATATATTCGATGATGTTATTTTGCTCCCGCTTGGTATCAGTGGTACAGACGATGCCCACCGGTTTATTAAAAGCGATGTATACATGATCTTCCTCTGGCTCACGGATTGGTTTCCCGTCTACTTCAATGACATCTTCATCGGAAACTTTTGTTCCCATTTCAGGAATAATCCCGTTGATCTTTATTCTGCCTTCTTCCAGAAGTTTATCGGCAGCTCTTCTTGAGCAATACCCGACTTCTGATAAATATTTATTAATACGTGTTTTTTCCATTAATCTTCTCCGTAACCTGTATAATTTTTATTACTGAAAATAGTCACTCCATAACTTAGCCCAATAAAGAAGGGATTTGAATTTCCCAATCTGTGATTTTCAAAAACAATACCTCCTTCCTGACTTAATCTTTTCGAATAGGAAACCTGCATTCCTAATCTCAAGCCCCAAAACTCTGAATCAGAAACGACGGAACTGTTGATCTGTTTCCCATAATTAACATCGATATAAAAAGGATGATCACCTGGTGTAAAAATAAACTTCGGCTGAATCATCCAATATAAGAGATGATAATTATCTTCAATGAAGCTATATCGTATACCACTTCCCAGCACAAAGTTAGGAAGAAAATGATAACCTGCGACAGCTGTAATTCCATAGGTGAGTTGATGAGGTACTTCCGGCTGGATATACTGAGTGTTATTGGGCACTTCTTTTTCCTTAGTCAGGTTAAAACCCACATGCAATGAAGGATTGAAATAAAAATTCATCTTCTGCTTTTTCATTTCTTTATCTTGTGAAAGAGTAGGAATGAATGAAAGGGCTGCCATCAGAAAAAATAATTTTTTAATCATAAATTTTCAAATCTGAATTCGTTTTCCAAAAACTGATCTGTTGCATTTTCTATGGTATAATCTCCTATTTTTGTTCTTCTTAACTGGGTAAGATAAGCACCCACACCCAATTCCTGCCCGATATCATGGGCAAGACTCCGGATGTAAGTTCCTTTCGAGCATCCTACGGTAAAGCTTACCAGAGGAAAATTGATGTTAATATCTTTAATATAAAAAATAGTCGTTTTCCTGGATTTCATTTCTACATCCTCTCCTGCCCTTGCCAGATTATAGGCTCTTTGCCCATCAATTTTTATTGCTGAAAATACCGGAGGCTTCTGCTCTATTTCTCCCACAAATTTTTCTAAGGCTTCGTTAACATGTTCCTCAGTAATTTCTGAAATGTCCTGTTGCAGAATTTCAGGTTTTTCGGTGTCATAGGATTCTGTCTGAACGCCGATTTTTATTTCGGTCCAGTATTCTTTAGGTGCATCCTGGATTTCGGAAATTTTTTTGGTGAATTTTCCGCAACAGACAATAAGAAGTCCCGTTGCCCGCGGATCTAAAGTTCCGGCATGACCGATTTTAAATTTTTTAGGAAGATTAAACTCTCGTTTGAGCTTATATTTCATCTTATTGACTGCCTGAAAAGAAGTCCAGTCCAATGGTTTATCCAATAAAAATATATATCCTGATTGAAGATCTTCAGCTGTCATCATTTTAAAATTTCGAAATACTTATTTAGATTGTTTACTGACAGTGATCTGACAGCCGGCAACTGCTTCTTTACGAACAACAGTTTCCGCGTGGGATTATCATCTTTTAAATGCACAAAATATTCTCTATCCTGTGGGCTGTTATTTGTTGAGCAGAATATAGAAACGACTCCAAATAAAAGGCTTAAGCAGGCTAAGTTTATACTATCTATTTAAAAAACTGAAAGTAAATTAAAAGGGCAATACCTACAAAAATACGATACCATCCCCAAGGTTTGAAACCATATTTGTTCAGCACTCCGATAAAGGCCTTGATCGCAATTAAAGCCACAATGAAAGCTACCACATTTCCTATGATGAAAATCGTGATATGCTCCTGTGAAGCCATAATCATTTCGTACCCTTTCTGAGGATTTCCGGTTTCTTTACCCCATGTTTTTACAAAAACCGAGTATACAGTAACCGCCAACATGGTAGGCACCGCCAGAAAGAATGAAAATTCGGCCGCAGCTTTTCGGGTAAGTCCCTGGGCCATCCCTCCGATAATGGAGGCTGCGCTTCGGCTGGTTCCGGGCATCATCGCGAGACATTGCCAGAATCCTATCATGACTGCATTTTTAACAGAGATTCCCTTTTCATCATTAATTTTAGGATTTTTGAACCATTTATCAGCAAATAACAGGACCACCCCTCCCAATACCAAAACAGATGAAATGGCAATCTGATTTCCCAAAACCGCTTCGATTTTGTCATCCAGTAAATAGCCTAAAACCAGCGCAGGAATTACCGCAAAAGCTAATTTATAATAAAATTTAAGATTATTAAAATCAAAGAATTTTTTCCAATAGGCTACCACAACAGACAGAATGGCTCCAAACTGTATGGAAACCTGAAACATTTTTAAAAATTCATCTTCCGGTAAGCCCATTAAATTGGCTGTAAATCCCATATGCGCGGTTGAAGAAATAGGCAGATACTCCGTTAATCCTTCAACAATGGCAATAATAATTGCTTCAATTAAATCCATAGTACATCTAAAAATTTAAAGATTAAGAGGTTTTGAAATTCAGATTATTCTGAACTCCGCTACTTCTTAATCTTCAAAATACATTATTGTTATTTTCTTTTTAAGATTGCATATCCTTCAATCACAAATCCGATCACCACAAACAACGGGGCGATTCTTATTCTTCGGATCGAAAATATACCGTCATTCCAGGAATCCGGATCAAATTTACCATCTACGGTATTGGCATCTGATCCCATCATGAGTAGAAAACCTACCACAATAAATGCAAGACCAATAAGCATCCACTTAAAGTTTTGCTGTCCGAAATAGAATGTATTCTCCTGTGGAGTTTCGGTAGTTTCCTTACCAAAATTTGCAGCGGAAAATTTATTTGTTTTTTTGCCCATGTTAAGAATAGTATAAATCGTCAACGTTTGATCTTAAGAATCTCCAGGTGGCCACAATAGTACTGAGTACGGAAATAAATATCCCCACCCCGAATACCAGGATTACCAACCATACATACTGCTGATTATCCTGAACAAATGCTGAACCGATCTGGCTTGTAAAATAATACCAGATTCCGCATAAAGCCAGAAGTCCTATCCCAGAACCTATGGCTCCCAGAATTACCGCCTCAATAATGAACGGCTTAAGGATAAATCTTCTCTTCGCTCCCACCAGCTGCATGGTTTTAATGATAAATCTTTTGGAGAATATCTTCAGCCTGATAGAGTTATTAATTAAAACAACAGCCAATACCAGAAATAAAATAGAGAATCCGAGGATCCATTTCAGAATTCTGCTCAGGTTGTTATAAACATCTACCATCAGGGTACTGTCATTTTTCACATCGATGATGCCGGGAACAGATTTAATCGCTTTGATCGCCTGATTAATTTTGGCAGGGTCTACAAATTCAGGTTTTAATGCAATTTCTATAGAAGACGGGAATATATTTTCTTCAAAAAGGGCATCACTATCGATTCCCATACTTTTTTTGGCTTCTCTGGCAGCCATTTCCCGTGTAATATAAGTAGCTTTTTTTACCGGAGCTAAAGTCTGTACTTCTTTAAAGGTCTCGGCCTCCATTTTAGCAATTTTTAAAGAGTCTTTAGCATCATAGTTCTCATCAAAGTAGGCATTCACTACCAGCTGTTCTTTGATATAGTCGGAATATTTCTGGGCATTAATTAAAATAAGTCCCATTAATCCCAACAAAAATAACACTAAGGCGATACTTATTACTACAGTAATATTGCTAGACCTAAGCCTTTTCTTATTAAATTCATCTACAGATTTAGCCATTAATATTAAAATTTTTGGCTAAAATAGAAAAAAACTTCCGAAATTTGGGAACGAAAAAGAGAAAATCACTGTTAATAAAATCATAAAAACTTTGAGTGTAAAAGCAAAAAAACATCTGGGTCAGCACTTCTTGACGGATGAAAACATCGCGAAAAAAATCGTAGAAGGTCTTAGTTTTGAAGGCTATAAGAATATCATGGAAGTCGGTCCCGGAATGGGAGTTCTTACCAAATATCTTTTGGAAAAGGACCAGAACATTTATCTGGCAGAAATCGATACCGAATCTATCGAATACCTGAAAAACAACTATCCAAGCATTACTGAGAATTCATTTACGGGCGATTTCCTAAAGCAGGATTTTAACTTTATTGCTGAAGAACAGATTGCGATCATCGGTAATTTCCCGTATAATATCTCTTCACAGATTTTATTTAAAATTATTGATTATTATGAGCTGATTCCTGAAATGGTGGGTATGTTCCAGAAAGAGGTGGCAGAGAGAACGGCCGCTGTTCCGAGAACAAAGGATTATGGTATTCTTTCGGTCCTGATACAGGCCTATTATGATACTACGTACTTATTTACGGTTCATGAAAATGTTTTTAACCCTCCGCCAAAGGTTAAATCGGGGGTAATCCGACTTACCAGAAACCCTAAAGAAGGCTTAGCCGGAAATGAGGTTCTGTTTAAGCAAATTGTAAAGGCCGGATTTAATCAAAGAAGAAAAAAGCTGTCCAATGCTTTAAAGGTACTGAACATCCCCGAAGCTCTGAAAACTCATGAATTCATGGATAAAAGAGCCGAAGAATTAAGTGTCGCCGACTTTATCGACTTTACGATACTTTGGAAAGGAAATCAATAATGAGATATTCCTGACCTGGTTTTCGGGTTCATAAAAAAGCCTTTCAATTTGATTTGAAAGGCTTTTTTTATATTATTCTGAGTAAATTATTCTCTGTTTTTCAACATGATCCATCCGGACCAGTTCATCTGAGTTTTTGATTTCGGATATTCAAAATTGAACTTGTACCAATAGGTTGCAGTAGAGAGTTTCTTCCCGCCCAGTGTACCGTCCCAGATCGGAGTTTCTTTCGTAAATCTGAAAATTTCAGATCCGTACCTGTCATATACAGATCCTTTAAAGTTTTTGAAACTTCCTAAAGCTGTCAGGTCAAGTACATCGTTAATACCATCCTGATTGGGTGTGATAATATTCGAAATATTGAAAGTATAGAAGTCCAGGATACCCACGCAGTGTGTCCCTATTCTTCTCACCTGAATATTGTAATTGGTATTATTCTGTAATCCCGGAAACACATTTGAATTCTGCCATGTCACGCCTCCATCGACAGAATATTCCAACGTACTTGGGGTATTGTTCATCGGGGGATTTTCTGCCGTAACCGTCAAAGTATTGCTTCCGTAATCTATATTCGAGATGAAAGGAAGTGCCGGTGCTGCCACTTTAGCTTCAAATGTTCTTGTACAGTATCCGTTATCAATAGCTACTGAATATAATCCCCACTGATCTACCACGATGGTCTGGGTTGTTTCTCCTGTATTCCATAAATATTTATAATTCGGTCCTGCTCCTGCATCCAGCACTACTCTGTCTCCCAGACATACCTGAACATCCGCTAATGAAGATGTAATTTCCGGAACTACCTCAACAGTAATAGTGGCAGGCTGTAAAGATTTACATCCTTTCGGTCCGATGGCATATACCGTAAATGTGGTGGTATTATATAACGTTACCGTCTGGGCATTGACCGTTCCCATAAAGTTGCTCCATAAATAAGTTGTTCCCCCGGTTGCCGTCAAATCTACAGATTCTCCCGGGCAGATTTTCAATTTTGATGCAACAACACTTGCTTTAGGGGTCTGCTCCTTCTGTAAAGTAAGCTCTATAGTTTTGCTACAGAAGCCCCCATTAGAAACCACTACATATAAAATCTGACCGTCGGTACCGTTATAATTTAAAATATTCTGAATATAGTTATTGTTCTGGGCAACTGCATCAGCCTGATTGACATAAAAACGGAAGACAGCTCCCGGCGTCGTACTGATTAACGGCATGGCCCCGGATAGATCGAATGTTGTAATATCCGGAGTGGTACACAGCAGATATGTGGCGTCATTGGCAACAGGCGTTGTTCCTCCGTTTATTTTGATGGTTGCTTCTCCAGGACATGGACTGCCCGGGTAGGTCACCTGAATTTTATAATTTCCGGGCTGGGTAGCAGTAATGATATTGGTTGTCGCCCCCGGCACGAGTGTCCCGTTAAAAAACCACTGGTAAGACATATTCGGGTCACTTACGGATGCCGTAATCACCTGCGGAACGTTATCACATACATTAATTTCTTCGGGAAGAGTCGCTCCCGTAGGATCTAATAGCTCTACTCCAATATTAAAAGAGCCTCCTTCCAAAAACACTGCCGAGTCATAACTTCTGTCGGTCGCATCGGCAAGCACCATTTTAAAATGGTAGGACTGTCCCGGTGTCACCGTAGCCGTTGCAGTAAGAGGAATCGTTCTTCCACTAAAGTTAGTTTCTATGTGTGTTGTGTTATAACCTCCAAAAAACGTTGGGTTTACCGGTCCGCAATAGAGATTACTCCCATCAAACTGGGTATCCGGACGAATATTGGTAACACTCACCGGACCTGCACCATTGGGCAATACCGCCATATTCTGGTAAGGTCCGCCTGTAGAAGGTCTTAATAATAACGCAAATGCGTCTGAATAGTTACAGGGAAAAGTACCGGTATATTCTTCTGAAGCGAAAAGATAATTAAATTTAACCTGGGATGAGGTAGGAACAAAATCGAATTCCAAGATTACCGCATCCTGCAATGAAACTGTAGGGTTAGTCGCTGCCACCAGGTCGGGATCACTTCCGGTTCCTACATTGAAACCACCTGTACTTACCGGAGAATTTACATCAATATATGCATTTCCAGCCTCACTGACTTTGCCGGTCATTAAGACGATACCGTCTTTAAACGGGAAGTTTGTGGTCCCTTTATGAAAATATCCCCAGGCTCTGTCACTGTTACTTGCTGCCAGCCCCGGAGTAACCACTACATTAGACACATTGGGTGTAACGCAGGAATTGGTGCCTGACGAAATGAGTACGTCTTTTACCAATTGGGTTATATTATAGCTTGTTGCAGCATAAGAAGGAGCATTAACATCAATAAAAGTACCTGCTTTTTTATCCAGACCGGGCCTGGGCTTTATGTTAACTTTTCGGGTGGGTAAATTTTGTGAAAAAAGAAAATTGGACGAGACTAAAAATAAGGAAAATAACAGTAGATATCTCTTCATAATATTTTTGTTTCAACAAATTTAATTTTTTTTTATACATCCTATATAGATATTTAACTTTTTTTATCATAAAAACGAAAGTCTCTCCAATTGGAGAGACTTTCGTTTATAATAAATTTCGATTTTTACGTTTTTCTAAATAAGGATTAATTTCTGTTTTTCAGTAAAATCCAGCCTGTTCTCAGCTCAAGTTTTTTACTTGCAGGATTTTCCCACTGAACTCTGTACCAGTAGGTAGCTGTAGGTAAATTCACTCCTCTGATGCTTCCTCGCCATACGGCATCAGCTTTGGTAGCTTTAAAGATTTCCTGACCATACCTGTTGTAGACAGAGGCAGCAAAATTATTGTAATTGCTTATCCCTGAGAAATCCACCGCATCATTTTTGCCATCGGCATTCGGCGTAATGGCATTAATGACAAAGAAAGTAAAGAAGTCTAATGATGTATTACAGTTAGCATCTTTTACCCTTACTTTTAGATTATAATTCGTATTGTTAAGTACATTATGGAAAACGTTAGACGACTGCCATGTTACGCCTCCGTCAATAGAATATTCCAGCACACCTCCGTTAGGATTCGTTGTAGATAATGTCAATATATGATCAAGATAGGTAACATTGGTAAATTTGGGAAGATCAGGATTCAGCAGCTGTGCGGTGTACACTTTAGAACATACTCCATTGCTTATCGTCACTGAATACGTTCCTACTACATTGGTAGAGATGGTCTGTGTGGTAGCTCCTGTACTCCATACATAGGTGTAATTCGGCCCTGCTCCTGCATCCAGAATCCCCGTATCTCCTTCGCAAACATATACATTTTCCAGTGTGGATTCGATCGCCGGTACTACTTCAATAGTAACGGTAGCGGGATTCACAGAGCTACATCCATTTCCTCCCAATGCAAACACAGAATAGACTGTGGTCACTGTAGGAGAAACAATTTGGGTGTTTCCGTTTCCGGTAAGACCTACCCAATTATAGGTAATTCCTCCTGAAGCGGTTAAGGTAACAGATTCACCCACACATATTTTTGTTTTTGAGGCAGCTACTACGGCAATGGGCGGACCTACAATGACGGTTACTGTAGCGGGATTGGCAGAAATACACCCGTTTGCCCCTACTGCATATACCGTATAAACGGTCGTTGTAGTCGGAGAAACAGTCTGGGTATTTCCATTTCCTGTCAGTCCGACCCAATTGTAAGTTACCCCTCCGGAAGCAGTTAAAGTAAGTGATTCTCCAACACAAATCCTGGGAACCGATGAAACTACGGCAGCAACAGGCAAAGCTGTATCCTGAACAACATTTACTGTAGCGGTGTACGTACAGTTCAGATTTCCCGGCTGGTTTACATTTGACACGGTTAATGTATACGCTCCGCCGGCATTCACTACCGGAGTTAAGGTATTGGCTCCGGAAATAATATTTCCTCCCGTAGTCGTCCACGCAACTGTAGAACCTGCAGGAACTACAGACGCCGACGCATTTAATGTAACCTGATTCGTCGTACAGGTAATGGTTTGTGGAGCAGCTATTGTTAAGGTGGTCTGAGGGGTCGACAATAACTGCAAGGTAACAACATAGCTACATCCCCCATTTCTGACCAATACATAAATAGTCTGGTTTCCTGCACTTAAAAACGTTGCAGGAGCCGGAATGGTATTCGTATTTCCCGCGTTGGCATCTGCCTGCAGTATATAATAAGCAAATGTTGCAGTACCTGCAGATGTTATCTGTGGCTGAGCTGAAGTTAAATCATAGGTAATTCCTCCCTGCTCATAGCATTTTAATAAGGTCGCATTCTGAACGGTAATCGGTTGGGAAACTTCAATGGTAATGGTTGCCGGATTTTGAGAAACGCATCCATTGGCGCCTACTGCGGTCACGGTGTAGGTAGTGGTTGCAGTAGGAGAAACAGTCTGTGTATTTCCGGTTCCCGGTAATCCTACCCAATTATAGGTTGCTCCTCCTGAAGCGGTGAGCGTAACTGATTCTCCGTTACAGATTGATATTTTTGAGGCTGTTAAGCCTGTTGCGGGCGGCGCACTATCTCCGGTCACTGTTACAGTGGCCGTAGTACTACAGATCACATTACCCGGCTGATATGTGTTCGAAATAGTAAGCGTGTAGGTGCCTGCAAGGTTAATGACAGGTGTTAAAGTATTTCCTCCTGAAACTATATTCCCTCCTACCGTCGTCCAGTTGAATGTGGATCCTGCAGGATACACTGATGTGGAGGCATTCAATGTTATCTGTGAATTCGTACAGGTTAAAACTGCAGGCGGTGCAATTGTTGCGGTCATCTGCGGTGCTTTTACCAATTGCAGCTGAGCGACTTTTGAACAGAACCCTGTTGTTACACGAACATAGACCGTCTGACCTCCGGCACTGGGATATGCAGTAGGTGCGGCAATGGTATTTGTATTTCCCGCATTGGCATCTGCCAGGGTGGCATAATATGAAAATACGGCCCCTGCAGTGGTGCTTATTGACGACTGGGCAGAGGTTAAATCATAGGTGGCATTCCCGGGAGTATAACAGGCCGTTAAGGTGGCATTCTGGACTGTAGGACCTGTCCCTCCCACAACTGTTATGCTGGCACTGCCGGGACAGGTGTTTCCTGCAAGAAAAACCTGTACGGTATAGACACCAGGCTGGGTTGCAGTATAACTGGGTCCTGTGGCACCGGGAATCGGAGTTCCGTTCAGAGACCAGATATAAGTGGCACTGGCAAACTGTGTTGATGCAGTGAAGGTCTGAGGCTCATTATCACACATATTAACAGAAGACGGAAGAGCGACTCCCGCCGGATTTAAGATCTGAACCCCGATATCGAAAGATCCTGCTTCAAGGAATACGGCCGAGTCAAAATTGGTATCGTCATAATCAGCCAGTACCATTTTAAAATGGTAGGTCTGACCGGGTATTACTGTAGCTTTTGCTGTTAAAGGAACCGTACGGCCGTTAAAGTTGGTTTCTATCTGAGGATTGTTTAACCCTCCGAAATACTGTGCATTTTTGGGTCCGCAGGGCATTCCTGAAGGAATAATATTGGTTACGCTTACAGGTCCTGCGTTATTGGGAAGAACAGCTAAATTGGTATAGGTAGGATCCGTTGATCTTTTCAGCAATAAGGCAAAACCGTCTGAGATATTACAGGTAAAATTATTCTGATACTCTTTTGATGCAAATAGATATCTGAACGTAACCTCTGTAGAATTCGGAACAAAATCAAATTCTATAGAAGTAGCATCTTTAAGCTTATCAATAGGAACATTCAAAGCAGTGGCCAGGTCAGCATCTCCCCCGCTCGGCAGCACGTCACTCAAAGTTCCCTGGAAGGTATTCCCTGCTTTCGCAGCATGTCCTGTTGAAAGCACGATTCCTTCTGCGAAAGGAAAATTAGTGGCTGCTTTATTAAAATACCCCCAGCTTCTGTTGGCATTGCCTACGGCTAAATTAGGAGAGACCGTGATATTACTTACATTTGCATTAGAACAGTTTGATCCGCCGGAAATTAAAACATCTTTTACTAATTGTGAGATATTAAAGTTTGATGCAGGATATCCTGCTGCATTTACATCTATAAATGCTCCTGCTTTCATAGATTGGGATGAAGGTCTCTGAACCGTCCCCACCCGGTCTCTACTTTGTGAAAAAGTAAAAGTACTGATGAGAGCAAAAAACAGAGCCAAAAATAAACTTCTTGTCCTCCTATTTAACATTTTATAATATTTTAAACAAAAATACTATTTTTTTTAATTGAAATTTACGTCTTCATAATTTACATTGTTATTAATACAATCTTATTCATTGTAAAATATCAATTTTACTTTGGCTGTAAACGAAAAAAGGCTAACAAACAGTCAGCCTTTTTATCTATATTTTTCAATTATTCAAAATTTTTCAGCAAAATCCATCCTGTTTTTACAACAATCTGCTTGGTAGCAGGATCTTCAAAAGCGATCTGATACCAGTATGATGCCGTAGGCAAACGTTTGCCCTGAAAATAACCATCCCAATACGGTGTTATTTTTTCAGCTTTGAAAACCTCTCTTCCATAGCGGTCGAATATCGAAGCTTTGAAATCTTTGTACATATTTATGCCTCTGAAATCGATGATATCGTTTTTATTATCCCCGTTCGGAGTGATTGCATTCTGCATGACAAAAGTGAAATACTCCAAAAATCCTTCACAGCTCGTATTTTTTACTCTTACTCTGATGGTGATGAGTTTATTTTTAGGAATATTCGTGAATATATTGGAGTTCTGCCAGGTCATTCCGTTGTCTGCTGAATACTCCAGAGGTCCGTTGCTCGGGTTGCTTGCCGTAAGAACCATATTACCGTTGTTGCTGTAGTCTACTTTTGTAACCTGAGGAACAACTGCCTGGATAACCTGAACGGTAAATATTTTTGAACAAACTCCGTTATCAATGGTTACAGAGTAAGCACCAGGTGTTGCAACAGTTATAGTCTGCGTAGTAGCTCCTGTATTCCAGATATATTTATAATTCGGTCCTGTCCCGGCATCCAGGGTAATGTTATCTCCTATACAGATATGGCCCCCTTTTACATTCGATACGATAGCAGGAACCACTTCGATGGTAACTGTTGCGGGAACAGCAGCCTGACAGCCATTTGCCGCCGTACCGGTTACGGTATAGGTAGTGGTGGTGTTCGGGCTCACGGTTTGTGTGCCACTGTTTCCGGTAAGTCCGCTCCAGGAATAAGTAACGGCACCGGTTGCAGTGATCATTACAGATTCACCCTGACAGATTTTATATCTCGGAGCTGCTGCGGTAATGACCGGTTTTACTTTATCTTCCAGAACAGTTACGGATGATGTTGCCGTACATGTTCCGCCCGGCTGATATGATTTTGTAATCGTCAAAGTATAGGTTCCTACTGCATTTACGACAGGATTCAGCGTATTTGCACCTGACACAATATTTCCTGCCGCTGAGGCAGCCCAGCTGAATGTAGAACCGGCAGGATAAACCGATGCCGATGCATTGAGTGTAATCTGCGGACTGGCACAGGTAATTTTTTCAGGGGCTGCAATAGCAGCGGTCATCTGTGCAGCTTTCACCAGCTGAAGCTGGGCTACTTTAGAGCAGAAACCTTTAGAGACATTCACGTAAATGGTCTGAGCTCCCGCACTGGAATAAGAGGTAGGTGCCGCAATGTTGGAAGTATTTCCTGCTACTGCATCTGCCTGATTCACATAATATTTAAATACAGCTCCTGAAGTTGTACTGATAAATGACTGTGCCGAAGTAAGGTCAAAAATAGCATTTCCGGCAGTATAGCAGGCAGTCAATGTCGCATTCTGAACCGTGGGGCTCGTCCCTCCCACGATTGTGATCGTCGCCGACCCCGGACATTGGCTTCCCGGCACCGAAACTTTAACTTCATATACTCCCGGCTGGGTAGCAGTGTACGTTATATTAGTGGCACCAGGAATGGCCACTCCGTCCTTATACCACTGGAAAGTCATTCCCGGAACGGTAGAAACCTGTGCTTTCAATAATTGTGGAGTATTGTCACACATATTAATGGTGTTAGGTAACAGAACTCCATTGGCATCTGTAATCTTGATCCCTATATCGAAGGAACCTCCTTCCAGGAATACGGCAGTATCATAAGATGGGTCTTTCGCATCTGCCAATACCATTTTAAAGTGGTAGGCCTGGCCTGGTACCACGTCTGCGATTGCTGTTAAAGGAATTGTTCTTCCTTCATAATTGGTTTCAATATTGGGATTACTGTTGTATCCGGCAAAATAGTTCTGGTTAATCGCGTTACATCCGCCAATGCCCGTAATTTCAGGGTGAATATTGGTCATGCTTACAGCACCTGCATTATTCGGGAGAATTGCCACATTAACATATGGGCCACCGGCTACCGGCTTTATCAGTAATGCAAAACCATCTGAATAGCTACAGGGATAGGTGCTTGTATATTCTTCAGAGGCAAAGATATAGTTAAATTTTATCTGGTTGGAGTTCGGAACGAAGTCAAATTCCAGGGATACAGCATCCTGCGTTGAGACCGTAGGGTTAATGGCTGCTATAAGATCGGGATCACTTCCTGTTCCTATTGTTGAACTTGCAAATGTCGCGGTATTTCCTCCGTCTTTAGCTTTTCCCGTGGATAGAATAATCCCGTCGGTAAAAGGAAAATTGGTAGTGGCTTTGTGAAAATATCCCCAAAATCGGTCAGTATTGGTCACCAGATGATTAGGTGTTACGGTAACATTACTTACATTAGGCGTTGAACAGTTTGTTCCTCCGTTGATCAGAATATTTTTCACCAACTGTTCGGGTGTAAAACCGGAGGGGGCATAGGAAGCGGCATTGACATCAATATAAACACCTGATTTTTTATTGAATGTTGCCGAAACATTTTTCGGTGGTTTTCTGGGCGCATCCTGAGAAAATAACAAACCCGAAATGAATACAAATGCGAATAAAAAAAAGTAGTTTTTCAACATAAATTTTAACATTTTATTGTTGTTTGTTCAAAAATACTATTTTTTTGAATTAAAAACTGAATATAAACCCGCTAATTACCAATAATAATTTAATTTATTCAAAATTTCACTAAAGAACTTGTAAGTGGATATCTACTTAACGATTTCATTAAAAAATATTTTTTTCGATACTAAGAATATGCCTTATAAAGGCTAAATTTAATTCTAAGTTATTTTCTTTTATTTTTACGTTATATTTAGAAATCCTTCTTAGTAGCATTATTGGTAGGACTGCCATTGATGGGTATTACTCTCCTTTTTTATAATAATTTTACGGTAAAATGAAAGCATTCGGATTATACGTAAATTGACCTGTAAAATATTTGTAATTTTCACATTTATATTTATTCAGATAAATCAATTTTTTTATTTCATTATTAGAATTTGAAGTTTTCATTTCCATTAAAAAAGACTGATAAGGATTTTCAGAGGTTTTAAATTCCAATTGTTTTCCAGACAAATAGTTTTTAATTTTAAAACTATATACCTTACTACTTTTACTTTTTAAATAGATAGGATATCGATATAGAGAATTTTTCTCATATGTATTATAAATAGCACATCTAAACTGATTACTAATCAAACTATCTTCTTTATTGACAGATTTAGGAATAAAGTCCAATATAAGAATATCTTTACTTTTACTATTAGGTGCAATTTCAAAATATTTATCATGAAACTCTGGTGTAAAATCTATATAATAATTTGTAGAATTTGGATTAAAATATTTTACAATTAGAGTAGAATCATTCTTGTTAATATTAATAGATACAGATATCTTATCTTCCCTTTTGCAAGATAGTACAAGCGATAATAAAGGGAATAAGAAATAAAAAAATTGAATCTTCATTTTTAATATGTAAAAGGTTTAATTAATTCTTTAATAACGAACCTGTTTAAACTTTTATTTTCTTAAGAAACAAGATAGAGAAAGCCAGATAATGTAGATTTTTTCAAGTTACATTTAAAGTTCCAAACCTCACTAGTAGATCTTTGAAACTCTCAAGCCAGGCATTTGCTTTTTCTATTTTGAATCTTCTTTTATAGAGCTCGGGATCAAAGTATTTCCCATCTTACCTCCATACGTAACTCTCTGCCTCATGCTCGTGAGCCCGTACTGAAAGGCAATATCTTCAGATAAATAGAATGATGCAAAATCGTAATTCTGAAATAATACACAAGCGGATAGAGCGACAGGACTTGTCGTGTTATGGTATGATTTTAGTGACAGGTACTGGAATTTCCAATGTATGGATTGAATTATGATGCTGGATTATTAATTAGTACTAAAAGAAAATTTCTTTTAAAACGTTTTCGGAAATTGATTTTCATTTCTCATCCGGCTGAGTAAGACTGTATCCTCAATTATGGTATTTTTACCACCTGATCCATTGGTGAAAGTAAGTTTAATCTTTATTCAATTCTTCAATTTTATTCTGAAGTTCCAGTATCTTATCTTTTAATGCTTTTATTTCGTTTTTATTCGAATTGATATTGCTCTTGAGCATCACATTTTTTGCCCTTTCTACGTGATCTTCATCCTCTTCTTCTTCATTGATTTCCTCAATATCCTCCTGGATGTCTTCAATATCTTCATTAATTTCTTCGATATCCTCACTGATTTCTTCGATGTCCTCCTGAATGTCTTCAATATCTTCGCTGATCTCCTCAATATCTTCCTGGATATCTTCAATTTTTTCGTGGCTTTTGTTCACTGACATCTGAATGAAGATGGCAAGATAAATCGCTTCAAGAGAAACAACGGTGGTCAGAATAAGAAGCATCTTGTCAAATTCCACAATTTTTAACAGGGGAAGCACAAAGCAAACTATAAAAAATATCGTATGCGCGATAAGGGAAGGAATGGAACCAATCCACCAGGTAATACCGTTGGCAATTTTTTCTAAGACCTCTATTTTTTCTTCCTGCTTTTTCATCGTGTCGATTTATAATAATTCTTTTGTCACTCCTATTCCGAATAATGCAAAATCATATTTCGCAGGATCTTTGTCATCAAGCTTTCTGATAGCAAGATCCAGTGCTTCTACCGTTTTCCAGTCGTTCTGGGTTCTGGAAACCAGGCCTAATTTTCTCGAAATATTTCCTGTATGCACATCCAATGGGATGGATAAATGCTTCTGATCAATATTTTCCCAGATTCCAAAATCCACGCCGCGTTTATCCTTCCGGACCATCCAGCGAAGAAACATCATAATTCTTTTTGCCGAAGAGTTTTTATAAGGCGAACTTACGTGTTTGTGGCTTCTGTGCTTTTCAGTTTCCAGAAAACCGATTCGGAATCTCTCAATGGCATGCTGAAAGTTCGTTTCTGTATCATTAACGGTGAACAGGCTTTCAAGACTTTCATTTTCTCTGTAAATTTTGCCGAACTGCCTGATAAAATAAGCAAAATCCTCACCATTGAATGTCCGGTGTATGCTTTTATCCTGAATACTTCTGAGGTCATTTTCAGAATAATTCAATACAAAATCATAAGGAGAATCTCCCATAACCGCCAGCATTTTTTCAGCTGAATTAATAATAGACTTACGGTTTCCCCACGAAATGGTTGCCGCAAGAAAACCTGCAATCTCAATATCCTGCTTCAGCGAAAAACGGTGCGGAATCTGGATAGGATCATTTTCAATGAAATCCGGACTGTTGTACTGATCTGCCTTTTCGTCCAGGAAGCTTTTCAGCTCTTCAAATTTTAACATGTTCATTTAAATTTTCACGGGCTCCAGAGCCTTTGGTAAAAATGTATTTGGAAAGACCGTTCTGGCTTCATCTGTAAAGACGGTTAAATCCCCGTACCGGTTAGAAAAATGTCCCAGGATCAATTTGCCCACTTCAGCTTTCCGGGCAATTCTTGCGGCTTCCAATGCCGTTGTATGGCCGGTATAATCTGCCATTTCTTTTAAGTCGTGCAAGAATGTGGATTCATGGTAGAGAACCGTTACATTTTTAATAACAGGAATAATACTTTCCAGATACCTGGTATCACTGCAAAAAGCGTAAGATACAGAAGGATCCGGACTGGTGGTCAGCTTCTCATTTTTCAGAACATATCCGTCACTTAAAACAAAATCTTTTCCGGCCTTGATGTGATGATAATCACAGGTTTCGATCTCATCATATTTAGAAATTTCTTTCATATTCAGATGCCTGTCTTTCGGTTTTTCTCTGAAGAGATAACCGTTACAGTAGATTCTGTGATCCAGAGGAATGGTATATACTTCTACCCTGTTGTCTTCATAAATTTTCTCGGAATAATCTTTATCCAGTTCATGATACACCACTTCAAATCCACGGTGCGTTTCCGTGATCGTAAAGATGGTTTCCAGCATATTTTTAATTCCCTTCGGGCCGTACACATGCAGCGGAGTATCCCTTCCCAACAATCTGAAAGATGCAATGAGTCCCGGCAGACCGAAACAGTGATCTCCATGAAGATGTGAGATAAAAATATGATTAATTCTTGAAAATTTGGCTTTGGCTTTTCTCAGTTGCACTTGGGTTCCCTCACCGCAATCAATAAGGAAATGTCTTTCTTCCATCTCCAGCAGCTGTGAAGTCGGTGAAGAATTAACTGTCGGAATCGCTGAATTAAATCCTAATATCGTTAAATAAGTACTCAAATCGAAAGTTTAATAGATGACAAATGTAAGGATTTAGGTTAAGAATAAGGTTTGCGGCTATGGCTGATATTCAATTGAAATCGAAACTCTGAAACTGCAATCCTGTCTTAAGCTAAGCCCTGGATTATTCCGTATCTTTCAGAAAATCCAGAAATAAATCCAGAGCTTGTTTTCTGTGGCTTATTTTGTTTTTATCCTCAGGATTCATTTCTGCAAATGTCATTCCATAACCATCTGGGACAAAAATGGGATCATAGCCGAAGCCTTTGAATCCTTTATTTTCAGTTAATAGATTTCCGTACACTCTTCCCTCAAAATACTCGGGTCCGCTTTCGTCATAATAACAAAGTACCGTTATAAAATAGGCCGTCCTGTTTTCGACACCTTCCATTTCACTCAGAACTTTTGAGATGTTTTTTGCAAAATCGTGATCTCCGGCATAACGCGCTGAAAAAATTCCGGGTCTTCCGTCTAAAGATTCTACAACAAGGCCGCTATCATCTCCTAGACTTGGAATTCCTGTTTTTTCGAAGCAGTATTTCGCTTTAATCAAAGCATTGGCATGGAACGAATCGCCATCTTCCACAATTTCTTCGTGAATATTATAATCTGTAAGACTTTTTACCGTAAATCCGTTTCCTAAAATCTGTTGTATTTCTTCTTTTTTGTGCTCGTTGTGAGTAGCCACCAGTAATTCCATATCCAATTTCATTTTTTTATTAATTAAGATCTGTGCAAATATTTACAAAAACCAACCTTAGTATTAACGGTGGTACTGTAGCATTATTTGCGTTAAACTAAATTTCTGAATAATGTACTTTGTATTTCTTTATAAACAGATAACAGAATAAAGAAAAAACCACAATTCCGATGGTTAATATCATCCATTCAGATATTTTAAATGCATCTGCAAAACTTTCATTTTTAGTATACGTGATCAATAACGATGAGCATAGGTTATTGAAGGCATGCAGCAGCATCGGTAACAGCAGAGATTTTGTTTTATAATACACCAGGCCCAGAACACAGCCCAGCAGAACGGCTCCTACCAGTTGCCACGGATTTCCGTGCACCAATCCAAAGATCAGAGATGAAAAAAGAATGGCTTTCCAGGGTTTCACTCCTTTATTGATGAGGCCTTTCTGAATAATTCCTCTAAAAATAATCTCTTCAAAAACAGGGGCCATGATTACGGCAGTTATGATCATCACGAGAAGGTTTTCGGTCAGCTGCTCCATTAACCGGTTAAAAAACTCATAATATTCTCCAAAAAAAGGTCCTGTGGTCGGGATTTGGGAAGTAATAAATTCTGCAATAAACATCATCCCCGTCATCATTGGAAAAATAAGGAGATAGGTATAAAAATTGGTGGGTGAAAAATTGAAATTCAGTTTCTTCTTTGTGGTAGGCCTTACAATGAAAAAATCAAAAAATGCAATGGCTGTTAAAAATCCGGCGGCATTGGCAGCAGCAAGGTACCATTCTTTAAGAGACAGGTTTTCACCGAAAACAACTTTCCAAAAAGTACTGAAAAAAGAAACAAACATCGTTCCTATGAATAATCCTCCTAAAAGAACAACCCCGCCGATCCATGTGAATGTAAATTTAGGATATTTACTGTTTTCCATGCTTTGCTGTAAAATTTATTGAAAACAAAGGTAATTTTTTTGAAAGCGTCAGGCAACTAAAAACAGAAATACTTATTTACTCTGCCATTACCATCAGATTCATTCTGAATCAGCAGATCTAGCTGGCAGGAAGGAATTTTATTTACGGTATTTAATAAAAATGCCTTAATCACACTTATAAAAAACCTGGTTACCTGCACCATTTGCAGCTTATCCTTTATTGTTTAAAAAACTTATATCATTCGTTTAAAGATGACTTTACCTGAACTTATTTAAATTTTATGCTTTTTTTAAGGTATATTTTCCGCTAAAGCTGTTTTTTATGGAGTAACTTTGCGCCTTAATTTTTTCAACATGGATAGTTTAGTCAAACGGTCAGAGAATGTTAACTTATCCCTGCTTACTTATGTGTGTTTTACTTTTATAGGATATTTCATCATAGGATTATCTCTGTCTGTTCTTCCTATTTTTATTAATAAAAATTTAGGCTTCAGTCTCGTCGTTGCCGGCATCGTGATCAGTTTACAATATGTATCGACTTTTTTTCTAAGGGCATATTCCGGAAAAATTATCGATGGAAAGGGGCCGAAACCTGCGGTATTATTCAGCATGCTGAGTTTTTCTTTAACAGGTATTTTTTTGATAATTGCTTATTATTTCAAGCTTTCTCCCATGATCAGCCTGGGTTTTCTTGTTGTCACCCGTCTTCTCACAGGCTGTGCAGAAGGAATGATTGGTGCAAGTCCGATCAATTGGGCTATTATGGCAGTTGGTGAAAAACATACGGCCAAAATCATTTCCTATAATGGGGTTGCCTGTTACGGGGCGCTGGCCATCGGAGCTTCACTGGGCATACTGATTGAACATCAATTCAGTCTTTACGGCATCGGAATTCTCTCTATTTTATTAGGAATTCTGGGCTTTCTGTTTGCAAAAATCAAAGAAAATAAAACCAATACCCACACTCAGGAAGCCCAGTCTTTCTGGAAGGTCCTGGGAAAAGTCGCGCCTTTTGGAGTCTGCCTCGCATTGGGCGGAATCGGCTTTGCGAGTATTTCCACGTTTATTACGCTGTACTACAACTATTTTCACTGGAATAACGGAGCGCTGTGTCTCAGTATTTTCGGAGGTCTTTTTGTTGCCGGAAGATTGGTTTTCAGCAATGTAATCAATAATTATGGCGGAATTAAAGTGGCGATTGCCTGTCTTTTTGTAGAGACTCTCGGGCTTTTAATTATAGCTTTTGCAACAAATTCCCAAATGGCACTTTTAGGAGCCGGCGTAACCGGTTTAGGATTTTCCCTGATTTTTCCCGCTTTAGGCGTTGTTGCTATCAAAAGTGTTTCTCCGTCAAGTCAGGGTTCTGCATTGGCGGGATATGGACTTTTCATCGATCTTTCTTTAGGTGTTGCGGGTCCGCTCATCGGCGGTGTCGCAGATCTGTATGGCATGAGTTATATTTTCCCTTTTAGCGCTGCCATGGTGTTCGTTGGGTTAGGATTGGCTTATCTGCTTAAAATAAAATCATCAGCACACTGATTTCTATTCGTTTTCAAAAGGTCAAAAGTTAAGAGAGCTGATTTTTATAAAAATCGGTCACTTTTTTCTTTTATGCTAAAATAAAAAATGAAATTTTCAGGATTCGACAAAATTCACGATTTTTGCAACTTCAATATATGATATGTCAGACTTAATCAAAGAAATAGAAAAAAGAAAAACCTTCGGAATTATTTCCCACCCCGATGCCGGAAAAACAACCCTTACGGAAAAGCTGCTGCTTTTTGGAGGGGCTATTCAGGAAGCGGGTGCTGTAAAATCCAATAAAATAAAAAAAGGAGCGACCTCCGACTTTATGGAAATTGAAAGACAGAGAGGGATCTCTGTGGCTACTTCCGTATTGGCTTTTGAATACAGAGATCATAAAATCAACATTCTGGATACTCCGGGTCACAAAGATTTTGCTGAAGACACCTACAGAACGTTAACGGCTGTGGATTCTGTGATCGTGGTGATTGATGTTGCCAAAGGAGTTGAAGAGCAGACCGAAAAACTGGTTCAGGTCTGCAGAATGAGAAATATTCCGATGTTGGTTTTCATTAATAAACTGGACCGTGAGGGGAAGGATGCCTTTGATTTGCTGGATGAGGTTGAACAGAAATTGGGATTAACCGTTTGTCCGCTTTCTTTACCAATCGGTATGGGAGCCGATTTCCAGGGAATTTATAATATATGGGAAGACAATATCCAGTTATTTCTTGAAGAAAAAAAACAAAAAGTAGGAGAAGCCATAAAGTTTGATGATATCAATGATCCCACCATCGATGAGATTATTGGTGAAAAGGCAGCGGCTACTTTGAGAGAAGAACTTGATCTGGTACAGTCTGTTTATCCTGCATTTAACAGGGAAGATTATATGAAAGGAGATTTGCAGCCTGTTTTTTTCGGTTCAGCATTAAATAATTTCGGAGTCCGTGAATTGCTGAATGCTTTCATCGACATTGCTCCGATGCCACAGCCGAAGGAAAGTGACACCCGTCTTGTAAAACCTGAAGAGAGTACTTTTACAGGGTTTGTTTTTAAGATTCATGCGAATATGGATCCTAAACACAGGGACCGTCTGGCTTTCGTAAAAATTGTTTCCGGGGTATTTAAAAGAAATGAAAATTATCTCCTGGTACGGGAAGGTAAGAAAATGAAATTTTCTTCTCCGAATGCATTTTTCGCGGATAAAAAAGAGGTGGTGGACGAAAGTTTCCCCGGAGATATCGTGGGGCTCCATGACACGGGAAGCTTCAGAATCGGCGATACACTCACCGGTGGTGAAAAACTGAGTTTCAAAGGTGTTCCGAGTTTCTCTCCGGAGCATTTCAGATATATTAACAATAATGATCCATTAAAAGCAAAACAGTTGGCTAAAGGCATTGACCAGCTGATGGATGAAGGTGTTGCACAGCTTTTCACACTTGAAATGAATAACAGGAAAATCATCGGAACCGTAGGTGCCCTTCAGTACGAGGTGATCCAGTACCGTCTTGAACATGAGTATGGAGCAAAGTGTACCTACGAACCACTTTCTATGCATAAGGCATGCTGGATTGAAGCAGACGAAAAATCTGAAGAGTTCAAAGAGTTTGCGAGACTGAAGCAGAGATTTCTGGCAAGAGATAAGTACAATCAGCTGGTGTTTCTTGCAGATTCATCATTTACCATTCACATGACCCAGGAAAAGTTTCCGAATGTGAAGCTGCATTTCATCAGTGAATTTCAGAACAGCTAATGACAGACGAATTCTAATAGCAGATCAATTATAACTTATTTGTAATTTAATAATAAAAAACCGTTCAGTATTATTGAACGGTTTTACTTTTACTATAGATTAAACTAACTATTTATTGATCATCAGTTTTTTCGAAATTTTCTGACCCTGCTGATCTACCTGAATGATATAAACTCCTGACGGGAGATCGGATACATTTACTTTTTCAACGATTTTTCCTCCATTACGGGAAACTTCTTTTTTAGGATGTACCAGTTTTCCGTCCATGGCATACAAGCTATAAGAAATATTGGTTTTAGAATCCGATTCTATCGTGAATATTCCTTTAGAAGGATTCGGATAGATCTTTAAACCGTCTTCTTTTTCAGATTCACCGGTAGATAGGTTGGAATTGATGGTAAAGTTGGCTGCATTAACGTTTAAAAATACATTATCTACTGCTTTAACCATAATTCTGGCATTGGAGGAATTTCCCAGCCCATTGGGAACGGTGAATGTGTAGGAACCGTTATTCGGAGTACTTGCCACCAGTGTATGAGGGAATGTAAGGCCACCGTCCATAGAAATCAGGATACTCACATTCGCCGTATTGACAGGAGCAGCATTCGTATTCGCTACATTCCAGGTAACGGTCTGCTGCTGACCGGCAGTCCACGTGATCCCCGCTGTGTTCTGAGAACTTACGGTAAAAGGTCCTGCTGCAGCTGATACGGTAAGCTGAATATCATCCCGTCCCGTTTGTCCGCCTACCGGATTATTATCTCTTACCAGCAGAGAAAAATTAAGTGTTCTTGCTGCGGTAGGTAATTTTTCCCACGATCTGTAATTTGATGCTGTTAAAACAGAAGGGTCATATCCTTCGACAATCGTCGACAATCTTGGAAAATATCTTGTCGGAGAGGTAGTACCCCACATCGATCGGAACATTGGTCCTATGGTATTGGTAGGTCTTGGTGGCATTAAAGCTGCGCCTGCATCGATCTGCTCCCAGTTGTAGGTAATCGCATTACCGTCAGGATCAGAACCTACACCTGTTAATGCAAACGGCGTCCCGATAGGAATGGTTCTGTCGGGTCCGGCATTGGCCGTCGGCTCATTATTTCCCGTAGCAGTATTAACGCCACAGTTTCCTGCTCCCGTGATTCGGAGATACATTTCCCGGATACTTACACTGTGAAAATAGGCATCGCTGTTGCTTTGCACATTGGGAGAACAGATTCCGGCATAACCCATAATTGAACTGGCACTTCCGGGTTCTATAGAGGTCGCCGTATTCCTGTTGCAGGCATTATTCTGGGTATGATTGGCCCCGAACTGATGTCCCATTTCGTGGGCTACATAATCAATGACAAAAGGATCTCCCACCGGAGCCGCTGATCCTGTAACGCCACCGGCTTTTACGCTGTTATTACAGACTGCAGGTGTATAGGCCAATCCGTTATCATTTCCCTGGGATGCCTGAAAAAAGACATGTCCGATATCATAATTATTAATTCCTATCGCGGCATTGGTTACTGTAATATTCTGATCAATCATCTGACCTGCATCCAATGCATCAAAAGTGTCCGTATTGATGAAGAACAGGGAATCTGTGTTGGCGATCAGCTGCAGGGTTACGGAGATATCATTTTCAAAAACCTGATTGAGGCGGGCCACAACCAGATTCACTGCAGCCAGTACTGCGGCTTTTTTCTGAGCATCGGTTCCTCCTCCTACTCCCGCCTGCTGGGAAATATAAGCCGTATATTCCGTAGTTGTGGTGATAGCCAGCCTGTATCTGCGCAATAAGCCGTCAATAACTGTTTTATTCTGCAATCCTCCGTCTGATGTCTGCTTAAGAATCTCATCTTCATTCACCAGACAGGCAAACCTGCTTTGAGAAGATGCATTCTTACGGTCATATATTCTGTAAATCTTATTATCCTGAGAATAAGAATCGATATAATAGATCCCTTTTGTATTTTTTACGACTGCATTAAGTCCGAAATACGGATCAAGAGTAAACCTGATGGTACTTGATGGTTCTCCTGCTTTCGTACCTATATATGATCTGATATCCGAATATCTGGATTGGAGCCCGGCATTCATGGTTGACGCTTCATAAACCTCATAGGTATCAAACGCTCCCTGATCATTAGGAAATTTTATCAGTACCCCTTTGGCTGTCGATATTCTGGATCTGTCCGGAGCTGCAGATAACTGATCGCTGAGCTCGTCTTTATTAAGGCTTAAAAGCTTATATTCTGAAACTGTAATATTTCCTTCCCGAAAATCCCTGACATTTTTTTCAGAAACTTTCGTCCATTGGTTCTGCTGTGCCCATGCAGATCCCGAAATCGCCAGGAAGCCTGCAAGAAATAATAAATTTTTTTTCATAAATTCACTATATAAGTTTTAATTTTATTTTTTTCGGTTTATTTAAAATTTTAATAATAACAATAGGATTTGATGGTCTTTTTTTTCGATACTCGTCATTTTGAATTTCTCTGTATGCCACCCATAAAACAGAGCCGTCAGATTCTACTTTTTCAATCTCAATATCATTATTCTTTATCTTTTTTATCCGTGGTTTTACTACTAAAAAAATTCAATATCATTTTCCAAGACCGGAATCGGGACCGATTTGGAATATTCAGAATCATCCAGCTTTCGGTAAATCTCTTTCATATCTTTTGTGGTTGTAACAACCGTTACCTCTTTTAAATTACTGCTGACGTTGAGTCTCCTGATTTCTATAAATTCTATATTTTGTAAATTTTGATTTTGTTGGTTAAAACGCCTTTCACTTTTTAAATTAACACAATAAAAGAGCAATACTAAAGAAATAAACAACAAACAAAAAAATTTCTTTATCACATTCATAATGACAAATATATTAATTTTTTACTTATTAATTTTTCTCATCCCTATTAAATATTTTAAACCACAACATATTAAATAGGTTAATTTCATATTTCAATGACAAGATCTTCTGTCGCTATCAGGTTGAGGAAAAAAAATACAGCATAACAGGGAAAAAAAATTGTAAAACAATTGTAAATGTTTTACAAAAAACTGATTTAAAGCAGCTTATAGATTTACCGGAAAAATGCTACCCATTTACAAAAGAGCCGCGACCTTACCTTCTAACTTTGAACTCATCAAAAAAATTAATCTTATGAAAAAGTTCATTCTTATGATTGCAGTATCCGGCAGCTTTGTTATGTGTAAGAAAGGGGAAACTACCCAGTCCCAATTTGAAAAAGCGGTAAATTCCGCAGACAGTACGGCGGCAGCAGCGTCCGAAACAATAAATAAAGTAAGTGATCAGGCCAGTGAAGCGTTAGACTCTGCCTCCATTAAAATAAAGGAATTCGACCATGTCAAAGATGAAGTAAGAGAAAAAATGGAGAACACCTCCAAAAGCATCGATTCCCTATCCGATAAAATCTCATCGACAAAACTGGAAACTAAAGCCGAAAAGACTGACTCTGCGGAAAAAAAGAAGGAAAAGATCATTGTCCATGTTCCTGCTCCGAAAATTATCAGGGCGACCAAAATCGTTTACAAAGACCAGCAGAAAAAAGAAAATTATGAGATTACCGCTGCTAAAAACAGAATGGTAAAATCCGGATTTATTTCCCTTAAAACAGACAATGCAGATACTGTAAAAGAAGTAATTAAAGACGAGGTAAAAAGAAATAACGGATTTATTAAGAGTGAAAACCTTTCTTATACCGTAAATGAGCGTGCAAAAAATACATCCTCCTCCTACGCTGAAAATAATCAAAAAGTCTACGAAATACAGGTAAAAATCCCTCTCCGGAATTTTGATGACCTGATGAATGATCTGAGTAATATGGGTGAGATTGAAAATAAAAATGTAGAAGTTTTTGGAAACCAGTATGCAGAAAATTCGATCTGCAGTATATCTATTACACTGTCTGACAAAACTGAAGTCCAGAGAGAGCCTGAAACCTTCGGTGAAAAATCACTGGCGGCTCTCTCTTCCGGCTGGGAAGTGGTCACTTCGATTCTCCTGTTCATCCTCCCGTTATGGCCAATAATTTTAATTGCCGGCATTGGATACTACTTCTATAAAAAAAGAAATAAAAAGCTGCCTGATAATGATCATCATTAATTTCTACAGTTTATTTTGGCGGTAGATTTTATTTTAATAATATTTTAATAAAAATTTCAGAGGTATGAAAGCTCTTATTTATATTTTTATTCCTAAGTAAAATCATATATTATACTATTATTTTATAGTTCGTTTGAAAGTAAAAAGGCTCCCAATACTGAGAGCCTTTTACTATTTCAAATAAAGTAAGCAGTTACTTCGCAATGCTTCTTGAGATCACGATCTTCTGAATTTCAGAAGTTCCTTCATAAATCTGGGTGATTTTTGCATCACGCATCATTCTTTCTACATGATATTCTTTTACATACCCGTATCCTCCGTGGATCTGTACCGCTTCAACAGTGGTATCCATGGCTACCTGGGAAGCGTATAATTTTGCCATCGCCCCACTTTCCGAGATATCTTTTCCGGCATCTTTTTCAGTAGCCGCTTTATAGCAAAGCATTCTCGCCGCTGTGATCTGAGTAGCCATATCTGCCAGCTTGAAAGCAATAGCCTGGTGGTTGATGATTTCTGTTTTAAAAGCTTTTCTTGTTTTAGCATATTTCAGAGCCAGTTCATAAGCTCCGGAAGCGATCCCTAATGCCTGGGAAGCAATACCGATTCTTCCACCGTTCAAGACTGCCATGGCAAAATTAAATCCGAAGCCGTCTTCCCCGATTCTGTTTTCTTTCGGTACTTTTACGTTGTTGAAAATTAAAGAATGGGTATCACTTCCTCTGATTCCCAGTTTATCTTCTTTTGTTCCCACTTCAAAACCTTCCCAACTTCTTTCAACAATAAACGCGTTGATTCCTTTGTGCTTTTTCTCAGGATCTGTCTGGGCAATGACGATATAGTAGGTAGCAGTACCACCGTTAGTGATCCAGTTTTTGATTCCGTTTAAAAGATAATAATCTCCCTTATCTTCTGCAGTGGTTTTCTGAGAAGTAGCATCAGAACCGGCTTCGGGCTCAGAAAGCGCAAAAGCTCCGATCACCTGTCCGCTTGCCAAAGGGGTAAGATATTTCACTTTCTGTTCTTCAGAAGCGAATTTTTCAAGACCGGCACATACCAGAGAGTTGTTTACAGACATTACAACAGCTGCAGATGCATCCACTTTTGCGATCTCCTCCATTGCCAACACATAAGAAACACTATCCATTCCGGCACCTCCGTATTTAGGGTCTACCATCATTCCCAACAGCCCCATTTCTCCCATTTTCTTTACCTGTTCGGCAGGAAATTTCTGGTCACGGTCTCTTTCGATAACTTCGGGTAGTAGTTCGTTCTGCGCAAAATCCCTTGCTGCCTGCTGAATCATCAGCTGTTCTTCCGATAAATTAAAGTCCATAAAATTAATAATTAGATGGTCGCTAATTTACACTTTTTGAGCAAATCTGAAAATAGAATTGCAACTTCGTCTTAAAGGTGTAAAAACAACGGACCGTAAGGTTTTTCAAAGGAATATTGCAATTGCTGAATTATCTATAAAGTATTGCTGCTACAACAAGAATTATTCAAAATATTATGGCAAACATTTAAGTATTTTTTAATTATCGCCTTCTGATTCATCAATTAAAAAAAATGCTTATATTTAAAATCCTTTAACTATTACTTAAAAAATCATGACCATCAAAAGATTATTCGATATACCTCACTATGCCTTAGAGAAATACCCCAAAACGGATATGTTTGTAACCAAATACCAGGGGGAATGGCAAAAAACTTCCACCCAGGAATTTATCAATCAGGGTAATAAAATATCAAGGGGTCTTTTAAAACTGGGAATAAAGCCCGGAGATAAGATTGCTCTTATTACAACTAATTCCCGTACAGAATGGGCCGTAATGGACCTGGGGCTTTCTCAGATAGGGGTCGTTTCCGTACCGGTATATCCAAGTATTTCACCGGAAGACTATGAGTTTATCTTTACGAATGCTGAAATACAGTACTGTTTTGTTTCCGACAAAGAACTTTTCAATAAAGTGATGAAGGTGAAGCATAATATCCCTACTCTACAGGGTCTTTTTACTTTTGATCACGTCAGCGGAGCCGCTAACTGGAAGGAAATCCTTGATTTGGGAGAAGATGACTCCACACAGATTGAGGTGGAAGATCTTTCAAAGGCTATAAATCCTGAAGATCTTGCAACCATTATTTATACTTCCGGAACTACGGGAAGACCTAAAGGAGTGATGCTGACTCACCACAATATTGTATCCAATGTACTGGGCTCCATTCCCAGAATTCCCAAAAAGAGAAGCCTGGATTATAAAGACACAAGGGTGTTAAGCTTTTTACCCATCTGCCATATTTTTGAAAGAATGCTTTTTTATCTCTTTCAGTATAATGGTTTTTCGATCTATTTTGCAGAGAGCATCGAAAAAATGGGCGAAAATGTAAAAGAGGTAAAACCGCACTATATGAGCGTTGTACCGAGGCTTGTGGAAAAAGTATATGATAAGATTTATAATACTGGATCTTCGGCAGGCGGTTTAAAATCAAAAATATTTTTCTGGGCCCTCAATTTAATTTCTAAAAAGAAAACCGTTTCCGGACCTTCCGGTTTACAGGGAATTATCGCTGATAAACTGGTCTTCAAGAAATGGAGAGAAGGGCTGGGCGGCGAGATCGTTACCCTGGTGTCGGGTTCGGCTGCTCTGTCTACAAGGTTGAATCTGATGTTTCAGAATGCCGGAATTCCTATTCTGGAAGGCTATGGATTAACAGAAACATCACCTGTAATCTCCGTTAATACTTTTGGTAAAATGAAGACCGGAACCGTTGGCTTACCTTTGGATAACCTGAGCGTGAAAATTCAGGAAGATGGAGAAATCACCGTAAAAGGGCCGTCCGTTTTCAAAGGATATTTTAAAAATGAAGAAATGACCAAAGAGGTATTCACGGAAGACGGCTACTTTAAAACCGGAGATATCGGACACATCGACAGCGAAGGATTTTTACAGATCACCGACCGCAAAAAGGAAATGTTCAAGACTTCCGGCGGAAAATATATTGCGCCTCAAACGATCGAAAACCTGGCAAAAGCTTCCAAGTTTATAGAACAGATCATGGTAGTCGGCGATGGTGAAAAAATGCCTTGTGCACTGGTGCAACCCGATTTTGAATTTGCAAAAAACTGGGCGATGAGAAATAATTTAAATATTGGCTCTACTCCACAGGAAATCGCAAAGAGCACTGAACTGAAAGAAAGAATTGAAAAGGAAATCGACGGCATCAATGAGCATCTTGGAAACTGGGAGAGAATAAAAAAAATAGAACTTACGCCAGAGGTCTGGAGCATTGATGCAGGACTCCTGACACCCACTTTAAAGCTGAAGAGAAAAGCGATCAAAGAGAAATTCATGTCCCTCTACAATAAGATGTATGCACATCACGAATCATAAAAACATGAGCTGCTTTGATGAAAAGCAGCTTTTTTTTCGCAATACAGAATCAGACTTTTTCTATTTATATCTGACCATTCTGATATCCCTGGAAAGGAAATTCTTCCGCCTCAGTACAGTTGCAGACTGAGTAGAGACAAGATTATTTAACGGTATGTATCCTTTCTACGGGATCTAAAAAACAGCCTCTTGCTTACCTCGATTCTCAGGGAAATATCATTAAGGTGAATATGGAACAGACACTATCACATTAATCAGGTGCTGACACTAAATATACTATCAAAACAAAAAAGCTGCTTCAGTACTGAAGCAGCTAATATTTATGTAAAGCAGCAATAATTAGAATTTAATTACTGTCTTCATTCTCTCGTTTTCTTCCATTACCAACTCGTCATCCACAAGGATTTTACCTGAATGTTCATCGATAATGATTTTCTTTCTCTGAGCAATTTCCATCTGCTTTTGAGGCGGAATCGTAAAGAAAGATCCTTTTGGAGCTCCTCTTTCCAAACCTACAACAGCAAGACCGTTGGGAGAGTTTGTTCTGATCCTGTTATAAGATGCTAATAATCTCTCGTCGATTTTACCGGCATATTCTTTAGACTGCTCGATCAGATAATCTTCTTCTTTCTGAGTTTCAGAGATAAGACCTTCCAATTCTTCTTTCTTGAATTTCAGGTGATTCTTAAGATCGTTGATTTTTGAGTTCAACTCATCCAAAGTTTCGTTTTTGTGAGCAATTTTAACACCGAATTCTTTGATTCTCTTCTCAGAAAGCTGGATTTCAAGTTCCTGATATTCGATTTCTTTACCTAAAGCTTCAAATTCTTTATTGTTTCTTACGCTATCCTGCTGAGACTTGTATTTTTCAATTAAAGATTTTGCATGGTTAATTACTTCATGCTTTGTTTTGATCTGATCGTCCTGATCTTTGATTTCAGCATGAAATTTTTCAGCTCTTTTTTCAAGACCTTCGATTTCAATCTCAAGATCCTCTACTTCGATTGGCAATTCTCCTCTTGTATTTCGGATTTCGTCCAATCTAGAATCAATGATCTGCAAATCGTATAAAGCTCTTAACTTCTCTTCAACTGAAATATCGTTGGTTTTTGCCATATTTTAAATGAAATAATTTACCGGGTTTGTTTTCTCAATAGATTTTGAGATTGCAAATGTACTAAATTTTTGTGATAAAATTTCAAATAATTGTTGAGTAACAAATTGTTCTGATTCAAAATGTCCGATATCGCAGATCAGCATTTTGGATTCTGCGAGAAAAAAATCATGGTATTTAATATCTCCGGTAAGATAAGCATCACATTTTTTGGAAATTGCAGACCGGATTTCGCTGGCTCCCGAACCTCCTAAAACGCCTACTCTTTTAATTTTTTTATCTGTAAAATCAGAATGTCTTATCATTTCAAGACCGAATTTCTCTTTCACAAACTTTAAAAAATCTCTTTCGTCCATAGCTTCTTCAATATCCCCATACATTCCCAATCCGGAATACTGATTTTCATTGTCCAGGCTGTAAATCTGATGGGCGACTTCTTCGTAAGGGTGAGCCGATTTCACTGCAGCCATGATCTGACTCTGCTTATAGCTTTCAAAAATAACGGAAATCATCTCTTCATCAGCATTTTCACGGATATTCTGCTGTCCGGAAAACGGGTTTGACCCTTCCGTTGGTCTGAAAGTTCCTTTTCCGCTGATCGTAAAGCTGCATTCATCATAAAATCCTATATTTCCGGCTCCCGCAGAAAACAGAGCCTCCCGCACCTCTGCAGAATAGTCCTTCGGAACATAAACCGTCAATTGTTTTAAGTTGCTTTTCTTAGGCTGTAGAATTTTCAGATCTTTCAATCCCAGATGATTACAGATTCCGGCATTAACACCGAAGAAGTCATTATCCCATGCCGTATGAATGGCATAGATCGCCACTTTATTTTCTACCGCTTTCAGAACAGCCTTTTCTACATAATTTTTTCCGGTCAGCGATTTCAATCCTGAAAAAATGACAGGGTGAAAACATACAATCAGATTGCAGTTTTTATTAATGGCCTCGTCTACGACATTTTCCAGTGCATCATGGCATACCAGAATTCCGCTTACATTTCTTGCGGGAACTCCACATAACAGTCCTACATTATCAAAATCTTCGGCCTGCTGAAGCGGAATACGCTTTTCTATTTTTGAAATTACTTCACTTATTGTCATTTATTCTGTATGTTTGTCACGAAAATAGGGATAATTTGTTAATTTAAAAAAAACATTAAAATGGAGAGAGAACACAACCTTGTTCCTGAAGACGTCCTTTGGAAAAGGTTTCTTTACCGCATCATTTACCGTTCCGACACCAAACTCGGAAAGTTATTCGACATTATTTTACTGTCCCTGATTCTTATCAGCACCTTCATTATTATGATGGAAAGTGTCCCGAAACTCGATAAAAGATTTCACTATACTTTTCTTATCCTTGAGTGGATTATTTCCATATTTTTCACGGCTGAATACTGGAGCAGAATTGCGGTGTTAAAAAACAAAAAGCATTACATATTCAGTTTTTTCGGAATTATTGATTTTCTGGCCCTGGTTCCTTTTTATCTGAGCTTTTTCTTTCCGGTCACCAAATATTTTCTGATTTTCAGGATGCTGAGAATGCTGCGGGTTTTCAGGGTTTTCAACCTTCTGGATTTTATGAATGACGGAACCGTCATTGTGAGGGCTTTAAAAAACAGCTCCAGAAAAATCTACATTTTCCTGTTGTTTTTAATCATTTTCTCCGTTATTGTCGGTTCGCTGATGTTTATGGTAGAAGGAGGAAGACCGGGATTTGAAACGATTCCCCAGTCTATTTACTGGGCAGTGGTAACGGTGACTACCGTGGGATACGGTGACGTATCTCCGATTACTCCGATGGGAAAATTCTTTGCGGTCGTTTTAATGCTTGCCGGTTATTCCATTATTGCTGTTCCTACCGGAATTGTAACTGCCGAAATGAGAAATAAAAGACAAAACCTCGAAAAAATATGTGAGCGCTGCGGAAATGAAGATATTGATGATGATGCCAGGTACTGCAAACAATGTGGCAAGAAATTAGCTTAGGTAAAGTATCAAATCAATCTATTAATTAAAATATCACAACATCATGGAACCGAAAAAGAAAAACAGACCCAACACTTTAGTTGTTATACTTTTTGCACTGATCGTATTAATGGTTATCATTTATTTCATACTGGTAACATTCTTCCCGGCTGTCTTCGAGAATCTGAATACGGGAGATATACAGCCCGTTCCGAATAAATAAATAAATAAATAATAAAAAGGCTGTCTCATTTCTGAGACAGCCTTTTTTATCAGTCAGATTCCTGCTGAATTATTTTTTAATTGCTTTCACTGATTGTTTTTTACCATTTTTCATCATCACGGTTACGATATACATTCCTGATTTTAAACCATTTAAATATATTGCAGGTCCCGGATTTTCCAGTGTTTTCACGAGTCTTCCCGAAATATCCGTCACAGAAACAGATTTTACCTCATCATACTTTGTAATATTCAGAACATCGACAAATGGATTAGGATATACTTTAATAAGATCTTCCTTACTTTTCACGGTTTCAGAAGTCCCTAATGTATTATTATTGATGTTAATCGTAAAGGTACCTTCCGCTTCATCTATAGAGTCGTTGAAGTTTCCGACGTTAATGTAGTAAACAGTTCCTGCGGTTGTAGTAAGAGAAATGGTTTCTGTATCACCGCCTCCGGCATCATCTACGGTACCTTCACATACCAGGCTGCTGCAATTTCCGGTATAAACTCCGATCTGGGTATCAAATTCACTTCCTGCAGGTAACGAAACGCTGATGTCATATGTATTTCCATCTCCTACCATGGTAAACCATGTTCCGTCATTCATCTCGTCAGTACACGTTGTCACAAATCCTCCGTTGTTTGTGGCTCCTCCTCCGTCGGACTGAGTATAAGTGTACGGAAAAGCAGAAGCTGTTATTGCGCCGGAACAGGTATCATTTACAGGAGGTGGCGGAAATGATCCGACACAGATCTCAAAACTCTGATTCGACCCGCTTCCATAGTAACTGTAAATCCTGATGTAATAGGTATCTCCGGGAGTCAGGCCGGAAACTATTCCTGAAGCCGGGTCGGAGCACAAAATACTGTTTAGGCTGCTGCACGAACCTCCCAATACCTGAAAATAAGTGTCTTCATCATCTGCAGTTGTCCCGATAGAAACAATACTACTGAGTGATATTTTATGCGTGGCTGCTGTTGCTACAAACTTGAACCAGACATCATCGTCAGGATCACCGTAGCAGGGATCCGGTAACTGCCCGGAATCTGTAGCCCCAATGGTATAGCCGGAAGTTATGGATCCACAATTGAGATCGGGATTCACCGTTAAAGTGATTGCTCCTGCACAATCATCGTTCGCAGGTACGGGAGGCATGGTTTCAAAAACGCTTTCTGAACATCCTGAAGACTCTCCTGCTGATCCTACAGCCACTACTTTAACATAATGCTTGACAGATGGTGCAAAAGGAACAGCCGGCGTAAAATTATTGGTGGTGACAGCCTGCTGATTGACCACATCCGTTCCTCCGGGCGTCGTTCCAATAGAAATTTTGTACCCTGTAGCTCCAGTGGAAGCATTCCATGTGATTGTTGGTGACCAAGGAACGAAAGCCGCATTATTGGCTGGAGAAGTTATAATGGGACATCCCGGAATGGGACTTGGTGCCAGTCCTTCAAAAGTGATTACAGATTTATAATCTACCAGATTGCCGATTTCCGGTACTGCAGGATCAGGATCTACAGAATCATCTCTAAAATAAATAGCGGAGTTGGTAGACCCGGGATATACATACATCGCTTCATCGTTACCGTCATATCCCGGTGAGTTCTCTTCTGCAGCTATGACGATATTTTTAAGATTATCATACGGAAAAGGAGTAGTAAAAGTGATGGCGACTACCCCATTATTATTGCTGACGCTTCCTGAATAGACCTGCGTAAGTTGATTAGCAGGAATCCAGTCAGATTCTGAAGAAAACGACGTCTTGGTCGTTAATCCGAGATATACGACCCAGTCCGAAGAACTTGTAATTGAAGACGACGGATCGAGATAGAACTTTAATCCTGTAATATTACCTGCTGCATTCGCATTGATTTCCTGTTTAGTAAAAATCTGCTGTACATAGGAATAACTATAATACGTACTTACCGGAGCAACTCCCACGTCAGTACCGCCTGCTCCCAGATTTATCTGGGCATTTAAAGTTATACCTGCGATAAGCAGGCACGAGAGTAAAAATTTTGTCATAAATAATAAATTTGCTGTGAACTTAAAATTAGTAATAAACTCTCAATATTTCTTAAAAAACTTCAGATATTACAAAAAAAATAGCGGCTAAATTAGCCGCTATTCATCATTTTTTAAATGATTATGAGTTAAATTTATTTTTTGATCACCTTAATCGTCTGCTTACTACCGTCTTTCATTTCTAAAGTAACCAAATACATTCCTGATTTCAATTCTCCTAAATGAAGAGCAGAATCCGGATTAGTGATTGCTTTTACCAGTCGTCCTGCAACATCTGTAACCGATGCAGATTTCACTTTACTGATATCTGAGACATTCAGTACGTCAGCAAAAGGATTCGGATACACTTTGATTGTATTTTTAGCCGCAGAAGTCTCGTTGGTTGCCAGACTGCTTGCATCATATGCAGAAACCTGGAACTGCCCGTCTAAATTGGTATTTGAGGAAAATTTCCATACGCTTATATACACGGTAGATCCCGGAGTCTGTCCTGTTAAGGTAACTCTTGAGAATCTGTTTGAAGCACCGTTAATATCATCATTACATCCTAAAGAGGTAAAGCTTCCGCAAGTCCCGGAATACACTTCCATCACAGAATCAATGAAAGGAGATCCGGCAACCGCCGCAGTTTCTATCACAACATTCCCACTTGCAGGGATCACTACAGAATACCAGACATTATTAGTGATATTGGACGCTGTTGAAATACAGCTCGCCGTTCCGTCATTAGTAGCTCCCACATTTGAGGCATTAACTGCACTCGAAGCGAAAGTAGTTCCTACCGTTAATGCTAACGGAGAAGCACAGTTATCATTGGTAATAGATGAAGTCATTACATAAGGTCCGGCCCATATACTCTGATCAGTGCTACTGCAACGTGATCTTACCCAAACATAATATGGAGTGGAAGCCGCAAGGCCTGATAAAGGCTGGGAAGTTCCGCTGATCGCACTATAACTAGGTAAGGTTACAGAAGTAGGTGCCGTATTGCTTGTACTGTAATAAAGATCGTAGCCGTTTGCAGGAGCGGCCGAAGGAGCAGTCCATGAAATATCAGCTGACGACGTTGTAATATTAGCCGCTGTAATAGTTGAAGGCTCGTTACAGGTTGGAGCAATCTGCATTTTGAAGTCATCAACACCTAAGTACCATGGTGCACCTGTAGAAGAGACATTTACCGCAAAATAATAATTTCCGGTAGCCACAGGCGTATAAATCACTTTATGCTGAGTGTAGGCAGTGGTCCCTTGTGTCGAGGAAATAAATGAACCGAGAGAAGCCGCTCCGTTCATCGATGGTGTGCTATTCACCTGAACATCTCCTGTAAAGCCTGTATATGAGCTTGAAGTTCCATTGGTATTATAATAGAACGAGAATTCATAAGCAGTTCCCGCCGTTAAAGCAAAACCAGGTGTCCAAAGCTGACTCGGAACTGTATTGCTATACGGGATCGTCATATAGTTCGGAGCTGATCTCGGTGCATTTCGGGTAGTAGAAGTAGCATCCATTGAGCTCCAGTTTGTTGTGCCTCCTACTGCAGACCAACATGTCGGAACAATTCCAAGACCTATTGATGACAGCGTGTCAAAATTTTCTGTCCATGGAAGCGTTGTTACCATATTTGAACACAATGTAATGAAACTCCTTACTGTGCAGCTGGCGGAAGTATTAGTTGCCGTATATGCATTTACAGTGTAATAATATTTCGTTGCAGGGACCAGCGGTGAAGACAATGTGTATGAAGTAACATTTCCCAGGTCTACGTTATTCAGTACATCCGTACCTCCGGCAACGGTTCCTACCGAAACTCTGTAACCTGTAGCATCAGTCACTGCTCCCCAGGAAATCGTAGGAGTTAAAGCAACACCCGTTGCATTGGTTGCCGGTGCTGAAACGACAGGACATCCAATATTCCTTGTGGTAAAGTTCATTTCAGAACATACTGACGATGACCCGTTGGTATTATATGAGCGCAATGTATAGAAATACTGCTTGCCATATAATAAAGGGGAAGTAAATGCGTAAGAAGTAACGTTTCCAAGATCTACATTGTTCATAACGTCAGTTCCTCCGGCAGTGGTACCTACGGAAAGCCTGTAACCAGTGGCATTTGATATGGCAGCCCATGAAACAGTAGGCGTTACAGATGTTCCGGTTGCATTATTTGCCGGCGTCGAAACTGTAGGACAGTTCGGAAGAAGACTTGGCGGTAATCCTACGAAAGTAACATTGGACTTCCTTGCCGATCTGCCGCTTGCCGTTGGCGGAGCAAATGGATCCGGATTTGTCGAATCATTTGCATAATAGATACTTGTATTGGATGATGACGAGTAAGAATAGAAATTCCCTGTAGATCCGCTGTCATATCCGGATTTGTTCTCATCTACAGCAACCACCAGGTTATTGATGTTATCATAACTGAATGGGGTTGCAAAAGCAATCTCCACGACACCTGCATTGTTGATGACCGTTCCCGTAAAAACCTGAGTAAGCTGGGAAGCAGGAACCCAGTCTGTGTTTGAACTGAAACTTGTTTTAGCAGTGGTTCCCAAATACACCGTCCAGTCACTGGAGTTAGCCAGGCTGACTGTAGATCCGCAATAGAATTTCAGTCCGGTGATATTACCGGCCGCATTTGCATTAATTTCCGATTTTGGAAATATTTGTTGAGAATACGTGTATCCATAGTAAGGATACACAGGATAGTAGCTTGTCGTAGTGCCACTACCCAAAGTGATTTGTGCAGACGCGCCCATCCCAAGCGCCATCATGCACATCAGTAGAAGTTTTTTCATACTTAGTAATAAAATTAGAACAGCGAATGTATGAATATATTTAACATAATTAACGATTTATGTTATTTTTTTATTTATTAAACAGCTATTTAACTTAATTTAATGCTAATTTGAAATAATAAAAAAAGCGGCTAAAATTAGCCGCTTTTTTTATTATTTAAGTTGTTTACATTATTTTTTAATCGCCTTGATCGTTTGTTTAGAACCATCTCTAAGCTCCAGAGTGATTAAATAAAGTCCAGAATTCAGCTCACTTAACAGCAGTGCTGCAGAAGGGTCTGTAATGGTTTTCACCAATCTTCCGGCAATATCTGTTACAGAAACTGACTTTACGCTTGATATATCACTAATATTCAATACCTCCACAAATGGATTCGGATATACTTTAATGGTATTTTTAGCTCCCGAAATCTCACCTGTAGCAAGCAGTGAACTGTCGTAGGCACCTACCTGAACCGGGCCGTCCGTACCTGTCGGATTATATCTCCATACACTTACATAGATGATCTCACCTGGTGTTCTACCTGTTAAAGCAATTCTCGAGAACAGGTTTGAACCGGATGCAATATCGTCATTGCACGAAATCTGAGTTAAAGATCCGCAAGTTCCACTATAGACAGCCAGTAAAGAATCTGTAAATGGAGATCCTGAAACTGCACCGGTTTCTATCGTCACGTTTCCTGAAGCCGGAATTACTACGGTAAACCAGATATTGTTTGCAGAATTGGTAGGTTGACAGGTCGACGTAATATTGGTCGTCGCGCCGGCATTGGTAGCATTAACCGCAGCCGTGGCAAAACTCCCTCCTACGGTAAGAGAGGTTGCTCCTGCACACTCGTCATTTGATGGCGGTGGCGGTGGCGTACCCACACAGATATTAAAACTATTACTGTATCCTGCGCCGTTACTGTTATACACCCTTATCAGATAAGTTTCTCCCATGGTAAGACCGGTAACAGAAGTACTGTTAGTCGTTCCGCATTTTATGCTTACAGGGGTTGCACAAGATCCGCTGAAGACCTGAGTATATAAACTGGTAGATGAAGATGTACCTGTAGAGATTACATTTGATAAAGTAATCAGGTGCGAAGTACTTGTTGCTACAAATTTGTACCACACATCATCATCAGGGTTTCCTGTACAGGTTCCCACCGGGATATTTGAAGCAGTGGCTCCCAATGTAGTTCCGGCAGTGGTAGCTCCACATGAAAGATCAGTATTTACGGTTAAAGAAACCGCCGTAGCACAATCTTCATTAGAAGGCATCAGAGCAAATGAAACCGGTCCTACCCACGAGCTCTGATCATTTGCTGAACAGCGTGATCTGACCCAAACATAATAGGTATTGCCCTGGTTTACATTAGAATTAATTACATAACTTGTCGCCAAAACACCTGTTGCAGTAGGCGTGGAAGCTGCTGTAGGTGCAGTACTCGAAGTACTATAATATATATCATATCCATTGGCAGGAGCAGATGCAGGAGCCGTCCAGCTGACTTCAGAAGTAAGGTTGGTCGTTCCGGTGATTGCCGGTGAAACAGGCGCTGTACACGTAGGTGCATTTTTAATTTCAACATCATCGAGCAATACGTTATCGTAAAAATATCCGTTTCCGGCTACGTCTTTATCTACCACAAATCTTACCTGCACCGTTGTACCGATATATGATGAAGGCAATACCACCCCTTCCGTTCTCCATAAAGAACTGTTTGCAGAAGAAGTAAACACAGTCTCCCAAGTTGTCCCGTTAATTGCTTTTACCTGCACGGTCAGCTGATTATTATCATATGCCGGCTGGGTAGTTCCCGTTGCTGTGGAAAGATGGTTTTTGAACCATTTAAACTGAACATATGGTGTCGAAAGACCTGCAAGATCGATCTGAGGAGATGTTAAAGTAACATCATGCACTCCCGTATATGGCGAAGAAGCATCTACCCATGCATAAGTACCTGAAGCGGCACCATTATTGGTGGTTCCGTAATCCGGAGTTCCGCCGAATAACCAGAGGGCATATCCTGTATTGGTTGTACTGGATGTAGACCAGCAGGCCGGTAAACTGCCCCCACTGAATGTTTCAAGAAACGGTGCAGATACACTTCCACATACCGTTGTAAAATTTCTTTCCGTACAGGTGGCAGAATTACTTGATGCACTGTAAGAAGATACTGAATAGTAATATTTTGTAGACGTCGCTAGAGAAGTCGGTAATGTGTAAGTCGTTACGTTTCCTAAATCGACATTATTAACAACATCTGTTCCTCCCGCAGTAGTTCCCACTCTTAACCTGTATCCGGTAGCCTGTGGTGCCGATGTCCAGGTGAAAGTCGGAGTAAGGGAAACTCCTGCTGCACCGGAAGCTGGCGCTGAAACTGACGGACAAGGAATCGTAGTGGTTGTAAATACTGTGCTTGTACATCCTGTTGCGGAACCTATAGCATTTTTAGGGATCACCGTTAAGTAATACTGAGTTGAATAAGCAAGTGGAGATGCCGCCGGAACAACATAGGTCGTAACATTACCTACATCTACGTTATTCATAACATTGGTGCCTCCGGGCGTTGTTCCTACACTTATTGTGTAACTGGACGTGATCGCTGCAGGAGCCCACGTAAAAGTAGGCGTCACGGAAACCGCAGTGGCATTGTTAGCCGGTGCAGAAACCGTGGTGCACGAAGGTGCTGTGGTCGGAGGAGGCACTGTAGCATCAAATGCTATGACCGGTCTCCTGTAATTTGAAGAAGTAAGCGTCGCACCGAATGCTCCGGAAGTATTCAGGTATTTTGTGGTATTGCTGTTTGATGTATTGATACAGCTTGAACCATATTCGTAATCCCAGGCAATACTGGAAGTTTGCGCGGCTGTCTGCACATATTCCAGATAAACGGCAAGGTTACTTCCTGCAGTATATACAAAATTGGCAGCATGCTGGAACTGTTTAAACCCAGCCGAATTTCCTACTGCGGCATCCGGATTGGAATCATATACCAAAGTGGCAGTCGCTGTTTCCGTTGCCCAGTCCGGTGATCCTGATCCAAAATCGATAGCTGAAGTATTTTTCAGATAAATCTTGAAGGTGGTGGTAGCATTAAGTGTTCCGGTAGCCGTTAACCTTTTAAAATAAGTGGATGTAATCGTTCCGTTGGCAATATTGACCAGCTGTGAAGCCGGAAGAATAAATGCCGTTCTGTTTTTGTTATTCGCAGTAGCAGTACTGTTCATAGGGCCATACGTATTTGAGGAAAGTCCCGAAGAACACGTCGTCAGCGTAAAGCTCTGTGCCAGATACATCTGACAGGTAAAAAGCCCCATCAGTAGCAGAAAGAGTAGATTTCGTTTTTTCATACTTAGTAAGAATATTGATTAGGTCGTAAATGTATGAATATATTTAACATAAATTTACTATTTACGTTAATTTTTTATTTATCACATATGTATTTAACTTAATTTAATACTAATTTTAATAAAAAAAGTAGCGGCTAAAACCAGCCGCTACTACATTTTAATTATGTATCTAAAATTATCTTTTAATCACTTTGATCATTTGTTTAGAGCCATCTTTAAGTTCCAGAGTAATCAGATATATTCCGGAAGTCAGGTCATTCAGTTGAAGTGTTGCAGAAGGATTTGCAACTGTTTTCACCAACTTTCCGGCAGTATCCGTCACTGATGCAGATTTCACTTTACTGATATCTGAGATATTCAGTACGTCAGCAAAAGGATTCGGATATACTTTAATTACATTTTTAGCAGCAGAAGTTTCGTTGGTTGCCAGGCTGCTTGCATCATATGCAGAAATCCGGAACTGCCCGTCCAGGTTGTCACTATCACTTGAATATTTCCAGACACTTACATACACTGTAGACCCGGGAGTCTGCCCTGTCAAGGTAACTCTTGAGAACCTGTTTGAAGCACCGTTTATATCATCATTACATCCTAAAGAGGTAAAGCTTCCGCAGGTCCCTGAATACACTTCCATCACAGAATCAATGAAAGGAGATCCGGCAACCGCCGCAGTTTCTATCACAACATTTCCACTTGCAGGGATCACTACAGAATACCATACATTATTATTAATATTAGAAGCTGAGATACAACCTGCAGCCCCATCATTAGTAGCTCCTACATTTGAGGTATTAACTGCACTCGAAGCAAAAGTAGTTCCTACCGTTAATGCCAACGGAGAAGCACAGTTATCATTGTTAATTAATAAAGTCATTTCGTAAGGACCAGCCCACGTACTCTGATCAGTGCTGCTGCAATGAGATCTTACCCAAATATAATATGGAGTTGATCCAGTAAGATTTGTTAAAGACTTTGAGGTACCACTGATCGCAGTATAAGTCGGCACAGTCGAAGCAACCGGTGCTGTACTGCTTGTACTGTAGTAAAGATCATATCCGTTTGCAGGAGCGACCGAAGGGGCAGTCCATGAAATATCAGCTGACGACGTTGTAATATTGGCCGCTGTAATATTTGACGGCTCGTTACAAGTAGGAGCAATCTGCATTTTGAAATCATCAACACCTAAGTACCATGGAGCGCCTGTAGAAGATACATTTAGCGCAAAATAATAATTTCCGGTAGCCACAGGCGTATAAACCACTTTATACTGAGTGTAGGCAGTGGTCCCTTGTGTGGATGAGATAAATGAACCGAGAGAAACCGCTCCGCTCATCGATGGCGTGCTATTCACCTTAACATCTCCTGTAAAACCTGTATATGAGCTTGAAGTTCCGTTGGTATTGTAATAGAACGAGAATTCATAAGCAGTTCCCGCCGTTAAAGCAAAACCAGGTGTCCAAAGCTGACTCGGAACTGTATTGCCATAGGGAATAGTCATATATTTCGGTGCTGACTTCGGTGCATTATATGTAGTTGATGAAGTGTTCATTGAAATCCAGTTTGTTGTACCTGCTACCGCGGACCAACATGCCGGAACAACCCCTACACCAATAGGTGATAAAGTATCAAAGTTTTCTGTCCAGGGAAGTGCAGCAATTGTATTTGTACATAATGTGGTGAAATTTCTCTCCGTACAGCTGGCAGAATTACTGATTGTATTATAAGAAGATACCGAATAATAATATTTTGTATAGGCGGTCAAAGAAGTTGGTAACGTATAGCTCGTCACATTTCCCAGATCAAGATTATTAACAACATCTGTTCCTCCTGCGGTGGTTCCCACCCTCAATCTATATCCGGTTGCCTGCGGTTCAGCTGTCCAGGTAAAAGTAGGAGTAAGAGAGACACCTGTCGTACCGGAAGCGGGCGCTGAGACCGATGGACAAGGAATGGTAGTAGTTGTAAATGATGTGCTTGTACATCCCGTTGCGGAACCTATCGTATTTTTAGGAATTACCGTTAAGTAATATTGTGTAGAATAAGCAAGAGGAGATGCTGCCGGCACGGTATAAGTTGTGACATTGCCCACATCTGCATTATTGATAATATTGGTACCTCCGGGCACTGTTCCTATACTGATTGTATAACCGGAAGCAGTTACTGTTGGAGCCCATTTTAAAACAGGGGTAACGGAAACTGAAGTGGCATTATCAGCAGGTGACAAAACCGTAGTGCAGGAAGGAGCGGTTGTTGGCGGAGGCACCGTAGCATCAAATGCGATGACCGGTCTTCTGTAATTTGAAGAAGTAAGCGTTGCACCGAATGCACCGGAAGTATTCAGGTATTTTGTCGTATTGTTGTTTGACATATTGATACAGCCTGAACCATATTCATAATCCCAGCCAATGGTAGCAGCCTGGGCTGTAGTCTGTTCATATTCCAGATAGACAGCCAGATTACTTCCCGCAGTATATACAAAATTAACAGCATGCTGGAACTGTTTAAAGCCAGCTGAACTTCCTACAGCAACCGCCGGATTGGAATCATAGACAAGTGTTGCAGTCCCTACTTCAGCAGCCCAATCCGGTGATCCTGATCCAAAATCGATAGCCGACGTATTTTTCAGATAGATTTTGAAAGTAGTAGTAGCATTCAGTGTTCCCGTAGCCGTTAACCTTTTGAAATAAGTGGATGTAATCGTTCCATTGGCAATACCGACCAATTGTGAAGCCGGTAGAATAAAGGCCGTTCTGTTTTTGTTATTTGCAGTAGTAGTACTATTCATGGGACCGTACATATTGGAGGAAAATCCTGAAGAACATGTACTAAGAGTAAAACTTTGTGCTAAATGTAGCTGACAGGTGAAAAACACTGCCAATAGCAGAAAGAGTAGATTTTGTTTTTTCATATTGTGTAAGAATTGATTAGAATGTAAATATAATAAAAAATTGAAAATAAATTATAAAATACTATTAAATTTTACACTTATAAATAAAATACAGCAAATATGTTAAATTAAATAAAATATTAAAGTACTTTTATTACATATTTCAAAATAACTATAAAGTATAAAAATCCGGTAATCAGTAAATTTTACAACAACCTTACTATTAGATTTATTTTTTAAATAAAAAAAGTGACCCGAAAGTCACTTTATGCATAAATTATTCTTATCAATTCAGATAAAACTCGTACTTATTGAGCAGTTGGATCTGTTTGATCAGATCACCGCTCAGATTGACGGAGTGTTTCATCGACTGCACTTCTATATGAGAATCATCTTCAATATTTTTAATAAAAAATTTCAGTTTCTGATTTCCCTGATTTCTCTCCAAAACCCGCTGGAAAAATGACAAATCTTCAGGCCTCACATCCATGACATCCATTACCAGCGAAATACTTTTGGCAAACTTTTCAAAAGCTTCCTGGAGCTCAATAACATCATTCACATTCACAAAAACACGCCCGTCTTTCACCTGGGCAAATTTTATTTTAAAAATAACAAACCGCTGAACTTCGAGCTTTTCCTTCAGTTTCATATAATCCCGGTCTCCCAGCCTGAATGAGTAAGATCCCGAATAGTCCTCCAGTGTAACAAAAGCAACCTTTTCACCACTTCTGAATCCATCTTTCACCACATATTCCGTAATCAGTCCGGCAACTGTATATTCTTTTCCTGCCCCGCCGTTTTCTCTTTCTTTCTGTAATGTTTTCCAGTCTTTTTTCTTTTCTTCAAACAATTCTTCCTGTTTGTTGGAGAAAGCCTGCTCTTTATAAGCATCTACCTCATCAAGATTTAAAAACATAAAGTTACCTTTCGGCTCAGCCTTCTTAATGACTTCTTCTATAATTTCCTCCTCTCCGGCAACCAGATCATCAGACACGATTTCTATAAGTTCCGCCACGTCATCTACAGAATCTTTTTCCAGCACAGGCACCTCATCCGTTACTATTTTTTCTTCATCCTCTTTTTCCAGTACCGATTTTTTCGACAGGTTCCCAGCGATAAACTGGAACTGGTATTTAAATTCATCCAGCGGATGAGCAGACAGATAGAATCCTATAATTTCTTTTTCCTTATTAAGCTTATGCATATTCGGCCATTCCGGGCATGGGGCCAACTTAGGCTGCTCAATCTGAACCTCGTCGGCAAAATCGGCAAAAAGAGAAAACTCCATCTCATTTTTACTTTCCTGAAAACTCTGCCCATATCTTATCAGTCTCTCCAGATTGGTTCTCCCGGCCATATCCACATCAAAATACTGCCCACGGTGAAAAGAATCCAGTTCATCAAAAGCACCGGCTAACACTAAACTTTCCGCTACACGTTTATTCATCTGGGAAGGTAAGATTCTCTCGAAGAAATCATAAATATTTTTAAACCTTCCATTGGCTCTTTCTCTGGTAATGGCTTCACTCGGACCTTCACCGATTCCCTTGATTGCTCCCAGACCAAAACGGATCTGTCCCTTCTCATTTACGGAGAATTTATATTGAGATTCGTTAACATCCGGACCTAAAACATCTACTCCGATACTTTTGCAATCCTCCATAAACATGGTAATCGAATCCGTATTGTTAATGTTATTGCTCATAACACTCGCCATGTATTCTGCCGGATAGTTTGCCTTCAGATATGCTGTCTGGTAAGCAATCAGGGCATAACAGGTAGAGTGAGATTTATTAAAGGCATATTCGGCAAAGGCTTTCCAGTCATTCCAGATTTTTTCCAGTCTTTCTTCATTCAGATTATTTTTGCGCCCTCCTTCAATAAATTTCGGGTACATTTTATTCAGAACGTCGATCTGTTTTTTACCCATTGCTTTTCTCAGGGTATCCGCTTCGCCCTTGGTAAAGTTGGCAAGTTTCTGGGAAAGAAGCATCACCTGTTCCTGGTAAACGGTAATTCCGTATGTTTCTTTTAAATATTCTTCAGTTTCAGGTAAATCATAAATAATCTCCTCGATCCCATGCTTCCTGTTAATGAAATTCGGGATATATTTTATCGGTCCCGGACGGTAAAGGGCATTCATGGCAATAAGATCGGCAAAAACCGTTGGCTTAAGCTCTCTCATATATTTCTGCATTCCCGGACTTTCATACTGGAAAATCCCGACCGTTCTACCTTCTTTAAATAACTGGTAGGTTTTAACATCATCCAGAGGAATAAGATCCGGATCTATATCAACTCCATGTCTGGCTTTAACCAACTTCAAAGCATCTTTGATAATCGTAAGCGTTCGAAGACCCAGGAAATCCATTTTCAGAAGCCCTGCACTTTCCGCTACCGAGTTATCAAACTGCGATACTAATATGTCTGCATCTTTGGCAGCAATCGTTACCGGAACCAGGTTACTCACATCCTCCGGTGTAATAATAACCCCACAGGCATGAATACCCGTGTTCCGGATACAGCCCTCCATTTTTTTGGCACTTGCCAGTACACCGTGACGGGCATCATCAGGACTGTTTAAAACATATCTCATTTCATCAACGAGCATCTGTTCTTCGGGTTTTAATTTATCATATTTCGCTAAAGCTTTGGCAATATTCATCCCCGGGCTTGCAGGGATAAGCTTTGCAATATTGTTGGTATCAGGAATCGGAACATCCAGCACTCTCCCTGCATCTTTGATCGCAGATTTCCCACCCAAAACCGAGTAGGTGATGATCTGTGCGACCTGGTTTTTCCCATATTTATCAACAACCCATTTGATAATCTTATCACGGCCTTCGTCGTCAAAGTCAATATCGATATCGGGCATCGAAACCCTTTCAGGATTTAGAAATCTCTCGAAAAGGAGATCATATTTAATAGGATCCACGTTGGTAATCCCGATCGCGTAAGCGACTGCCGAACCTGCGGCAGAACCACGTCCGGGGCCAACCCAAACTCCCATATTACGGGCTTCATTACAAAAATCCTGTACAATCAGGAAGTAACCCGGATATCCCGTATTGGCAATGACATCCAGTTCGAAATCAAGACGTTCTTTTATTTCATCGGTAATCCCCGTATCGACATATCTTTTCTTCGCTCCCTCATAGGTTAAATGAGTAAGGTAAGCCATCTCTCCGCGTTTACCGCCGTCAATTTCATCTTCTGCATGAATGAATTCTTCCGGGATATCAAATTTAGGAAGAAGAACATCTCTTTTAAGTGTATAAGGTTTAAATTTTGCCGTAAACTCCTCATAGGCATCAAAAGCGTCCGGATATGCCAGAAAGGCTTCCTTGATTTCATCAGAATTTTTAATAAAATACTCCCCCGTAGCCAGCCCTCTTCTTTTCCCGAATCCTTTTCCCACAGGTGTCGTCAGTTTTTCGCCATCCTTGATGCAGCTTACAATATCCTGAATATTGGAATCGTCCTTGTTGGTATAAAAAGTTTCGTTCTGGGCTAATATTTTAACATTATATTTATCTGCAAAATGAAGCAGAACATCATTCAAATGCTCTTCCTCAGGTAGTTTATGGTTTTGAATCTGAACGTAAAAATCATCCTGAAATGTATCTTTCCACCACTTGAAAAGCTCCTCCCCTTTTTGTTCCCCGGTATTTAAAATGGCATCGGGAATATCCCCCATAATACCTGAAGTCAGCGCAATCAGTCCTTCTTTATATTCAGCAATGACCTCACGGCTGATCCTCGGAACTCCAAAATAGAATCCTTTTAAAAAGCCGATACTTGACAGTTTCGCCAGGTTTTTATAGCCATTAAAATCTTTTGCCAGAAGAACCACCTGCGTTCTTCTGTCGGGATCATCTTTTGTAAACTGTTTTTGCTCGTAGCGGTCTGAAATATAAAACTCACATCCGACAACGGGAATCAAAGGTTCGGAAACAGGTTCTTCTTCATTGAATTGGGTCCCGTTTTCGTCCGCTTCCTGTTTCTTTGCAAGATATTCCTTATGCTTTTTTGCCCGGTCGCTATTCGTTCCTTCTACCGCAGATACAAATTTAAAAGCGCCCATCATATTTCCCAGATCTACCATACCGACGGCAGGGAAATTATCGTCCGTCGCTTTTTTGATCAGATCGCCGATACTCGAAGTAGCAGACAAAGTAGAAAACACACTGTGATTATCAAAATTGAAATACCTTCCGAGATCAATCTCGTCAATACTTCCGAAATCCTGTTGTTTTTTCTTATTGTTAAAGTCCGCAACCTGCCTTCTGATAACAATACTGAAAGGCTTAATAGGATCCGGATACAGCGTTTTGAAGTATTCAAGCTGATCTTCAGACGTTTTCAGCACCTCAGCAGGGATGATCCCGATTCTCATCATTTCGAAAAAAACCTGAGCAGTCGCATTTACGTCCGCTGCTGCATTATGAGCTTCATCAAACTTATGACCATATAATTTTTCGTAAAGTTCTTCCAGCTTCGGTGGTTTGAATCTTCCTCCACGACCTCCTCCAAGCTGGCAGAAATCGGTACCCAGAATCATCGTATCGGCCCGTGGCTTCTCCTGAAGATGATTCGTTATATTTTTTCTGTAGAATTCGGCGCCTACTATATTATAATCAAACTCAACATTGTGACCGGAAACTACTCTTACTTTCTCAAGGACCTCAGAAAATTCCTTTAAAATCTCTTCGAGATCACGACCTTCTTCATTGGCGATTTTCGTTGTAATTCCGTGAATTCTGGCTGCATTAAAAGGAATATCATATCCTTCGGGTTTTATAATATAATCCTGATTTTCAATAAGCGTCCCATCATCATTATGTAACTGCCATGCAATCTGAACCATTCTTGGCCAGTTGTCTGAATCTGAAAGAGGAGCATTGAAATTTTTTGGTAAACCTGTGGTTTCAGTGTCAAAAACTAAATACATATAATTTTTTCCAGCTTTAATTAAAAGTGAATGTAAAGTTACTCCATTTTTTCGGAAAATTCATATTTCCGCACCCTGCAAACCTACCAGATCACCCAAAATTTAAAAAAATATTTTTCATGATGCTTTAATAATAAAAATAATATTAAAAATAGCAACCGATCAATTTTTCAATAAAATAATTAATAAAAAATTAAAAACCGATGAGTAATTTAAATTAAATGTACCACAAAATGAAAAATTTATATATATTTGCTACTTATACCTTTTTTAATAATTAACAGCTGTTATGAAGAAACATTTACTTTTAATCAGCACATTGGCGATAACTTTAGTAAGTGCGCAAAGCAATGATGCCTTAAAAAGAGAATTTGAAAAGCAAAATAATAAGAACAACGAGAAGTTTGATTCTTATGTTGCAAAACGTTACGGAGCTAATAAATCTCCGGAAGTTTTAAAAGAGATTGAAGAGCAGAGAAAAAGTTTGTCAGGATTTGACCCTAGTGGCAAACCTTACTTTTTACATCCTGAAGATATGGATCAGATTAAAAATTCGAATTCTGACTTTCTTCAAACCGGAACTGTTACTGGATTGACAGGTTCATTCAACGGGGAAAATATCAAGTATACCATTTTCGACGGTGGCCGGGTGTTCGGAGGACATGCATTTTTTGATAACCTTCCGGGCCGAATCACGAATAAGGAAGCCAGCACCATGAATTATAGTGCGCACTCTACCTCTGTAGCTGGATTTATAGGAGCCAGAGCCCATACGCAGACATTAACAATCAATGGTGCGCCAAGAACAATCAACTTCCAGGGTATTGCCAAGAATTCTACAATGGATTCTTATACCTTTAGTACTACTACATTACCTGGAAATACATCCCCAAGCACTGTATTCCAAAAAATTATGACAGCACAGCCAAAGATTTCCAACCACTCCTACGGAAGTAATGTAGGATGGAATATCGCGACTGTGAACGGCGTAAACGCATGGGTATGGAACGGTCTTTATGGCAGTCCTTCTACCGCGATGGATCTACAGGGAACCTATTTTACGAATGATCAGAATTATGATAATATCGTTTACACCAATCCTTCTTATATTATTGTAAAATCTTCGGGTAATTATTTTGGGTACGGACCTGATTATCCGGGTACTGCCGCTTTCCCTAAATATTACACGGATGATAACGGAACACGCGTTCAGTTTGCTGCAACAGATACCCTTCCTACAACAAACTGTAGTAATGGAGGAGATTGTATCGGGCCAGGTTCTCTTGCAAAAAATATTATTGTAGTAGGGGCAACCGATATCATTACAGCAAACAACGGAAGATATATAACTGCCAGTGATGTCGTACACTCTGACTACAGCAGTGCAGGACCTAGAGATGATGGCGGTATCAAACCGGACATTACTGCGGTAGGAACCAGTGTAGGAAGTGCTTCCACAGCAGAAAACACTACAGGAAGCAACAGTTTGACCGTGGGTGACGGAACATCATATTCTGCTCCTGTTGTAACGGCTGTTATCGGTTTATGGACTCAAATCAATAAGCAATTATTTAATAATGCCGAACTGAATGCTGCTTCAGCAAAGACATTAATGATCCATTCTGCGGCAGAGGCAGGAAACATAGGACCGGATGCATTGTTCGGATGGGGATTCATCGATGCTAAGAAAGGTGCTGAACTTCTTGTAGGAAAGTCAAATAATACCGTTATTTTTAATGATGAGTCATTAACCAGCGGAACGCCTGTTAACAAAACAGTAGTTGCTTCAGGAAGTGAACCTTTAAAAGTTACCATTTCATGGATCGATCCTGCTTACCAGCTTCCAGCTAGCCTGTCATGGAATGACGCTTACAATAACAGATCTTCAAGATTAGTGAATGACCTGGATTTAAGAATCATTGATACTTCAAACAATACGGTCTTTTATCCGTGGAAACTTAATCCGGTAACTCCATCTGCCCCTGCTACGAAAGCAGACAATACCGTAGACAATGTGGAGCAAGTAGTCATTGATGCTCCTGTGGCCGGAAGACAGTACAGAATTGAAATTTCCAACAAAGGAACTTTAACAACTCCTTCTCAGAACTACTCTATCGCTGTTACAGGATATACTCAGCAGGTTTTAGCAACGGGAGAAGTTACAAAGGACAACGGAATTCTTATTGCCCCTACCATTACAAAAGATATTGTAAATGTATTGAAAGCTCCTAAAAAATCATCTTTCACTATTTATGATCTATCCGGAAAAAAATTACAGAGCGGTGTGATCAACAGTGACAAAGAAGCGATTGATATTTCTTCTTATACTAAAGGAATTTACATCATTGAAGTAAAATCTGATAAAGACGTAATTACGAAGAAAGTGATCAAAGAGTAACGATCAAAACATATAATTTTATACAAAATACTAACGCTTGTTAGTATTTTGTTTTTTTATGTATATTTGCTTTCTATGGAAAATACACTTCACGAAAAAGTTTCTCGGGATATCTTGCTTAAGGCTTATAACCATATGATGCTTGCGAAGGCTATGGCAGACATTTACGAAGAAAACAGAAATGTTTGCAAATATGTTCATAGTACTTCAAGAGGTCATGAAGCGATTCAGCTGGCCACCGCATATCAGTTAAAAAAAGAAGACTGGGTTTCTCCCTATTACAGGGACGAAAGCATTCTTCTGGGTATTGGTTTTGAGCCTTATCAGCTAATGCTCCAGTTATTGGCAAAAGCGGAAGATCCTTTTTCCGGAGGCAGATCTTACTATGCCCACCCTTCGAGCAGGGATGAAAATAAACCAAAAATTATTCATCAGAGCTCAGCAACCGGAATGCAGACCATTCCTACAACAGGTGTTGCCCAGGGAATCAAATATATTCAGGATTTTAATCTACAGCAATTTGAAAACAATCCGGTGGTAGTATGCAGTCTGGGTGATAATTCGGTAACTGAAGGTGAAGTAAGTGAAGCGCTGCAGTTTGCCGCTTTGCATCAGCTTCCTGTTATTTTCCTGGTTCAGGATAACGAATGGGGAATTTCGGTAACAAAAGAGGAGGCGCGGACTTGTGATGCGTATGATTTTGTAGCCGGATTTACCGGACTGAGCAGAATGAGAGTCAACGGAACAGATTTCGCTGAGAGTTTTGAGGTCATGAAAAAGGCTTTCGATTTTGTAAGAACAGAAAGAAGGCCTTTGGTAGTCTGTGCAAAAACTGTTTTAATTGGTCATCATACCTCAGGAGTAAGAAGAGAGTTCTATAGAGATGAAGAAGATTTAACAAAGCACAGATCCAAAGACCCTGGTGAAATTCTCAGAAAACAGCTACTTGATGCTGGCGCAGACGAAGAATTATTAAAACAGATCACTAAAAAAGCGCGCCTGGAAGTGGAAGAAGCTTTCGAAAAAGCCAAAAATGCCGCGGACCCTGCACCTGAGACGGTAATGCAACATGTTTTTGTGCCTACTCCAATCACTGAAGAAAGAGGAACACGCGAACCTGAGGGTGGAGAAAAAATCGTGATGGTGGATGCTGCCATTCATGCGATTCAGGAGCTGATGTGGAAACACCCGGAAGCCCTTCTTTACGGACAGGATGTCGGGGAAAGGATTGGCGGTGTTTTCCGTGAAACGGTGACTTTAGGAAAAAAATTCGGAAGTAAAAGAGTGTTTAACACGGCGATTCAGGAAGCCTATATTATAGGTTCTACCGCAGGAATGAGTGCAGTCGGCTTAAAACCTATTGTTGAAGTACAGTTCGCAGATTATATTTATCCGGGAATCAATCAGTTAATTACAGAGATATCAAAATCGAGCTATTTAAGCCAGGGGAAATTTCCGGTCAGCAACATCATCAGGGTTCCTATCGGAGCTTATGGTGGCGGTGGACCTTACCACAGCGGAAGTGTTGAAAGTATTTTAGCCAATATCAAAGGAATAAAAATTGCCTATCCAAGCAACGCGGCAGATTTTAAAGGTTTATTAAAAGCGGCTTATTATGATCCTAACCCGGTGGTGATGCTGGAGCATAAAGGTCTTTACTGGAGCAAAGTTCCGGGTACTGAAGATGCTAAAACCATTGAACCTGCAGAAGACTATGTTTTACCTTTCGGAAAAGGAAAAGTGCTGATCGAAGCTGATAAAAATGAGAATGAAAAAGGAAGAACCTTATTGGTCGTTACTTACGGAATGGGCGTATACTGGGCTAGAGAAGCGGCCAAGAACTTTAACGGACGAGTGGAAGTCATTGACTTAAGAACCCTTATTCCTTTGGATGAAGAATTGGTTTTTGAAAGGGTAAAAGCCCACGGGAAATGTATTGTTCTGACTGAAGAGCAACTCAACAATTCTTTTGCAGAAGCTTTCGCTCACAGAATTTCCAAAAATTGTTTTAAATATCTTGATGCTCCTGTCGAAGCAATGGGATCTTTAGACGTTCCGGCAGTTCCGATTAACCTGGTTCTGGAAAAAGAAATGCTTCCGAACGCTGAAAAACTTACCGTTAAAATCGAAGAAATGTTACATTCCTGATATACGATATAACCTCTAATTTTTTTAGAGGTTTTTTTATGATATCTTTTAGCATAAAATATGAATCAATTAATAATATTCCCAGAAAAGAATTGTTTCATAGGCTTATTCTGAAATTCAATTGGTATTTATTTTGCTTAGATCATAAGTTGTATAAAATCCACAACACAAATCATGATTACAACAAAGTATGTTAATTATAAACAGGTTCTCAACTTATCAGGTTTTCATTTAATCTGGATTTCACTCTGGTGTACCCTGATAGCAGTCTTGTTTCATCTCTTTCACTGGCAATGGATGACGATACCGTGGGTACCGGTTGCACTCATTGGAACTGCCGAAGCTTTTTTAGTCGGTTTTAAAAACAACCAGGCCTATGACAGATTGTGGGAAGCCAGGAAGATATGGGGTGGTATTGTAAATTCTAGCCGTTCTTTTGCTTCCATGGTGTATGCTTTTGATGATAGAAACGAAGAAACCTCAACATTTGATCTTGAAGAGAGGAGAAAAAAAATAGTATGCCGCCACATCGCCTGGCTGTATGCATTTCGTGAACAGCTTTTAGTCCCGACAGAATGGGAACATATAAGAGCTGAAAAAGACCATCATTTTAATATCAACCACAAGAGGAACAGACTGATCAAGGCAGGTTTCCCTGATTATGGCAGAACGCCCATTTTTCTTAATAAATACCTTTCGGAGGAAGAAGCAGAGCTTCAGTCTACCTATAAAAATTTTGCCACCTATCTGATTTCCCAGCAGGCCAAAGATATCAATGACTTAAAAAACAGCAAAGCCATCTCCGATTTTAACCAGGTACAGCTGCAAACTGTTTTGAATGAGTTTTACGGTTTCCAGGGACAGGCAGAAAGAATCAAAAAATTTCCGTCACCACGGCAGTTTGCCAGCACCGCATTTATCTTTAATCTCCTTTTTATACTATTGCTTCCATTAGGACTCGTTAATGAATTTGAAAAATTAGGAGACTGGGGAATATGGTCATCTATTCCATTCTGCATCACGATCGGGTGGATTTATATTATGATGGAACTGGTAGGAGATTATTCCGAAAATCCTTTTGCAGGCCTGATGTTTGATGTTCCGATGCTTTCCATCTGCAGAACGATAGAAATTGACCTTTTACAAATGACCGGAGAAACTGATCTTCCGGATCCTATCGCTTCCAAAAACGGCGTTTTGGTCTAAATTACAGAACAATGGCTGTGGTATTCTTGACCTCAGAGATCATAAATGAACTTTGAGTGCTGGCGATATGCTGTAAAGCAGTCAGCTTGGTCAGCATAAAATTTCTGTAGTCAGCAATGTCTCTCACGCCTATTTTAAGAATGTAATCATAATCACCACTTACATGAAAACATTCCGTGACTTCATGAAGGTTCATTATTTCCTTTTCGAAATGAAGTACGTATTCCTTTTTATGCTGTACCAGCTTTATATGACATAACACAATAAAATCCCTGTTAATTTTCTGCTTATCCAACAGCGCAACATATTTTGAAATCACTCCGTTATTTTCAAGCTTTTTAATACGCTCGTAAATGGCTGTAACCGATAAACCCAATTTATAGGACAGCTCTTTGGTCGTCTGTTTTGAATCTTGCTGCAGAAACAGGAGCAGTTTTTTGTCAATATCGTCAAAGTCCATAGATAATTTTTTGGTCAGAGTTTGTATATCTCAAATATAATAAACTTTTTTTCGGCAAAATACATTAAATGTAGATTTATACTCTGACTTATTAAAAATTCATTGTAAAAGATGCAGATTTATTTCATATTTAATCCAATAAAAAAGTAAAAAAATTTATGGAAAATTTTAATGCTGCCACCGAAATACAGGATCTGCAATATTTTGGAGAATTTGGCGGGGTGAATCCATCGATCTCAGACAGTTCTACCTATACATTTCTTTCTGCCAAAACGATGTTTGACACCTTTGAAGGGAATGCAGACGGATGCTATTTATACTCCAGACATTCATCTCCCATGAATCTGTATCTTTCGCAGGCTTTGGCTAAAATGGAAAATACCGAAGCTGCCAACGTCACTGCCTCCGGAATGGGTGCCATCACATCGGTGTTAATGCAGCTCTGTAAAGCCGGCGACCATATCATTTCGAGCAGAACCATTTACGGAGGAACGTATGCTTTTCTTAAAAATTTTCTTCCTCCTTTCAATATAGAAACTTCATTTCTGGATATTAATAATTTTGAAGCTGTTGAAGCCTCTATACAGCCCAACACAAAAGTCATTTACTGCGAAAGCGTAAGCAATCCCCTTTTAGAAGTAGCAGACCTGAAGAGGCTTTCGGCCATCTGTAGAAAATACAACCTGAAATTAATTGTTGACAACACCTTCTCTCCTCTCAACATTTCTCCTATTTTGCTTGGAGCCGATATCGTGATCCATTCCCTTACAAAATTTATCAACGGAAGCAGTGATACCGTAGGAGGCGTTTACTGTGCCAGCCGGGAATTTGTGGATGATACCAAAAATGTCAATAATGGCGCTTGTATGCTCCTCGGTCCTACCATGGATAGTTTCCGGTCGGCAAGTATTCTGAAAAATCTGAGGACTTTACATATCAGAATCAGACAGCACAGCTATAATGCTTTATATCTTGCCGAAAGATTTGAAAAAGACGGATTAAAAGTGTCCTATCCCGGATTGCCATCCCATAAAAATCATGAATTAATGAAAAGTATGATGCATGAAGAATACGGGTTTGGAGGCTTACTGACTTTAGATGCCGGAACTACCGAAAAAGCCAACGAACTCATGGAACTGATGCAACAGGAAAATTTAGGATACCTGGCAGTAAGTTTAGGTTTTTATAAGACTTTATTCTCATGCTCGGGAAGCTCGACCTCTTCAGAAATTCCGGAAGAAGAACGTGAAGCGATGGGAATTTCTGACGGACTGATCAGATTCTCCATCGGCCTTGATCATGATATTGCACGAACCCATGAAAAAATGAAAGAATGCATGCTAAAAACAGGCATTCTCAATTCTCAGAAAATCCATTCCATATTCTAATTTTATTGTAATGAAAGCCACTGGTGACAGTGGCTTTTGTTTTTAATCTCTCTTATGAAAGTGCTTTGGAAAAGCCTCCTCGGGCTTCATTCTCAAAACATTCAGTAGCACCCAGGATTTCAGGAAGCCATAGCCGTAAGAAAACATCTGAATGTATGTAGATATCACTGCCATTCCGGCAATGCTGATATTTTTAGTTACCCATAAAGCATGGAACAGTACCATGAAAGTATAAAGACCGTAAAAAGCGAGAATAATGCCTCTTCCTAAAATAAAATACTCCATAAATCCGAAAATATAACCCAACATAAACAAGGTCGGGAAAGCAAAAGATATTTTCACATAATTCGGATGTCTCTGATTGAGAATAGGTCTGGCACAACCGAACTGATATACCTGTTTGGAAAATTTACCAAAATCTACCCTCCGCTTATGGTAGACCGCAATAGTGTCAAAAAAAGCCGTTGTGTAGCTATTCTCCCACAGGGTCATCGAAAGATCCGGATCCTCTCCTATTCTCATCTCCGAGAAACCGCCTACTTTATCAAAAACATCTTTTTTCACGCCCATATTGAAACTTCTGGGCTGAAATTTCGATACTGCCTTTTTATTTCCCCGGATCCCTCCGGTAGTAAAAACAGAAGTCATCGAATAAGAAATGGCTTTCTGCATCAGATTAAAACCTTTATGTGCTTTATCAGCACCTCCAAAAGCATCGCAGGGAATATTGAGAATACTTTTTTTGATCTGTTCAATATAATCTTTTTCAACAATCACATCACTGTCAACGAACACCAGCCATTCATTCTTTGCCTTTCGGGCTCCAAAATTTCGCGTCAGGCCCGGACCGGAATTTTCTTTCCTGAAATATTTAATATCTAAAGCAGAATTAAAATTATTAATGGTAGGTTTAAGATCTACAAAAGATCCGTCATCTACTATAATGATTTCAAATGCTTTATCCGACTGAACGGTAAGCGAGCTCAGCAATTCGAAAAGCTCGTCTTTTCGGTTAAAGATGGCAACAATGATGGAAATAGTAGGAGTCAAATTGAAAATTTCTCAAAATTACTTATTCAGAAATGAACTTACAACAGTTTACGGTAATTTTAATCCGGTACGACATCTAAATAAATTCAGATACTGTAAAAAAGCATTGGTAATATATTTAACCAGTCTTTCTGTCTAAAAAATTCCTGATCTGAAATAAACAGTCATTAACAAAGAGGTAAACATCAGTATTGAAGATACACTGAAGAGCAATAACTGGAAGATACTTTTAAAATAATAGAGCTCCAGAACGTGCAGAACAAAAAAGAAGATAAAAGAAATCCCCAGTCCGATGAGCGAAATAACCAAAATATCAACCCCGCTTTCAAATGGTAAGGTCTCTTTAAAGACAACCAAGAACAGAATGGAAGCAATTAATAAAAAGCCGGCACTTATTTTTTCAACAATATATTTCGACTTTTTTTTCGTTTTTGGCCCCTTGTCGTATCCTAAGCTTTTAGAAGACGACTTACCGTCTCCAAAAATGGTAAAAATATCCACAATTCCTTCCACGATATCAAAAAAATCAAACTGCATATGTATTATCTAAATATCTCAAATATATTATTAATTTCTGAATCTTCTTTTTAAAATTAATTCATAAACAATGCTTAAATGAAAATGGCCAGGCTGAACCGCCGGATCTCTTACAAACCTAAGCAGACTCAGCATGGCATTAATTCACTTGAACAGTATTTTTTTATAGTTCTTTTCCTTCAGTTTTATGAAGTTTCTTGGTTCCTTCATACATCTCGTATTGTAAAAATCTGGTTTCCAGTTTGCCGTTAAAAAGCTTGATTTTTCTTGATGGACGGAGCCCGATTTTCTTTACCGCTTCAAGATCTGATGAAATCAGCCATGCCAGTGTATTAGGATAATGCGTTTTAAAAGTATCTCCCACTTTTTTGTAAAAATCTTCATCATTAATAGAGATTCGTTCATCATAAGGAGGGTTAAACACCATCAACAAAGGAAAAAGATCCTTCTTAGATTCAAAGAAATTCTGTTTTCTTACTTCGATGACGTCTTCCATTTCAGCAGCTTCGATGTTTGTCCTTGCCGCATTCAACATTCTGGCATCAATATCATACCCTACAATTTTTCCTGTAAATTCTTTTATCCTGCCGATGCGCACTTCTTTAATCTTTGCAAAAAGATCAGCATCGTAATTGTTCCAGTTCTGAAAAGCAAATCTCTTTCTGAAAATCTGAGCCGGCAGATCCAGGGCAATCATAGCCGCCTCGATCAATAATGTTCCGGAACCGCACATCGGATCCAGGAAGTTTCCTTTTCCGTCCCAGCCTGCCAGTTGCAACATTCCGCTTGCCAGCACTTCATTAATTGGTGCTTCTCCCTGCTCTTTTCTGTACCCTCTCTTAAATAATGCATCACCCGAAGAATCCATGGAAATGGTAACCAGCTCTCTGTCAATATGCAGATGAAACTTAATATCTGGGGATCTCGTTTCGATATTAGGACGTTTTTTAAATTTCTCCTGGAAATAATCAACAATGGCATCCTTCATTTTCAAAGTGACAAACTGTGAATGTTTGAATGTTTCCGAATTTACGGTAGCATCAATAGCGAAGGTCTGATCTACATCTAAATAATCTTCCCACGCAAACTGAAACAGCTTATTGTAAAACTGCTGCTGATTGAAAGCCTTAAATTCATAAACAGGAATTAAAATTTTCAATGCTGTTCTCGCAGAATAATTAATTTTGTATAAGAAACCGAGATCTCCTTCACAGTTGACGGCTCTGTTTTTAATCTCCACATTTCTGCCGCCCAGTTTTTTGATTTCTCCTGCTAAAATCTCCTCTAATCCGAAAAATGTTTTTATCTGAATTTTCAAGTTTTCTGTATCCATAAGTATATAATTAAAGAATTTAAAGGTTTAAAAATTAAAAGATTAAGCGATCAATTCAGCGATGAATTGAATCTTCCTATATTCTAATGTTTAAAATACTTTGCCTTTAACCGCACAAATTTAGTTATTTTTGCATTATGGAATGGTTTGAATCTTGGTTTGATACCCCTTATTATCATTTACTTTATAACAACAGAGACTTTACGGAGGCAGAAAATTTTATTACAAAGCTCACTTCAGAGCTTGAGCTGGTACCAAATTCAAAGATTATCGACTTAGCATGCGGGAAAGGCAGACACTCGGTTTTTCTGAATAAACTGGGATATGATGTCCTGGGATTGGACCTGTCCCGACAGAGTATTGAGTATGATAAACAATTTGAAAACCGGACCCTGGCTTTTGATGTTCATGATATGAGAAATCCTATTAATGCCGATCCAGTGGATGCCGTTTTTAATCTTTTCACCAGTTTTGGTTATTTCGATAATGAAAATGATGATCAAAAAGTCTTCCAATCGGTATATGAAGCTTTGAAGCCCGGAGGGTATTTTGTACTGGACTATCTTAACGAGTCCTATGTGCGCCACCATCTCATTCCGGAATCTACCGTCAGACGCGGAGATATCGACTTCAGAATTCTGAAGAAGATCGAAGGACGGCATATTATTAAGGATATTCGTTTCGAAGATGGCGGACGACCTTTCCATTTCTTTGAAAAAGTAAAGCTTCATTCTCCGGAAGCGATCAATTCTTATGCTTCAGACTGTGGTTTTGAAAGAATGCAAATCTGGGGAGACTATCAGCTGAATGAATTTAAAAACACTTCCCCCCGTTGCATCAATTTATTTAAGAAAAACTAATGATCACTGTACTTTTACTGATTTTAAGTGTTGTCGCCGGTGTATTTCTGGGAAAACACTTTGGGAAGAAAGAAAAGCTTGCTAAAAATTTACTGGTTTTAAGCGCCGGATTTTTAATAACGATTTGCTTAAACGAAGTTTTTCCAGAGGTTTATACTGCCGGAGCAGGTCGCAGTCTGGGAATTTTCGTTATTGCCGGAGTTTTGCTGCAGATGATTCTGGAAGCGTTAACCAAAGGATTTGAACACGGTCACTTTCATCACCACAGTGAGCGCAATATTCTTCCTGTCGCATTAATGGTGGGCCTGTTTATTCATGCTTTTATCGAAGGAATACCTCTTGCGAATGAGAAACAGGCCCTGTCCCCCTATCTTATGGGGATTGTTTTTCATAACCTGCCCATTTCATTCATCTTGGGAGCTTTTTTATTTAACAGAAAAGAAGGCACGAAAGGTAATTCCTATCCCTCGTTACTGATCGTGGCCTTATTTGCTTTGGCATCACCTATGGGTATGCTTCTGGGAAATTACTTCAATCCGGATCTGCAGCCTTATTTTCTTGCCATTGTAGGCGGAATTTTTCTGCACATCTCTTCGGTAATTATTTTTGAGAGTAATAAGAATCACAATATAGACTGGACAAAAATAGGATTGGTAATTGTAGGAGTTTCACTCGCTCTATTCATGCATCTTTTCCACGGGCATTCGCCTGTTGGACATCAGCATTAATTGTTCGTCATTTTTTCCCACTGGGGTTATTCATATTGAACATCTATTATTATCATAGTTGTATTATATCTTTGATTTAAGCACAATTTTTAGGTTTGGGGGGGGGGGGGTGGGGGGGGCTCCACCCCCCCCCCCCCCCCCCCAAACCTAAAAATGCGGATACGAATTGTCTTTCCAAAAAACTCAGGAACCAATTCGCAGAACTATTTGCTGTCACAACACCAGATAAAACCTGAATTCATATCTGAAAAGAAACATACAGAAAAAAAGCTCTGCATCACTATGGATACAGAGCTTTTATTATAATATTACATGATCCGGATTAGAATTTCCAGCCCAAGGTAATGAAGAAATTATTTCTGTTATTTTTCACATCCGATACCGCATAAGAATCACTGGATATCAGGTTAGTTGGAGAATAATAACCTGCTTCAACATTATCATTTACAACTCCTCTCATAAAAGGATTGGTGTATTTTGAGCTGATATTCTGATAGGCAGCATCAATATAGAATGATTTGAAATCATATCCCAAACCGAATGAAAGAGCATTTCTGTTATTCAGCATCAGGTTATTGTACGATTTGTCTGATGCAGAACCATCATTATTAAAGCTGCTGATGACCAATGCATCAAGAGGATTTGAAGTGTAGGCGTATCCTCCTCTTAATCGGAACTGCTTTAATCTATACTCCGCTCCCAATCTCACTTCAGATACATTTTTAGAATTTTCTTTAAAGAAGTCATTGAGTTCTGTTTCAGCAACTCCGTATTCTTTATATTTAGGAGTTGTTAGCCCAAGACTGTAATCTACATTTAAAGAGAAACTTTTATTGGCAATAAAAGCAGCACTTACGGTCGCTTTGAGCGGAGAAGTGAACTTTCTGTTTTCAATAGCGTAATCATCACCGTAGATCGCATCATTATAAAAGTTATAACTTCTGTCTATATTCCAGAAAGTAGGTGTTTCCAAAGCAGCACCCAATCTGAAGTTAGGACTTACCTTACCGATAACCCCCAGTGAAGCTGAGAATCCATTTCCTCTTTCGAAAAAAGGAGTATTCTGTTTGCTGAAGTATTCTGAAGCTCCGGTCTGAAGTGATGTAAAAGCTGCTGTATCGGACTGATCAATAGATGAATTGAAGAAATTCAATCCGGCACCGATATATAGATTATGATTATAATTAGCCCCGACACCAAGACTTGTTTTTGACATGTATCCATATCGGTCATAGGCGTGCCTTGCTAATGATGAGCTATTACCATTGTTGAAATCATAAATCAAATTACTATTCCCAGGAGTTTCCACATAATTGTCAATAGACTGGTTTGAATAATTCACTCCGACATTGATAAACTTCCATGCACTTTCAGTCATCAACTGGAAAGTCAGTACAGCACCAACGTTACCGAGATCTCCCTGATTTGACTTATAGGCAACTGAAGAACCTGCCACTGAAGAGGTATTCTTATTGCTTAAAATGGATAATGTACCAGATACTTCTCCTGAAATGGCAACCCCCAAACCGGCCGGATTGGTGAGTAAAGAGTTGGCGTCACCTCCCAGAGCCCCGTTAGAGCCTCCCATCGCATTAAATTTGGCAGACCCTATGTTTTGAGAGCTGGAATATACATCAATAGAATTTCTTATTACAGAAACATCCTGAGCCTGCGCGAAAAATGCGGCAGAAATACTCATTAATACTAAAGATTTTTTTAACATTATTTTTTGAATAGTTATTAATTTTTAAAATTATCTTCTAAAGCCGCCTCCGCCGCCTCCACCGCCGGATCTGAAGCCACCGCCTCCACCGGATGAACCGCCGCTTCTGAATCCGCCGCCGGAATTGAATCCTCCGTTAGATCTGAAACCGCTGTTGCTGTCGTTAGATCTGAAGCCTTCATTTCTGTATCGTGGCTGAGATTGCTGCTGATAATTATAATTAGGTCTGGTCTGAGAGTTCTGATTTCTGAAACCCTGGTTTCTGTAGCTTCCGTTCATATTACCAGGCTGTCTGAATCCTCCGTTCGAATTTCCTTGTCTAAAACCTCCGGTATTATTCGATCCGCGGAATCCTGATGCTCCTGAAGTATTGCTGTTTCGGAAACCTCCGCTGTTTCGGATGATCGTATTGTTACTGTTGTTTCTAAAACCTGCTACATTACTGTAGCTGTTAAATCCTCGACCGTCAGATCCGCTTCTTCTGTATATTGGCGCATTGTAATATCCATTACCCCAATATCCGCCGCCATACCAGCCACCCCAATAAGGGTATCCGTATCCACCCCAGAACGGATCATACAATCCTCCCCAATAAGGTGAATATCCCCAACCCATATTCCAGCCGCCCCAGCCCCAGGAATTACCCCAGCCCCAAGACATTCCAAGCCCCCAGCCTCCGTACATGCCCCAGTAAGGGCTATAGTAACCACCCCAACCCCAGGAAGTATCATAATAGTTGGTTTGTGATCCTGCAAATGTTCCCCAATCAGAATCAGTAGCGGTCCCGTTGGAGCTATAATCATTCCATGAATCATATCTGTTTTGTCGGGAATTGGCTTCAGCATTCTGAATAACATTTGAGTTCTGGTAATAATCATAATATTGACCCACTCTGTTTCCGCCATCATTGATAATCACGCCCTCCGGTAATGTGTCTTTATTGGGATCATAATATACCCCATCTGTTTCGCTGTACCCTCCCATCTGAGCACCGCAAGACATAAGCAATAACCCACCTGATATGGCTAAAACCCCTTTGGATTTTAATATACCGAGTAAATTTTTATATATATTTCTTTTCATGATAACGTAAAGATTTTTAATTTAAATTATATTTGCAATCTGTACCAAAAATGTACCAAATACCGGCACAAAAAATCTATCAAAAATAGATTTTTATTTTTAGATAACAATAATAGGAAAAAGTTAAAAAATTAAAAAAAATAATGGCAAAATTAACCTCAAGAAGCGAAGATTACAGCAAATGGTATAATGAGTTGGTTGTTAAAGCTGACTTAGCTGAAAACTCAGGAGTAAGAGGATGCATGGTGATCAAACCGTACGGCTATGCAATCTGGGAGAAAATGCGTGACGAAATGGATAAAAAATTCAAAGAAACAGGTCACGTTAATGCTTATTTCCCGCTTTTTGTGCCCAAAAGCTTGTTTGAGGCTGAGGAGAAAAATGCAGAAGGTTTTGCTAAAGAATGCGCTGTAGTCACTCACTACAGATTAAAGACAGATCCGGACAATCCATCAAAACTTATTGTAGATCCGGATGCTAAACTTGAAGAAGAACTTATCGTGCGTCCGACTTCGGAAGCCATTATCTGGAATACATATAAAAACTGGATTCAGTCTTACAGAGATTTACCGATATTGATTAACCAGTGGGCCAATGTTGTCCGTTGGGAAATGAGAACCCGTCTTTTCCTGAGAACAGCAGAATTTTTATGGCAGGAGGGCCATACCGCTCATGCTACCAAAGATGAAGCGGTAGAAGAAGCAGAAAAAATGAATAAAGTGTATGCAGATTTTGCTGAAAACTTTATGGCAATGCCGGTAATTCAGGGGTTGAAAACACCTTCTGAAAGATTCGCAGGTGCTGACGAGACGTACTGTATTGAGGCCCTGATGCAGGACGGAAAAGCTCTCCAGGCCGGAACCTCTCACTTCCTGGGACAAAATTTTGCAAAAGCATTTGACGTAAAATTCACCAATAAAGAAGGGAAAATAGAACATGCATGGGCAACATCATGGGGAACGTCTACCCGTCTGATGGGAGCTTTGATCATGACCCACTCTGATGATTTCGGATTGGTATTACCACCAACCCTGGCACCGATTCAGGTGGTCATTGTTCCGATCTTTAAAGGTGAAGAACAGTTAAATGAAATCAGTGAAGTCGCATTGGATATCCAGGCTAAACTGAGAGCGAAAGGAATTTCTGTGAAATTCGATGATGACACGCATAACAAACCAGGCTGGAAGTTTGCAGAATACGAGTTAAAAGGTGTTCCGGTACGGATTGCCATGGGACCAAGGGATTTAGAAAACAAGTCTGTAGAAATTGCGAGAAGAGATAATCTGACGAAAGAAGTCCGTTCGATCGAAGGGTTAGATTCTTATATTGATGATTTATTAAAAACCATTCAAAAAGATCTTTATACCAAGGCAGCCAACTTCAGACAGGACAACATCACGAAAGTTGACACTTATAAAGAATTCAAAAAAGTGCTGGAAGAAAAAGGTGGATTCATCTACGCACATTGGGACGGAACATCTGAGGAAGAAGAGCAGATTAAAGAGGAAACTAAAGCAACAATCAGGTGTATTCCTCTAGACGATGATATCGAAGAAGGTATGTCCCTAATTTCGGGCAAACCTTCAAAAAGGCGGGTCTTATTTGCAAAGGCATACTAAACTTAACATAATAAATTGATAAATCTTTAAAAATTCATGTAATTTTTAAAGATTTTTTTGTTTTAATCAACTTTGGACGAGTTTTTGATGAGATCTACGCAACATTAATTTTAAAATAAATTTATTATGTCTCTAAACCTTATTGATTTAATCAAAGGACAATTAGGTCCCGCCCTAGTTTCCCAATCTGCTTCTCAACTGGGAGAAAGTGAATCAGGTATTTCAAAAGCCATTAGTGGCTTATTACCTGCTGTAATCGGAGGATTGGCTAACAACGCTAATGACCCAAGAGTATTGGACACCATCACCGGTGCATCATCAAGCGGACTATTGGGAAATTTATTAGGAGGCACTTCCAGCAGCCCTGTTATTTCAACTCTGTTATCTTCTATTTTTGGTGATAAACTCAGTGGACTGGTGAATTCTATTGCATCCTTTGCAGGAATCAGTAATAACTCATCCAACTCTTTATTAAATCTGGTAACAGGAGCAACGGTAGGTTCTATCGGAAAATATGCAGCTGATCATAATCTTGATAAGTCGGGAATTTCAAGTTTGCTGAGCGATCAAAAAGGAATTGTTTCCACTCTTCTTCCAGCAGGACTTTCTCTGGCTTCTCTAAATTTAGGTGACTGGGCGAAGGGATATAAATTTGATAATGATCAAGATGCCATCAGACAGCCGTCTCATGAAGAGCCTAAAGTGGAAGTAACAAGAAGCACAGCTCCTAACGGAACTTTCCCTGAAAGAAATAAAGATAACGGAGGCTCAATCTGGAAATGGCTGCTCCCTCTTTTACTTTTAATTGCTGCAGCATATTTCCTTTGGAAACAATGTGAGAAAAAAGAAACCACTACTACGATGACTTCAACAGACTCTGCCAATACATCTGCCGACACAGCTACAGCGGTTGCGTCAACAGACACTGCAGGATCTGGAGTTGCCGCAAATACGAGAGTAGATGAAAATATTGATCTGAATGGCACAGCACTTCAGGGTTATAAAGGCGGACTTGAAGATCAGATGATTGCTTTCCTGAAATCTGATGGTTATAAAAATGCCGCTGATGATGCTGTATTAAAAGAAAAATGGTATGATTTTGACCATGTAAATTTCAAAACCGGAAGCGGAAACCAATTGGAAGCAGGATCTGAAGGTCAGTTACAAAATTTGGTGGCCATCTTAAAGGCGTATCCTGACGCAAAAATTAAGATCGGAGGTTATACTGATAAAACAGGAAATGAAGCTGTAAACTTAAAAATCTCAAAAGAGAGAGCAGCCTTTATTAAAGACTGGTTAGGTAAGCAGGGCGTAGGAGCTCAGGTTTTAGATGCCGAGGGATACGGAAGCCAGTTTGCCAAAGTAGACGCAAAAGCTTCTGATGCAGAAAGAGCTACTGACAGAAAAATGTCTGTACGATTTGCAAAATAACAACCATTAAGGAAAATATATGAATCCCGGAAATCATTTTCGGGATTTATTTTTCATTATTTTGTACTTTTCATTTATTTAATTACATTTGTTAGCCATTTCTAACATTCTATGAACCTGAATTTAAAAGACGCCTGGCGTAAAGAAAAAACATCTCATTCCTTATCCGAAGTTTACTCTTCCGTAAAAGTTCCTAAAGGAGCAAGCTTCTGGCGAAAATACCTTGCCTTTGCCGGGCCGGGGCTTATGGTTGCTGTAGGCTATATGGATCCGGGAAACTGGGCAACAGATATTGCCGGTGGAGCACAGTTCGGCTATACACTACTGTCGGTAATTCTGATCTCCAATATTTTTGCTATGGTTTTACAGCATCTCTCGGTAAAACTGGGAGTAGTTGCAGAAAGAGACCTGGCGCAGGCCTGCAGAGATCATTTCGGACCCAAAACCAATTTTATGCTTTGGCTGTTCTGTGAAATTGCCATTGCCGCCTGTGATCTTGCGGAAGTGATCGGTTCTGCGATTGCCCTTAACCTGCTTTTTGAAATTCCTCTGACCTGGGGAATTGTAATCACAACTATAGACGTTCTTATCATTCTTCTTTTGCAGTCGAAGGGTTTCAGATGGATAGAAAGTATTGTGGGTGGACTTATTTTTATTATTCTTGCCTGCTTTATCTACGAAATCGTGATATCCGAGCCTGCCTTTAATGAAATTCTCGGAGGTATGGTTCCAAAAGCTGAAATTATTCAGAACCCGGCGATGCTTTATATTGCGATAGGAATTCTGGGTGCAACCGTCATGCCTCACAACCTTTACCTGCACAGCAGCATCGTACAGACAAGAGATTATACCCGTGACAAGGAAGGCAAAAAAGAAGCCATAAAATTTGCCACTTTAGACAGTACAGTTTCATTGATGCTGGCCTTCTTTATCAATGGTGCGATTCTGATTCTGGCAGCAGCGACTTTTCATATTACAGGAAATAACCATGTAGCCGATATTCACGATGCTTATAAAATGCTGACTCCTATTCTTGGAGCATCTATGGCAAGTATTGCCTTTGCCATTGCTTTGCTGGCGTCCGGTCAGAATTCAACATTAACAGGAACATTGGCAGGCCAGATCGTAATGGAAGGTTTCTTAAATATCCGGTTAAAACCATGGCTGCGACGTTTGATTACAAGATTAATTGCCGTGATTCCGGCTCTGATAGTGGCCATTCTGTATGGCGAAGAAGGAACAACCGAATTGCTGGTCCTGAGTCAGGTCATTCTGTCCATGCAGCTGAGTTTTGCGGTAGTGCCCCTCGTCATGTTTACTAATGATAAGGCGAAGATGGGAGAATTTGTGAACAAGCCCATTCTAAAGATCTCCGTATGGATTATTTCTATAATTATTATAATTTTAAATCTCTACTTACTGTATCAGACTTTTACCGGGAAGTAATCTGAATTCAGCTTTAATAGCAGGTACATACTGCTTCCACTGGTGCTCACTAATCTCTGGAGCTGTTTCCCGCTTTCCTTTACAATCTTTTTTTTCAAAAAGGATTTTCAATACAATCGGGGCTAGATCTGCAGTCCAATGATCATTACCATCATCATGATCCTACATTGGCACCTCATTTAAACACTTATTTCCTATTCCGGCAAAGCGAATACTTTATATAATTCGCAATATCTGCCTAAATGTCATTATTTTTTCTTTGGCAGAATCTTTGTCAAACAATAATGAAAATAAATATTGAATTATGGAAAATCAGGATATTAACGAAGAAAGCATCAATAATCAAGAAGATACAAATATTCACAACGAAGCAACAACTGAAGAAAGTGTGACAGCAAAACCTTCTGCAGAGGAACTTTTGGCAGAAGAAAAAGACCGCTACATCAGATTGTATGCTGAATTTGAAAACTATAAAAAAAGAACTTCCAAAGAAAAAATGGAATTCTTTCAGTATGCTAATCAGGATATGATGATCTCTATGCTCGGCGTACTGGATGATTTTGAAAGAGCTATTAAAGAAATTGCTAAAAACGGAAATCCTGCTGATCTTCAGGGAGTTGAATTAATTTATAATAAGTTTAAAAATAAACTTACTGAAAAGGGGTTAAAGACCATGGAAGTAAAAGCCGGTGATAGCTTCAACGTAGATTTCCACGAAGCAATTACTCAAATTCCTGCCCCGTCAGATGATCTTAAGGGTAAAATTGTAGATGTAATTGAGACGGGATACACTTTAGGGGATAAAGTGATTCGTTTTGCAAAAGTAGTAACGGGTAATTAATATTAATAAATGATAAATGCTATAAGCCCTATGCTTAAGGTAAAACACTTCATTTATCAATAACAATTATAAAGACATGTCAAAAAGAGATTATTACGAGGTTCTGGAGATCAGCAAATCTGCCTCAGCCGACGAAATAAAGAAAGCATACCGTAAAATGGCCATTAAGTTTCACCCGGATAAAAATCCAGGTGATAAAGAGGCTGAAGACAAATTTAAAGAAGCTGCTGAAGCCTACGAAGTGTTAAGCGACGAACAGAAACGGGCAAGATACGACCAGTTTGGTCATGCCGGGGTTGGCGGAAACGGCGGCTTTGGCGGTGGCGGTTTCGGTGGCGGAATGAACATGGAAGATATTTTCAGCCAGTTTGGAGATATCTTTGGTGGCGGTTTCGGAGGATTCAGCGGAGGTGGCGGAGGCCGCCAGCAGGTAAAGGGTTCTAACTTAAGAATCAGAATCAAGCTGAACCTAGAAGAAATGGTGAATGGAACTCAGAAAACCATTAAAGTAAAAAAAATGAAGATGGCGGAAGGAGCCACTTCAAAAACCTGTCCTACCTGTAACGGATCGGGTGTTCAGCTTAAAGTGATGAACACGATGTTCGGACAGATGCAGACGCAGACTACCTGTGGCACCTGCCAGGGAATCGGGAAAGTCGCTGATAAAATACCGGCTGGAGCGAATGCTCAGGGTCTGGTAAAAGATGAAGAGGAAATCACCATTAACATTCCGGCCGGAGCAAGAGACGGTATTCAGCTTAATGTAAGAGGAAAAGGAAATGATGCTCCTTTTGGAGGAATTGCAGGAGATTTACTGGTAATCGTAGAGGAAGAAGCAGATAAGGTAATTAAAAGAGAAGGCGATAATCTACATCAGGAATTATATGTTTCATTTGCGGAAGCAGCCTTGGGAACCAAAAAAGAAGTGCCGACCGTAGGTGGTAAAGTGAAAATCACGGTTGATCCCGGAACACAATCGGGTAAGATCCTGAGACTGGCCGGAAAAGGTCTTCCGAGTATCGACAGCTACGGAAAGGGAGATATGTTCATTCATATCAACGTATGGACGCCGCAAAAACTGACGAAAGATCAGAAAGATTTCTTCGAAAAGCAGATGGAAAGCGGGGAAATGGTTGCAGAACCCTCCGGGAAAGAAAAGACTTTCTTCGATAAAGTGAAAGATTTATTCAACTAAATATATAAAGGATTCTTACGGGAATCCTTTTTTTATGGCTATTGATATCGTTTAATTTTGAAAAAATTAAATAATGAAGCTATTACCATATTTTATATTCCTTATCATACTGTTTTTTTCCTGTGAAAGCAAAAATCAGAATAAACGGGCTCAGACAAATAAGACTGAAGAAAAAAGGACAATCTTCCCAATGATAAGTTTCGTGAGAACATTCTGAACAAAATATGGCATGAAAAAGATAGAAAGAAATTAATCCATTTCTTAGATTTATTAGATGAAAGAAATTTAAGTTATTGTGACTTGATGAAAAGAGAATATGAGATTGATGACTCCTGTTATCAGGTAGCAAATGCACAATATCCGGATCCCGAAATGACAAATCAGACTATTCAGCTCCATAACGATATTTTTGATGTTGCCCATGCAAATTTTGCAAAACAAATAAAGATGACCGAAGCACAGATTAACAATATTACCGCGTTTTACTACTTTAATATTGATGTAAAAAATTTTTGCGGAAAGTATTAATCATTAAAAGTATACGTTTCTTTTTATCCATACATTTTTACTTTATATTTGTTCAGACACCAAACATTTACAAAAAAATTAATGGACTCAAAAACCATATTCTTTAACGCCTGTAACGCAGTAGCCCGTCAACTAGAAGGTTTTGAAATTTACAAAAAAGGACAACGGCTCAAAAAAATATCGGCAGACAAAGATATTTTCTTTGAAATCGCTTTTGAAACGAGCTTTATCAATCATTCATCTCATATTATGATGGTCCCGAATATAGCTGTTTATTCTAAAAAACTGAAGAAATAGCAGACCGAGCATACCAATGCCGAAGTCTGCACCGGATTGATTTACGCAAATCATCTTGGCTATATCACTCCCCTGCAAACCTGGAAAAGATGGAATCTGGCAGGTCTTTCCTATGAAAAATCTGTGGATGAAATCACTAGGAATATTCAGAAATATGCACTCCCTATCTTTGACCTGTTTAATTCTAAAGAAAACGCTATTGAATTCCTCAGAAACAACGGAACAAAATTTAATTCCTATACTGAAGACTCTTTAGGACCCCTTGATTTTTTACTGTGTTTTGCGGATCGTGATACTTCAGAAATCTTTTTCAATAACTTCATTAAGAACTGCGGGTATAAAGGTAAAGTTATAGACCTTTATGATCAATTAGTTTCCGAAAAAGAGATTGATCTCAACTATTCCGAATTTGTCGGAGCAAGCCAGGTAAAACTGGCTTATATAAACGGTATTTCAATACACCATTGAGTAAGTATCTTTACGGAGGGTTTACTCTAAAGGTAAAGTAAAAACCCGGGCAGCTTCAGTTCCTGAAGCCGCCCAGGTTTTTATTATTTATCAAATCTCTATTTATTTTTAACTAAGGAAACAGCTCCTTTTCCCATTGTGAAAATAGCCAAAGCGACCAATCCCCCTGCAAGTCCCAGGATAATTTCTTTTAAGATGGTAAGAATCTTATTGGAAGACCACGACTCCAGAAAATGATGAAGAAACTCCACACGGTGGGCAAAAATACCACCGGCCACCATGATCAGGGCAATGGTTCCGATGACGCCCAGGGCTTTGATAACGATAGGTAAAGCTTTTACCAACAGATGTCCCAGCTTTCCGAAGAATCCTTTGTCATTACTTTTCTTGATTAATTTAAAGCCGGCATCATCCATTCTCACAATTAATGCTACAATTCCGTAAACCCCTACCGTGGCGATAAATGCAACTAAGCTCGTCACTAAAATCTGAGTAATAAAAGGATGACTTTCTTCAAGTACCGTCCCTAGGGCGATGATAACAATCTCAACCGATAAGATAAAATCGGTGGTGATGGCTGATTTTACCTTTGTTTTTTCTATTTCCTCTGCACTTTGGTCTTCTTTGATTTCTTCTGCTACCTCATGGCCTTTTTTATCCCGGTGGAAAAGAAATTCGATGATTTTTTCCACCCCTTCGAAAGCCAGGTAAAGTCCTCCTAAAATTAAAACATAATTAATGGCAGGCGCATACAGCCAGTTGAGCAGGAAAACGACAGGCAGAATGATCAGTTTATTGATAAAAGATCCTTTTGTGATTGCCCACAACACCGGCAGCTCTCTTGAAGCAAGGAATCCTGTTGCTTTTTCAGCATTTACAGCAAGGTCATCTCCTAAAATTCCTGCTGTTTTCTGAGTTGCTATCTTACTCGTCACTGCCACATCATCCATCAGAGCAGCGATATCATCCAAAATTGCGAAAAAACCAGATGCCATAAATTTTAATATTTTTTTAATATTTGTTAAGTTGAGCAAAAATAGATATTTAATTCGATTTCTGATATGATTATCTCCTGTTTTAGGAGAACCTTCCGTTATCTTAGAACGGTTCAAATAACTATTTTAAGTTTTTAATCAAAACAGAGACCTTTATTCAGTGATTTGCATTCTTATTTTAAATTAATTTTCAGCCGGACTTTATGTGTCTACAATTGAGGCTCTTTGTAAGACTATTACTTATTGTTCCTAGTATTTATATCATCATTAATACAGACTGAATGAGTTGAATGATTAAGATTATGGCATGTAAGTTCTGTTTCTACATGACATGATTGGCATAGCTTATCTTTTGTGCATTTCTATTATTTTGCAAATTACTTTTAATATTTTACTAATTTAGCGTATGAAAAAATTAATTCTCAGGTATCATTTTTTCGTAATGGGAAGTCTTGGTTTTATCCTCAGTTCATGCAATACCAGATTCAGAGTCTGGGTAGGCACCAACAATGATCAGAAAATTTATAATCTCAAGTATGGAGAACATAAGAGACAGAAGATGGATGTTTTCCTCCCTTCAGATTATGCAGAAGATTCACCTGTAGTATTGCTGATACACGGAGGAGCATGGAAATACGGCAGAAAAGAGCATATGATACAGATTCAAAACATGCTTTTTAAAAACAATATTCCGAGCATTAATATGAATTACAGGCTTGTATCAAAATCCAAGAAAATAACGTATAAAGAACAGCTGGAAGATATTGCTGAAGCCATTAAAAAATTCAATTCCCTGGCAAAAAAGGCAGAATTACAACCTGACCATTATATTCTTCTTGGTGAAAGCGCCGGAGGACATCTCGCCTTATTATACGGATACGGTCATCCTGATCAGATTAAAAAGATCATTTCGTTAAGCGGACCCACCGACTTTTATTCTAAAGAGTATCTGGACTCTTTTTACTCAAAATACAGTGCTCCCACTATTCAGAAAGTCGTAGGTGTCAGATTCGATAGAAAAAATTTATCCGACGAGTTCCGGAAAGCAAGTCCGGTGGCCAATATTTCTGATGTACCAACTTTGTTGTTTCAGGGAAACCAGGATTTCCTGGTAAATCAGCGCCAGGGACTGGCTTTGGATTCGGCCCTGCAGGCAAAGAATATTACCCATCAGTTAGTATTTATGAAGAATACGGGACACGCTCCCCGGTTTTTCAGTAAAAAGAAAAGAGACAGCATCATTTATCCCCATATTCTGGAATGGATAAAAAAATAACCTGCTTTTCTTAGCAGGTTACCATATAATTAATTGAAGATGATCTATTACTCTTCTTCACTCTTGTTTTCGAAATGATTTTCATATTTGGAAAGATCTTCTTTCTTACCAAATAAAAACTTAATAATGATGGGTAAAGTTGTCACTAATACAATGACTATTATAATAAGCTCCAGTTTCTTTTTAAGATCAATTTCAAACTGATCCATAAACAGTTTATCCAGATAATGTCCTGCAAAGATCAATAAGAAAGACCACAAAACTGCTCCAATGACATTATCTCTTAAAAATTCTCTCTTATCCATTTTCACAATACCTGCAACAATGGGCGTAAACGTTCTGACTACCGGTAAAAATCTTGCCATAATTACCGCCAGAGCCCCGTGTTTTTCAAAGAAATTATGTGCCTGGTATAGATATTTTTTCTTGAAAAGCATGGTATCCTGCTTTTTATAAAGGGCAGGTCCTGTTTTTACTCCAAAGTAATATCCAACTTCATTCCCTATGATGGCAGACAGTGCAACCGCTGATGCTAAAATCGTGGTATCTAAAAGATCGCTCCCCGTTGAACCAAAAGTCTCTTTGATAATATCTACCGCATAAATTCCCGAAACAAACAGTAGCGAATCTCCCGGTAAAAAAAAGCCTATAAAAAGACCGGTTTCGGCAAAAATAATAAACAGAATCAACCAAAATCCTCCTAATTTAATGTAAAATTCTGGGTTTAATAATTCCTTCCAACTTGTGAAATCTTCCATACGTATTGATAAGTAACAAAAATAAGCTTAATAAAATTCAAAAGGAAATTAATTATAAGTTTTTAACAAATCTCCATATGATTTCTACAGGTCCATGTCATCATCGGAAACGGCCGTTCCGTCAGCCATCAGAAATGCTTTAAGGAATGGCGTCAGGTTTCCGTTCATTACCGCATCCACATCTGAAGTCTCATGTCCCGAGCGTACATCTTTTACCAGTTTGTAAGGATGCATCACGTAATTTCTGATCTGGCTTCCCCACTCGATCTTCATCTTGTTGGCTTCAATCTCATTACGGGCTTTCAGACGTTCTTCCAGCTCCATTTCGTATAGTCTGGAACGAAGCAATTGCATCGCTTTTTCCTTATTCTGAAGTTGCGAACGTGACTCTGAGTTTTCGATAATAATTCCTGTCGGGGCATGGCGAAGACGGACAGCCGTTTCCACCTTGTTTACGTTCTGTCCTCCTGCTCCGGAAGACCTCATGGTTTCGAATGAAATATCCGCTGGATTGATGTTAATTTCAATCGTATCGTCCACCAAAGGATATACATAAACTGACACGAAACTTGTATGACGTTTGGCATTGGAATCAAAAGGTGAAATTCTTACCAGACGGTGAACGCCGTTTTCGCCTCTCAGGTATCCAAAAGCAAATTCGCCGTCAATCTCTAAGGTCACGGTTTTTACGCCTGCAACATCACCCTCCTGATAATTGAGTTCACGGATTTTATACCCCTGTTTTTCAGACCACATGGTGTACATCCTCATCAGCATCGCCGCCCAGTCACAGCTTTCGGTACCGCCGGCACCGGCAGTGATCTGAAGGACTGCAGAAAGCTCATCTCCTTCGTTGGAGAGCATATTTTTAAACTCCAGATCTTCAATCTTTTCCAATAACTTCGGAAAAGTTTCATCCAGTTCTTTTTCAGAATCCGGATCTTCCTTTGCAAAATCTGCCAATACCTGCAGATCTTCAAACTGAGTATTGATTTCGTCATAATCTTCCACCCATTTCTTCCTAGAGCGCAGCTGCTTCAGGAATACTTCTGCCGTTTTAGGATTATCCCAAAACTCAGGGGCTGCCGTTTTTTCATCGTCATTGGCTATTTCTATCTTCTTTTTATCAATCTGAAGATATTTATGGAGGTCGTCAATCCTGGATTGAACTTCTTTTATCTGGTCGTTGTTGATCACGAATGTTTGTTTTTGCAAAAATAAGTATAAATTTTATCAATCGATAACTGATACAGTACAAATAAAAATAGCGGCAGAATCCTGCCGCTATTTTTATCTAGCATCTTGTTCTACTTTTTAACAGCTTTAATTACTTTCACGGAACCATTCTTATATTTTAAAGAAACCATATATATTCCGGCATTCAAATCGCTTAAATCCAGTTCCTTTTGAGGATTGAATGTTTTAACTTGTCTACCTGATAAATCATTAACTGTAACTGAACTTAGATTTTTAACATCAGAAATATTTAATATATCTTTAAACGGATTTGGGTATAAAGCTACATCAGAGTCTACATTAGTATTTTCAACTGCTAAAACATTTCCACTTTCTTCTATTTTAATATTATCAATGGCTAGACCTCGACTAAATCCGGCGGCGGCGGTCACATATGAGTTAAATCCAAAATAATAAATTCCGTTAACAGGTACTGTAAAAGTATGCAGAGCGCTAAATTTACCAACAAGCACAGGAACATATGTTCCAAGAGTATTTATCATAGATGATGGATTTTGGGTGGTACCATACGCCACTCTTAAATTGTCATAGGCAAAAGGAGTTCCTTTACCATATTGATAGGTAATTTTATATTCCTTTCCAGCTTCTAAATTTATACCTGAAGTAAAGAACCAATCCGACACATCGGTTACGAAATTAAAATGAAGTGCTTTAGTAGGCCAATTTATACTATTATTTCCCGTATATGAATAAGTATAATTATTATAAACAGTCCAGTTATTTCCGGTACTAAGGCTACAATTTGGCAAATCTCCGGCAGTACTTTCCTCAAAATTTTCAGTAAATGGAACGCTAAATCCTGCAGGACATCCTGCATAAAAACCAATTCCACTCCAATTGCTGAATTCGGAAGACGAACATCTGCTTCTTAACCAAACATAATATTTTTTACCTGCTACCAAAGAGGATAAACTTTGTGAAAGACCAGAAATCCCCTGATAATTTGGGATAGTAGCTGCTGTCGGTTCAGCATCACTTTCGCTATAATAGACATCATATCCTTCTGATGGTACATTCGACGGTGCTGTCCAACTTATAGTTGCACTGTTTTGTGTAATAGCTCCAGCCGAAATATCATTTGGTATTAAACAGTTATTTGAAGCACTGATAGAAAGATCATCTAGAAAGAAAGCACCTTTCCCTGTAATTCCTGTAGGTGTATACACATTGAATCCGAAATAGTATTCTCCATCAGCTGGTGGTGTAAAATATATAATTTCAGTTTTAGCATTTACCGTCTGATTTGTAGTAAAATCCTTAATATTTGTCATAGAAGCTGCGTTAGCGGTAGTTCCATACGCTACTCTGAGTCTGTGTGTTGCTGCGTCTCTGACATTTTCGTTACCTTTTTTAAATTTAATAATATATGTAACTCCTGCCTGAAGATTAAATTTATATGTAAACCACCAACCATTTACAGATGATGCATTATTAAAATTATATCTAAGAACTTTACCCTGTGAAAATCCCAGACCTGCTGCAATTGTACTTACAGACCAAGGTGAAGTTATATACTGTTGTGTAGTGCAGACAGGTATTGAAATAAGTGAAGTAGATTCAAAGTCCTGAACATATGGCAGAGTCTGAGAACATAGAGTAGTAAATGTTTTTGATATGCTCCAATTACTAGCTTCAGAAGAACAATGTGATCGTACCCAAGCATAATACGTTGTTGCAGAAGAAAGAGAGTTAACTGTTCTTGATGGTCCTGCTGCTCCGGTTATTGTAGGTATAGTTGCAGGTGTAGGCGTAGCATTGTTTGTATTTATATAAATGTCAAAACCATTAGCCGGATTCACACCCCCGTTTGGAGACCAATTGATCTGAACGCTGTTCTCTGTAATATTCGTCGGATCAAGATTTAGTGGAGTATTACACGGGGTCTGCGCATAGGCCACGATACTTAAAAAGAATAGAAGTAGTGATGAGATTTTTTTCATAGTTTTATTTTACGCAAAAATAGTATTAATATTGAATCATTTAACTAATATTACAATTTTTATCTTATTGTTTATTCACATCCTCCCCATTATGCTGAAAACCAATTTCCCTTGGCGGTTGTTCCACAATTCTATAACTGTCCAATTCTTTTTTCAAAGCCTGAATTCTGTGTTGAAAATCATCAAAATTATTAATAACCGCATCGCTTAAAAATCTTGCAATCTGGTCTAAATATTCTTCGGTAAGCTTTCCGGCTGCATCCCTTAAAGCTCTTTCCAGTATATTCTCGTCTATTTTCAGATTTTCATTTTTTGTTTTCTGATACAGATTTTTAATTCTTTTTTTCAGACTTTGGGTAAAATCAATCAGCATGGTATTGCTGAACACTTTCATTTGGGAAGAGATAGCCTGCCAGAAAGGGATTTTATCTGCTTTATTGTTTTTAAGGATTTTATAAAGCAAAGCATCTTTTTCCAGATCTTTTGTCATGGCATACAGAATGATCTCAGATCTTTCAGCTGCATTGGGAGGGAAAATGGGAATCATTACATCAAACCTTCCCGGCGCCAGAATCTCTTCATCTATTTCAGAAAGACTATTGGCAGATCCTACCATCAGAAGATCCTCTTTCTGGAATTTTCCGATATAATGAAGAATAATTTCCTGAGTCTCTAAGTTACATGAAGCAACGTCTGTTTCAGCTTTTCTTTCCATCATGATTTCATCAAAATCATCCATAAAAAGTAAAACTTTATCTTCTTTCATCATGGTAAGCAGGAAATCATTGAAGCTGGTTCTGTTACCGTCGACAAAAGAAGTTCCCAGATAATGTTTCTTCACTTCTTTAAAATGGTATCCTATAATTTCTGCAATTTTATTGGCCCAGAAAATCTTTCCGCTTCCGGGAGGGCCATAAAGGATAATTCCGGCGGGCTTATTGATGCCCCAGTCTTTGATCTGCTGCGGATTTAAAAATGGTTCCAGAACCCCGGAAATATAGAAAAACAAATCCCTGTATCCGATAAAGTCTCTGTGCTGAAGACTGGTTTTATGACCAAAGTAGTCGTAAACAAACTGGTAATTTCCCCCTAATTTATTATCAATTCCGTAGCTGGAAATGGAGGATTTGAAAAAACCGTTATCAAAGATATTAGGATCCGCTTCTTTGATCACTTTTTCTACCTTATCTTTAGGTTTGTTGATTGTTTCTGCAATCTGCTCCAGCGTTTTATTTTTGTCGAGATCTTTTTCATAACGTCTCAGAAATTCCAGATTTTCGCGGGCAAACTTTTCAAAATCGTCTTTTACCTCAAAATTTGTACTGATGCAGACCCCAAGCTCAAGGTCAAAATCCTGAATAAACTGTTTTATAGCTTCCGCAGAAACCTTCAGCTCTTCTGCCAATTCGATTAACTTCATAACTACCGATTAATTCTATCAAATTTAATATATTTTAAGCTCAGTTTAAAATTGATTTATGATATTTCTGTAACATTTCGTACCGAATACAGACTACTACAAGGTAAAACAAATTCCATGGAAAAAATTTTATCAGTAAAGAATCTGACAAAAAAATTCAAAAGAGTCGTCGTCAATAATATCTCCTTTGATGTTGAAAAAGGGAATGTTTATGGGTTACTGGGCCCCAACGGAAGCGGAAAATCAACTACTTTCGGAATGTTGCTTTCAACCATTAACCCAACAAGCGGAGAATGGTACTGGTTTGGGAAAAAAGGGACTGACCCCGATACTCTGAAAAAAATCGGAGCCATCATTGAGCAGCCCAATTTTTATCCTTATCTGAGTGCTGAAACCAATCTTAAAATCGTTGCCGAAATTAAAGGGACTTCTTACCAGCGAATTGAGGAAGTTTTAAAAACCGTGCATCTGTATGAGCGAAGAAAAGATACGTTCAGAACTTTTTCTTTGGGAATGAAACAGCGTCTTGCCATCGCTTCAGCCATGCTGAACAATCCTGAGGTATTGATTTTGGATGAGCCCACCAACGGACTGGACCCTGAGGGAATTATCCAGATCCGGGATATCATCACCAATATTGCCAAACAGGGTATCACCATTATTATTGCAAGCCATCTGCTGGATGAGATTGAAAAAATATGCAGCCATGTCATTGTACTGAAAGAAGGTAATTCGATCTATTCCGGAAGAGTGGATGAAATGACCGCCGATAACGGATATTTTGAATTAAAAGCAGATAATAATACCTTACTTTTAAGTGCTCTGAACGAACTCCAGTGGTTTGCTGTTGTTAATCAGGATGGCGAAATCATTAAAGCTCAGATCAGGGATGATGCTTCGGTTTCAGCCTCAGCATTAAATCAAAAACTGGCTGAAAAAGGGATATTCCTTTCTCATCTGACCAGGAAAAAACAGTCTCTTGAAACCCAATTCCTAGAACTTGTAAAAAACACAAAGTAACCATGAATAAACTATTAAAATTAGAATATTATAAAAACCTGAACTACAAACCATTCAGGGTATTCACCCTCCTCTATTTTGTAATTCTTACTGCTTTGCTATTTATCGGATTAATTGATTTTGATCTTTTCGGAGGCACGATCAACTTAAAACAACAGGGGATCTACAATTTTCCTGAAATATGGAATTTTACGACATGGATCGTTGGTTTACTGAAAATTTTCCTGGGTCTCATCATTGTTTTTTCAATCTGTCAGGAATTCAATGACCGGATGTTTAAACAGAATATTATTGATGGATTGAGCAGAGAAGAATTCATAGGTTCAAAATTACTGACGATCGGTATCTTTACCATTATTTCAACGCTTATCGTGTTTGCCATTACCCTGTTCTTAGGTTATCAATATTCTACAGTGACCTCATCTGACAGGGTTTTCGAGGAAATTTTCTTCATCGGAAATTATTTTGTAAAGTTATTTACGTTCTTTTGCTTCCTGATGTTTCTCTCCGTCTTACTGAGAAAATCGGTTTTTGTTTTTCTTGCTGTTTTTATTTTCTGGATTGTGGAAGGTGTTCTATCTACTGCAGAAGTCTTCATGAAAGTAAAAGGAATGCAGGGTGCCCAGAGAAATGAAATCCTGCAAAATGACTTTTTTGTATCTCATCTTTTACCGTTGGAAAGTATGTCGAGCCTTATTCCCAACCCGATGATGAGACTGAATATGGCCAAGATGATGGGCTTAAAATACGAATTCCACTACCCTACGGAAAGTCTCATTGCCTGTCTTGCCTGGTGTGCTGTTTTCATTTTAGGATCATACTGGATTTTAAAAAAGAGAGACTGGTAGATCATTATCTTAAAAATATAAATCAAAGTGGTTCAATTGAATCACTTTTTTTGGTATTAAAGAAATTGATGAATCAATTTTTTTATTACTTTTATCTTCATGGGATCTATGCGAAAAATATATTATGTTCCGGGACTGGTCAGTGCCCTGATTATTCCTGCACTGTTCTGGTATTATGGAAATCAGAGCGTTCATCCGCAATATACAGTAATGGATCTGGGCCTTCCTGCAAAACCGAAGGAAGGAATGACAGATTTAATAAATTCTTTTGAGCCTTACAGAAACTGGAATTATAAAAAGATTATCGTACAACCCAATACAGCCTTACAGAATCAGCAATATTATATTTCTGAACTGAAGAAACTTCAGGTAAGAAATGTAAAGGAGACCGGAATAGAGTTTGTCATAGGTGATCAGAATAACTATCAGGATTTTATTGCGTTAATAGATGCGATGAAGATTTCAAAACAGGATACTTTTGGAGTGGATATAGAAAAGACGAATCACCTTTTTGCCGTCCATCTTTATGAGGACCCAAGTAAATCTGAACGTGCCTATGATGTAATCGGAAAATGCGTCGTTTACACTGATGATTTTAAAAAAAATACTCTAAATCTTATTAGACCTGAAACTTTGATTAATCATGTTCCTAAACAGACCTACTACATCATTTTCGGTTTTCTGTTATTTTTAAATATTTCCATGTTCAGCATCAAAGAAAATCTGCAGTTAAAAAAAACATTTAAATGAAAAAAATATATTATTTCCCGGGGTTAGCGAGTGCTTTGGTTATTCCTGTGCTGTTCTGGTATTACATCAATCCTTATGTAGATACAACCAAGTACAATATTATGGATATGGGACTTCCCGCAAAATTAGAAAGAGGAGCGGTACATTCGATAAATTCATTCGAACCTTACAGGAACTGGAATTACGTGAAGATTAAAGTTGTACCTGCGAAAGCAAAAGAAAACTCAAATTTTTATGTTTCCGAACTTAAAAAGCTTGACCAAAAAAATGAGAAAAATACCGGAATCGAATTTATTCTGGACAACAATAATACCTATGGAGATTTCGCATCCCTGCTCAATGACATGGCTATTGCCAGACACGAGACTTATGGTTTAGATATAGGGGAAACCGGAAATCTGTTTGCGGGTGTAAATTATATCGATCCCAATGCCAGGGAAGAAGAATTTGAATGCCTGCTTTGTAATGATACGATAGTTAATGAGGATCCATTGGTCAGAGCATCAGTTTTAGATTTTATCAGGAGGGATTCTTACAGGACTTTTTTTGAAAATATTTCTAAACTTCCGAAAGCTGCTTATTATATTATCTTCGGTTTTTTGTTATTTCTGAATATGTCGATGCTAAGTATTAAAGAACGATTTGCACTATAAAAAAAGACTGCCTTTCAGCAGCCCTTCAATCACCTTTTCACTTAAATATCACTTTTATTTTTTTTCCAGAAGAGAAATATATTCTCCGTATCCTTTTTTATCCATTTCTGCTTTCGGGATAAACCTCAGAGAAGCAGAATTGATGCAGTAGCGGAGTCCGCCTTTGTCCTCCGGTCCGTCATTGAAGACGTGTCCCAAATGGGCATCTCCGGTTTTACTTCTTACTTCGACTCTGGTCATGCCCGCTGACCGGTCCAATTTTTCATCAACCAGTTTTTTAGTGATCGGTTTCGAAAAACTTGGCCATCCGCAGCCGGACTCAAACTTATCCGTTGAAATAAATAAAGGCTCCCCAGTGGTAATATCCACATATATTCCTTCCCGGGTTTCATCCCAATATTCATTTTGGAAAGGCATTTCGGTACCGTTTTCCTGCGTTACTTTATATTGTTCTGCTGTTAATTCTTTCTTAAGAGCCGCTTTATCCTGTTTCTGATATTTCATTTTGTTTGTCTCTTTTTTTGGTAATGGATTGGCATTTTTGGCCATTTCAAAAAGTCCCGGCTCGATGTGGCAGTATCCTCCCGGATTTTTATCCAGATAATCCTGGTGGTAATCTTCTGCTTTGTAGAAATTCTTCAGAGGAATGGTTTCTACAACGAGCGGCTTAGTGTAGTTTTTTGCCAATCTTTCAACTTCAGCTTTTACAATCGCTTCCGTTTCTTTATCTGTGGAATAAATTCCTGTTCTGTATTGATCTCCCCGGTCGTTTCCCTGTTTATTAAGGCTTGTAGGATCAATTGTTTTAAAATACAGGTCAATCAAGAGTTTCAGATCTACCTGCTCGGGATCATATTTCACTTTTACCGTTTCCGCAAAACCTGTCGTGTGACTAATTACCTCTTCATAAGTAGGATTCGTTTTATTTCCGTTGGCATAGCCTACTTCCGTACCTACAACCCCCCGGATCTGCTGAAAAAAATGCTCTGTCCCCCAGAAGCAACCTCCTGCAAAATACACCTCCTTTACATTTTTATTATTCATAGTGGTCTCATTTTCTTTATTCGTTTCTGCTGTCCTCATCGTTTTTGAATCTCCGCAACTTGCCGCAAACACGGCGATTCCCAGAAACATTCCCAGTAATATCAATAGGTTCTTCATTTTTATCTTTTTATTTGTATCCATTTTTTTCATTTAAAATCATTAAGCCAAATTCTAAAAACATCAGGTCTTTCAGAATAAAAAAGTCCGTTACCGGAACACCGTCCACGATCTTCCATATTCCCGGAGTGGTCACTAAATAGCTCAGGGTGGTCAGGAAAATCAAAATCATTCAGAGAGCCGAATAGGTTCTGAGTGATGCAAATTTCGCACTAAACAGTAAAAGTAAAGCAATGATAATTTCTATCACTCCGATAGCATTTGACACGATCTGAACACTTATAATATCATATACGAAAAAAGTCAGAAAATGGTTTTCTAATGGTTTTATGGCATTCGCTTCCGTAGCCGTAAATTTAAAAGCTCCGATCCACAGCAGAATAAGTGAGGCTGAGAAGAGAGAAAAGTAGTATCCGATCCTACCCATATGGTTTCTCTTAGTCTGTAATGTCATTCCTGTTATTCTGATCATCAATTTGAATAAATTTTTATTTCTTAAGAATATAGTCGAAAGAATTTCGAAATCAGGACAATATTTCTTCTAAATATTTAAATTTTTAATAACCTTATCTTTAAGCAACTGAATATCAGATTGATTAATATTAACCTTTCCATCTTGAAAGAATTTTATTTTCAGAATTCCATCTAAAATTTCCAGTTTTTCCTGGTATATTCTGCACCATTTACACATTCTGATATGCAGACTGAGCCTGAAGTTTTCTTTTGGAGAAATGTCTTCGGCACACCGTTTTTCCATGAGTAAAGTGGCTTCACAACATGACAGAAACATGATATTCATAAGTTTTTTCAGCATTTCTTATTCCTTTATAGTTTGATAAACCAGTTAAATTCCAGACATTCCCGCAACTGCATTCGACTGCGTTGCAGAATCTTCCAGAGATTAGTCCTGGAAATATTCAGTTCCTGACTCACTTCTGGTGCTTTTTTCTCTTCGAGGTAGTACATTTTCATCGGAATTTTCCATCTGACCGGCAAATCTTCAATACAATCTGTTATGATTTTAATGAAATCTGTATTGTCCAGGAGTTCAGCTTCTGCATTCGAAACATTCCAGGCATTGAGGACATCATTATTTTTCCAAAAACCGCTTTCATCAAAAAAATGGTCTAATTTTATGCTGGGTTCAGTTTTATACTTTTTCCGGTAAAAATCGGCCACTTTTCTATTTAAAATAGCCATAAGCCAAGTGAGCGGCTTACTTTTTCCATCAAATGAATCATATGAGGAAAATGCGGCAACAAAAACTTCCTGAACGACATCTTCTGCTTCTGTTTTATCTGACAGCAGATATGCAGCTCTTCTTAAAAGTGTTCCGGAATATTGTTCTACCCAATTTTTAAGTGTTGTGTTTTTCATCGTGTTATGTTTTGTCTTTCAGATTATAACGAATATAATAAGTTAAAAGGTATACTGCAAAAAATATTCAGTATAAGCAATTTACTCCTTTAAAGGTGAAGAAAATGCGATCATTTTTAGCCGGGTGTTATTTAACAGTATCCTTCTCCTAGCCCCGATTGTAATGAAAATCCCGCAGTGAAGCGGCGGAACGGAGTGGAGCCGCGCCACGAGGAATTGCAATGAAAAGCGGGAAAAAGCTCCTGAAAATATATCCTATTGCAGGCAGATATCTTTTCAAAATGTCAAATATTTGATATTAAATCACCCAAAAACATTAAATTTGCATCTTATCAAAATTTGTAAAAAGCAAAGCAATATAGATCATGATGACATCACAAGAGATCCGTCAGAAATTTTTAGATTATTTTAAAAGTAAAGACCACCTTATCGTTCCTTCGGCTCCTATCGTTCTGAAAGACGATCCCACGCTCATGTTTTCCAACTCGGGAATGACGCAGTTCAAAGATTTTTTCTTAGGATACAAGACACCTACTGCCCCAAGAATTGCCGACACCCAGAAGTGCCTGAGGGTTTCAGGGAAGCATAATGATCTGGATGATGTGGGGAGAGATACGTATCATCATACCATGTTTGAGATGTTGGGGAACTGGTCTTTTGGTAATTATTTTAAAAAAGAGGCTATTGCTTTTGCCTGGGAATTGCTGACTGAAGTATATGGGATTCCAAAGGAAAACCTTTACGTAACGATATTTGAAGGAGATGCTTCCGAGAATCTTGCCAGAGACCAGGATGCTTATGATTTCTGGAGATCTCACATTTCTGAAGACAGGATTATCAATGGGAATAAGAAAGATAATTTCTGGGAAATGGGGGCAAGCGGACCTTGCGGACCCTGTTCTGAAATACATGTGGATTTAAGAACTGCTGAAGAAAAAGCTGAAATTTCCGGACTTGAACTGGTGAATAACGATCATCCCCAGGTCGTGGAAGTCTGGAATCTTGTTTTTATGGAATTCAACAGAAAAGCAGATGGTTCCCTGGAAAAACTTCCTGCTCAGCATGTGGATACCGGAATGGGTTTCGAACGTCTTTGTATGGCGCTTCAGGGGAAATCTTCCAACTATGATACCGATGTATTTACCCCTTTAATTGCTAAAGTGGAGGAGCTTTCCGGCAAAAAATACTCCGGAATTTTAGATAATGAAAAAGATATTGCCATTCGTGTTGTAGTAGACCACATCAGAGCTGTTTCCTTTGCAATCGCAGACGGACAGCTGCCTTCAAACGGAGGAGCGGGTTACGTGATCAGAAGAATTTTAAGAAGGGGGATTTCTTATTCTTACCGATTTTTAGAGATGAAAGAACCATTCCTTTATAAACTGGTTGCTGTTTTACAGGAACAGATGGGAGCTTTCTTCCCGGAGTTGGAAAGACAGGGAACTTTGGTAACTGAAGTTATTAAAAGTGAGGAGGAATCTTTCTTAAAAACAATTGAAACCGGATTGATCAGGGTTGAAAAATTAATTCAGCAGACGATCGGCAGCCAGTCGAAGGTTTTACCAAGCGAAGAGGTTTTCGAATTATATGACACGTATGGTTTCCCGGATGATTTAACAAGAATTATCGCAGAGGAAAAAGGGCTTACCATCGATGAGGCAGGCTTTAAAGCCGAAATGGAGAAACAGAAACTCCGTTCAAAAGCAGATTCTGCCCAGAAAGTATACGACTGGGTAACCTTAGAAGAAAAACCCGAAAACTTTGTGGGCTATGACCAGACCGAGTCCGAAACCTATATTACAAGATACAGAAAAGTAGAAAATAAAGACGGAGAATTTTATCAGGTTGTGCTGAGCGATTCCCCTTTCTATCCTGAAGGTGGTGGACAGGTCGGTGATAAAGGCGTTCTTGAAAATGCCGTAGAAAGTTTCGAGGTTCTGGAAACAAAAAAGGAAAACGGACTGATTATTTCTTTAATCAACGGTCTCCCGAAAGATGCCGGTGCACTGTTCTACGCTAAAGTGAACGCTGCAGAAAGAAAGAACTCTCAGGCAAACCACTCGGTAACTCACCTGTTGCACGAGGCTCTAAGAGAGGTTTTAGGCACGCATGTTGAGCAGAAGGGTTCTTATGTAGGTCCCGACTATCTTCGTTTCGACTTCTCTCATTTCAGCAAAATGACGGAGGAGGAACTGGCACTGATTGAAGAAAAAGTAAATGCAAAAATCAAAGAAAATATTGCATTGCAGGAATTCAGAAATATCCCGATCCAGGAAGCGATTGACAAAGGAGCAATGGCTCTGTTCGGGGAAAAGTACGGGGACAGCGTGAGAATGATCCAGTTTGGAAGCTCCAAAGAACTTTGCGGAGGCACGCATGTAAAAAACACCAGTGAGATCGGTCATTTCAAAATTAATTCTGAAAGTTCCGCAGCTGCAGGAATCAGAAGAATCGAGGCAATTTCAGGAGATAAATCGGAAGAATATTTCAAAAACCTGGAACATCAGGTTACTGAACTCTCTCACCTGTTAAGATCTAAAGATATGGTACGCGCTGTCGAAAAACTGATCGAAGAAAATACAGCATTAAAATCTGAAGTTGATGCTTTGAAAAGAGAAAAAGCTAAGGGCGAAATCGGCGACTGGAAAAATGCTTACGAACAGAAGGGTGACAAACAGCTTTTAGTGAAAAAGACTTCTCTGGACGCAGGTTCTGTAAAAGATATCGTATTCCAGCTGAAGAAAGAAATTCCGACTTCGGTGACCATCATTCTTTCTGATGCAGACGGAAAACCGATGATCACTGTGGGTGTTTCGGATGATTTGGCAGCCCGTTATCAGGCCGGAACCATCGTAAAAGATTTAGCGAAAGAAATCCAGGGCGGAGGCGGCGGAAATCCGGGTTTCGCAACGGCCGGAGGAAAAAATCTCGAAGGTCTTGAAAGTGCCTATCAGAAAGCGCTGAACATTTAATAGCTTGAGGTTTAAAACAGGTTTTACATTAAAATTTTATATAAAGAAACGTCCGGAAATTCCGGACGTTTTTCTATTACTGTTCAGGATAATCCTAAAGGTGGATATCATTAATATCCATTAACAAAACTTTTCCAACACAATAAATATTAGTACTTTTGACGGAGTATTTTTTAAATGAAAAGGGTTTTACTGTTTATATTTTTCTTAATCTCTGTTTTTGGTTTTTCACAATCGAAAATCAGGGTTGCAGATGAAAGCAATGATGTTCCCATTTCCGGCGCCAGGGTCCTTTGCAACGGTAAAATACTGGGAAATACAGACCGGCAGGGATATCTGGAATTTAAGTCCAAATGCAAAAATCTCCGCATTGAAGCCGAAAACTATCAGAAAGAAACGGTTACTGCAGAAGAAAATATGAATGTTTCACTGCTTCGTACCGATTCTAAAACAACTTCTATAGAAATGGTTGTCCTGGAAGATAAAAGTGATCCCAGGGCATTGGAAATTCTAAAAAAGGTTAATCAGCTATTCAGGGAGAATTCTCCTAAAACGCTTCATTCCTATTCTTATAAATCGTACGAAAAGATATCTTTAGACATTGATGAAGACAGCATCTCACAGTTTGCGCAGTTTTTTGAAGACAAAACCCTATTTAAAAAGAAAAGGGAAAAAGATTCTTTAAATAATATCTCTGCGCGAAAGATATTTTCCAGAAGCAAACTGTTCTTATGGGAACGGGCTCAGGAATTTCTGTACTCAAAGAAATATGGCGAAAAGATTACGATCCTCGACAACAGAATCTCGGGTCTTAAACAGCCGATCTATGAGATGATCGCCATGCAGCAAAGCAACAGGGATAAGCTTCCCAACCAGCTGAAGCAGGAAAACAGGGGATTGTACCGGTTTTTTCTGACTGATACGATTGAAATGGACGGAAGAAAAAATTTCGTCATCCGTTTCAGGGAAGTCAATTACCGGAAACAGGATAAAAAAAGAAAATACAACGGAACGATTTACATCGATACGGAAACGTACGGAATCAAGAAAATCGAAAACTTCAGCAAAGTAAAAAGCGACGGCATCATCGCCAGTACCTGGATTTTTTACAACAACAAGTGGTTTCTTTCCAATGAAACCGTAAAACTTAGGATGAGCAGAATGGCGATGGAAGAAGAACCGAAAGAAAATGCTGAAAACGAAGATTATAAAAAAGACAAAAAAAGCTTCGGAACCTATGCTTTTCTGACATCAAAATATTTCGATTTCCAGTCGCCTATTGAAGAAAACCGCAATGACTTTAAAGGGTATACTTTTTCGGTAAAAAATGCTGACGGAAAGACACTCGACCGATACAGGACCGATCCGCTCACCGAAAGGGAAAGAAATACCTACACCACGATAGACAGCCTCGGAAAAATCTATAATATCGATAATAAAGCGCGTGTACTCACAGGATTAATCAACGGACAGATCCGGACAGGCGTGGTAGATTTTGCCGTAGACGAAATCGTAAACTTCAACTCATATGAAGGTTTCAGAGTCGGTTTAAAGGCAAAGCTCAATGAGACATTCAATCCTTATTTTTCACCGGATTATTATTTTGCTTATGGATTTAAGGACGACCAATGGAAATACGGAATCGGACTGGACATCAAAACCAGTCTCGACAAAAATTCATTTTTCAGAGTGGATTATTACGATGATGTATTAGCGTCCGGAGAGTTCTACCGAAGACTGTGGAACTTTAAAATGAAAATGGCCAACTACGGGAACAACATCAATAATGACAGATATTACCACATCAGAGGTGCTTCTGTCTCCTACCTGAATGATGTTACGAACGGGCTGACACTGGTTTTCGCGGCAAGAAGAAACTTTGAGGAAGCCCTGTTTGATTATCAGTTCAGAGAGAGGGGTGCTGCATTTGATAATTTTAATACGCTTTTCACCCTGAAATACTCTCCGAATTCCACGAACATCATGACCCCCCAGGGAAAATCTCTGATCGACCAGAAATATCCTGAGCTCTATTTTAACTATGAACAGAGCTATAAAATTTTGGGCGGAGACTTTAACTATACCCGTTTTGATGCTCTTTTTGTTCACAATTTTAAAACAAGGATCGGAACTACAGGCTTCCGGTTATACGGAGGCATGGTGTTCGGTGATGCTCCTATCTGGAAAAACTTTACCATGAACGGACTTGCTTCGCCAAGCAAAGATTTTAATTTCAACCTTACCTCATTCCTCGGTTTTGCAACACTGGAAGGAGGTAAATACTATAATGATAAATTCATCGCTTATTACTTCACTCATAAGCTTCCTTTCTACTTCAAGAGCTTCGGAAAAAATGTTTCGAGTTTCGATTTTGTGCTGAGGGGAACCATCGGAGACATGAAACATCCGGAATACCACCAGTTCAGGTATCGGAAGCTGGATCACCTTTATCAGGAAGTAGGCCTGGAATGGAGTAACTTTCTTTCTACCTATTTTAATTTAGGATTATTTTACAGGGTTGGATATTATACCACTCCGAATTTTAAGCAGAATTTTGCCATCCAGTTTAAGCTGAAACTATTGGAGTTTTAATCTGATTATAAAATATTACATCATGAAATCAATACAAATACAGGCAGAACAGTTTTTTGAACTTTTAAAACTAAAAGATACTTCGATGTGGGAAATTTTCGCACAGATGATCGACGGAGAAGAAAAGGAAATAGTTTTTTTAGATCAGGAAGACAAAATTCTTTTCAATTATATATTACCTTCAAATCAGGAAAAACTGGAAGAGGACCGAAAAGAGTTTTCAAAACAGTTTGCTGATAAACTGGCTAACCTTAATTAATTAATAAAAAAGAGATGTCTTACAGCTCTTACCTCAACATTTATTGTGAGAATAGGACCACACCGTATGATCAGAACCACCGGTTTTTGTGATCAGATAAACAATTTTCAAAAAGTCCCATATGAAATGATAACTGCCTCGTTTCAGAGCACTGAATACGGAAGCCGGATGACCTGAAAAGTATTGATACCAAAAAACTGCGTTAACAACCGTGAATCAGCAGTAATTATTTTCCGGATGCTGCTGAGCCTGTAAAAATATGTTACCGGATTCTGCTATTCTATACGCACAAATGCTGAGCCTAAAGAGATTTCTGAAATATCCAGACCAGACCGTAAAATCCTCTGTATACTAAACGCATGTAAGTTTTAAAAACCGGTCAAGCGTTTCTTTTGCAGCTTTCACATCGTGTACCCGCAGAATTCGGGCGCCCTGTTTAAGAACTTTCATATGCAGCTTTTGCGTTTCTTCATTGATGTCCAGAGCAGATTTGCCCAAAGGTTTATAAATAAAAGATTTCCTTGAAATCCCAATTAATAAAGGAAATTTTCCGAAACCAAGATATCCGGCCTCATCGATCATTTTCATCTGGTCTTCTACGGTCTTCCCGAAGCCAAAACCTGGATCAAGAATGATATCGACAATTCCTTTTTCTAAAAGTTCATTCGTTTTCTCAGAAAAATAACGGTTCACGGAAAGAGTGATATCCTCAAAATGTATTTTGTTGTGCATGGTTTCATACGATGGATTCACATGCATTAAAATATACGGAAGTCCTGTCTCAGCTGAGGAAGCCAACATCTGTTCATCATACTGTCCGCCAGAAATATCGTTAATAATATCAATTCCTTCGCTGTAGCCGAATTTTACGGTTTCTGCATAAAAAGTATCCAGCGAGATCAATGTTTCCGGAAATTCTCTTTTAATGCCTGCGATCACAGATCCGATTCTTCTTATTTCTTCTGCAGCAGTCAGAAACTCAGCATTCGGACGGGTAGACTGTGCACCGATATCAATAATTTCCGCACCCTCTCTGAGCAGTTTTTCGGCGTGGTTCAAAGCTGCTGTTTCATTATTAAACCTTCCTCCGTCAGAAAATGAATCGGGGGTAAGATTCAGGATGCCCATGATTTTCGGTGCTGATAAATCGACCAGTCTTCCATTACAGTTAATTGTATGGGTGCGAGGGTTACCATTCGGAGCCAACGGATTTGTTGCGGACATTAGAAAAGAATTTAATTTCCGGCAAAATTAAACTAAAAGTTTAAAATTGATTAAGTAATCCCCGTTGATCATGAAAACTTTTATTCATTCAGAATCATGCGATACATTAACTTGTCAGCTCAGTATTCTCTGCCATTATCGCCCAAAACTCCTCTTCTGAAACCTGAAAACTGAAACCTATTTTGTATATTTGAAAGTTTAAGAGAATTTATGTCAGAAACATCAGTACAGTTCGGGAAAGTGATCGGTGAGTGCCGGGAATTATTCAGCAAAAAGCTGCAGGATTACGGTCCGGCGTGGCGGGTTTTAAGACCAAGCTCCATCACGGATCAGATTTACATTAAAGTCAACAGAATCCGTACCTTGCAGATGACTGATAAAAAGATGGTAGATGAGAGTGAAGAAAGTGAATTCATCGCCGTGGTGAACTACTCTATTATAGGACTTATTCAGCTGGAGAAAGGTTTTTCAAATGATTTTAATGAAAATAAGGAAGAAATCATGAAACTTTATGATCACTACTCGCATGAAGCCAGAGCCCTGATGGAAAGAAAGAACCATGACTACGGAGAAGCGTGGCGGGATATGAGAATTTCTTCGATCACCGATCTTATTTACCAGAAAGTATTACGAACCAAACAGATAGAAGATAACCAGGGGCTTACCATTGTATCGGAGGGTCTGGATGCCAATTATTTTGATATGCTTAATTATGCTGTTTTCTGCCTGATAAAATTCTCGGAAAAAGAACCCCAAAACTAATTCATATGATCAAAGGTTTATTACGTTTCGTTATTGCTGTTATATTTATCCTTTCAGGGTTTGTAAAAGCAGTGGATCTGGTAGGTTTTTCTTTCAAAATGGAAGAGTATTTTTCTCCTCCGGTTTTCAATATGCCGTTCCTGGAAAAATTTGCACTCCTTTTTTCAATCATTGTGGTGGTTTTGGAACTCCTGTTAGGATTTATGCTTTTGATAAAGCTGAAACTTAAGTTTACCCTTTCAGCATTAATTGCGCTCTGTATATTCTTTGGATTCCTGACGTTTTATTCAGCTTATTACAATGTAGTCACAGACTGCGGCTGTTTTGGCGATGCCATTAAGTTTACACCGTGGCAGAGCTTTGTGAAAGATGTGGTGCTTCTGATTGGGCTTATTGCCGTATTTATCCTTCACAGAAAAGATTTTAAGAAGAAAGATGCTTATACTTTTGACCGCAGAAAAAAGGCTTCCGATACATTTAAATACTGGGTATTGGGACTGTTTTCCCTGGTAATGATCTATATTATGGCTCAGGGCATTATGCATGAACCGATGATTGATTTCCGGGATTATAAAACAGGAACCGATTTAAAAGCCGAAAAGGGTAAAATCAATAAAAATCCATCTGAATATAAAACCTTTTACTCTCTTAAAAACCAGAAGACGGGAGAAGTAAAGAAAGTAAATCAGGACGATTATATTAAGAAAACAGAATACTGGGCAGAAGGCTCTCCTTGGAAAATCGAAGACGGAAAAAATGAATCTGTTCTGGTAAAGGAAGGCTATAAGTCTGAAATCGTAAAATTTAAAATTGAAGATCCTACGGGGCTGGACGTTACCGATCAGGTGATTAATGCTCCGAAAGCGGTATTGGTATTTTCGTATCATCCGAAAGAGGTCTCGCCCGAATTGCTTCAGAAGCTTGAGGCTAAAGTAAAAGCGGAAAAAGCTGATGTGCTCTACGGTGTTTCTACGGATCCGAATACTTTTAAGACCATCAAAAATATGATGATGGACGGGACGGCCATAAAAACCATTGCCAGAAGCAATCCTTTTGTTTTAATTTTACAGAACGGAAAAATTACAGATAAGCAGCCTGCAAAAGATTACGTAAAATAATACGTTGCTTTCTCAGCCTTATCCCTAAACTTCAAATAAATTTTTTAAACTAAACATTCAACAATGCAAAAATCAAATAAATCAATCGCCGGGTACCACTTACTAATGATCCTTTCTTCTGTAGACGGAGATTTTGCTCCTGAAGAAGGAATGGTGATCCAACAGTACCTTGCAGATGAATTTCCTTTCAGAATAGATCTTGATGACGAACTGGATACCCTTGCGATGCTGCAGCCAGACGAATGGAAAAATCACTTTGAATTTCATGCCGGCTGTTTCAAAGATGATTCGACAGAGGAAGAACGTAAAAAGTTTGCTCAGTTTGCCAAAACATTAATAAAGGCGGATAACCAGGTAACCGATGAAGAGCATAGCTTCTATAAACATTTAAAAAGTCTCTGGAACCTGGATTAAACTGATAAAAATATATAATGATGAAAGAAATTTATTTATCCCTATTCGTAATGAGTACAGTTACCTTTCAGTCACAAAAGTTCCCGGACCTTAAAGCTCCGACAGCTGAAAAGCAGGAACATATCAGAGAAATCCATGGAGATAGAGTGAATGATCCCTATTATTGGATGATCGATTATTTTAAAAAAGGAAAAGATTCGACCAAGGTCGTCGATTACCTGAAAGCTGAAAACAACTACTGGACCGGTATGATGAAAGATACCGAACCTTTCAGAGCACAGCTTTTCAAAGAAATGAAAGCCCGGATTAAAGAAAAAGACGAATCTGTACCAAGCTTTAAAAACGGATATTATTATTATACCCGCACCGAAGAAGGAAAGCAGTATTTTAAATATTGCCGGAAAAAAGGAAATCTGAATGCTCCTGAAGAAGTCCTTCTGGATGTTGACCAGCTTGCCGAAGGACATGCTTATTTCTCAGCATCCGGCTTCAGCATCAGTCCCGATAATACAAAATTGATTTATGGTGTGGATGATGTTTCAAGAAGGCAATACAAATTAATTTTAAAAGATTTATCAACTGGAAAAACAACAGATCTTGGTATCAGAAACACCACGGGAACTGCGGTTTGGGCCAATGATAACAAAACCATTTTCTACACCGGAAAAAATCCTGAAACGCTTTTAACAGAGAAAATTTTCAGACATACGCTGGGGACGGCTTCTTCTGCAGATGTAATGGTGTATGAGGAAAAAGACAAGTCTAATTATATTGGTGTCGGAAAGTCTAAGAATGAAAAATTCATTATGATCTACTCCGGGGCCACTACCTCATCGGAGACAAGATATCTGGATGCTGCTCAACCCAACGGAACATTTAAAGTTTTCCAGCCGAGAATAAAAGATGTACTGTATGATGTCACAGCTTTGGAAGATAAATTCCTCATCACAACCAATAAAGATGCTTTAAATTTCAAAGTGATGGAAACACCTTTGGATAAGACCGGTATAGATCACTGGAAAGATTTTATTCCGCACAGAAAAGATGTGCTGATGGAAGGAATCAGTGAGTTTAAGAATTTTCTGGTGTTCAGCGAAAGACAGAACGGATTGTCACAACTGGCGATTTATGACAGAAAAACAGGTAAAAAAGAATTCCTGAAGTTTGACGAGCCTACGTATACTGTTTATCCATCAGGCAATCCTGAGTACAATACCGATAATTTCCGTTTCGGTTATACTTCCATGATCACACCCAGTTCTCAGTTTGAGCAGGATCTGAAAACAGGAAAGAGAACATTATTAAAACAACAGGAAGTTCTCGGGGGTTACAATAAGGAAAATTACATCACCGAAAGACTTTTTGCCACGGCAAAAGACGGAACAAGAATTCCGGTCTCCATTGTCTATAAAAAAGGATATCAGAAGGATGGAAACAGTCCTCTTCTACTCTATGCTTACGGTTCTTACGGAAACTCGATGGATGCAAGTTTCAGCAGTACGAGACTGAGCCTTCTGGACAGAGGTTTTGCCTTTGCGATTGCTCATATCCGGGGAGGCCAGGAAATGGGGAGGCAATGGTATGAGGATGGCAAAATGATGAAAAAGAAGAATACGTTTACCGATTTCATCAGTGTCGGTGAGTATCTGGTTAAAGAAAAATATACATCTCCAAAACATTTGTATGCCCAGGGCGGAAGCGCGGGAGGGTTGCTGATGGGTGCCGTAGTGAATATGAGTCCCGATTTATGGAATGGCGTTATCTCACAGGTTCCGTTCGTAGATGTGGTGAATACCATGCTGGATGAAAGCATCCCTTTAACGACCAACGAATATGATGAGTGGGGAAATCCCAACAATAAGGAAGCCTATTTTTACATGAAGTCCTACTCTCCCTACGAAAATATAGAAAAGAAAAAGTATCCGAATATTCTGGTAACCACAGGCCTGCATGATTCCCAGGTCCAGTATTTCGAGCCTGCAAAATGGGTTGCCAAATTAAGAGATATGAAAACAGATAAAAATATACTTCTGCTAAAAACAGATATGGATTACGGTCATGGCGGAGCTTCGGGAAGATTCGATTATCTTAAGGACCTCGCATTGGTGTATGCATTTATGTTTAAACTGGAAGGAATTACCAAATAAATTATGAAACAGCTTTTTATGATATCTCTCCTGATGATAGGTACAGGGATAACCGCTCAAAAAAAAGAGTACGACAAAAAAATGATGGGTTGCTACAAAGGCTCTGAACACAATCAGCAGATTGACGGAATGTCTAAATACTGGATCTCGTGCCGGTTGGAAAAAGGAAAAAGTATTCTGATGTACGTGGCTATTGATAGAGAAGGCAATGTGCAACAGAGAACTGAAAACGGCAAATGGTGGACCAACAACGGTAAGTACTATGAACTCCACAACGTAGATAACGTTACGGATGAATATACGTACGAAGTTTTGGGGAATGGTGATGTCAGGTTTCAGTCAGTAAATATATTAGGTCAAAAAGACGATACCTATACCTTTATTGATACTAAAATAGAAGAAGATTAAATAAATCAAAAAAATTATGAGAAGAAAAATCGTTGCAGGAAACTGGAAAATGAACAAAAATGTAATTGATGCTCAGCAGTTGATGATTCAGTTACTAAGTTATAAAAATAGCAATACAACCAACTGCGAAGTTTGGATTGCACCGCCGTCTCTATACCTGATGATGGCCAAAGATATCTTTGAAAAAGACGAAATCGGAGTATTCTCACAGGATATGAGCGAGCACGAAAGCGGAGCCTATACCGGTGAACTTTCTGCAGATATGCTGGAATCGATCGATGCAACCGGTTCTCTTATCGGACATTCTGAAAGAAGACAGTATCACGGCGAAACAGATTCTCACTGCAACAGAAAAGTGAAACTGGCCCTGGATAAAGGACTCATTCCTGTTTACTGTAATGGTGAGACCTTAGAGCAAAGAAAAGCAGGTGAGCACTTTGATGTGGTAAAAAACCAGACTGAAGTTGCCCTTTTCACCCTTTCAGCAGAAGAAATTAAAAAAGTGGTCATTGCTTACGAACCGGTTTGGGCTATCGGAACCGGAGAAACGGCCACTCCGGAACAGGCTCAGGAAATTCATGCACATATCAGAAGCACCATTGCAGCAAAATACGGACAGGAAGTTGCCGATGAGGTTTCTATCCTGTATGGAGGTTCTGTAAAACCGGATAATGCCAAGGAAATTTTTTCCCAGCCTGACATCGATGGAGGTCTGATCGGCGGAGCAGCTTTGAAACTGGAAGATTTTTCTAAGATTATTGAAGGTTTTAACTCGTAAAAGTCTCTCATAACGATATATAACGTGCTTACCGGCACGTTATTTTTATTTGCAGGACCGAAATTTTACTTTCTTCTTAGCTTTCCTGCATCGCCTGATTTATGTATCTTTAAGGTAACGTTATGATTATGCCTTTCACGTAAATGTGCTTATATTTAATCTTTCTGGAAAATTACAAAGATTTATCATGTCGAGAAAAGGAAGTAATGCAATTAAGGAATATCATCTGAATGCCCGCCAGCCCGCGAAACCACAGTTTGCGATGTATGATTTACAGGATTATCTGCTAAAACACAGCGAACACGCAAGCAAGGCGCACATCCACAGCTATTATCAGATCATATGGTTTAAAAACGGAAGCGGAAAACATTTCGTGGATTTCAAAGAGTATGAGGTCAATGAAAATTCTATCTTTTTCATTGCCCGGGATCAGGTCCATTATTTTGATGAAAAGACAGAATATGAAGGAATACTTTTCCATTTCAATGAATCTTTTATCATCCAGAAAGACAGTGAAGTGGAATTTTTCCTGAAATGCAGCTTATTTAATAATCCTCATCAGATACCGTTCTGCAGTATCAGTGATGATATGGTTACAACCCTGAATTTATATTTAAAATTGATGAAACAGGAATTAGCGTCCGGTAATGACCATTTTGGACGTGAAGAATTACTGAGGCTGTATCTCAAATCTTTTTTGATCCAGATACAGCGGCGTAAAAATGATATCGAAAAGAGCAATGCGGAATTTCCTTTTCACACGGATGAAAAAAAAATGCAGCTCACACGTTTTATTAATTTTATCGATGAAAATTATAAAAAAGGACTTTCAGTTTCCCAATACGCAGGGCTGATGAATTGTTCATCCAGAACATTATCTGATTTGACCCAGAATTATCTGAGTAAAACGCCCTCCCAAATGATCCAGGAGAGGATTGTCGTGGAAGCACAGCGAATGTTATTACACTCGGAGCTCAATATCAGTCAGATTGCAGATCATCTGGGATTCGAAGATCCTTCCTATTTTGTTAAATATTTTAAAAGATATCTTCATCTCTCTCCTTCCGATTTTAAAAAATCAATAGTTTAGGCTTACAGTTTACCTTACCGAATGGTTGCTTTTCAATACGTATTGACAGCTTCCTATTTCTACCATTTTTTTTCCGATCCGTCCATTTTTTGGCTTGCTCTATTGTAGGAACTTTGTCCTATTGTAAAAACAGCCAGAATTACTAAGGACAAATGTGGAGATCACATGAAAAATTGACGAGGATTGAGGCCTGCAGCATCTGAATCAGCTTACTGATCAGCATTTAAGATAGCACCAGGCCGTCAAGTTGCTCATCAAAACGATTCTATAAATACAAATAATAAAAAAATGAAAAAAATGAGACAAGCATTAATCGTAGGAGGGTCTACAGGAATGGGTAAGGCCACTGCAGAACGTCTTTTAAAAGAAGGTATTGAAGTTTCAATTATTGCAAGAGGTGGTGATAATCTAGATAAAGCAGCAGAAGAACTTGGGCAAAAAGGCAGTGTGAAAGTCTACCCTGTAGATCTTTCTAAGCTGGAAGAGGTTAAAAAATTTACGGCAGTTCTCTCTGCGGAACTTCCTGACCTCAAATATTTAGTAAATGCAGCAGGGTATTTCAAACCTAAATCATTCATTGAACATACTGAAGAAGATTATGATATTTACCATGACTTTAACAAGGCTTTTTTCCTGATTACACAAGCAGCTGTAAAAGTCATGCAGAAAAATGGCGGCGGATCTATTGTCAATATCGGATCGATGTGGGCCAAACAGGCTATTAAAGCAACACCATCATCAGCTTATTCAATGGCCAAAGCAGGCCTGCACAGTCTGACTCAGCATCTGGCAATGGAACTGGCTGATTCCAACATCCGGGTTAATGCAGTATCTCCTGCCGTAGTGGTAACCCCTATTTACGGATCCTTTATCGAAAAAGATAAAATTGAAGAATCACTTCAGGGATTCAATGATTTTCATCCTATTGGAAGGGTGGGAACCGCTGAAGATATTTCACAAACCATTGCTTTTCTGCTATCTGACAGCGCCAGCTGGGTGACCGGTGCCATCTGGGACATTGACGGCGGGGTGATGGCCGGAAGAAATTAATCTTTCATCCAGGTTCCAGTTTACCTTTTTAAGAATAAAGCAAATCCGGCGGCATCAAAGATGCCGCCGGATTTTTTAAAATCTAATTATTGAATATCGACTACATACATCGTTCCTTTATCCTGTTTTCCTGTTTTAGGAAGAATTTTTGTTTTAGGATTCCCGTTTCCGTCATCAGCTACTCCGAAATCATCATCATTAAAAACGGCCAGTTTATTATTGCCCAGGTAGACAATTCCCTCAAATTTGTCATGTTCATAACCCAGTTTTGCCACAAGGTCTACCGCTAAAGTTTTTGTAACAGGCTTATATCCCGCTGCGGTAATTTCATTCCAGGTGGATTGCTCAAAAGTTTTTCCGTTGATTTTTAACCCGTCAACAGCAGACAGGTCTGATCCTGAAATGTCAGAAGCTCCCGAAAGGCTGATCCTGTAGACTTTTTTAAGTCCACCCAGAGAACCGAAGGTCCCGTCTCTTTCGATCACTAAAAATTCGGTGTTGCTGACAGGCGTTATGTCACATACAGAATCCGAAGCACCGCCGTCCTGCTTGTATAAATATTGTTTTGTCTGCCCTGTAGCCAGATCAAAAGTGACAATTCTGGTTAATGTCGTATTGGTAGCCAGCGCTTTTGTAGGAACGTACATGGTCGACTGCATTGTTCCCACGAGCATTTTTCCGTCTGGCGTCATACACATGCCTTCCATTCCCCGGTTTGGCCTTCTCTTTGCGAAAACAGCAGGTAGTTTTCGGGGCCCTGTATTTACTCCGATCGGACTTATTCTTTCCAGTTCAACGCCATCAGCACTATAATGCACAATATGCGGACCATATTCATCAGAAACCCAAAAAGTTCCGTCTGCAGCCGCCACAATACTCTCACTGTCCAGTCCATAATTATCGGTTCCTAATATGGTTCCGTCTGCTGCATATGCCGTTTCTCCCGTACTTCCCATTCCCGCAGGATTCGGAAGACCGGTGATTGGCTGACCGGAAGGATTTTTAAGCTTAATATATCTGATAACCTCAATATTTCCTTCGGTATTGATCTTAAAATGCAGAATCGTCGGGGTAAAATCCGGAACAAGAATTTTAATTCCATTCTGGTAGGCTACGTTAGGACCGCGATCGGTGATGGCATAAAATTCCCCCTTTTGAGTAGGATGCGCAGTAGCCCCGGAACCAAATCCTCCATTAATGACATTTACTCCGTTCAGAGTCATTAAGGTAGAAAAAGGAAATTCCTGAGGGAGCTTAGAATAACTAATCTCCTGATTATTTATATTATCATCATTATTACAGGCAGTCAGAGCCATGAAAGCAAGTATCGGTAATAAGATCTTTTTCATATTCACTTATATGGCTGCGAAAGTAGATATTGAATATAAACTGATCTTAAATAGAATATTAATTTTAAAATAATTCGGAAAACAGCAGCTACAAGGCTGATTTTTAATAAATTAAAATTCCGGCATCTAACGAAAATAGCAGTCAGGAAGCGATAAGACAAGAAGTTTGTCGACCACTCCCAACAAAAAAACGCGCCAAAACTGGCACGTTTCAATTATTTATCTTTTAAAAGATCTTATTTTTTGTCTTTCACCGATCTCTGAAGTACTTCATCTACCATCCCGAAATCTTTAGCTTCAGTGGAAGTCATCCAGTAATCTCTGTCAGATGCTTTCTCTACCCATTCGTAGGTCTGCCCTGAATGTTCAGAAATAATGTCATACAACTCCTTTTTAAGCTTCAGCATTTCTCTTAAATTGATTTCCATATCCGAAGCCACTCCCTGCGCTCCTCCTGAAGGCTGGTGAATCATTACTCTGGAATGCTTAAGCGCGGAACGTTTTCCTTTTTCTCCGGCTACAAGCAATACAGCACCCATTGAGGCAGCAATACCGGTACAGATGGTTGCTACATCCGGCTTAATAATCTGCATGGTATCATAAATTCCCAAACCTGCATACACACTTCCGCCCGGAGAGTTGATATAGATCTGGATATCTTTTGATGGATCAGCACTTTCTAAAAATAAAAGCTGTGCTGTTACAATATTAGCTACCTGGTCATCAATTCCTGTTCCCAGGAAAATAATCCGGTCCATCATCAAACGGGAAAAAACATCCATTTGAGCAACGTTTAATCTTCTTTCTTCCATGATGTACGGGGTGAGATTTGTCGGACCATACATTCCCATATACTGATCGGTTGCTAGACCGCTATTTCCTAAATGCTTTACAGAGAAATCTCTGAATTCTTTTTTAATGTCCATATTTCTATTGTGTATTATTAAATTTCTACAAAGTTTAAATTACAACTTTTATTCCTAAAATTTTATAGGACTTTTTGTCACAGGTGACCAGCCCAGCTTTTCGATAAGTTGTATAGAAAACTGATTCAGCATCATTATTTTCTTAATAGATTCAAAATATTTTTCGGGATTCGTGTCACGATATTCTTCAAGCTCTGCCGTAACTTGTTTAATCATAAAATGAACGTAATAATACTTATGGATCAGAATATTAGACTCTACTTCTTCATCGATATGATCACCCAGAACCGGCGGATAAATATTCCGGCTGGACCAGTTGCTGAGTTCATCAGGAATCATAAGTGCATCGGCCACTTTCGACGTTATATCCTGATCCATTAAAGTAATAAAAAAATTTCCGGCACGCAGCTCGTCGTTTTCTATTCCTTCTTTAATATCATGAATAATTTTTTTATTGGTTTCTACCTGAAATTCATACTGTTCGTCTTCAAAATGGTGGAGAATTTCCTCAATGACAGTGATTTCGTACGCTTCATTCTTGTCATTTTTTCTTTGCAGAACCATATCACCGAACATCAGCATGGTATCGATCAGTTTATTTTCCTGGTGAAGTATATTAAACTGTACAGAATCGATCTGCAGTTCGGGTGCATTCGGAACAATTTCTAATTTGGCAGGTTTATTATTTTCTTTCTGCTGATGGGTATGCTGAGTCTGGTTTTGATTTATCTGTCTCTGAACTTCCAGCTCATTAAAGAGACTCTGCTCAGAGAGTCCGAATTTATTAGAGACTTCTTTTAAGTACACCTCTTTCTTCAGGGCATTCTGCACAAAGCCAACAGATTTCACAATATCCCTTATTGCTTCAGCCTTTTTTATCGGATCATTTCCAACCTCTTTAAGGAGAATTTCTGCTTTAAAATCGATAAAATCCATTGCTTCATTTTCAATGAATTTTTCTACATAATCCTGCGGATGTTTTCTGGCGAAAGAATCAGGGTCATCACCATCCGGGAACAGCATCACCCGAATGTTCATTCCCTCTGCCAATAACATATCAATACTTCGGAAACTGGCTTTGATCCCTGCATTATCTCCGTCAAAAAGGATGGTTACATTTTCAGTAAGTCTTTTGATAAGCTTGATCTGTTCGGTAGTGAGGGAGGTTCCTGAACTCGCCACGACATTTTCGATTCCGGACATGTGAAGGGAAATGACATCCATATAACCTTCCACCAACAGACAGATATTTTTTCTGGAAATTGCCTGCTTACTCTGGTTTAATCCATAAAGAACGTTGGATTTGTGATAAATTTCTGTTTCCGGAGAATTCAGATATTTGGCAGTCTTTATATTATTCCTTAAAATTCTGGCTCCAAATCCCAATACCCTGCCCGAAAAACTGTGAATAGGAAAAATGACTCTTTCGCGAAAACGGTCGATTCCGTTCGGAGCATTTTCAGGAAAAATGGATAGTCCCGATTTTTCCAGAATTTCTTTTGAATATCCTTTATCAAACGCAAATTCCGTAAAAGCATTTTTTTTCTCCGGGGCATATCCTAACTGGAACTTTCTGATAATATCATCCCGAAGTTCGCGCTCTTTAAAATAAGATAAACCTATAGATTTTCCTTCTTCGGCCTCCCAGAGAAAATTCTGAAAATAGTCATTTGCAATTTCATGAATTTTGTATAACAGTTCTTTTTCTGACTGTGCATTTCTAGCTTCTTCCGAAAACTCACGCTGATCTTCCTCTATCTCAATTCCATATTTTTTGGCTGCATGCCGAAGTGCTTCCGGATACGTAAAGTTTTCGATCTCCATTAAAAAAGAAATCGCAGTCCCGCCTTTTCCGGTTGAAAAATCCTTCCAGATCTGTTTACTGGGTGAAACTACAAAACTGGGAGACTTCTCCTCATGAAACGGGCTTAGTCCTTTAAAGTTAGATCCGGCCCTCTTCAGCTGTACATATTCTCCCACAATCTCTTCTACCCGAATGGTTGAAAATATTTTATCAATCGTCTGTTTGGATATCATGGTGTAAAATTAAGAAATCGGTTTTATTATAGGAAACAGAATTATTAAAAATAAAACAGATCCGCTCAAGTCATTCACGGTCATACAAATAGCCGGTCTTACGACCGACTTGAAAATAAATGAATATTTTAGTTAGATAAAAGTATAAAGAGAAAAAAGTGTAAATCCTTTGTAACAGTATACCATATTCCCGTTGGATATTTGTGTGACTGAAAGGCGGTTCCGCAGGATGATATCCTGCAATCTCAATTAGAAAAACGTTTCTCTAAAGTTCCGGGTTCCCATGGAATACTGCTCAGGACATACATAGTCCTCCTGACATGATGCAACAGAAGGCTGTCGTCCTAATAGAAAAAAATAAACTTCTGTATTCAGGATCTTTTGCTCTTAAAAAAACGGATTCATTTGTAATCTAACTGAACTACCGCTTTCTACTGTTCTGTGCAATTTTATTAATTTTTGTTACACTTTTTGCACATCGGAAACCTATATGCTGCATTCCTGTAGTGTAAGGTGTTCCACGACGGGCACTGGGCCGATAACTCTCACAGTACACTGAGTTACAGAGAAAAGATCCGCCTTTGGTGACCCTTCGAAGTTCACCGGATAAATTGTGTACCGTATTTTGTATGCCACTGGCTGTATGGCAGGTAACTTCTTTTCTGATCTGCCTGTTTTCGGTATACACATCTGCAGTCCAGTTCCACACATTGCCTGCCATATCGTATAAACCATATCCGTTTGCCGGAAAGGACTTTATGGGAGCAAGAAGTTTAAAGCCGTCTTCCCCTGTATTATTGTATGGGAAATCCCCGGTAAAGGTATTTACCATAAATTTACCATTCTTCTTAAAATCATTTCCCCAATAATAGCGGGTGTTTTCGGCGCCCCCCCGAGCCGCATATTCCCATTCCGCCTCAGTCGGAAGACGTTTTCCTGCCCATTCAGCATAAGCATTTGCATCGTCCCATGAAACCTGCACCACAGGATAATTCTCTTTACCGTCGACACTACCATCCGGTCCTTCAGGATGTTTCCAGGAAGCTCCTTTTGTCCATGTCCACCAGGCAGACATATTGTTTAAATTTACAGCTCGGGATGGCGGGGTAAAAACCAATGATCCCGGCATCAGCAGGTAATCGTCCGGTTTCTGGGTATTTTTCGGAAGCAGCTTTCGTAACTCATCCCAGTCAACAGACTTTTCAGCAGTAGTAATATAGCCGGTGGCTTTAATAAAACGCTGAAATTCTGCATTGGTTACCGGATGTTCATCCATCCAAAAACCTTCTATTGTAAAACTTTCTGCCGGTCGTTCATTAACAAAACTGTTAGGATCGTCTGTACCCATATGAAATTTCCCGGGCGGAATCCAAATCATTTTTCCGGTTTCCAGATCCGATGAAGCGTGATTTGATGCCGATGCTTTTCCTTCCTCACTTTTTGTATTGATACAGGATGTGATCAATAAGATCTGCATTCCGAATACTAAATTAAAAAATAGGGAAGTAAATATTCTGTTCATTTGTATGTGTTCAAAGGCGGGATTTTTATTCCCGTTATGTTGGTTTTAAGATGGGTGTGTTTCTTGTTCAGGTCTGAAAAATTTTGGTTTTTGTGAAGTTGACAAACCCTATTATTTTGTAATTTATAGGGTGACAGAATACTAATAATACCTCTAAATTTTTAACGGTAGCAGTTCAGCAGCAGTCCGCATAAATACTACCGTAAGTTGTAATATGACCAATGGGGTGTTATAGGTCATATTTTAAATCAGAATACAGATCCGGAGAGTCTATCTGTTACTTTTTTGCGGTTCGCTAAAAATTCCATTTTTCTCCATATCTTTTTTTATCGTATCAAGCGTTGCATAGACCGTTTTATCAAAGCCTGTACCTTTAAATGAAGAAGTGAGCGCAGAGTATACCAGGCCTTTTCCTTTATAGAATAAACATTGGTTTCCAATGTATACTCGGTATATTCCTGAAAACTTCCCGGAGCGTAAGCCGCTCCCCAGGTATTATTCAGATATAGACCGTAATCTCTGTAATAAACAGGAAGAGAACTGTAATAGGTAGCCGGATAATAAGCTCCTGGGGTATACTCTATACTTTTATCCACATTAGCAAGACGTATGGTAATAACTTGTGTAAATCCGTTGTCTTTAATGAAATTGGTCAATTTATCCACACTGTCTCCTGTCTTTACAAAATTATAGGAAGACTGAACATTGGGAACCAGTGTTGTCAATTTTGATTTCAGATCATCTTCTACAGAACGGCGGGCGCTTTCATCTTTAGTAAGAGCTACCAGAAGTATTTTTTCAGCAGGATCCTGTTGAAAATTATAATTTTGTTTTGACCAGCTTTTTACCAGTGAAACACTTCCGCACGAAGTCAGAAATAGAAAACTGCATAGTAGGAGTAATAGATTGTTTTTCATTGTCTTAATTTTATTTATGTTTTAATAACCTTGTTATTTTATTTAAAAAGACCCGATTTCTTCATATCATTTTTTACTTTAGAAAGGGTGGCATTAAGGGTTTTGTCGAATCCTGTTCCTCCACGGGATGATGTCAGCGCAGAATAGACTAATCCTTTATCTTTTAAGGAATAAACATTGGTTTCTACTGCATATTCTATACGCTCACTTCCAGCTGCTGCCTCATAAGCGGTTCCCCAGGTCTTATCAAGATATACCCCATAGTCTCTGTAATATTCCGGAAATGAACTGTAGTAATCGGTCTTTGTAGCGGATTTTAATTTTATTTCCTTTTGTACCCCGGCAAGATGCATGGTAATAATGTGGGTAAAATTATTTTCCCGGATAAAATTCAATAATTTATCGGTGCTTTCCCCTTTTTTGATAATATCATAAGAAGTCTGTACCTCAGGAATTTTTTTCACCAGTTTAGATTTCATCGTGTTTTCGACATTTCTCCGATTGGCGTCATCTCCTGTAAGAGCTATAAGAAGAACTTTTTCAGCAGGATCCTGCATAAAGCTGTAATCATCCTTTGCAAGACTGGAAACCATGGATACATTTCCACAGGAAACAAGGAAAAGCAAGCATAATAAAAGGAATAGTTGTGATGGTTTTGTCATATTGTTATATTTATTTGGTTTTATGCAGTAGGTGTGTTTAATTTCAGGCGAGACTATATCAACCCAATTCTTCTAAAGATATGCTCCACTGACATCCTGGTCAGGTCTGTAGTTATACTTAGAAGGAACAGATGTGTTTTTATATTCTCAATATAAATTCGGTCAGCGGGATTTGATAATGAAATAGAAAATCTGCTCTATATATTCAGTAATACATCATTCGTTAAAAATAAGATTTGAAAAAATATTTTAAAAATAGCTTCATTTCCGGAAGACATCATTAAATGAACCAGAACCCGCAGAGAGATCAGAGGGCTTTATCTGAAGGATATATAACATATTTATATTGTATTATAAACCGATCGTCTGTTTAAACTTAATGAAGCTGAATGGAATAAATTGAGTGGATGTTAGGAACATACAGTCAAAGTAATTTTTTTTCATCATTTGCATTATTTGTTTTTCTTAAAATGTTCATTATTAATCAGGAATTAAGAAAACTATCTCTTCAGCGGAATACCAACTGGTCTTTCAGCAAAGTGTATCCCTCTTATCTCTGCTGACCGTCCGGTTCTAATTTCCTCATCTTATAAGTCTCAGACTTTAGATATATATTGAAGAGATTATGCTTCATTAAATCTTACTTATGATACAAAAATCGTAAGAAATGATCTGGAAAAAATATCCTTAAGATAGTTTTTTCGTGTTTTTAATCCGTGCAGCGATCCGTGAGAGGGAATTCGGCGTAATTCCTAGAAAACTGGCAAGATGCTTTCTTTTTGCCTGTAAAACAATAGCCGGATGCCGCTCTAAAAGTCTGTCTAATCTGTTACCTGGCTTTTGGGTAGTCAGGATCTCCACACGTGAAATTAATATTTGAAATGTGTTTTTAAGTAAGTTTAAATATAAATTCATAATTCTTTTGTACTGCCCTGCTATATTTTCAAATTCTGTGATATTAAAAATCAGCAGTTCAGTTTCCTCAATGGCTTCAAAGTAGTATTTGGTAGGTTGACCATTTATAAAACATTCAGGCACAAAAGCTATATTCTCATCATCCGGTATGAATAGAGTATGCTCGGTACCTTCTTCATCAGAAAAATATCCGCGTACTATCCCCTTCTTAATAAACATAAAATTTCTGTTAATATCTCCGGGCCTAATAAATATTTCTTTTTTTTTAAGTCTTATTTCTGTACATATCTCTTCTAGGGCTGAAAGTTCCAGGTTATTCAGTTCAGTGAAATGAGATAATTTTTTCATATTTACAGAAAATTCTATACACATATATTAACAATATTTATATGTTTTGTGAAAAATATTCATTAGATGACCATTCAAAAATCGTAAGAAATGATTGGGAAAAAGTATTCTTAAGATAGTTTTTTTGCATTTTTCATACGGGCAGCGATCCTTGAAAGAGAATTGGGCGTAATCCCTAAAAAGCTGGCAAGATACTTTCTTTTGACCTTAAGTACGATGTTGGGATATTGCTCTAAAAGACGGTCCAGCCTGTTGCATGGCTTTTGGGTGGTAAGGATTTCAAGGCGGGAGGCTAATATATGAAATGAATTTTTAAGCAATCTCAAATACAGATCCATAATTCTTTTATGCTGGCTGGCTACCTTTTCAAATTCAGCAATATTAAAAATCAACAATTCAGTTTCCTCAAGAGTTTCAAAATAATATTTACTAGGTTCGCTATTGCAAAAAATCCCGGAAATGCCGAAAGCGATATCTTCTTTGTCATCCGGTATGAACAGGGTGTGTTCAACCCCGTCTTCATCATAGAAATAGCCCCGCACGATTCCTTTTTTTATAAGCATAAGATTCAGGTTATTATCTCCGGGCCTCACAAATATTTCCCTTTTCTTGAGCTTGGTAACTGTACATATTTCTTCGAGAGCACTCAGTTCAGAACTACTCAACTCACTGAAGTAAGATAATTTTTTCATTTTTTTTCATTTTTAATTGTTTCTGTATAAATTTTGTGTATATTAAAAGATTTATTAATCCCTAGCTGAGCTCTTTCAGATGTTTTACATACTCCTGTACCGTTACCGCACGTTACCATATGTTTAGGGACAGATAGCAGGAACGCGGCTCCCGGGCGTTTGGTGACTGACTATCGCTTCTGAAATGCAGCTGATTGATTGGGGAACATCATCATGAGAATTAATAAATTTTATACAAAATTATAAATTTTTGCATCTCAAATTCAAATTCAAGTGAAATATTCAAACATCTGACTTTTATTTTTAGGCTTATTTATTTATTTTTGGAGAAAATTAAGTGTAAATTATTCTTTTCAATAATGAAAATCACCATCAATAAATTAGAAGACTGGGAGAAAATTGCATCGGACATCATTCCCATGCTGAAACATCCTATTTTGTTATTAAAAGGTAATTTGGGAGCCGGAAAAACGACATTCACGCAGTTCTTACTTCACCAGCTGGGAAGTGAGGATGAAGTAAGTTCTCCTACCTATTCTATTGTCAATGAATACAATACTCCGAAGGGGAAAATTTACCATTTTGATCTATACCGTCTTAAAAATCTGGAAGAAGCTTACGATATCGGAATTGAAGAATATCTGGATAATGTCTATCTGTGTATTATCGAGTGGCCTGAAGTGTATGAAGACGAGCTGTACGGTCTTGAGTATCACACCATGAGCATTAATAATACCGGAGAAAGCAGAGAAATTTTATTCGACTAAATATTATGTATCTTTGCTGATGAATTCAATTGTAAAATAATTATCTGTAAGACATAATTTAATAAGGATGAGCACTACAAATATTTTTACTCCTTTTACCGAAGAAGAATTAATGCCGAAAGAAGAAAAGCTGGAAGTAATAAGAAAAGGAAAACAGTTCAGCATAGGTGTTCCTAAAGAAACCTGCCTGAACGAAAGGAGAACCTGTATAACACCTGATGCCGTTCAGGTCCTTGTGCAGCACGGCCATGAGATCATCATAGAAGCCGGAGCCGGGCAAGGTTCTTTTTTTACAGATTTACAATATTCGGAATCCGGAGCCAGAATTACCAAAGATCCCAAAGAAGCTTTCGGTCAGGATCTGATCTTAAAAATCAATCCTCCTACAGAGGAAGAAATTGAATTTATAAAGCCAAACAGTTATTTGGTTTCAGCACTTCAGATCAATTTAAGGGATAAAGATTATTTCCTGAAACTGGCGGAGAAGAAAGTTAATGCTATTGCGTTTGAATTTATTGTAGATCAATACAAACAATTGGCTTTAGTAAGGCTTGTCGGAGAAATTGCCGGCACCGTTTCTATATTATATGCTTCCGAGCTGTTGGCTCTGTCAAATGGCTTAATGCTGGGAGGAATTACAGGAGTAAGACCTGCGGAAGTAGTCGTTTTAGGCGCAGGTATTGTTGGAGAGTTTGCCACTAAAGCAGCCATCGGTCTGGGGGCCAGCGTCAGAGTATTTGACAACTCACTTTCTAAATTAAGAAGACTTCATACCCTTGTGGACAGCAGGGTTCCCACTTCTATAATCGATCCCAAAGAATTAAGCAAAGCTTTGAGACGCGCCGATGTGGTCATCGGAGCACTTCCAAGATTAAATATGACTCCCATTGTGACTGAAGAAATGGTGATGAAAATGAAAAAAGGAAGTGTTATTATCGACATCACCATCGACAACGGGAAAGTGATTGAGACATCGGAACTGACAACCATGGAAGATCCTTACGTCATTAAACACGGTGTTATTCATTGCGGTCTTCCGAATCTTACTTCAAGAATGCCGAGAACCACCACAAAGGCAATCTCCAATTTCTTTCTTTCCTATATTTTAAATTATGATGAAGAAGGCGGTTTCGAAAACATGCTGGTTCGCAAAAACGATATGAAGCAGAGTCTTTATATGTATAAAGGCAGACATACAAAAAAAAGCATCTGCGACCGTTTCGGACTTACTTATCATGATATCAATCTTTTAATTTTCTAATGAAAAAACTGAAATTCTTTTTTATCGGTCTCATTCCGGGACTGGCTATCGTATTTTTTGTGTTGAATAAGAAAGGGGCAAGCTGCAGTGGCTACCTTCCCAACAGCCGTGTCATTGCTGAAACACTTTCTAAAGATTTCAGATATTCTGAAGAATTTAAGAGTGAGATGACAGCACTTAAAATCGATGAAAAATTTGTCAGAGACAGTATCATTACAAATGGAGAGGTCAATTTCGATAAAAGTCATGCTCAGAAAAAGCCTTGTCCTGATTATTTTCTTTCATATCCTAAAAAAAATCCTGTATACGAAATTACTTTCGAAAAATGTGAGGAAACCACAACTTTGAATTCTCTGAAAAAGTTGAAATAAATAAAGTTTTTTAAATACGAAAAAGGTTACAATTTAAATAAGGGGGCCTATTTTATTATTTATTCCTTTTCTTCACGATCTTAAATGTTCTGTATGGTTAATCATAGACAGATAGAGGGATTTTTAAAATATTTCAGTATAACATTTATCAGATACTGAACGTATAAAAAAATAAAAATTAAAGGCAATGGAAGGCAATTACTACATGATTTATGATTACCTGATATTCATTGGGGTGTTTGCCATTTTCTTTTTTGTTACGGTAAGTATTTATTTATTCAGTCAGAATCAGAAATTTAAAATCCGGAACGCCCAACTCTCAGAGACCAATAAAATCATTGAACAGAGACTAAATGAGGTCCAGCTGGAGCACATCGGGACAAAACTGAATCCCCATTTATTTAAGAATATTTTAAACTCCGTTCAGTCACATGCCTACCAGACTTATATGTCACTGGATAAGCTGGCGAATGTTTTAGACTATATTTTATACGAAAGCAACAATAAATTCGTAAGTCCGAAAGAAGAATTAAACTTCGCATTAAGCCTTATCGAAATCAATAAAATCAAAATCAATCCCCTTTTTGATTTCAGAATCAAATCGAAGATTGATAAATCTGATGCAGTATACGAAGAGAAAGTCTTTGCCCCTTTGATTTCCGTTGATTTGATAGAAAATGCCTTTAAACATACTGATTTTTTGGCTCAGGATTCATTTATTGCGATTCATATGGATCTTGAAGATGGTGTTTTCAGAATAAAAGTCAGCAATAAAGCTTCTCTGAAAAATGCCCTGGAAAAAGAAAAAAGCGGTTTCGGGAGCCAGTCCTTAGACCAACGGCTGAAAATGATTTACAATAATTATTATTCGCTTCAAAAAAACTCAAAAAACGGTATTTTCACCGCAGAACTAACAATCAACTTAGGAGAATTTTATGATAAAGTGCGTTATTCTTGATGATGAATTGCTGGCCATCAGTTATTTAAAACTTCTGTGTGAGCAGATTGACGAAGTAGAAGTCGTAAAAGCATTTAATGATCCCAAAATATTTTTAAATGAAATCGGCACCCTTGACTGCAATCTCTGTATCCTGGATATTGAAATGCCGGGAATGAACGGACTACAGGTTGCAGAAATGATTCCAGATTCGAAAAAAATTATTTTCACCACTGCTTACAAAGAGTATGCAGCCGAAGCTTTTGACCTCAATGTCGTAGACTATGTGAGAAAACCGATTAAAAAAGAAAGACTCATCCAGGCATTCGAAAAAGCCAAACAACTGGTGCAGACTGCGCAGAAAAAAGATCTTATCGAATGGAATACCAATATCGGAAAAACCATCATCTTTACAGAGCAGATTGCCTATATAAAAACATCTGAGATCGACAGTCGTGACAAAGAGATTATTCTCATTGACGGAACGACCATTGTCCTAAAAAACCTGAGTTTCAGAAACCTTCTGGAAATGCTTCCTGCAAAAGATTTCGCACAGGTTAATAAGAAAGAAATCATTGCGTTATCTTCCATCAAAGCTTTTTCAACAAACGAGATTATCACTACAATTTCAACTGAAGGCGAGCACTTTTTAAAGCTACAGATCGGAGAGACTTATAAAAATACATTGATGGAAATGTTTGGAAAATAGTTTCTCAGACTATTCAGTTTCATTATAAAATTTAATACCTGTATTACATCGCGTTTTATCATATCGCGGAGGCTTGCTTTTGCTTTTAAACACCCTTTACAAGGTTAAAAAATGATCTCAGAACGGGATCAGAAACATGGGATTGGCACTGTAAGTTTTCACGGGCAGGTTTTCATTACATTATTTGTGATGCTTATTACATTTTAAAAAGAAAGATATTTATCTTAATTATATTCTTATCAACTTTACAAAAATTTTGGAATCATGAATTTGGCGAAATATAAAAATATTATTTTTTACGTCTGTACCATTGCCTTTTTTTCCTTTCTGATGTATTGGTTTTTTATCGAAGGAAAAACATTGGAAACCGGAGAAAATATTGCCCCGGATAAAGCAACAGGAGCTACGATGTGGGAGAACTTTACAGATTCATTCCTGACGAATCTCCATCATCCGCTTGCTCTTCTTCTGGCCCAGATTGTGACCATTATCATGGTGGCAAAACTTTTCGGATGGATCTGTGTTAAACTTAAGCAGCCTTCTGTAATTGGTGAAATGATCGCCGGGATCGTTTTGGGCCCTTCCCTTTTCGGATTATATTTTCCGGAACTTTCAGCATTTATTTTCCCGAAAGAATCACTGGGAAATCTGCAGTTTCTGAGCCAGATCGGTTTAATTTTGTTCATGTATATCGTAGGAATGGAACTTGACCTTAGTGTTCTGAGGAAAAAAGCCCACGATGCCGTGGTTATCAGCCATGCAAGTATCATTTTTCCATTTGCACTGGGCGTAGGGCTCTCCTATTTTATTTATAAAGAATTTGCTCCGGAAGGCATCCGGTTCAGTTCATTTGCTTTATTTATTGCCATAGCGATGAGTATAACCGCTTTTCCGGTTCTGGCGAGAATTGTCCAGGAACGGAACCTTCATAAAACAAAAATAGGTACTGTTGTGATTACCTGTGCCGCTGCTGATGACATTACTGCATGGTGTATCCTGGCAGCCGTGATTGCCATTGTGAAAGCAGGATCTTTCTCAGGCTCCATCTTTGTGATTGTCATGGCGATATTATATGTTTTTATTATGATAAAAGCGGTGAGACCGTTTCTTCAGAGGATCGCCGAATCACAAAAAGGAAAAGGCTTTATCAGCAAAGCCCTGGTAGCCGTATTTTTTCTAATTCTGATCATCTCTTCCTATGCGACGGAAGTTATTGGGATTCATGCTTTATTCGGAGCCTTTATGGCAGGTGCCGTCATGCCTGAAAATGTGAAATTCAGAAACCTGTTTGTAGAAAAAGTAGAAGATGTGGCACTGGTTCTTCTGCTTCCGCTTTTCTTTGTATTTACAGGATTGCGGACGCAGATCGGATTGCTGAATGATCCTCATCTCTGGAAAATAGGAGGCTTCATTATTCTTACTGCCGTCATCGGAAAGTTTGTAGGAAGCGCACTAACGGCAAAATTCCTTAAAATAAGCTGGAAAGACAGTCTTACTATCGGCGCATTAATGAATACCCGAGGCCTTACCGAACTTATCGTCCTGAATATCGGGTATGACCTTGGAGTTTTAGGTCCGGAGCTGTTTGCAATGCTGGTTATCATGGCATTATTCACCACCTTTATGACAGGTCCTTCTCTTGATCTTATTAATTATCTTTTCAAAGGAAAAAAATCAATGTTGGAAGATGAGGAGAATGATGAGCATGATGCAAAATACAGGGTTCTTTTATCCTTTGAAACTCCTAAAGCCGGAAGTACATTGCTGAAACTGGCTGACAACCTTACCCGTAAAATGAACGGGAATAAAAGTGTGACGGCGATGAACATTGCCCCGGTAGATGAGCTGCATGCTTTTGATATTGATACTTTTGAAAAAGAGCAGTTCAGGGAAGTGATCGAAACGTCAAACGAGCTGAACCTGGAAGTGACCACACTCTTCAAGGCTTCTACGGATGCTGAAAACGACCTTACCAATATCACGAACAAAGGAAATTATGATCTGCTTCTGATCATGCTTGGAAAATCGATGTATGAAGGAAGCTTACTCGGAAGGCTGTTAGGATTTACAACAAAGATTATTAATCCTGAAAAATTACTGAATACAGTTAAGGGAAAGGGAAATATCTTTAACAGCTCTCCTTTTGATGACATTACGCTGCAGGTGCTGGGCAAAGCAACCATTCCTGTGGGTATCCTGGTTGATAAAGAATTTCAGACAGCAGACCGGGTTTTTGTTCCCATCTTTAATTTAAGTGATTTCTATCTGCTAGAATATGCTAAAAGACTGATCAACAATAATAATTCCCAGATCATTATTCTCGACGTTGCAGGGCAGATCAGAAACAATATTGAAGTAAAGGAACTCATCAGAAGTATCGAACAGGTGGCTCCCAACCACATTACCTTATATAACGAGAAGAAAATCGAGAAGGAATTCCTGAACGCTCAGGACCTGATGTTAATCAGCAGTAAAAGCTGGAAAAGTCTGATTGATTCCAAGAGTCTCTGGCTTTCGGATATCCCATCTACCCTGATCATCTCAAATCCTTAGAATTTTATTTAAAAAATGCCAATGGGTGGATATTGCAGTGCCTATCGATAGTTAAGTTTTCCTGAACTACACGGCAATATTCACCATTTCTGTTCATTCAGATTAAAAAATATTTCTTACCTTCGTATGGTGATTATCATTAAAGAAACATATTATTATAGAATTTTAGCCTCAGATTTGGGATAGAGATTCTTATGTACATACATTCAACCTCGTCCTTGGACGGGGTTTTTTCATTTAAAAAAGTTACAGATTATGAAATTAAGTATCATCGGGGTAGGTTTAATCGGTGGCTCAATGGCCTTAAAGTTGAGAGAAAGTGGAATTGTAGATTTTGTTTACGGCATTGATAACAGCGATAAGCATCTTAATGAAGCACTGGAACGTAAAATTATTGATGCAAAAGTAGATCTGGAATACGGAATCAAAAATTCAGATCTGGTTATTCTTGCCATTCCGGTAGATTCTGCAAGAAAATTATTACCTGAAATTATGGATTTGGTATCTGAAAATCAAACGGTAATGGATGCGGGATCCACGAAAGCAGGAATTGTAAAAGCTGTTGAACATCATCCGAAACGCTCACGGTTTGTAGCCTTCCACCCGATGTGGGGAACTGAAAACAACGGTCCAAAATCTGCTGTTTCAGAAAGTTTTTCGGAGAAAGCAGGAGTGATTTGCAATAAAGAGGAATCTGCACCGGATGCCCTGCAATTGGCGGAAAAAATTATTGAAATCCTGGGAATGCATTTAATTTATATGAATGCTGAAGACCACGACGTACATACGGCTTATATTTCCCATATTTCCCACATTACCTCTTATGCGTTGGCCAATACGGTTCTGGAGAAAGAACGTGAAGAGGAAACCATTTTTCAGCTGGCGAGTTCAGGGTTTTCCAGCACCGTTCGCCTTGCAAAATCCCATCCTGAAATGTGGGTCCCGATTTTTCAGCAGAATAAGGAAAATGTGCTGGATGTGCTGAATGAGCATATCTCCCAGTTAAGAAAATTTAAAGTAGCTTTAGAAAAAGAAAATTTTGAATATCTGCAAGAACTGATCTCTAATGCGAATAAAATCAGAGGGATTTTGGATAAATAAAATTATTAAACACGCTCAGCATGATGCCGTTAACCAGTAATTGATATCATCGTTGTCATGGTGAGCGCGTCGAAGCATTTATTTTCAATAATTAAAATTATTACGAATATTCTAACATTCCGGAACATTCACGGCAATGGCCAGTCCTCCTTCAGAAGTTTCCTTGAAGCGGTCGTTCATTGAAAGTGCAGTTTCCCACATGGTCTGGATTACCTCATCCAATGTTACTTTTGCTTTGGCAGGATCGCTTTCCAGCGCAATATTGGCAGCCGTAATGGCTTTAATAGCACCCATCGTATTTCTTTCGATACAGGGAATCTGTACCAGCCCTCTTATCGGATCACAGGTTAAGCCCAAATGATGCTCCATTGCAATTTCAGCAGCCATTAGAACCTGACCTACACTTCCACCAAGAATTTCGGTAAGACCGGCAGCCGCCATGGCTGATGAAACTCCTACTTCCGCCTGGCATCCTCCCATCGCAGCCGAAATGGTAGCGTTCTTTTTAAACAGCGTCCCGATTTCTCCGGCAACCAATAAAAATCGTACAATATCATCCTCACTAGTAAAATCCGTAAAGGCCTGGGAATACATTAATACCGCAGGGATCACCCCGCTTGCCCCATTGGTAGGCGCAGTGATAATTCTTCCGAAGCTTGCATTTTCTTCGTTCACGGCCAACGCAAAACAGGCAATCCATTTATTGATATTGGTGAAATTTTCTTCAGCATTCACCACCTGCTTAAACCATTCCTCTTTATTTCTGTAAATCTGGTCGCCTAAAAGTTTGCGGTTCATTCCGGCAGCTCTCCGGGTAACATTAAGACCACCGGGCAGGATGCCTTCTTTATTGACGCCTTTATAAATACATTCTTTGATCTGTTGCCATATGTAGAGGGCTTCCTGTCTTGTCTCTTCCTGGGTTCTCCAGCTTTCTTCATTAATCAGTATTAAATCCGACATTTTTTCGAACCCCAGCTTTTCACAGTATCTGGCAATGTCGGATGATTTGTGACAGGGATATAAGGTACGCACACATTGCTTTTCAATAGAATTCTTTTCCTGACTTTTAATAAAACCTCCGCCTACGGAATAAAAATCCTGAACAAGCTCGGTACCATCTTCAAAAACAGCTTTAAAGATCATTCCGTTGGGATGAAAATCCAGCGACTTTTTCATATTCAGCACCAAATGGTGACCGTAAATAAAAGGAATTTCTTTTTCACCCCCCAGATTAAGAATCTGCGTGATTTTTATTTTTTCTATTTTCTCGTCAATCTTTGTGGTGTCGATGGTTTTAAAATCTTCACCATTCAGGCCCAGCATTCCGGCAATGTCTGTTCCGTGTCCTATTCCCGTTTTAGCGAGTGATCCAAAGAATTCAAGAAAAACTTCCTTCACATCAGCGATTGATCTTTCTCTCTTTATTATTCTGATAAATGCAGAAGCTGCATTCCACGGCCCCATCGTATGCGAACTGGAAGGACCTATTCCTACTTTAATAATCTCAAAAACCGATATTGATTCCATATAATGATTAATCACATTTCCATTAACAAAGATACATGATAAATCTAATACATTCAGGATGAGTTTCAGACCCGACTAAATTTTCAGTGAATCCGCATGACAGGGAAATCCCATCCGGTAAAATTAAAACGGAACACAGAATCTGACACGATCTGTTTTAAGATATCACCATTTCAGGCTTTCACCATGCTGAGACAGATCAAGACCTTCATTTTCGGAATCTTCAGAGACCCTTAAGGTAATGATAGAGTCTGTGATTTTATACAGTAGCAGAGAACCGAAGAAAGCAAATAAAGATACCAGGATCAAAGCAACCATATGGTGGGCAAACACTTCAATTCCTCCGTGAAGCAGGCTTGCATTTTCTCCATGGGCAAAAATAGCGGTTAAAATCATTCCCATAATCCCTCCTACTCCATGACATGCAAATACGTCCAGGGTATCATCTATTCTCTTTAAAGCTTTCCAGTTGACCATTACGTTAGAAACTATTGCGGAAATAAAACCTATAAAAAGACTCTCCGAGATCGAAACAAAGCCACAGCCCGGCGTGATGGCTACCAGTCCTACCACAGCACCGATACAGGCTCCCAGCGCAGAAACCTTTCGCTTATTGATCCGGTCGAAAAATATGTAAGTCATCATGGCCGAAGCAGAAGCAATAGTCGTCGTTCCGAAAGCTGTCGCGGCCGTAGCATTAGCACTTAAAGCGGAGCCTGCATTAAAGCCGAACCATCCGAACCAAAGCATCCCTGTTCCCAAAAGGACATATGGAATATTGGAAGGCTCATGATGAGGATTTTTCCGGTCTCCCAATACGAGAGCTCCGGCCAGAGCTGCAAAACCGGCACTCATATGAACAACAGTACCGCCTGCAAAATCTTTTACGCCAAAATATTTATTTAAAAGTCCGTCCGGATGCCACACCATGTGGCAAAGCGGTGTATAAATACAAAGACTGAAAAGCACCATAAACAGAAGATAGGATATGAATCGGACCCGCTCTGCGAACGAACCAGTAATTAATGCCGGTGTGATAACCGCAAATTTCATCTGAAATAATGCAAAAAGAATAAAAGGAATGGTAGAAGCCATCGCTTTATGAGGCAGTACGCTTACCCTGCTGAAAAACGGATAGCTTAACGGGTTCCCGATAATGCCGTAATGCTCGCCATCGATGGTAAAACCGATAGAATCACCAAAAGATAAGGAAAACCCGACTACTACCCATAAAATGGAGATGACTCCCAATGCAATAAAACTTTGCAGCATGGTTGAAATAACATTTTTTTTACCCACCATTCCTCCGTAGAAGAATGATAAGCCCGGAGTCATTAAAAGTACTAATCCGGCTGCTGCCAATATCCAGGCTACGTCAGCCCCTACGATTTTATCTTCCGGCAAAAAGTCACCGGTATTCGGAAAATCTGCAATCGGACTCCAAAAAAGTCCGCCAACCGCCACGAGTGCAATGATAACAAACGAAACGATCCATTTTAAACCAACAGTCATATAAATAATGTTTAACCCCGTCAAAATTAAACATAAATTTTATAAAAATAGATATTTTTAAGTTTTAACCCTAAAAATATTAGGACTGTATTTGAAAAAAAATTATTTAATCAAATATTTCTTTTAATATTTTAGATACTTCTTTATATTTCATGGCAGGAAAAAGATGAGTACCCCCTTTGATAATATAATCGGGTTTTGAATTTTTGATCGGAAAAACAATATCCCGGTCTCCCAGAATCTGAATCACCCCGGGTGTTTCTTCAAACTTCCAGTCAGATATTTTTTCGATAGACCATTTCAAATAATAAGGATCTCTCACTCTGAAGTACTGTAAAACCCTGGGATTCCGCGGATCAAAAAATTTCCTCAGTACTGAATAAGCACTCGTGGTTCTGTCATTAAAAAAGCTTACCGGCAGAAGTTTGGGAATTCCCGTGATTTTTCCGGCACGGATAAGCCGCGACTTTTCCCGATCTGATTTAATACTTCCCAGAATAACCACTTTCTTAGCAGGTTTTAATTTGTTGATTTCCTGAACCATGATCCCTCCGAATGAATACCCTAAAAGATAAAAAGTCTCAGATGCATCCACTTTTTGTGCCATTCTTTTAACATAATCCGGAAAACTTTCATTCTGTTCGGGAATCAGCCAGTCGATAAACACAACCTCATGAGCCTCCGGGAATTCCAGTCTTTCCAGTACCTTAAAGTCTGCTCCCAGGCCGCTTACAACATAAATTTTCATAAGACTAAAATAAGAAAAAGCTAAATTCCGTCAAAGCTAAAAAAGCGATGCTTAATTTATCATTATAAGCGGTCTAATTTGAAGCCTGACATAACAGTCTGCTTCCAGACCGTCAGATAATACAGAAGATGGTATTCTGAATTGACTCCTTAAAAAAATACATAAAAAAATGAGCAACAGTCGCGTTACTCATTTCTATATTGTTAAAATCTGTAAGATTATTTTTTCTTTACCGGAGCTCTGTTCTCATTATCCAGTTTCTCTGTGGATAATTTGAATTGGAAATCCATTTCATTTTTAATAAAATAGTCTTTTAGAGAAGACTGGTAAAATACTTTGAAATCTCTTCTGTTTAAAGAAAATTTAGCAGATTCTATAACAACGGTAAACTGGGTGATGTATACGTTTGCCGGGAAAGAAATTGTTTTTCTTGTTCCTTTAATCGTGATATCACCGTAAATCGTAGAGTTGTACTCACTGTTTGCCAGAGGGATAATTTTCGTTAAATGAAATTTCGCCAAAGGGAATTTTTTCACTTCAAAGAAGTTGGTGCTTTTGAGATCATTCGTTAATTTCAGTTGATCTTCGTCAGAAACATCTCCAGCCAGTATCGTTTTCATATCGATCACGAATTCACCGTCTACCAGAACCGTTCTATCAAAAGTAAATTTTCCGCTTTTCAGTTTTACTGTTCCGGAATGTGATGATGCTACGGTTTTTACCACTTTATATCCCCACCATCTGATGTCTGATGAAGTTACCTTTACCACCTTATCTCCTTTCTTCTGAGCAAAAACAAATGATATGCTTACACACATCATAGCAAACAATAGTAATCTTTTCATTCTTTTTTATTTACAATTCAACAAAAATAAAAAAAAGTGTAGAACTTCTACACTTTTAACAATCTTTTTTTGATTAAATTATTTCGCAGTTACTTTTACAAGCATATCGATATCATCTTTCACAAAAACATCCTGCATCGTAGATTTGTAGGCTACATCAAATTTCTGTCTGTCGAAAGAGAATTTATTGGAAACCAAACTTACTACTCCTTTGCTGTAAGAAATCTTGGCCGGGAAAGAAATGGTGTTGGTTTTTCCTTTTACAGTAAGGTTTCCTGTAACAAGGCTGTTATAAACTTTATCATTATTTTTCTTTACTGAAGTAATTTTAAAGCTGGCCGTAGGAAACTTTTCAACTTCGAAGAAATCTCCGTTTTTCAGGTGACCGTTCAGTTTCCCCTGGTATTCTCCAGATAAGTCAGTAGAGTTGATAGTTGTCATATCTAAAACAAAAGAACCTCCCACCAATTGGTTTCCTTTCATGATCATATCTCCTGACTTTACTTTCACCGTTCCGTCATGAGAACTCGCCTCAGACTTTGCTACTTTGTATCCCCACCAGTGAACGTCAGAGGCTACTACTTTTTTTGACTGACCGAAAGCTAAACCGCTAGCTAAAACTGCTAGTAAAAATATTTTTTTCATTGTATAAAGTTATTTACTTTTTATTTAACAGTGCAAATGTAGCCAACTTCTGCGATAGATTTCATTGATGTATATCAATAAATATAATAATTTTCATGAATAATATCATCCAATAAAAAACTCCGAATTGCTTCGGAGTTCTCATTTATTCTTGATAATAAGCGGTATAGAGTGATACACCGTTTAATGCTGTCTGACTTTCTTTGATCAGGTAGATCGGAATGTTTCTCAACATTTCTTCCATCTTATCACTGATCTTATATTTTTCGTAGAATTTATCTTTATTAATATAATCGCTGATCATTTGCGGGATGTCTCCTGAAATAAGGAGTCCTCCCGTAGCTTTCAGTTTCAGCGTTAAGTTATTGGCTTCTCTCGCCAGGAACTCGATGAAGGTATCTAAAGCAATTTTACAGATTAACACCTCATCTTCTACCGCTGCTCTATAGATTTCCTGAACAAAGTTTCCGTCAGCCAATCTTTCCGCCAGCCATTCCGGCTCAGGGTGTCTCTTGACATCTCTCAAAAATCTGTAAATATTAAACAGACCTGTTTTAGAAAGTACATTTTCCCAGCTCACAATTCCGTAGATATTGTTCAGGAACTGGTAAAATTCAACCTCTACATTCGTTCTCGGAGAGAATTCCGAATGACCTCCTTCCGTAGCAAACGGGCGCAGATATTTTCCGTCAAAGAAATACCCTGCCTCTCCTAATCCATGTCCCGGCGCCAGAATAGCTACATTTCCTTTTTCCAGATGACCGCTCGTATAAATAGGATCAAGATCGGAATCTTCAAGAAGTGCCATCCCGTACGCAGAAGCTTCAAGGTCATTAAGCATTTCTACTTTTTCGAATCCGAATTCAGTAGTGAATACTTCTACGTCAAAATTCCAGCCTATTCTTGCAGGGTTACTTTTTCCGTTAATGACAGGACCGGGAACTGCGATTCCCAATCTTTTTACATTGTCCAAACCGTTATCGTGGATAAACTTCTTCAGGATTTCTGAAAAAGAAGCATATTCTTTCGTAGGATAATTGTTCTGGATCTTTATGTCAAGGCCTTCGTTACTGGAAATAAAATAACCTAAGGTTGTAATATCCTCGCGAAGGTTTGCCCCAATGATAGATATATTATCATTATTACTGTTTTTTACTCCCGGCAAATAAAGCGGAAATTTTGGATTCAATATCATAACCTCAAATTTTATCAAATATAATAATACTTTTCGTAAATTCTACAGGGAAGAAAAAAACCTTTCCGATTTTCTGAAAAGGTTTGGCAAATAATTGCTTATATTTAAATCTAACTACTTTCCTAATGGAATATTGTAAGAGAATCCTACCCCGAGGTTACCTACATTATAGTCCTGGTTCGGCAAATCTCCGTTATCTCCTACGAATACCTTCTGATATTGTACAAAGAAATTCCAGTCTCTGTTGTGATATCCGATTTCAGGCTTGATATAGAAACCCCCGTTCGGTCTGTCAAGAGTAGAATTTGAAGCTACTTTGTCGTCTCCTACCAGGAAACCGTATCCTAAATCAGTTCCGAAATAGAAACCGGTTTGTTTCGGATAGATTCTGATTAATGCTGCTACGGGTACTACGCCTACATCATTGTTATCATATCCGTTATTGCTTTTTCCGAAGTAGTGGGTATATCCTGTCGCAACACCCAATCCAAATCCCGGAGTGATAAGGTTCTGATAAGCTACATCTACTCCAACTGCAGCAGAAGTATTATCTGAAGGTACTGCTAATCCAACATTAGCCCCTACCTTAATCATATTATTCATTTGTGAGTCCTGAGCACTTAGTACACCTGCCGTCATAATACCAGCAAGCAGTATTGTCTGTTTTAACATTTTCATAACTCTAATTTTAAATTTTACTATTCAGAGACATGTAAAAATCGTGCCAACAAGGCCTTTTGTCCTCATGTTAATACTCAAAAAGCATTCAAATAAATGTGAATCAGCTGATTAAATTTCAGTAAAAACTAAATGCACGTTTAAGTAAAAAATCACCTTACTGCTGTTAAATAGTTATGGGGTTCAAGTAAGAACTTCCGGAACTTCTTTCAGGTAATATTAATAAATCTTAACCGTTATCATTTTAACCTTTTTTCACCAATACCATCAAAATTAAAATATTCTTATGGCAGGTCCCTCTTTACTTCATAACAAGCATCTTCTCTGGCGCGCGGGCTTCGGTGCAGGCATTAATCAAATGGAAAACCTTGATAAAACAGACCCTTCCGTTTTAATAAAAGATCTGTTTACCGAAGAAAATTTCACGGAGGTGGATTACGAGACGCCTGATCTTGATATCGCAGATTTGATGAGCGATCAATCCCCAGCTGAAAAGAAAAAAGAAATGCAGAAGATCAACCGACAGCAAAATGAGGAGCTGAATCTTAATTTTCTTAATAAAATGGTTAACAGCAAAGAGCAGTTACGAGAAAAAATGGCCTTTTTCTGGCACGGACATTTTGCGTCGAGAGTACAGAACCCCAAATTCAATAGACATCTTTTAAATGTGATCAGGAAAAATGCACTGGGAAATTTCAGAGACCTTTTATTTGAAGTCAGCCAGGCTCCTGCTATGTTGAATTTCCTGAACAACCAACAGAATAAAAAGGATCATCCTAATGAAAATTTCGCCCGCGAAGTGATGGAATTATTTACGATGGGAAGGGGAAATTATACCGAAAGAGATATCAGGGAAGGCGCAAGAGCGTTTACAGGATGGGGCTATGATAAGGAAGGAAATTTTACTGAACGAAAAAAACTTCATGATGACGGATCAAAAGACTTTCTGGGCAAAACCGGTACTTTCACCGGAACCGATGCTTTGAACATTATTCTTGATAAAAAGGCTACTGCTCATTTTATTACCACTAAGATTTATAAATTCTTCGTCAACGAAAATGGCGATGCAGCCATTATCAATAAGCTGAGCGAACAATTTTACCAGTCCGGTTATGACATCCGGAAGCTGATGACCGACCTGTTTTCCGGTTCGTGGTTTTACGATCACAAAAATATCGGAAACAGAATCAAATCGCCTGTAGAGCTAATGGCCGGAATGATGAGAACGCTTCCCATGAATATTCAGAACCCTGAAAACCTTATTGTTTATCAGAAGCTTTTGGGTCAGATGCTTTTATATCCTCCGAATGTAGCGGGATGGCCCAGCGGGAAATCATGGATTGACAGTTCCACGCTGATGCTGCGGCTACAGATTCCCCAGATCTGGTCAGGATTACGTCCGCTCGATTATCGACCTAAGGAAGATGATGACCTGGATATGGGATTGAAAAGTAAGACCGATACGATTACCAAAAGCTTCAAAAACCCCAACATCACCATTGACTGGTCCAGGATAGAAAATGTTTTTCACGGAAAAAAAGTTGAAGATTATCTGATTCAGAACAGTTCTTCACTGGATATGACCTCTGTAAAAAACTTCTCGGACAACAGCATTAAAATGAATGTTATAAATTTAATGTCGACTCCGGAATACCAGCTGATGTAATGTAAATGTGAGATGCCGTTTTAACCTCAAAAACTAAATTATGTTAATCAAAAGAAGAGAATTCCTAAAAATAAGTTCGCTGGCCACAGCCTCTTTAATGATGCCCAATTTTTTAAAAGCCATGGCTTTCGAAGAAGCTCTGGAACCCGACCGGAAAATTTTGGTGGTACTGCAGTTTACAGGGGGAAATGACGGGCTTAATACAATTATTCCCGTAAAGAATGACATTTATTTCAGAGAAAGAAATAAGATTGCCATTACAGATTCTCTTCCCCTGACTGATGAAGCGGGAATCAACCCGGCACTATCCTATTTCAGAGAATTGTATGACAACGGGGAACTTTCCGTCATGAATAATGTTGGCTACCCCAATCCGGATAAATCACACTTCCGGAGTATGGATATCTGGCATTCGGCGAGTAAAAGCGATGAATATCTGGAAACGGGCTGGCTGGGACGTTTTTTAGATGAGGAATGTTACCGTTGTGAGCATCCTACGCAGGCATTGGAAGTAGATGACATGCTGAGCTTAGCCTTAAAAGGTAACCATAATAAAGCATTTGCTTTTAAAGATCCTAAAAGGCTGTATCAGACCAGCCAGGAAAAATATTTCAAATCTTTGTATGACCATCATCACGATGACGAAACCGTATCCTATCTATATCAGACCTTAGGTTCTACCATTAGTAACGCAGACTATATTTTTGAGAAAAGTAAAGCTAAAAAGACCGGCGAGAGCTATCCGAACTCCCAGCTGGGAAAAGACTTTAAAACCGTATCTTCATTAATAAAATCTGACATTAACACGCGTGTTTATTACCTTTCTGTGGGAAGTTTTGATACACACGTCAACCAAAATGAAAGGCAGCAGAAATTATTCGGAGACATCAATGAGGCCGTAAAATCCTTTGTGGCAGATATGAAAGCCCATGGACTTTTTGAAAATATTCTGCTCATGACCTTTTCAGAATTTGGCCGCAGGGTTGCCCAGAATGCCAGCAACGGCACGGATCACGGAACTGCCAACCAAATGTTTTTCATCAGTGGCGGCCTGAAAAAGAAGGGAATTTTAAATTCACTTCCTGATTTAACCCATCTGAATGAAGGAGATTTAATTTATTCTGAAGATTTCCGGAAAGTCTATGCAACGATTCTCAAAAACTGGCTCAAAGCAGATTCTTCAAAAGTGCTGGGATGGAAAAATGGGGTGTATGATTTTGTGTGATCATCGTGTCTTAGCAGTTATGACGTAGCATTATTTCAAAATTTGCAGGAAGTCAATTATTGAAAAATAAAAAGAGAATGCTTTAAAAAAAACACTCTCTTTTTCTATAATTTCGAACTAACTACTTTTACATCGGCGCCGGCAGCTGCTTATCTCCATCCACCTTTTTGTCAAGCTGTTCAGATATTTTTCTGACTACAAACTCAATAACTAAAGGGGCTACAAGGGCTACGACTGCTTTTAATATTCTGGATTTCATAATGTTTATTTTTCTTAATAATTACAATTTTCAAGCCATAATATTAAGCCGTCTGATTTATTTCTGTCATTTTTTTCACATATGATCATAACAATAGATATCTCAATCAGAATAATTACTGATGTATAAACGTTTTATACGCAATGTTGAATCACTGTTCCGGCTAACAACTGATACCGTATCCAATTAAAAAAGTCAATGTCAATTTTTCCTGCTGCTACCTGAACCGTTAACTTTAACCCTCGTCTTCTATAACGAGCTGCTCATAATTCCGGAAACCTGCCTTAAATTTTTCCTGCAGCCTTAATCTGAGTTTTCTCGGCTTGTGCACAATCAGACATTCTCCGAAACCCAAAAGCAGCCTTTCCAACTCATAATTCAGCTGAACACAAATCCTGAATACGGTGCCTTCTTCTGTTTCACTCACAATTTCCTGACTTTTGTGAAGAGGTTTGGTTTTTACATACGGCGCATTGGAAGAATCCACAAAGAATACAACGTTTCTTGGTGCCATGGTACGTGAAACCGTAACCCCGACAATATCCTTAAAATATTCGTCACCATCGAGATTCAGGTCAACGTAATCTATTTTTTCTTCAATCCTGATGCTTTCCATTCGGTCCAAAGCCAGATTATAGATATTATGTTTATTAGAACAGATTAAAAACCAACGGTTATTAAATTCTTTCAGCAATTGAGGATGAACAACATAAGAGTCCGAGATTCGGGCTTTGAAACTTCTGTAGCCAATCGTTAAAACTCTTTTATGCAAAATCGCATCATATAAAATATCGATATGCTCCAACCCCTTCAGCTGCTCATTTTTATCCAGATGAATAATGGATTTCTGATGGGTTGCATGGATGGAATCTTCCAGCTTTTGAATCACCCCGTTCATCTCCTTGAACATCGAGAAATCTTTAAACTGCTTTAAGATCTGTATCGCATTATTCATCGCTTTCAGATCACTCTCGTTCACCGAAATATTATGAATGCTGTAATCGGGATCACTGTAACGGTAATATTTTCTTTCGTAGACCTCAATCGGAGCTTCATAGCCGAATTTTTCACTGCGCATATTCTGGAGATCGAGCTGTACTGTACGTTTGCTCACAAAAGATTCTTTTCCCTCAAATTCGAACAGTGCTTCCGAACATTCGTCGATGAGATCTTCTAAAGTATATTTCCGGTACTTGTTCTTCAGACATTTATCTAATGTCTTGTAGCGGATCAGGGCGTTTTTATTAGATGACATGATTTTACTATAGTATTTACATTATCTATACATTCCTAACAAACTCATTCTATCTTCATCGTTCTCAAATTCAAACATTTGGGAATGATAAATTCTTCTTCCCGCTTTCTTAGAATAGATTCTTCTTATCATTTCAGAAGTATCTAATTCAACAGTAAGAGCTCTCAAATCTAATGAATAACATTCTGAATAAGATGAGTGTTTTTTATTTGGAAAATTATTTTTAAACTCTTTATTATAAGGAGGTTCAAACATTTTAATTAATGCTGCTTCCGTAAAATTAATTATCTGTTTTTCTGTAAATACTAATCCATTATTATCAATAAAATCCTTAATCATTTTATCATCTCTTTTCTCATTTTCTGTTAGGTAAGATTTTTCATCAATTCCGCCTGAAAGCAATATACTTCGTTGGGAAAAGGTTGTCAATAATACCCAAATATCATTTCCAGGATTATACGTGAGAGAATGAGTGTAAATTTTCTGCAATGTCTCGTGAGCTGAAAGTCTATTTAGAGCAGTTCTATTTCCATTTTTTCCGTATGCTTGTCCTATATATAGAATTTCATAATCAAGAATTTCCATAGAAAAATTTTTGTCAGCACTAATATGATCGATCAACGAACTAGGCCTTGCTATTAATAACGTTTTTGTATCGTCGATTAGCTCAAATTTACTAAACGGATACTCAGTTATTAATTTTATTTCCGACTTTGCTTTAGGTATTCCAATATTAAATGAAATCCGTCGCTCATTTTCTTTATCGTGTATTATGAAATCAAATAATGCTCTCTTTCCACTAGTAGAAAAAGATTTAGGATCAATAGTTACTTTTGGTCTTTGCAATACAAAATAAATATTGCATGGATTTGCATCATTGAAAAGTTCATCACTCTCAGCATAATTTTCTAAATCTACTCCTAAAACAAACTGATATTGACTAAGAAACATAGATAAAAAACTTTCTGCTCCAAATTTATGGTTATTTCTTAAGAATGGATTAGTTTCCATAATTCATATGTGCTATAACGTTTTCTTACGCAGGGCCTTCCCTTCAAAAGAAATTCCGTCCCATCCGTATTCCATGAAGCTTCTGATATTCTGGTGGTCTGTTCCTTCAGGATTTTTTAATACTTCTTCTCTGTAAAAATCACCGAACAGACTTAGAGTATCTTCCTTAGACAGACCTTTCTTTTTTGCAAAACTGAATACTTTACAGGAACCGTTATTCTGATCTGCTTCATTCACGGTATTTCCGTTGGTGAATTTTGTAGGGGTAAAGCTATAATTTTCATCTATGTGAGCGATCACGTCTTTGAATTGAATTGTTTGCGGTGCGTTTTTCAGCTGTTCTAATACCATATTTTCAAAATTTTCACCAAAAATAATTAAATAATCCTATCTACGCAAAAACATTGCACACTTGTACCGTTACTTTGCATCAACAAAATGAAAGAACATATGGAATTTACAGGAAATAATTTAATAGAATTAGGATACAGACCGGCAAAATGGTTTAAAGAAGCCATTGCCCATATTAATGAAAATATGTTAGATGAAATTCAGATCAGTGAATATTTAGAACAGTTCAGACAGCCAGAACTCGTTCCGCTTCATGCATCAGCTAAAGACTTTATCATCAACATCCGTGCTGAACACGAAAGCGAAAACGATAATGTGGAAAAAGTAATTAATACTATGAAAGTACTGATGAAAACACCCACATTGGTGGAAGGAGCCATCATGCCGGATGCCTGCCCGACAGGTCCTGAAGGCCAGATTCCGGTGGGTGGGGTCGTGGTGGCCAGAAATGCGATTCACCCCGGATTTCATAGTGCAGATATCTGCTGTTCGGTGATGCTGACTGATATGGGAAAAGCAGATCCTAAAGAAGTTCTGGATGCCGCCCATTCGATCACGCATTTCGGATACGGAGGAAGACCGAGAGGTGAGCAAATGGAGATGTCCCGGGAACTGATGGAAGCTTTCAGAAAAAACGATTTCCTGAATGATGAAAAATTAATCAGCATCGCCCGTTCTCATATGGGAACGCAGGGTGACGGAAATCATTTTTTATTTGTAGGCGTTTCAAAAAATACCGGAAATACCATGTTGGTGACTCATCACGGATCAAGAGCTCCCGGAGCGGCTTTGTACGATAAAGGGATGAAGGTAGCCAATAGGTTCCGACTGGAAATTTCTCCTGAAACACTGAAAGAAAATGCCTGGATTCCTTATGAAACCGAAGAAGGAAAATCGTATTGGGAGGCCCTGCAGTTAATAAGAGCATGGACCAAGGAAAACCACACTTCGATTCACGATGCCGTGGTAAACAAAATGGAAACCGAGAAACTGGACCGGTACTGGAATGAGCATAATTTTGTTTTCAGGGACGGGGATTTGTTTTACCACGCAAAAGGCGCAACACCGCTGGATGATAAATTCATGCCTGATATCACGGGTCCCCGACTGATCCCGCTGAATATGGCAGAGCCTGTTCTGATCGTTCAGGGAAAAACGAATGCGCGGAATCTTGGTTTTGCTCCTCACGGGGCAGGAAGAAATTTCAGCAGGACGCAGCATAAAAAATCTTTGGCTCATAAAACGATTGCAGAAGTTTTTGAAGAAGAGACAAAAGGGCTGGATATCCGTTTTTTCTCTAATGAAATTGATATTTCCGAGCTTCCCACTGCCTATAAAAGCGCCAAAAATGTGCGGGCACAGATAGAAGAATACGGACTTTGTGAAGTCCTGGATGAGGTGCTGCCCTACGGATGTATTATGGCGGGAGACGTTCAGAAAAACGCACCGTGGAAGAAAAAGAAAAAATTCAGAAAAGCGTAATTAACAATTTTCAAAAATTGCCATTTTATACCCTTTTCATACAGATAAAAATTAGAATCAGCCTTGCAGGACCACGCCACGCAAGGCTGATTTATGAAAAATAATGAGTAATCTGTTTTTTTGAGGTTCCTGTTTTTCAAAAGATTGAGACAGCATATCATCTTTTTACCTATATTTGCAGCCGCTTAATTTTAGATAAGCGTACTCATTAAAAAAATAAAACTATTAATCTCTATGAAAAAATTATTATTTCTTTTATTCGCCGTATTTACCATATCTTCATGCTCTTCGGGCAGCGACAGTGGCAGCGATTACAATCCGGGCGGTCAGTCGAATGTAAGTGCAAAAGTCGTTACTTCAGCACCTACCTTTACTCAGGGCGAAATCAAATTTAACGGAAATGTGGTTTCTACCGGATCCGGATATTACTCCAGAGGATTCTGCTGGGGTCTGAATATCAACCCTACGCTCAATAACGGACAGTCCGTATCTGAAAGTACGAATACCGTCGGCAGTTATTTCCTGACAAAAACATTCTCATATGACTTCTCAACTTCTACCACCTACTATGTAAGAGCATATGTCGTGATGGGCAACGGAGAAGTTGCTTATGGGGATAATGTGACTTTTACAACTCCCGAAAAACTGATGCTGAATCCAAAAACAACAAAAGCGATTTACACGACTTCGGCTACCCTGAATGCAGAGATTGCCGTGTATTATCTGGATTCTATCACACCGGATGAAAAGGGATTCTGTTACAGAACCAGTGCGGGGGTTAATATTACGAATGGTCAGAAAGTATTGAATACTGTTCCCAACTATTATACTCCTAATTTAGAATTGGAAGTAACCTCTCTGCTTCCCAATACTACCTATTATGTAAAAGCGTATACCAAAGAAGGTTCCAAAGTATACTACTCTGCTGAATATACGTTTAAAACAGCCGGAGCAACGGGTGCTTCCGGGGGAGTGATATTTTACGATAAGGGAGAGTTTACAGACGGATGGAGATATATGGAAGCTGCACCCGCTAATCTGATCTATAACGGTTCCAACAAAATCAGATGGGGATGCACCGGCAGCATGGTCAACCAGACGCAATCTGTCATGGGATCTGGTCCAGCTAATACAACCAGAATTATGTCTCAGTGTACAGAAGCCAACTGTGCGGCAAGACTGTGTAAAAATTATACCATTAACGGCCTGAATGACTGGTTCCTGCCATCCGAAGAAGAATTGATGGCGTTTTATAAAAGTTCTAAAAACGTTTATAATATTGCGACCAATCCATGGAATGATGTGTCTGATAAATATTTCTGGAGTTCTACAGAAGCACAGAACTCCAATGATGCCAGAATTCTGGACGGCTATGCCGGTTATATGTGGAACTATACCAAGAGCTATAATATGGTAAGAGTAAGACCATTCAGAAGATTCTAATATTCCAACATATTTTACACAAACCGCTAATTGCTAGCGGTTTTTTTATTTTGTCCCTCTCCGGTCAGAATGATTCGCGAATCCATATAGCATACATACAGGATACCGTTTATCTGTTTAGACTTTTTACTGACGTCAGGCCGTCCTTTACGACGATCACCGTTCTTCTGCCATAACCGGTTTCGATTCGGAACATATTTTCCAGAGGAAATTGTAAGACCGACTGAAGCACAAGACGGATCACACCGGCATGGGTTACGATTAATATTTTATTAAGATTCTCTTTGGAAACCAGTTCGTTCCAGAATTCTGAAACGCGGGCTTTCATATCCATAAGACTTTCGCCGTCCGGTGCTTTTACATGAATAAAATCCTCGTACCACGGCTGGATTTCTTCTTCCGGAATATCCGTCCATTTTTTCAGTTCCCAGTTTCCGAAATTCATTTCCCTGATTCTTTCGTCAGTTTCATAATTCAGCTGAAAATGCTTTGCCAGCAGCTGACAGCGCTGGGACGGGCTTGAAATAACGAGATCAAAATCCTTATCCAGAGAAATTGAATTAAAATCATCAGGATTATTCCTCAGCGGTATTTCTGCGAATCCGTAACATACATTATCCGGATTTTCTACGGCAGTATGCCGAATCAGGTGAATTTCCATACGATGATCGTTCCTAAATAAAATAACACTTCACAAACCTGCTGAACGGTGCCGAGGCAGTCTCCGGTATATCCTCCGATATGCTTTTTAAAATACCATCCCAGGTATATTTTCCCGAGATAGGCTATCATCAGGGCAAAGATCAGCCGCCAGTCAGGAATCAACGAAAAAGCAACTATAACAGCCATAAAACTTATGAATAGAGAAATCCTGTCTAACGGTTGATGAGCCAGTGGTTTTGACTTGCTGACGTCTATATCCGTCACGTACTTATGTGTATAAATCATCGTTCCTGCCATAAACCGGCTTGAGGTATGCGCCAGAATGATAATGGCCAATGTTCTGATGACATCTGCAGTGGCCAGTTCTTTTATGCTGAAAAATTTCAGTGCAAACAATAAAATAATTCCGATTGCTCCATAGGCGCCGACCCGGCTGTCTTTCATGATCGTCATGATCTTTTCTTTACCGTAGCCGCCACCGAAGCTATCGCAGACATCCGTAAAACCGTCTTCGTGAAAAGCACCCGTCAACAGTACATTGGAAATCATCATAACAACAATAGCGATTTCCAGATTGAAAAGTTTCAGAGAGATATAAAAAACCACCGCATTGATCAAACCGACCAACAGTCCTACCCATGAAAAATATTTCTGGGATTTATTCATGATGTCAGTGGAATACGGAACTTTGAACGGAACCGGAATCCTTGTAAAAAACATCAGAGCCGTTGCAAAATAAGTCAGTTCATTCTTCAGAATCTTCATTTATTCTTTATTTGAAACGTTGGCATCTTCAAAACTGGACATCTCATTCAGGAAATTAACCGCACTTTGAATGATGGGATATGCCAATGCGCAACCTGTTCCCTCTCCTACCCTTAAATCAAGATGTAGCAGCGCCTTCTGTCCCAGTAATTCCAGTAATCTGAGGTGTGCATATTCACCACTGACATGACAGAAGATACAGTTATTTAAAATTTCAGGATTCTTTTTCCACGCTGCCGACACTGCTACGGTTGCAATAAATCCGTCCACTAAGATCAGCATATTCTGCCGGTAAGCTTCTTCGATGGCACCGATCATCTGGACAATCTCCAGCCCGCCGAAGGTTTGTGCGATCTCATCAGCCATTTTAAGACCATGATATTTTTCAGCAACCTCTGTCAGAATGCTGATTTTATTCCGGAGCTGGGTATCATTAAGACCGGTTCCACGGCCCACACAGTCTTCGATAGGGATATTAAATAACCTGCTCATCATCAGTGAAGATGCTGAGGTATTTCCAATGCCCATTTCACCAAAACCGATGATATTAGAGCCTGTTTCTGCAATTTCTTCAACAACAGATTGACCGTTTTCCAGCGCCTGCTGATATTCCTGAAGAGTCATTGCCGGCTCCTCTAAAATATTACGGCTTGATTTCCTGACTTTTTTATCGATCAGCTCCAGGCCTTCCGGAAAATCAAAATTAACTCCTGCATCTACAATTTTAAGATCAATTCCGTTCTGCCTGCAAAATACATTGATCGCTGCTCCGCCTCCCAGGAAATTCATCACCATCTGATAGGTTACTTCCTGCGGATAAGCACTGACTCCAGCTGCGGCAATGCCATGATCGGCTGCGAAAACAATCAGGTGAGGTTTTACTAATTCCGGCGAGGTGGTCTGCTGAACCATTCCTATTTTATGAGCCAGCTGCTCCAGCGATCCTAAAGCCCCCAGGGGTTTTGTTTTAAAATCAATTTTGTGTTGTAATTCGTCTGCAAACATTGATGTCTAGTATGTCCTGCAAATTACTAAAATCTAGATAATTCTACAGAACTTTAATTTTTACAGGCTATTTTTTCATGCTTTCATACAGAAAAGGCTACCTCACTGCTACCGCACGAATCCCTTCGTGTGGTTGTCTGTAGTAAACCACAAAGGAAATCCAAAGCTTTTTAAACACTTAAGTAATAACTTTGCGCAGAAGAAGTACACTGAAGTCTTGTTAAAAATCTTTTTATTTTCTTCTGAAGTACACTTAATTCTGCGGTATTTTCTTCCCCGAAATAGTCCTTTAACGAAAGTTTCCACCACTAACAACCGGTTTTCAGCCGTTTATAATGATCTGAATTATTTTTACCAAGTCAAACTTCGTAGAAAATCCTCATTTCCCTCTGCTTAATGGTAAAATCCATTTCTCTATTTTATCTTTGCTGATGAGTTGCAGATTGTTAGTCTTTTACATTGCAATCCAAAATTGCTAATTTTCTCGGAACTCTTTTTTCCTGAATAAGTTTAAACAACTTCAGAATGAGAAAGTGGAAAATTATGATGATATCTTACAAAACTTTCAATTCAAAAGTACGACGCAAAAAGATTACGCAGTTCCTGTTTTACTTTGTACTATAAAATTAAAACAATGACACCTGAAATACTGAAAAAGCTGAAAGAAGTCGAGGAAAAAAGGGGTATAGAAATACTTCTTGCCGTAGAGTCCGGAAGCCGCGCCTGGGGTTTTGCTTCTCCTGACAGCGACTATGACATCCGGTTTATCTACCGGCACGAAAAAGACTGGTATCTTTCGCCTTGGGATAAGGATGAAACGATAGAATTTATGACAGAAGATGATCTCGACGGTTCCGGATGGGATCTGCGGAAAACTTTTCATCTTCTGCACAAATCAAATGCTGCCTTGCTGAGTTGGTTTTACTCACCGATCATATACCTGAAAAACGAGAAATTCTATGAACTCTTTAAACCTCTGGCTGACGAATGTTTTTCTCCGATAGCGGTTTCTTACCATTATCTGAGCATGAGCAAAAAATACCTGGAAGCCTGCAGAAGCGATGAAGTAAAACTAAAATCCTACTTTTACTGTCTCCGAACTGCTTTAACCGGAAAATGGATTCTGGAAAAAGGAACGGTTCCACCGGTTTTGTTCAGCGAATTGCTGGTTTTGGTAAATGCTTCCACCAAAATGAAAATAGAAAATTTAATCGCATTAAAGGCTACTAAAGATGAATCGTATTACCATCCGAATGACTGGGAACTGTTTGGATTTTTGGAAGAGATGGTAAAGATTAATGAGGAAGGAGCCAGACTTCTGAAAGGGGGGAACGCGGATAAAAATAAGATGGAGAGGGTTTTTCGGGAGATACTAAATTTATAAAAATGAAACCAACATTACAAACACTTATACAGGAGAATTTACAAAAAAAGAAAAAGAATTTATTTTCGTTTCTTACAGGTGCAGGAATTTCCTCCGAGAGCGGACTGCCTACTTACCGTGGAATCGATGGTATTTGGATCAAAGGAACACAGTATCACAAACCAGAAGAATTTGGGACATTTAAATATTTTAGTAAAAACCAGGAAGAAGTCTGGCAGTACAATTTATTCTGGAAAAAGCTGATCGAGGAAGCTCAACCCAATCAGGGGCATTTTACCCTTTCTGAAATAGAAAATCTGCTGGATAAAAAATTTCAATTGATTACCCAAAATGTAGACGGACTTCATCAAAAAGCAGGCAGTAAAAACGTGTTTGAAATTCACGGAAATAAGCAAACGATACGGTGCGCCTCAGAATGCAGCAGTATCATGTTGATGCCTGCAGAGTTAAAATCCAAAGAACTGACCGAAGATCTTACAGAAAAAGACATAGAACTTTTGCATTGTCAGAACTGCGGAGACTGGCTTCGTCCCAATACATTATGGTTTGATGAATCGTATAATGAAAAACTGTATTTTCTAAACTCTACGTTAAGGGCTGCAAAAAAGACAGGGATTCTCTTTATAATCGGAACTTCTGGAGCAACTACATTACCTCAAATGATTGCAGAAACAGTTTTGCAGTACGGAGGGTATCTGATTGAAATTAATACCGAAGAAGACAGTTATTTCTTTGAACGCTTTTCTGGGACAAAAAAATATATGTTAATCAAAGAAAAAGCAAGCGATGCTTTGATGAAGATAAAAGACATGATAGAAAAACATGAAACTATTATCTGAAAATACTATAGAGTTCGATGAAAGCGAAAAAAATACAGGATAGAAAATAACCTTAGCCAGATTAAAAACAGAAAGTAATCGAATGGAAAAATAGATTTTCCACTCCGAAATTAATAATCAAAATATGTTAGCTATAAAATCTCTGAAATCCCGCAACCTCATCCTCCTCGAGTCCATCTCAGGAAGCCGTTCCTTCGGGCTCGCTACAGAAAATTCCGATACCGATATCCGTGGCGTCTATTATCTGCCGAAAGAAGATTTTTTCGGTCTCCATTATATTCCGCAGATTTCCAATGAGACCAATGATATTACATATTATGAGATCGGGAGATTTGTAGAATTGCTACAGAAAAACAATCCGAATATCCTGGAAGTTCTCGCGAGTCCGGAAGACTGTATCCAATATAAAAATCCATTGATGGAGTTGCTGAAGCCTGAAGACTTTCTTTCGAAACTGTGTAAAGATACGTTTGCCGGATATGCCATTTCACAGATCAGAAAGGCCAAAGGACTCAACAAAAAGATCCTGAATCCTCTTGATAAAGAAAGAAAATCAATTCTCGATTTCTGTTATGTTCTGAAGAATCAAGGTTCTATGCCTTTGAAGAAATGGCTGCGGGAGAGCGGGAAAGATCAGGAAAAATGTGGTTTGGTGAGCATTGACAATACCAAAGGAATCTTTGCTCTTTTTTACGATGAGCCGGGAGATCTGATTTACAAAGGAATTATTCAGAATGAAGAAGCCAATCAGGTTTCTGTCTCATCAGTTCCGAAAGATGAAAACCCGGTCGCTTATCTGTTCTGTAACCTGGATGCCTACTCTACTTACTGCAAAGATTACCGCGAATACTGGAAATGGGTTTCGGAGCGGAATGAAGACCGCTACAATGTCAATCAGACGCACGGGCAAAACTACGACAGCAAAAATATGATGCATACCATTCGCCTTCTACAGTCCTGCGAGCAGATTTTTAAAACCGGTTCCCTGAATATCCGTGTAGAAAACCGTGAGGAATTGCTGGAGATCAAAGCCGGAAAATGGTCTTATGAAGCTGTGATGGACAAAGCTGAAAGTCTGATTCAGTCGATTGAACATTATCATTCAAGATCGACTCTGCCCGAGTCTCCCGACCTGGATAAAACGACAAAGATTCTGGTAAACATCAGGGAAGAACTGTATCAGATATCCTGATAAGAAAGCGGCGATAAGGAAGTCTAAAAAAGAACTTTCTCATGGGATCATTTAAGGTTATCAGTCGATGATAACCTTAATTTTACTGTTATCTTTATTTCCAGCCTATACCCTTTAAAACTTAAAAAATTACCTACTTTTGCAAAAACTATAGAATGAAATTTATATTCTCAAAGAAAACGAGTCTTTTACCTCTATTCTTTTTAAGTCTTAATCTTTCAGCTCAGGAAATTTATATTCCGTACCGAGACGGTAAATTATGGGGTGTTTCCAATGGGGCGGGAACAGAAATAATCGCTCCGAAATACGATTCTATCAGCTTCAATGTGCAGGATGATTATGATTTCAAGCTTTTTCATACTTATAAAAACGGAAAAAGAGGCGTTATTCTTGATGGAAAGGAAGCCCTTTTGCCTGAATACAAAGATGTTTTCGCCACCTACCGGGGGTATATCATCGGAGAAATGGATGATGAAAAAAAGCATCGCATGATCATCGATAAATCAGGGATAAAAATTACGGAACAACCTGTATTAAGTATTCTGAGATCCGAAAGTTTTGGCAAAGAGTATGCTGAAAATACGTACAGTACGCTTTTTCATCTGCTGAATGACAATATGAGAGAAGATCTCTTTGTATGGAATCCTAAAGAACAGAAAAGCACTTTCATCTATAAAGATTACTACTCCATTGCTTTAAGAGATGATAAAAAATCCAGACAGCTGAACCTGACTTTCAGAAAAAATGAACCGGACCCGTTAACGGAAGTTACCTTAGTTTCCGATGGTAAAAGCCTGGTCCCGTATGTTACGAAAAATAACAGGGAAATGATCGTAAAAAATATTCCGGAAAGATCTTCTTATTACGGAGGGTCCCAGGAAGGTGTAAAAGCACCTCATTATGCATCTCCGGACACCTATTCCGACAGCGTAATCTATACGCCACCGCCTCCTCCGCCATCTACGGGAAGGGGAAGTTCTTCATCGGAAGTAAAGCCTGCCGGGACTTCTGCTGTGAGTGAAGCTGCGCCGAAAATGCCGTCTTATATCCAGGTAAGCTATTCGCTGGAAAACAACATTCCTAAAGCCGTGTACAGTTACGGTTATCAGAAGGATGCCAAAAAAGTGACAAAAAGACTGAAGCTGCCGCGCAAAATAAAAAACCTAGCGGTGGAAAGCTTTAAGGGCAGCCAGCCTCAGAGAAAAAGCGGGGATTCTGTGTATACATACAGCAATTATATCACATATACCACCAAAAATAAAAAAGCCATCCTGATCACCGGAGATAAAGCCACGGAATATGACAGCATAAAAATGCTGAATCCAAGCAGAGACTCGGGGTATCAGGGGATTCTTTATCTGCTGGGCCAGAAGGATAGGAAAAACGGAAAGATGAAGTTTTCGTTCATGGACGGAAATCAGCGTCAGTTTTCTGAATTTGATGAGCTGATCGTGAACGATGTTTTCGGAAACTATGATTTCAGCTATTGGACCATTAAGAAAGACGGAAAATATGGTGTAATCAATCCTCAGGGAGAACTTATCCTGCAGCCTGTTTATGATGAGATCGTTAATAAAAAGGTGGAAAACGGCTACGGAAATTACCTTCGTCTTAAAAAGGACGGAAAATATGGATTTTTAACGCCTACCAGAGAGACACCGACTTCAGGGATTAACTTCCTGGAACCGGTGTTCCCGTACCGGATCCGAAACGTGTATATGCAGTATCCGTACTGGCAAAGTGTATTTTCCTCAACATCGGCAAGAAACGGCAAGAAAGGAAGCTTATTGATTGCCTTGGAAGACGAGAAAGGTGATTTATTAGGATACGCAGATAAAAACGGCCAGCTTTACTTTAAAAACTAAACTATGAAATTCAGATACTACAGCATCGCCCTTCTTTTGACCGGTATTTCAGTAACGGCACAATACCGCGGAAACAGTGATTATGACTCTGAAGTCTTAAATTACACCGTATTAAGCAAAGATAAATCGAAATTATATGAAGAGGCTTTCTTCAAAGAGATAGAATTCTCACCTGAAGAATTTTATACCGAAATTACCAGACTGGATAAAAATTACGATGTTCTGGCATCACTTCCGGCCAAAGGTAAAACTGCTGAACTCACAACCGTTATTTATGACGGCTTTACCAGTACGACACCATTTAAAAACAACGTTATTGACGGGGTCAAAAAAATCTATTATCCGGGAGGTATTACATTTCAGGAAATTCCTTATAAAAACGGAAAGATAGAAGGCCTTTACAAAGTCTACGATCAATCCGGAAAATTGCTGTCTGAAGTTCCGTACAGCAATAATCTTAAAAACGGGGTCAAAAAAGTTTATTTCAATGATCCGAAAGACCGGTATGATGAGAAAGAATACATCATCGAAGGCACGTATAAAAACGGAGGTCTCATTGGCCCGATAACGATCCTGAACGATAAGCTTAAAATCATTTATCCGGGTGATTTCAGGAAAGGAAAAGTAGAGCTTTCCTATGAAGGCATCCCACTGGTGGATTACAGCATCATCGACCGGGATGTGAGAAACGGAGTCTATACGGCATACAGCATCACCAACGGGGACGGAAAAGATCCCAAGCAACCCAAAAAGCGTATAAAAAGCTATTCGGCCACGTATTTCAATAATGAATTTAACGGTTATGTCGAAAAATACAGTAAAGACGGTGAGTTGCTTTCGAAGAACCTGTACCGTTACGGAAAACCCATCGGTACGCATAAAAGCTTTTACGCACCGGGAAAGATAAGATCGGAATCGTATTATGATCCGTCGGGAAATAAAACAGGGACCTGGAAAAATTACGGTACGGAAGGGGATGTCATCGGGATCATCACTTATAAGGATGATAAAAAGAATGGATTGAGTGAAGTCTACCAGAAAAATATTCTGAAACACCAGGAGCTTTACCAAAATGACAAAAAGATCTCCGGAAAAGTTTTCGACGAAGAAGGGAAGCTGCAGGCCGAAGATGTCTATGCAGACTATCAGTTTGTAAAATCCATCGTCTATTTTAAAAATGGTAAAACGCAGTATATCCAGCATTCGGACGGGGAGAAAACCTTTTATGACCAGAATGGTACCGTTATCCATTCGAATAAATACAGAAACCGCAAACCCGTAGGCATTCATAAAGCGATCAGTTATGAAAAAGATAACAGCTACAGAATTTATTCTGAAACGGAGTACGGCGATGCAGGCGAACGGATAAGAAATGTATGGTACGACGGAAAAGGCACTGCCAACGAATCCTACTACAAAAAGGATAAGATTCACGGAAGATCCACTAAAACGGCTCCGGACGGAACCAAAACGGTAAGTTACTATTTTGAAGGAAAACCCGTAAAGGAAGATGAATTCAAAAAACTGACAGAAGAAGCTAAAAAATAGAACTTTAAAACCATCGAAGAATCGGTGGTTTTCTTTTTGATGAATAACGGTAAACGCAATTTTAAAACTACACAAAAGGGGTATTGAATAAAGACCTGAAAGTTGAGAAATTTGAAGGTATAAAAACGATACCATGAAAGAATTACCTTTAAAACACAAAAATCAGGATCTGAAAACGATCTGGGACTTTCTCCTGATCTCCATTATTGCAGGTCTTGCGATCTGTTTCCTGGTAGGACTGCAAAAAATTGAAACCAATCTCACCACCTATTTCGAGCTGTCCGGAATTTTCATCCTTATCGGTGGCGCCAGCTTTGGAATCGGTGGTTTATCAGGCTTTTTATTCGGCGTTCCTAAGATCCTGAATCCTGAAGGCAATCATGCTGACAAAAGAAAGATCATCAGCCAGAATGACAACCTGGTCCAGATCAGTGACTGGCTCACCAAAATAATCGTAGGCGTGGGATTAACACAGCTGAATAATATTCCGGGATATCTGAGCAGGCTGGGAATTTACTTTTCGGGAATCCTGAAAGATAATACCGTAGGCTCCCCTATCATCATATCCATTATTCTGTATTTTTTAATTCTTGGATTCCTATCGGTGTACTTATGGACCCGGATTCATTTTATCGGGATGGTAAAAAAGGTGGAAGATAACCTGGAAGAGAAATTGGAAGAACAGGAACAGAAAGTAAAAGCCATCGCCGAAGCCGTCAATGATACTCAGCAGAAAATGACTGACATCGGAGGTGGTAAAAGAATTACCGAAAACCTGGAAGCTTTAAGAGCCAATATCAATAAAATGGCCGGAAGTGATTCTGATGATCCTCAGAAAGGAAAATGGGGCGGACTGTCAGAAACGAATGAAAGAAAAGTGACTGCAAAAGTGGAATCCTCCGATATCCCCACCTTATATAAAGTGACCCTTGAGGTCATCAGCACCCATCCGAATCATCCCTTAACAGGATTTGTGAAATTTCATCTGCATCCGTCATTCAATAATTCAGAGCCGTTGATTGCCGTCACCGACGGAAAAGCCACTCTGGTATTAAATACGGTATATGGTGCTTTCACCGCCGGTATAGAAGCAGATGAAGGAGCAACACAACTGGAAATTGATCTGGCCGAACTTCCTGGGATTCCTGAGGAATTTAAAGACCGATAATATCCTGGATGTGAGATTAATCATCTTAATTAATTATTGCTATGATTTTCAGATACTTGAGATAAATCCATCAAGTTATTTGGCATAAAATTGGCATGCAGAAATCAGTAAAAACACATTATATGAAATTTTTAAAAAAGCTGGTGAAAGGTATTACCTTCACGCTGTTATTTCTTCTCGCATTACTGCTGCTTTTCATTGTTTTAATAAAAAAAATGCCTGAAAAGGAGTATAGTCAACTGGATGCCACAGACCGAAAAATGTTTGACGAACTGACTCTTCAGTACAAAAATTTTAGAGAGAAACCTGGTGCAATCTGGACTTCTTCTTACCGCTACGATCAGGAACCCCTCATTCTTATCCGGTCTCAGAAAAATAAATCGATCTGGCGGTATGTCTATTTAATCAATGCCGGCAAGTATATTGATCCTAAAAAATTCAAAAAAATTGATTTCCCGGGAAACCCCTATCTCACCGATGTATACGCTGCGACCACCCTGGGAAGTCTGTCTGCAGAATATTGGATTCCGGGAGCGTTTACTTTCAGCCTTCTTAAAGGCAAAAAAGTGCTGGCCTTCAAGTATTATCCTGAACTATTTCAAAAAGAAGGAAGCTTCCCGGATTTTAAATATTTCTCCATGCATGAAGCCTTCCATGGATATGCCCAAAAGACCTGGATGTATGATAAAGACGCAAATGACCACATCATCGATTATCCTTTTAATAAAGAACATTTCGACCTTCTGAAAAAAGAATATGTCTTACTGGATCAGGGTCTGAGAACTGATGATACGATAGAACTAAATGATATCATGAGAGCATGGGTACAGATCAGAAAAGAACGATATAAAAGATGGCCCCAGCTTATTAATGAAGCCAACAGTGAAGCTATAGAGGGAACAGCGAGATATATTGAGTATAAATATTCTGCTCTTATTGGTAAGCCAAAGCAGTTTATTACGGACCATTCGGGAAAGGTATTTTCTTTTTCACAGGGACTGGAGATGATTCTTCATGATGAAGCAAATTATTATCTGTTGACCCGATCCACCTCCTACGACAAAGGCGCTGCATTAGGATATATTCTGGATAAACTGGATCCTTCATGGAAATACAAAATCGAGGATTCACCTTCTCATAAAGGGATGACTTTGTATGAGATTTTAAAATCACGGTACTGATGTACAGAAAAAATCCCTCAAAAAAAATTTTGAGGGATCTCTTTTATTAATAAAAAATACTTTTACGCTTCAGTTGAAGGATTTTGATCATCCGCAGGTTTTTCCCCTTCAGGTCTTCTCTGTCCTTCCGGTCTTGCCGGTCTCTCTGGTCTCCCCTGTCCTTCTGGTCTGCCCTGACCTTCCGGTCTTGGTTTTCCTTCCGGTCTTGGAGGTCTTGGTAAAAGAACTTTTCTTGAAAGCTTCATTTTTTTACGGTCATCATACCCCATAAATTTCACTTCTACTTCATCCCCTTCTGCATACGGAACTTTATCCAAACGCGCCCACTCGATTTCAGAAATGTGAAGAAGACCTTCAGTACCTTTCGCAATCGCTACGAAAGCTCCGAAATCCATTACTTTTACTACTTTACCGCTATAAACCTCGCCTACAACAGGAACAAAAGTGATTTCGTTGATTCTGGCTACCGCAGCATTGATTTTCTCTCTGTCGGTACCTGCAATCTCAATACGTCCGATTTCACCTTGCTCTTCAATAGCAATAACCGTGTCGGTATCTTTCTGTAGCTGCTGAATGATTTTTCCGCCAGGTCCGATCACCGCACCAATGAAGTCTTTGGAGATCTCCATTACCACCATTTTCGGAGCATGAGGTTTCACATCAGCTCTCGGTTCAGAAATTGTTTCCGTGATTTTATTAAGGATATGTAATCTTCCGTCTCTTGCCTGCATCAGTGCTTTTTCCATGATATCCATAGAAAGTCCCTGAATTTTGATGTCCATCTGACACGCAGTGATCCCGTCTTCGGTTCCTGTTACTTTAAAGTCCATATCTCCCAGGTGATCTTCATCTCCTAAGATATCAGAAAGTACGGTGAATTTACCGGATTTTGCATCCGTGATCAATCCCATCGCAATACCGGAAACAGGTTTTGTAATCTGTACTCCCGCATCCATTAATGCTAACGTTCCTGCACACACTGTTGCCATAGAAGACGAACCGTTAGATTCCAGGATATCAGAAACAATTCTGATGGTGTACGGGTTTTCTTCAGGAATGACAGCCTGTAAAGCTCTCTGAGCTAAGTTTCCGTGTCCTACTTCTCTTCTTGAAGTTCCTCTGAGAGGTCTCGCTTCTCCGGTGGAGAATGGAGGGAAGTTATAGTGAAGGAAGAATTTTTCGTCATGTTGAGAAATCACACTGTCTACCATATTGGCGTCTTTTACAGAACCTAAAGTTACGGCTGTTAAAGACTGGGTTTCTCCTCTTGTAAATACGGCAGAACCGTGTGCTCCCGGAAGGTAATCAATTTCTGACCAGATCGGACGGATCGTCTGAGGATCACGGCCATCCAGACGGATATTGTCTTCAAGGATCATCTGACGCATCGCTTCTTTCTCTACGTCGTGATAATATACTTTTACGAAAGGGGTTACTCTTTCCAGTTCTTCTGCATTATCTACATACTGAGCAAGGAATTCTTCGCGTACCGCTTTGAATTTTTCACCTCTTTCTTCTTTTCCGGAAGGCGTTCTTGCTACTTCATATACTTTATCATAAGTTTCTTTCCATACTTTCTCACGAATCGCCTCATCGTGGTTTTCGTGAGAATATTCTCTTTTAGGGAAAGATTTTCCTACTTTTTCTGCCAGTCTCTCCTGAGCTTCGATCTGCTTTTTAATTTCAGCATGACCGAATTTAATGGCTTCTAACATTTCCTGCTCAGAAATTTCCTTCATTTCCCCTTCTACCATTACGATGGAGTCTTTGGTAGCTCCCACCATAATATCCAGTTCTGAACTCTTTAAAGCTTCATAGCTCGGGTTAATGGCTAATTCTCCGTCGAATCTTACGACTCTTACCTCAGACATTGGCCCGTTGAAAGGAATATCGGTAATGGCAATCGCAGCAGAAGCCGCCAAACCTGCCAAATCATCAGGAATTGTCTGTCCGTCATAAGAAATCAATGAAATCATGACCTGAACTTCCGCGTGGAAATCTTCAGGAAAAAGCGGGCGCAGAACGCGGTCCACTAAACGCATCGTTAAAATCTCCTGATCAGAAGGTCTTGCTTCTCTTCGGAAAAAATTTCCTGGAATTCTTCCTCCTGCATAAAATTTTTCTCTGTAATCTACCGTTAATGGTAAAAAATCAACACCTGGATTGGCTTCTTTATTGGCTACCACAGTAGCTAAAAGCATGGTTCCGCCTAATTTTACGACCACAGATCCATCGGCCTGTTTCGCCAATTTCCCCGTTTCTAAAGTAACTTCTCTGCCATCTGCAAGAGTAATCGTTTCTGTAAACGCTTGAGGTATACTCATAAATTTTCGTCTCTGGTACTCCGTATTGAGTACGATTAATATTTAAACTTTTTAAATTTTCGTATGCAAAGGTAATATATTATAATGATTTTTTAAATTTTTAGTGTCAAAATATCAGGTTAAAGCATGAATTTATCCTCTAAAATACACTATTTTATAATGATTGATCCGTCTTCTAAAGTCTCACTTTGAGAAAAACAAATGATGTATCCTTTTATTATAAAGTTTTAAATACTACAGGAATTTCTTTTTAGAATACTTAAATTAATGGGGCAATAATCACCTATTCAAAAATACATGAAATAAAATTTAAGATAAAAACATCATAAAGTTTGCAAAAAAAGATGATGTTCCCCTATATTTGCCTGACTTCTTTATAAAATCATAATAAAAGTTCGGACTTTTATTAGAGGATCCATTAAAGAGAAGATTATCAACCGGTTGTGATGACTTGAATTAAAAGGAGATCATAAATTCTCTTTTACTAAATATGTATGTATATGACTAATAATGAAGTAAAATCGCAGAGCAGGAACTATACCGTTCCGCTTATCACCATTACGCTTTTATTCTTTATGTGGGGATTCATCACGTGTATGAATGACATTTTGATTCCTTACCTGAAACAGCTTTTCAAACTCAGTTTTTTTGAGTCGATGCTGGTTCAGTTCTGTTTCTTCGGCGCTTATTTTATCGGCTCGTTAATCTATTTTTTCATTTCCATTTCCAAAGGTGACCCGATCAATAAGGTAGGGTACAAAAAAGGAATCCTGTTTGGGATTTTCCTGGCTGCGTTCGGATGTATCCTGTTTTATCCTGCAGCCACATTTTCCTACTATCCTTTATTTTTGGGAGCTTTATTCATTCTGGGATTAGGATTTACCGTTTTACAGATTACAGCCAATGCTTATGTTTCATTGCTGGGCTCGGAAGATTCTGCATCCAGCCGACTGAATATGACGCAGGCTTTTAATGCTTTCGGAACGACGATCGCACCCGTATTGGGAGGCCATCTGATCTTTGAATTCTTTTCTTCTGCCGACGGCTCATTCAGTGCCGTAGCGACAAGAATTCCCTATTTAATCTTTGCAGGAATCTTGTTACTTGTTGCTTTATTAATTTCAAGAGTAAAACTTCCGTCTTTCCAGACCCAGGAAGAAGAGATCGTGAAAGGCTGGGGAGCATTGAACTACAGCCATCTTAAATTCGGGGTTTTTGCCATGTTCTGCTACGTAGGCGGCGAGGTTGCGGTAGGAAGTTTCATTATCAGTTTCCTTGAAGAAACGATGAAATTCAATGAGGCGATCAGTAAAAATTACCTTTCATTATATTGGGGAGGTGCGATGATCGGTCGTTTTCTCGGGGCTATTTCATTGAACCATTCGATCAGTCAGGGCAAAAAAGCTCTTTTTATGTTAGGCGCTGCCGCTGTGGTTTTCCTGGTGATCTTCAGCATCGTAGACCTAACTTTTGCCCAGATCAGTTTCTTCCTTGTATTTATCGCATTGAATTTCATAGCCTTTTTCATTGGTAAAGCGGCTCCGGCAAGAACACTTTCTATTTTCGCGGGAATCAACGTTATTTTACTTATCTCCGCGATGGTAAATCAGGGAGAACTGGCGATGTACAGTATTCTGGGAATCGGGATTTTCAATTCTATTATGTTCTCCAATATTTATACGCTGGCTATTTCGGGGCTTGGAAAGTACACGAGTCAGGGATCTTCACTGGTGGTGATGGCCATTTTAGGAGGAGCGATCGTACCGATCTTCCAGGGATACCTGGCAGACCAGTTTGGTGTTCAGCATTCATTTATCATTCCCGTTTTCTGTTATCTGATCATTCTGATTTTCGGAGCGTACTGCACAAAATACCTGGGTCACGTCCAGGCTGCAGAATCTAAATCGGGACATTAATTACGTTAATAACAATTTAAAAATAAAAATGAGATACTTTTCAGTGTCTCATTTTTTTTGCCTTTCATTAATGGATTGTACCGGTATCGGATAGATATTATTCTGTTAATGATCAGTCTGGTAAATTGAGAGAAACAGCTGTATAGAAACAATAATCATGATCTGATATTGGGTTTGAGATGGATTATTGCCGGATAACGGCCTATCAGACGAAGTCATTAAAGTTCAGAACCACATTAATGACTTTATTAAAAAACAGATGTTCTTCAGCATTATACCTGCCATAAAATAACAGACATCGCTGTCAGTATAACAAAAAAAGCAACCCCTTTCGAGATTGCTTTTATTTGAAAATCTTTGTAGATTATTTTCTTAAACCTAGTTCAGCAATAATTGCTCTATATCTTGCGATATCTTTGTTTTTAAGGTAATCTAGTAAACTTTTTCTCTTACCTACCAATTTCACAAGAGATCTTTCTGTGTTGAAATCGTGACGGTTAGCCTTTAAGTGCTGAGATAAGTGATTGATTCTGAAAGTGAAAAGAGCGATTTGTCCTTCAGCACTTCCTGTGTCCTGTGCAGATTTTCCGTGTTTTGTGAAAATTTCCTGCTTTTTTTCTGTAGTTAAGTACATTCCAATATTGTTTAATGATTATTATGTAACGGCTGCAAAATTACGACTATTTTTTGATTTCACCAACATTATTGATTTCATAAATGAATTTTGATAGAAAAAAATGTTAAATATTTCTTAATAAAATTATGCAGTACCATTAAAAGGCAGTAATTTTGCATAGGAAATAGATGATGAAAAAATTATTTACTTTTATTACGTTCGCTATTACTTTATTCATGTGTTTTTCGGTAAAAGCACAGAAAAATACCGATGACAGAATAAAAAAGATCCTCTATTTCAATCCTGAGGTAGAACCTGATATTGAAGAGATTAAGGAACCTACCAACCATGCTTTCTTCAGCGCTGTTTCCGACAACCTGAGTGAGAGGAGAAACCGGATGCTCCGCACGGAAACACAGATTTCTTTTGACAGTATTGATACGAAAACAATTACCGATTACTGCCTCAATAACGATGCAGATTTTGCCGTTGTTCCGAAAGTAAAATATTTTAAAGTAGGTATCGGGAAATATGTTTTTTCCAATCAGGTGATCGTCAGTATGAAACTCTTTGATGCTGCCGGCAATCTTCTTACAGAAGCCGATTATGACACCTACCGTAAAAATATGCGTCTGATGGGCTCTACCGTAAATTCTGTAAAAATAGGAACCAACGGCGCCATTAAAGATGTTCTCAAAAAACTCCGAAAAATAAAACCGTCTTCAGAGGTCGGATTTTAGTCCTCAGTTCCATAAGCCTGTTTTTTCATGATGATACACCCTACGCATTGAATTTCAGCGCATAAAAATCTCTATTTTGTGAATAAATTGAATATTTTTTATTAATTTAGATCAACAATAAATCTAAACCTATGAAAAATTTAAAAAAATTAACCAGAGACGTTCAAAAAGAAATCAACGGAGGCATAAGACCTCCGAGATGTGAATATCACTTTGAATGCCCGGGAGGCTCCTGCTGCCAGGGAATGTGTGTTTATTACAACTGTCCCGAAGTTTAAAAAAATTTAATTCACTCAATAATTCACAATACCTGCCTGCTAATTCCGGCAGGTATTTTATTTATAAATCTTATAAAATTCTGGTTTCTAAATTAATATATTCATTATATAGTGAATAATATTATTTTTTTCATTAACTTAGTTTTCATCAAAACTAAATCATATGAAAAATTCAAATCTAAAAAAGTTATCCAGAAAAGCACAACAACTGATCAACGGCGGAGGTCTGAAGAAATGTACCGATCATTCCCAGTGCAGCATCGGCTGGTGCTGTGGAGGTACGTGTGTAGAATATGCTTGTATTGAACCTTAATGTCAAAGACTATGAAAAATCTGAAAAAACTTACCCGAAAAGAACAGGCGCAGGTTGGCGGAGGTGCTATTCCCGTGAGATGCAGAAGCGACAATGACTGCCTGGGATTGTGGTGCTGCTATGACCGTTGCTCAAATATTTCCTGCCCTATCAATTAAGCTGAAAGGAGGCCACGAAATAGGTAAGCCATCAGCAGTAAAGAGAATGATTATGGCGGAAAGGATCGTGAAACGCAGTGCTGTCCAACATGGAATATCACTCTTTCCGGAGATTCCGGTCTGTACCCGTCCTTATACGATGAACTTCAATTTATTTTAAATTTAATTTTTTCAGCACCCGTTTCCCGCGGGTGTTTTTTAATTTTCGGACCTGGTATTTAAAGTAATGCTTTAAATAAATCTTAATTTTACGCCATTGCTGGTCTGTCTTAAAAATTTGAATTATTTTTGCATATCCAAAAATTTCACGTTTTGAATTCCAGAGACGAACTTATATTTAACCCTGCCGATATTGCCGAAACTCTTAGTGAACTTCCCGCTGATGAGAGGTTGCTGGCGTTTTTAAAAGTTCCCAAAGAATACAAAGCGGATGTATTTTCACATCTTGAAGCTGATTTCCAGGAAGAAACGATCCGGAGTATCGGCAGTGATGAGGTTTCCGAGATCCTGAATGCGATGACTCCCGATGACCGGACTTCCCTGTTTGAAGATTTTCCGGATGAGCTCATCAAGTACTCCATCAATCATCTGAATCCGCAGGAAAGAAGAATTGCCTTAAAGCTGCTGGGATATGATTCTGATTCCATTGCCCGTCTGATGACTCCTTACTACATCCAGATCCGCAAGGAATGGACCGTGAAAAGATGCCTTCAGCAGATTAAAAAAGTCGGGAAAAGAGTGGAAACCATGAACCACCTTTATGTGGTGGATGAAAGAAACCGCCTGATCGATGATATTGCATTGGGAAGTTTACTGCTTGCCGAAGAAGATACTTTAATTTCAGATATGACCGACAATCATTTTGTAGCGATCACCACGACGACGACAAAAGAGGATGCGGTAACTTATTTTGAAAAATATGACCGGACCGCACTGCCTATTATTACGGAAGCCGGCGTTCTGGTAGGCATTGTGACCATTGATGATATCCTGGATCAGATCGAACAGCAGAACACTGAAGATATCCAGAAGTTCGGGGGTCTCGAAGCCTTAGATCTTCCGTATACGCAGACTTCTCTCATCGAAATGGTGAAAAAGAGAGGAATGTGGCTGATCATCCTTTTCTTTTCAGAAATGCTGACGGCCTCTGCAATGGGTTATTTCGAAGATGAAATTCAAAAGGCGGTGGTCCTGGCACTTTTTGTACCGCTGATCATTTCCAGCGGAGGAAACTCAGGCTCACAGGCTGCGACACTGATCATCCGGGCGATGGCACTGCAGGAAATCGGTCTTAAAGACTGGTGGTATGTCATGAAAAAAGAAATTTTCACAGGTTTGTTTCTTGGCGGCATTCTCGGCATCATCGGATTTCTCCGAATTATGATCTGGCATGAAGCAGGATTTTTCAATTATGGGGTTCACTGGGCATTTGTTGGCTTAAGCGTCGCTGTATCCCTGGTACTGATTGTGCTATGGGGAACACTTTCCGGCTCCATGGTTCCGTTTATCTTAAAGAAACTGAAATTAGATCCTGCCACTTCGTCTGCCCCTTTTGTGGCTACCCTGGTGGATGTTACCGGATTAATTATATACTTTTCCGTAGCCGGACTTTTCTTAACCGGTAAACTTTTGTAATTTTAGACCACCTCTAAAATATTACAATGAAAGTTGTTTCTTTAGTTCCCTCAATTACCGAGGCTTTATTTGATTTGGGTCTGACTGAGAATGAAGTGGTCGGAAGGACAAAATTCTGTATCCATCCTGAGGATCGGGTAAAGAATGTTGCTGTGATCGGCGGAACGAAAAATATTAATATTGATAAGATTAAGGCATTACAGCCAGATCTGATTTTAGCGAATAAAGAAGAAAACATCAAAGAGCAGGTGGAAAGCCTGATGCAGGATTTTAAAGTGATGGTCACAAATGTTGAAAACATTGAAGACAATTATTATCTGCTTAAAAATCTGGGTCTTCTTTTTAAGAAGGAAGAAAAAGCTCAGCTGTTCAACTTAAAAATTTATGACATTCTGAACCAGATTAAAATAAATTCTACCATCAAAGTTGCTTACCTGATCTGGAAAAACCCTTATATGACGATCGGTTCTGATACTTTTATTCACAAAATCCTGTCTGAGATCGGTTTTGAAAATATCTTCCAAAACCGCACCCGGTATCCTGAGATCACTACGGAAGACCTTGCAGATGCTGAGATCATTATGCTTTCTTCAGAGCCCTTTCCTTTTCAGGAAAAGCATGTTGGGGAATTAAAAGAATTCTATCCGGATAAGAAGATCATGATCGTGGATGGGGAAGCATTTTCCTGGTACGGAACGCATATCGCAAAATGTGAAAATTATTTTAAGGAACTGATTACGGATATTGATTCTGCTTTGTAAGTTTTGGCTAAGGCCATTGGATTTTAAATACTTTTTAAGCGGTTTAAAGCCCGCTCCTATTGAATAGGAATATATTGATGTGTTCACCGATACACTGATTTTCATTCTGTTATTTTTTATAATCAGTTGAATAAGAAAACAGATTCATTAACGTTATAACAGAAAACTCCGACTAAAGCCGGAGTTCTATTTTTCTTTAAGATATCTTTATTACAGAATTTTGGAAACTTCGTTACAAAGCCATTCCAGTAATTCTCTGTCTTCGGCAGTAAAAGGATCTACGGTATGCGAATCGATATCGATCTGACCGATATTTTTACCGTCTTTGAATATAGGAACAACGATTTCGGCTTTCGTATCGATCGAGCAGCTTAAGTAATTGCTTTCCTGATGCACATCGGGAACCACGAATGTTTCATTGGAAACCGCAACCTGGCCACAGATTCCCTTTCCGTAAGGAATGATGTCATGATCCGTCGGTGCGCCTACATAAGGACCTAATTTCAGCTCATCTTTATCTCCGTTTTTGAAATAAAACCCGGTCCAGTTAAAATAGGCAATTTCCTGATCCAGCAGGTGGCAAACTTTTTCAAGTTTCTCTTCTGTATTATGTTTTGGACTTTCAAGAATAGAGGAAAGTCTTTTCTTTAATTCTGACATTTTATTTTTGTTTTTAAGAGAATTGTTTAAATGAAAGTTCTTCTTTATAGCCGAACATTCCGCGCTCTTTTATCATTTCTGCAACACCCTCCGGAACCTGGGATTCCCAGCCTTTAAGGTTACAGGAAATTTTTCGTAATATTTCCCGGGAATAAATTTCCAGGAACTCCGGATTATAGTTTTTAATGTCTACAATACGGTTGTTCAGTTTAAAATATTTATATAGTTCCTTGAGATTTTCTTCCACCTTCAGATTTTCGGAATCCAGCAGCTCGTGGGTTTCAGGATCTTTGTAAGGATACAGATACACCCTCATGCCGTTTCTGAAAAATTTACCGAAAGCTTCCAGAATTCCACCCGACAGGTTTTTATAATATTTCTCTTCAAATACCATCAACAGGTTGTTAACGCCCATTGCGACTCCGATATTTCCTCCGGTGTAGGAGGCAAAATAATCGATCAGTCGGTAATATTCTGAAAAGTTGGAAATAATAACCGTGTATCCCAGCTTTCCGAGGACGTCTACCCTGTCCAGGAAATCTCTTTCATCAATGTCTCCGTCTGCCCGGAGGTTGGAGATGGTAATTTCTATCAGAATTTCGGTTTCCTCATGCGTACAGGTGGCATCTTTCATGAACATATCGATGCCGTTTTGAAGCATATCAATATTCACTTTCGTTACCGGTCTGAAACTGCCTCTTACGGCAAAAATATTTTTCTTATAAAGGCTGTCAGCCGGAAGCATATTACTCCCTTCCGAATTGAAAATTACGGCATCAGTCATTCCGTTTTTTACCAGCTGTAAAGACATCAAGCGATTATCCACATACGCAAAGGCCGGTCCGCTGAAATCGATCATGTCGATCTCAAGATTATCCGTTGCCACGTCATCATACAGAGATTCAATAAGTCTTCTCGGATTATCATAGTAGGTAAATGCGCCGAAAATAAGGTTCACGCCAAGATTCCCGAGGGTTTCCTGCTGCAGCGTAGCATCATTTTCTTTGAATTTTACGTGGATGACGATTTCGTTATAATCTTCATTTTCCTTTACCTGAAAACGGATGCCAACCCAGCCGTGGCCTCTGACCGTTTTATCAAAATTAATGGTCGTTACGGTATTGGCGTAGGAAAAAAACTTTCTGTTGGGATTGTTTTCTCTGGAAATTCTTTCTTCGATCAGAGCTACTTCATAACGAAGCATTTTGCGAAGTCTGTTTTGGGTAACATACCTGTTTTTTACCTCTTTTCCATAGATCGCATCACTAAAATCTTTGTCATAAGCCGACATTGCCTTAGCAATTGTACCGGAAGCTCCCCCTGCTCTAAAAAAGTGTCGAACAGTCTCCTGCCCTGCTCCAATTTCTGCGAAAGTACCATAAATAGTAGGATCTAGATTAATGGTTAATGCTTTTTGTTTAGGAGTTAGTTTCTGATACATTAGGACATTAAATTTTTCGTAAATTTACCAAAATTAAACCAACCTCAAAAGAAAATGAAGTTGAAATTTTTAGGAACCGGAACTTCCCAAGGTGTACCCGTTATCGGCTGCACGTGCGAAGTGTGTACTTCAGAAAATCCTAAGGACAGTCGATTCCGGTCTTCTGTGATGGTGACGACGGAGGAAAACAGAAAAATCCTGATCGACTGCGGTCCGGATTTCAGGCAGCAGATGCTTTTAAACCATGAAACCCATGTGGATATCGCCCTGCTTACCCATGAACATAATGACCATGTCATCGGTCTTGATGATATGCGCCCGCTGATTTTTAAAAGTGGAAAAAATATTCCCCTGTATTGTTATCCGAGAGTAGGAAATGAGGTCAAAAACCGATTTCCTTATGCATTTGCGGATGACAAATATCCCGGAGCTCCCGCCTTTGATCTGCACGAAATTGAAAATAAGCCTTTCACTGTTTTAGACACCGAAATCACTCCGGTGGAGGTGATTCATTTTAAGATTTCCGTCTTTGGCTATAAATTTAAAAACATGACTTACATCACCGATGCCGGTTTTATTTCCGATACGGAAAAAGAGAAATTAAAAGATCTCGATGTACTTATTTTAAACTGCATCCGGAAATTTGATCCGCATCCGGCCCATTTTATTCTTCCCGATGTAATCAGACTTTTTGAAGAGCTGAAACCCAAACAATTATTTTTAACCCATATCAGTCACCACTTAGGTCTGCATGATATTGAATATAAACTACTTCCACCCGGAATGCACCTTGCCTACGACGGTTTGGAGATATCTTTTTAAAAAAAATTCCCCAAAAAGCTTTTGGCGTATTATAAAAAGTTCCTATATTTGCACACCAATTAAAACAAACATCAGCCCAGGTGGCGGAATTGGTAGACGCGCTGGTCTCAAACACCAGTTCTTAGGAGTACCGGTTCGATCCCGGTCCTGGGTACAAAAAACCTCTGAAATCATTTGATTTTCAGAGGTTTTTGATTTTTGGGGTGGTCAAAAGGGTGGCTTTTTTTTATTTAATTCATTTTTTTTCAACAAAAGAATTCAGGATATTTTGAAATCTTGAACTTTTCCTCTCCCTATACCCTTTTTCTTTAGCTTGCCTCATAATATATTTATTAAAAGGAAGTAATTTATTTTGTTCAGATTTTTTACATTCCACCATGTAATTATCAATGAGGATATCTAATTGTAATATTCCATCAGCAAAGTAATCTTCAAGTTTAATTAGAATTTCAAGAGGTACCATTACAAATTCTTTCACAAAACAATCTTCAGGTATAACTCTAGTCCGTTTCAATTCTTCAAACCTGTCATTCAGTAAATACCTGAAACCTTCAATGTCAAAGCAAGGATCTTGATAGACAATTATAGGATAAACATTAAATCTATCCGTTATCTCAAATCTATCCAAATTCTGGAAGATTGTAGTTAAGTAATTCTCTATCACATTTAGCAACTGTGTTATACCCTTATCTTTATGTTTTTGATTTTTCCCACTTTTTTCTATTGTTTTAAGTTCAAAGTTTTGAAGAAATTCACGCTGAATTTCCTCTAAATTACCGCAATGTTTAATCTTACCATTTAGCATAACATCTTTAAATTCAAATAGAAATATGTTTTTTCCTTTTCTAATATAAAAATCAGGTTCTCCATTCCCTATATTTTTTCTCAACTCATCTCCTGATATAAGTTTTTTATATGTTTTTGAAAAGCAACCTTGCATTATTTCATAAAACAAATATTTTTCTGTAAAACGTTCTCCTACTAATTGTTTAAGTTGAGGATAATTTTTTATTTTATCCATCCCTTTCTCTTTCAACGTAGAAGCAAGATCAAACAAAAAACTCTGAAACATTTTATCAATAAAAAAGTTTGAAAAAATAATACTGTATAAATTATTGCCATGATAATAAATTGGCTTACTTCTTAATCCTGTAAAATCAGATGTCCTTTTAAAACTATTGATATCAATACTCATCGCATGTAAAAGCTTTTTCTGATAGCATCTCACAGGAACGATTTTCATTAAGTTTGTAGCTCCTTCCTCGTTAGTAGCATTTCTGAGATAGATGTGCAAAACAAAGTGTAAATAATCCTCCCATTTTTCAATCTGGTTTTCTTTTAGAAATACTTTTAGATACCCTTTGAATTCTACATCTTGCTCACAAAAAACCATAAAGTGATAAAACCTTATAAATTCTACTCTATAATCTTTAGGATAAATTACATCATTAATTTTTAATTGTACTGGCAAATGATGTAAAACTTGTGAGTCCGCATCTTTAATAGACGCCAAATCCTGAGTTGAATAATGAATCCTTTCATCACAACAAATTAAATAAGCAATAAATAAATTTGAAAAATCATCCTTTGACTCAAGTACATCCTCATTATTCTCATTATGGTTTTCTAAAATATACTCAATTAATTTCAATAAAGTAGCTTTATCTAAAAACACATAATTATCTAATTCATCAGTAATATACTGTAAATAATCAGTGATTTCACGTTGTAATTTTGCGTTCATTTTAAACAATAATGGAATAAAGAAATCAAGTTCGCTTTGGTTACCTGTCATTAAATCCTTTTTAAACAACAAATATGAAAGCCATGCGATAGCACTTTTTGATGGAATAATTTTAAGAATATCCATCAGATTATCTTTTCCTGCAGGAAACACACATGAATATGTAATCTGCCTTTTCACAACTAAGCACTCCATTTCTTTACTAATAATTTAAAATATTTTCATTTCTATTCTTTTGTTTTCTATCTCCTTAGCAAATAAAGCTTCTATTTTTATTATCTACTAATACAGTATAAATTCTCCTCGTCTTAGTTGAATGTTTTTTTACTGTTTAGATAATTCCGTTTTACTATTCAATAAGTTGTAAATTTTTTTTGTATTTTCTGAGACTTTATCCATTCTCCAACAGAATAATATTTACAACTCAACGTGGTGTTTCTGTCAATGTACTTTAATCCTACATTTCCTACATAATCAGAAGCGTTTAAAGCTGTAAATTTGGGTTTAAGAATTGAAGATTTAATCCAACTTTTTAAGCTGTCTTTTTCATTTTTGTCAAGATAAATTTTTGTCTTTATAGTGTCTTCAATAATATATTTTTTTTTTTTTTGGGGGGGGGAATATTATAAATCTGTTTATTCCAGACAATATTTTCAACTTCTGAACTGTCAGAATAATTTTCAATTGTAATTTTTCTCAAAAAGAGTGATAACTTGTAATTTTTCCCAAGTGTCATTCTCTATTTCCTTTTCAGGTTGCTTTGCATATGAAAGCAAAAAAACTAGAATAAATATTGATTGTATTAGCATCGTTTTTTTGAGATTTATTATTAATTTTTAGTCTTTAAAATTATGTCTTATAAATTAAACTTTACAATAAACCATATTTATTTAATCGTTTTTTGAGGCTATTTCGAATAGGTTAATTTTAGATCCATTTGTATTCTATACGTTTTCAGTTTATTTATGTAGTTCTTCATTACGTTTCTCCCAATATTCATGCAACTCATGCCGGGTTGTAATAATTAAGTCAACAATTTCTTTTAAAGAATCTTCAGAGAATTGTATATACTCTTGTTCCATCCCATTGCTTGAAATCTTTAGGTTTACATAGGTATAACCATCATCATCAGTGTTTTCCCAATCAGCATGTACTACAAGGTTTCGTAACCTTCCACTTTCTCTGAGGTGTGCTATTAATTTTGGGTAACCATCAATCTTGACATCACATCCAAAATGGAAATCGTCACTAAATCTTTTAAATAGATCTACCTTAGTGGCATATGCCATTTTATGTAATACAATTAATCCTGTTGAATCTGATCTGTCGGTAAATATTTCACATATTATATTATCTAAAGATTTTTCCAGGCCATTAAAATACATTACTATTAAGCCGACAAGCGGGAGAGAGCTATCAAGATAATCTTCTGCCCTTTCCATGTATTCTATTTCATGATATAAATGTTGTACAAATATTTTCTTCTTTTGTTTCATAGTATTTATAAATATTATCAAAGGTATACTCTTACTACGCAATCTATTAGCACATATGATTATACATTACACAAATCAAAATTTTCTTTGATAATAAAAAATATACACAAAATAGGGTCGAAAAATAGGAATTTATATTAATAATTTCGCTGTAATAAACCTTTTTAGAGCCTGTTCATACCTTTTCAGAACAAAAGATGCCTTGTACATAAGGTGGATCTGTCACAAATTTTTTTTAACAGTATTAAGGTAGTAATTTTGTACATCATAGAAACATCAAATGATTTTAAGCTTGAAGTAACTGCTATTCTTTTTGTAATTTGGTTAAAAATTTAAAATAAACACGAATCTTTTCCTTCAATACTTATCTTCGTCTAAGTATTAGACAAAAAATATTATGAAAAAAACAGCAATATTAAATTGGAACTCACAGTCCTTACGAAGTATAAAAAGAGAAATTTTGTTTTTTGAAGAATTATATTACGATCCATATCTTAATTTTTTACACGAAAAACTATTGCAAAGTGTTTCGGAATTAGTTAAAAGCGAACCCAAAATTTTGTGTGATATTTCTCAAACTCAAAATATTCTCACCGAAAAAAAAATTCTAAAGAAATTTGATTTTAATACCTTTAAACAAGACCCAACGAATTTTGTTAATATTGATAAAAAACAGAAAAAGGCATTACTAAAAACAATTACAGAATATGATTTTTTTCACACGAATTTTCTAAGCACCTATGAATCTGCGGTTGAACTTTTGGAAAGGGATTATAAATCTGGGTTTTTAAATTTCTTGAATTTACCAAATGAGTTTGATAAATTTGCGGATGCCCATCTAAGATTATCGAAATCTTTTTTAGAAATAAAAAATAAAAGCACAATAATTCCACTTATTAATGACTTTGCAGATTTCAAGGAAGAAAAAAAGACCGGGGTTATAAGATTAGTTTTAAATGACATTCCTACGCCTACTGATGACTTTAGTATTGAAGAAGTCATTGACTTTAAAAATGATAATGATAATAAAAGAAGATATTTAGGTTTAATAAAATGGATTAACGGTATATCCAGAGACAATTTAGACATTGAAGAAATTTCAGATGAGTACAACTATTTAATGTCAGAATTAGAAAACGAATTTAATAATCTTAAAATAAAAAAAGGATTGAACACTCTAGAGATATTTCTCAAAATTCCTTTAGAGGTAATTGAAAGCTTAGTAAAAATAAATTGGAGCAAAATTCCTGGAATTTTCATTGAGGCAAAAAGAAATAATCTGACAGCTTACGAATCTGAATTTAATCTTCCGGGAAAAGAATTGGCTTATATTTTTAAAGCTAAACAAAAATTTGAAAAATAGATCCCTGAATCACAACATAACTTTACATGCAAAGACACTCTCCCATAAAGTGTGTAAGTTAAAAAGTCAGGCTTGGATTTATAATCTGAGCCTATTTTCAAAAATAAGCATAAATTGATTAGAACAATACCCCAATTCTGGATGGGCATAGTCATTTTTTAGTTGCTTGCTTTAAAGCCAGATAGACTGATTTCATTACAGCATCATTTGTTGGAAACGACATTTTATTTTTGGTGTATTTACGGATTTTTCCATTGAGATTTCAATTAGTGGTCTAAATAATTTTACGGATCTCCAGATGAAATTCAAAAAAACAATAAGCTCATCCCAATTGTTCCGCTAGAGGATGCTATAGCATTCCGGAATCTTAATTTTTTTACCACTCCCCACTTCCTTCGTACTTGATGGACATGGAAGATTTCAACCCTTCTATTGTTTTCTTTATTTTTATTTCCGTCTGTTCCCTTATATCATTCCATGCCTTGCTATTAGCTCCGCCCCTGCTCGGTTTAGGTACTTCAGAATCTTTTGTTAGCATCCCATAGCTTATAGGTGAACTTCCACCAACATAACTGCCGGTGTGCCTAAAGGAATGAAAAACATATTTATACCTACCGTCTTTTACGTAAATATTTATTTTGTAATCTACATCGCCTATGACGGCTCCCACTCCGAAATAAAGCTTTCTAGTATTATAATTCATGCTACCATTTCCTGAAATCTCCCCAGTACTCCGATCTTCTGTTGCTATTACATACTTTTCATTATTATATGTTTTTCCAAACCATGACCGTGCACGATTAAACAATTCATCTTTTGTAACAGTAGAATCTAACTTTACAACTTCTTCGAATTGAAATTCTTGTCCGAAAACAATATTACTAGAAGTAACTGCTAATAATAGTATAACTAAACCCAATATGTCCTTAATCTTTCTTCTCATAAACTGTAGTTATTATTAAATAAAATGTATTATCTAGTTAAAGTTTTCCGCAATATACAATATCTAAACTTTTCATATTTACGGGTATCCGTACCTACACGTAAAATCACTTATGATCCATGATCAAGTTTGCCCATGGTAATCTAAAACTTTAAATTATTTATTGAATATCTTCAACATTCTATTTAAAGCATCATCGGAATGCATCATCTTGCCATTTTCAAGTGATTGCTGTACTGCTTTGGATGCTCTTTTCAGCATACTACGCTCGTAAGCGGCAATGGCATCGGGCAATGTTGCAAATTGGTCGGACGTTAAACAATTGCTTAGTTCCAAAGCATCGGACATCGAGGTATTGGCACCTTCTCCTGCAAAAGGTGATTTATCCTCAGATGAGTGATCTGCTCCGCAAATCTAAAAACGCCGGCATCGAATTGATAACAGATAAACTGGATGTCACCAACTCCCGGGATTCCGGACAGGTTATACAATCAGATATCTAAAAAGGATCATTGAAAAAACTCAATTATCCTTTTTAAAATTTGACTTTTCCATAAAACTCTAAAATGAGACTCCCGTATTCCATGTGAAACTGTTCTCTTATCTTCTGGGAGCTGTAGCAGTAGCGCGATTGGCCATTTCAGGCAGGCCGGGCTGGCGAATAAAAATTTTACCTTTTCCTTCCATGATATTGATTTCAATCTCAGATTCTTTGTCGCCATAACTATCACTCACCTGATCATAAGAATTGATCTTAAAGATCAGATTGGAATTCGCAGGATTTCTGAAATTGCATTTCACGACTTTTGCTATTTTATAGGTATTGAGTAATTCATCTTTGTCTTTCCTCATCTCCTTTACTTCAATAAACCCGTCATGAATATCATATTTAAGCGGAAAACCTTTTCCTCCACTGAATGCATAATAGGTTGCGCTCGTAATACACGGTATTTCCTGCGCATTGACAAAAGATCCAAGCATCAGGAAAACGAAACACACCACCGCTGAACATCTTTGCAGCATAAAATTTATGTTTGAATGTAAATAATCACCGAAATTAACAAAAGTCGGTGAGAATCATGGGATATTACCTTATAAATTTCCATGAAAAATCCCGGATCATATCTGATCCGGGACTGAAATTTAATTTAATTTTCCGCCTAATGCTTTAAAAAGTAAAACATTATTTCGGGTGTTCTGATGTCTGAACTGCAGCAGATCCAGCTCTGCCTGCAGCTTGCTTTTCTGGGAATTGATCAGTTCGAAATAATTGGCATATCCTGTGACATACAGATCATTGGAGACCTCAACGCCCCGATCCAGGAAACCGACTTCTTCTGCTTTTAATTTTAAAACCTTTTCATAAATCCGGGTCTGTTTTAAAATAGACTGCAGTTCATTAAAGGCTGTGGTCACGCTCTTCTGATAATTTAAAAATGCAATTTCCTGCTCGCTGGTAGCAACATTAAATTCATGTTTCAACTGGCCTTTATTGAAAACCGGAACCATCAAACCTCCCAAAAGCTGTCCGGCAAGAGAAGCAGGATTGAAAAATGTGCCTGCAGAAAAAGCATTCAGTCCAAAACCTGCTCCCAGATCGATCTTGGGATAAAAGGCTGCCTTTGCCGCTTTTGCGTCTGCCTGGGAAGATTCCAGGACATAATAGTTGGATGCGACATCCGGCCTGGAATGGATGACGGATTCTACATTGATGTTTTTGTTCAGAATTTCCATATTCGTTGGCATTAAAACACTTCCCCGCCTGATTTCTCCGCCATAACTTCCGGTTAAGGTTGTCATAGCCTGTTCTACGGTAACAATCTCAACTTTAATATGTTCAATCTCTGCCAACCAGTTGTTATTCTGAGCCTTAAACTGCTGAACGGCCAGTTCTGTTGCTTTTCCTACTTCCCGCTGAGCAATGACAATTTCAAAAGCTCTCTGCTGCAGACTGTAATTTTTTTCATAAATGGCCAACCGGTTGTCAAGCGCTACCAGCTGGTAATATAAATTTGCAATATCGGTGAACAGCTCCACCTGCAATAACCGCAGTCCTTCTGCCGATGCGAGGTACTTTTTCTGGGCGGCCAGTTTTTTATTCTTCAGCTTTCCCCAGGCATCGATTTCCCAGCTGCTTCTTGCGCCCAGCCAGTAATTAGGCGTAAAATCACGGTTAATTTTCTGATCTTCCGTAATATTCGGGGAAAGATTGGTATCATAATTTCCGACACCTTCCATGGTATACTTTCCGTACCGGTCCCCCGAAGCAGAAGCTCCGATTTCCAGGGACGGAAGCAGGTCCATTTTCGAACGCTGCAGAAAGCTGTTGGCAATTTCCACCCGCTGCCGGGCAATCTGGAAATCGGGGTTGGCCTGTACTACTTTATCGAAAAGCTCCAGCAAATGCTGATCGGTAAAATAGGCCTTTAAATTGATCTCCTGAAACACGACAGAGTCCTGATGTGTACTGACGATTTCACCGGGCAGTTCTTTTGCTTTTCTGAGCCCGGCGACTTTGGGTGCTGCACATGATGCCATAACCAGAAATGCCGTTCCGTACCCTATACTTTTATGATTTAATTTTTTCATCCTTCTTTTTATTTTCAAGTTTCGCAAAAAATATGTACAGTCCCGGAATGATCACCAATCCGAAGACGGTTCCGATCAACATTCCTCCGGCAGCCGCTGTACCGATCGAACGGTTTCCTATGGCACCGGCACCGGAAGCAATACACAGCGGTATCAGCCCTGCCACAAAGGCAAAGGAGGTCATCAGAATAGGACGGAGACGCTGCTTTGCGCCTTCGATCGCTGCCGGCACAATATCATCTCCTTCTTTATGTCTTGCGACTGCGAATTCTACAATCAAAATCGCATTTTTGGCGAGAAGCCCGATCAGCATGACCAGGGCTACCTGGGCATAAATGTTATTATCCAGGCCGGCCAGGACCAGTGCGATATAAGATCCGAAAATTCCTGTCGGGAGGCTTAACAGAACCGGCAACGGAAGAAGGAAACTCTCATATTGTGCGGCTAATAAAAGGTAAACGAAAAGCAGGCAGATCATAAAAATGTAAACCGTCTGATTTCCCGATAAGATTTCTTCTCTTGTCATTCCCGACCACTCAATATCGAAACCTTTGGGAAGTGTTTCTTCAGCTACCCGCTCAACAGCAGCAATGGCATCTTCCGAGCTGTATCCGTTGGCGGCTTCCCCGTTAATCATCGCTGACATATACATATTATAGCGGGTCAGAACCTCAGGTCCGTACACCTTTTCAATCGTGATAAATGTTGAGAACGGAACCATCTCCCCTTTATCATTTTTTAAATATAAATTCAGAATGCTCTCGGGACGGTCTCTGTGCTCGGGACTCGCCTGGACCATCACTTTATACATCTGGCTGAACCGGATAAAATTGGTCGCATAATAAGAACCCAGCATGGTCTGCAAAGTAGACATGGCATTGTCCACCGAAATTCCTTTCTTGGCGGCCATATCATAATCGATATTGATCATATACTGCGGGAAAGTAGCATCAAAACTGGTGAAACTGTTCTGCAATTCCGGCGCTGAATTGAGCTTTTTCACAAATTCCTTCGTGATTTTGTCGGTGTTTTCAACGGTACCGCCGGTTCTGTCGAGTAAACGCAACTCAAAACCGCTGGTATTTCCGAATCCGGGCACGGTAGGCGGTGCAAAAATTTCTATCTGTGCATCGGAGATTCCTTTTGTTTTTTCCGAAAGCTCTGCAATCAGGTCATTTACTGAGATATTTCTCTCTTTCCAGTCTTTAAGGTTGATCATTGCCATACCGTATGAGGACCCTGCAATTTCCGTTACGATGCTGTATCCTGCGAGGGTGGTGACATTCTCCACTCCCTGAATCTTTTTGGCGATTACCGTAACCTCATCCAGCACTTTTTCGGTCCGTTCTACAGTAGCCCCCTGCGGCGTGGTCACACTTACGTACACCATTCCCTGGTCCTCCATCGGGATAAATCCGGTCGGTAAAAATTTACCGGTCACAACAGTTAATCCGATAAAAAGGAATAACAGCCCGAACGTGACGGTTGTTTTTGTGGCAAATTTCGAAAGAATATCGGTGTATTGACGGGTAAGTTTATCAAAACCGGTATTAAATTTCGAGAAGAACCGATCGACCACTGTTTTCTTTTTATCATGACGATGCGGTTTTAAGATCAGGGCACATAATGCCGGCGTCAGTGTAAGGGCATTCACTCCCGAAATGACAATGCTGATGGCCAGCGTCAGGGAAAACTGCCGGTAAAACACCCCTACCGGACCATCCAGAAATGCTACGGGAATAAATACTGCAGACATTACGACGGTAATCGCCACAACAGCACCGGCTATTTCCCTGGTAGCACTGATGGTGGCTTCCAAAGGCTGTAAACCTTCTTCCATTTTTACGTGAACGGCTTCTACCACAACAATGGCATTATCCACAACAATACCGATGGCAAGAACCAGGGCAAACAGCGTCAGCAGGTTCACAGAGAAATCAAGCATATTCATAAATGCAAAGGTTCCGATTAATGCTACCGGTACCGCGAGTACGGGAATTAAGGTCGAGCGCCAGTCCTGAAGGAAAATAAACACAACAATTCCTACCAGAATAAAAGCTTCGATAAGGGTTACCAAAACGGCACTGATGGAAGCATCCAGAAATCTCGATACATCATAGGCCATATTGAACTCCATCCCGGGAGGAAAAGAGGAGCCTTTCAGTTCTTCCATTTTAGCTTTAACATTTTCGATAACCTCAGAGGCATTGGAACCCGGTCTCTGCTTCATCATAATGGATGCAGAGGGTCTCCCGTTGGTTTTAGAAACCATTCCGTAATTCATGGCTCCGAATTCCACCTTGGCAATATCCTTAAGCTTTAAAATAGTTCCGTTTTCGTCCGAGCGAACGGGAATTTCTTCATATTGCTTAGGCTCAAAAAATTTCCCTCTGTATTTTATCACATACTGCAGCTGACTTGATGTTTTTCCGGAAGTCTCCCCTACTTTCCCGGGAGCGGCAGAAATATTCTGCTTCTGTAAGGAGCTCACCACTTCATCGGCAGATATACGGTATGACGCCATCTTCTGGGGATCGAGCCAGACTCTCATGGAATATTCTTTCTGTCCCATGATTTCGGCACGTCCCACTCCGTCGATACGTTTCAGTTCCTGGAGAACATTAATATCCGTAAAGTTGTAAATGAACTGCTCATCCTGGCTTTCGTCGGTACTGGTGATATTGAGGTACATTAACATACTGTTCACCTCCTTTTCGGTGGTAACTCCGGCACGGATTACCTCTTCGGGAAGTTCGTCCAGAATCGTTGTTACCCGGTTCTGTACGTTAACTGCCGCCACGTCGGGATCGGTACCTACCTCAAAAAATACCTGAATGAGCGTAAGCCCGTCATTGGAAGTCACCGTCGACATATAGGTCATCCCGGGAACTCCGTTAATCGCCCGTTCCAGCGGAAGTGCCACGGCATTGGCCGAAACCTCCGCATTGGCTCCTGTATATTTTGCGGTTACCGTTACAGAAGGCGGTACAATATCGGGAAACTGGGTGATAGGCATTTTCAAAAGAGCCATCAGTCCCAGCAAAACAAATAATATGGAAATAACCAGCGAAAGAACTTTTCGCCTTATAAACATTTCTACCATCGCTAATTGATTTAAAATTTATGAAAGATTAGAGTTTCTTTTTAATAGTAATCCTGTCACCGTCTTTCAGGGACTGTGTACCTTCATAAATAATTAAATCACCGTTCTTAAGCCCGTCTTCTACGAGGTAGGAATCCCTCAGCGTCGTTCCTATTCTGATGTTGGTCATCTTCACTTTATTCCGGCCGTCAACGGCAAAAACATAGGTTTTATCCTGAATGGAAAAAGTAGATTTCTGCGGAATGATAATAGATTTGGGCTGATATTCCGAAATAACGAGCTTTCCGGAAGTTCCGTGCTTGATCAGATGATCGGGATTCGGAAAAACCACTTTATACCGGATCGATCCTGTGGCACGGTCTATTTCCCCTTCTGCGGTTTTCAGTGTCCCGTTATACTGATAGTTAACGCCGTTGGGCAGCGTGAGTTCAATTTTCTGATGTTTTCCGAGCCTGTCGCTTGCCAACAACTCAAAATACATATTTTCGGGAATGGAGAAATAGGCGTAGACTTCGTTCAGCTGTGATAAAGTGGTCAGGAGAGATCCGTTTTCAACGAGGCTTCCGTCTTTATAGGGAATGGTATCTATGACTCCGTCGAAAGGGGCAACCAGATTGGTAAAGCTGATTTTCTGCAGAACTGCTCTTTTCTCGGCATCTGCATAGGAGCGTTTTGCGCGGGCAGATGAGAGCCTGGCTTTCACCATTTCCAGCTCATTACCGGCTACAAATTTTTTGGCGTGCAGGCTTTCAATCTGCTTCAGTTCCACTTCAGCAATACGCACCTCTGCATCCGCCTGCTTCAGGGCCGCATTGGCTTTCAGCAGTTCCATCTGAAGCTCAGCGTCGTTAATCTTAAATAAAGGCTGCCCTTTTTTGACAAACTGCCCTTCATTAACGTACATTTTCTGGATAATTCCTCCAATTCTGGCACGGATTTCGACATTTTTTCTGGCCTGAATATCCGTTACAAACTGATTGGTAACCAGTGTATCTTTTTCCCGGATTGTAAGGACGGGAACATCGGCGGCTTTCTGATCTTTTATTTTTTCGGCTTTACTGCATGACACAGCGAATAATATTGCCATACAGCAAATTATTACGTTTTTAAAATACATGTAATATTTTTTAAGTTATAAAAATTTCGTTAAACTAGACTGAATTTCAATAACTTAAAATTAAAAGAGCTGAAGAAGATGGAGAAAGGATTTGACTCCGCAGACCACGAATTCGGAAACGACGGAAAGTCCTTTTTTCGGAACATCATGAATAGCAGACAGCTTCCCAATGGTTGTCTGACCATCTTCTCTTCGAATGGAATATTTAAGGATTTTTGAAGCAGCAGGCAGCGCATGGGTATTCATATCTGCCTCCTCGTAGACATCCAGTACCGTAATATTAGTCGGCGGAGGAATACATGGTATTTTATTTAATGATTTTTCCGCCCATTTCGAGTTGAAAAGGGTAAAAACCAACATTAAATAAAAAAAGATAAACGACCTAAGACCTGCCATGCCCAATCAGAACATTTGTTTTTGAATAAAAACGGTGAATATGCCGCAAAAATAGACATTTTTTAAGGAGTACCCCGGCTTTTGAATGTTAAAAAAACTTAATTTTAAAACCTGGGTAGAGAACGGGAAGTAGGTACTTCCTGTTTTTTGTTATTCTTACCCGCTAATATCAATATGGAAACATTAAAAGAGCATAAAATTCATATGTTCTTTTAAAGCATGACCGACTTTGCGGATGTGGTGAGTATTTTAAAGACATACTGCCACCCTAGCCCTGATCGCAGCATCTGTCTGAGCTCATTTCATGATTTGGCGGCGCGTCTGCGACGCGCCGCCAAATCATGAAATAGCGAGTGCGGAGAGCAGGAAAAAGCTCCTTATAAATAAAATTTCTCAGCTATGAATGTCCTCGTGTATGATATGAATTAATTTTCTTTCACGGCTTTTCCGTATACATCCAGAGCCCTTTGTCTTGCGAAAGTGTGCTCAACGATAGGTTCGCTGCTCATTTCTTTTTCAGAAAGCCAGGATATAATATATTTCATATCTTTATCGAATTTTTTAGTCTGCTCCGAGGGATTGAAAACTCTGAAATAGGGTGCAGCATCACATCCGCATCCTGCTGCCCACTGCCAGTTTCCGTTATTGGATGACAACTCATAATCCAGGAGTTTTTCTGCGAAATAGGCCTCTCCCCAGCGCCAGTCGATCAAAAGATGTTTTGTAAGAAAGCTGGCAACGACCATCCGTACTCTGTTATGCATAAACCCTGTTTCGTTAAGCTGGCGCATTCCTGCATCCACGATCGGATATCCGGTTTTTCCTTCACACCACCGTTGAAACTCTTTTTCATCATTCCGCCAACTGATATTTTCATATTTCTCTTTGAAACAATGGCGGATTACTTTAGGGAAATGATATAAAATCTGCATAAAAAATTCTCTCCAGATCAGTTCTTTCAACCACGTCTGGTTGTGCTCTAATGCAAAACCTACACATTTGCGAACCGAGACCGTTCCAAAGCGCAGTGCTACCCCCAGATGAGTGGTATGGTCCAGAGCCGGAAAATCCCTGTACTGCTCATAGGTATCAATAATTTTATTTTCCAGCACCGGCTGGATGAATTCCAGGTCTGTTTTTTGGAAACCCATATCTTCCAATTCCGGAAAATGCGATGTATAGGAAAGAAACCGGGAAAAGTCGGTTGTGAATTCTCTGAAATTATCTTTATTGAAATGTTCAAGCCACTTTTTTGAGTATGGTGTAAATACAGTATACGGTGTTCCGTCATTTTTTACGACTTCACTTTTTTCAAAGATTACCTGGTCTTTATAATCTTTAAAACCGATATGATTGTCGTGAAGAAATTTTTCAACTTCCTGATCCCGTTTTATGGCCTGGGGTTCGTAATCTCTGTTACAGAATACCGCTTCAATATCGTATTTTTCAGTCAGCTTTCTGAAAATATCAAGGGGTTTACCATGATAGATGCTTAAAGCACTTCCGTGTGATTTCAGGACGGCATGCATCTGCAGCAAAGCCTGGTGGATATAATCTACCCTTTTATCGCTTTTGTTTTCGAGCCTGTCCAGGATATCCGTATCAAAAATAAAAACAGGTACTACCCTGGCGCCTGATTTGAGGGCATGATATAATCCTGCGTTATCATTTAATCTTAAATCCCTGCGAAACCAGAAAACATTCACTTTCTCCATTGTACTTATTATTAAAAATGTTGTTCTGCACCTGGTGAGCTCTTTTAACTCCCAAAGATTAACGGCAGAAAACAAAACTTACAGCTGTTTACTATAACTGTCGAGTTGCCATTTACACATGTATGATCTTCCTCACTTACATATCAGTCATAAATCCACATTAAAACCGCTTTTTGTGAATTCTGAATACGGGGATCTATTTCTTTCATGGCATTGTCTGAAACGGTAGGACAGCCCCACCCTTCGGGAGAACCTTCCGGGAAAACCTCCTCATCGCTCATTTTGTTCCAGGAATGAAAAACAATAAATCTTTTTAAAGCATTATTATTGGTTTCCTCAAGGCCGTGCATCAGGTATTTGATATGAATTCCCCAGTCGCTGTGGCCTCTTCCCTGCAGTTTATATTTTCCCAAAGATGAAAGATGGCTTCCGTCTTCATTACTGAACGAAGGATTTTCTTTCGAACCGTCCTGGCTCCATGGATAGTTTCCGCAACCATGTCCCACAAGGTATTTTTTTGAAACTGAAGATGTCTTAAAATCCCAGATTACCAATCTTTTGATACCTGAATGAATGCTCATATCTATTAAAATGCAGAAGTCTGTGTTCAGGTCCCGTGACTGGCAGAACAGCAATGCTTCCTGTGCTTTGGATCTTGTTTTATCAGGATCTATTTCCTGTTTTTCTTCTGTTATGAGCGTGTTCAAAGGCTCCACATTATTCTTTTTTTCTGTTTTACATGAAAGAAACAACAGAAGTGCAAAAATCAGACTAAAATTTTTCACTGGATTATTTATAATGTAAAAATATGCCATAATCGGAAGGAGTCCAGAAAGCGGCCTTCTGCCCGGCGGCTTTCAGTGCATCATTCGTCCACGTATTACAGGTATATAAAAAACTGTATTTTCCTTTGGCGTCGTAGAACGCATCATTGTCACCGTAAACGGCGTCGGTAGGAACAAGTATGAAGTTACCGCTGGCATCTCTATCGAATTTATCTTCTACAAACTCCACGAGTTTCCTGTACTGGTTTTTACTGATCATTATTTTCTTACAGTCGCTGCCTTCTGTCATGGTTTTATAATAGGTGCAGTGCATGGCAGATTTACTCAGCCAGAAGGCCGCTTTAAAAGCAGTGGAAAACTTCAGATCTGCCCATGTAGGTGTATCCAGATAAAAACCTTTGTCGCCCCAGCCGATTCCTACATACTGATAATCTGTCCTTTTCGATTTCGTGTTGGCAAAAGGAATTTTAGTACTCCAGTCCTGCAACTCATTTCTGACGGGCATGACCATATCGGTATGAACACCGTTCGTATAAATATAAACGGGAATTTCTTTCTTCTGTCCGTCATCTTTTGCGGAAACCTTTATGAAAGGTAATGCAAAAGCTAATGCTACATACAGGACAACAATTCCCAAAACAACTCCCAAAATTTTCAGTACGAGTACCATCATCTTTTTCACAATCATGTTTTTTAATGAATTAATAAAATTTAATCTGCAACTTTTCGTAAAAGTATTTGTTTTAATCGAAAAATATGGTAAATTTAAGTAGGAAACATTCACAAATATGCGTAAAAATATCAAATCCCAAAAAAGATTTAAAATAAGAGTAAAAGTAGCTCCGAAAAGAGTACAGAAAAAGCGTTGATTTTCGATGGGATATGGTCTCATGAAAGTCAATTTTCATTTAAGAAAGACTTTCATTGCCTGTCATCTGAAAAACCTTTCCTCTTTACAGTCAGAAATGTAGAGAATGGCTGTTTACCGCTATTGTTTTGGAATTCAAAAATTCCAGATGAGGATCTGTCTCTAAAGATAAAAGCTATTTTTTATCTGAATCCTTCTCCAGGAACTCGATATTACGCTTGAGTCCTGCAAACTTAGTCCTTTTCACAGGCGACTTTCTGAAAATTTCCGAGAACAGCTCCTGAGTAAGTTCTTTCCATTCTCCTTTTTTAAAGTTTTTAAGAGAATCGTTGGGTTTAAACCTGGCCTGCTGATGAGGTGCTGAAAAGCGGTTCCAGGGGCAGACATCCTGACAGACGTCACAGCCAAACATCCAGTCGTCCATTTTATCCTGAAAATAATCCGGAATTTCATTTTTCAACTCAATGGTTGCATAGGAAATGCATTTGCTGCCATCTACGATTTTTTCCGACACAATGGCATTGGTAGGACAGGCATCGATACATTTTCGGCATGTTCCGCAGTGATCGGTGGTCTCATGGTCAGGAACAAGCTCCAGGTCACAGATAATTTCGGCTAAAAAATAGAAAGAACCATTCTGTTTGGTAATTAAATTGGCGTTCTTACCTACCCAGCCGATCCCTGATTTTTTGGCCCAGCTTCTTTCTAAAACCGGAGCCGAATCTACAAAGACCCGGAATCCGAACTCCCCGATTTCATCCTGCAGTTCAGCCACCATATCCCGGAGAATCTCTTTCACCACTTCATGGTAATCTTCAGCATAGGCATATTTCGAAATCTTAAAATTCTCCAGGGTGGATATTCTGTCTTCAGGAAAATAATTATAGGACAGTGAAATCACGGATTTTGAGCCTTCTACCAACAACCTGGGGTCGAGCCTTTTATCAAAATGGTTTTCCATATACTTCATTTCTCCATGAAAATTATTCTTCAGCCATTTTTCAAGATGGTGTGCCTCTTCTTCCAGAAAATCAGCTTTTGAGATTCCACAGTTCTGAAACCCAAAACTTCTGGCTTTGGTTTTAACTAGTTGTGAATATTTCCCGGCATTTGGACCCATTAATTAATATTGCAAAATTAAGATTATTTTATAATTTTGCCGGCGTTTAAAGACTTCTTATTTAAAAAAGGTGAAAAACCTTTTACAGTACAGTAAAATTAAAACCATGAAAAAACTCATGCTGCTTACAGGACTTATTTCTGCCGCCCTGTTTAACGCACAGATAAAATTCGAAAAAGGCTACCTCATTCATAATTCAGGGGAAAAGACTGAAGTTTTCATTAAAAACCTCGACTGGAAAAATAATCCTACGGAATTTGAATATAAAACTGATGAATCGGGCGCTATCCAAAAGGAAAATATAAAAAACGTGCAGGAATTCGGTATGGATCATGGTGATAAATACATCAGAAAAACAGTGATGATCGACAAGTCGTCTGATGAACTGCGCCAGATGTCTGAAACACGGGATCCCGAATTTGTAGAGGAAACTTTATTTTTAAAATATCTTGTTGAAGGAAAGGCAGATCTGCTGTACTATGAAAACTCCGATATAAGAAAGTTTTTCTTCAGCAAAGACGATTCTGACGTAAAACAGCTCCTTTATAAACCTTATTATATTAACGAATCGCAGATCAGTTACAACGAGGAATATAAAAACCAGCTGACTGCTTTAACGTGCGGTATTGAAAAAAAGGAACTGCAGCGTGTACGATATCAGCAAAATGATCTTTCAAAGTTATTTATGAACTATAATAACTGTTCAGGCGGTCAGTCTACCGATCATACGCAGAGCGCGGAGAAAAAAGACCTTTTTAATCTTACAATAAGACCCGGAATCAGCTCTTCTTCCCTGAAAACAGTCTACAGTTCCTATTCTGCAACAGACGAAACAAAGTTTGGTAATAAAACGACTTTCAGAGCCGGTGTTGAATTTGAATTTGTTTTACCTTTTAATAAAAACAAATGGTCTCTTTTTGTGGAACCTACTTATAATTATTACCAATCGGAGATAGAGACTACCATGTATCCGGGCACTTATTTTGAGCAAAAATCTAAAAGGAGCGTTGATTACAAATCTATTGAAGTTCCTTTCGGAATAAGACACTATTTCTTCCTTAACGATCAATCAAAGATCTTCGTTAATGCTGCTTACCTGGTCGATTTCGGATTTAAATCCAATATAAAATATGATTATCTTGACCTGGAAGTCAATTCCGGAAATAATCTTATCCTGGGAGCCGGGTATAAATATAATGACCGGTTTGGAGTCGAATTCCGGATCGGAACGCCCAGAACTTTACTGAGAAATTATATGGTATGGGATTCAGATTATACTACTATGTCCCTGATCTTCGGATATACTTTGTTTTAACCGGCAGAAAAAAAATAATCAATAGAAAAAACAATTAAAATTTTACGTATTTTCGTTAATATTTAATGTTTAAAAATAAAACAGCTATGTCTTTAACAGAAGTAATAAAATCAGGAAATTATGAATTAATTGATGTTCGTGAACCTATGGAATTGGAAATGGACGGAAATATTGAAGGGGCTAAAAACATTCCATTGGGAGAGGTAGAAGCCAGAAAAGATGAAATTTTATCGATCGAGAAGCCTGTAATTCTGTTCTGCAGAAGTGGCAACAGAAGCGGTAAAGCACTGGATTATCTTAACGCTCAGGGATTGAGAGAAGGATATAACGGCGGTGGCTGGACGGAACTGAAAGCTAATCTGGAAGCAAATCAAGGAACTTTTTAAAGTTCCTTTTTTTATTTAAAATAATACATATGACTCTAAAAGAAAGATTTCGGCAAAACTGTCTTTTGTTTACCCGGGAAACCGATACTATTGAAAAATTGTGGTTTGAGATTGAGAAAAGGTATACAGAAAAAAGCAGGCATTACCACAACTTTGCCCATATTGAAAGTATGTTTGCAGAGCTCGACTCTGTAACTTCCAGGATTGAAAACATGAATAACCTTTCTTTTTCTGTTTTCTATCATGATGTTATTTATGATGCTTCATCAAAAAATAATGAAGAAAAAAGCGCGGCGTTTGCAGTAAGCCAACTTGCAAAAATAAATATCAGCTCCGGTGCGGCCGATAAAATCACCCGACAGATTATGGCGACAAAATCTCATCAGCAGTCCGATGATCCTGATACCAATTATCTTCTGGATGCCGATCTTTCTATTCTCGGAAAAGATCCGGAAACCTATTTTGAGTATACCAGGAAAATCCGGAAAGAATATTCTGTTTACCCGGATCTACTGTATAAACCCGGAAGAAAAAGAGTCCTGAAGCACTTTTTGGACCTTGAGTATATTTTTAAAACTGAATATTTCAGAGAAAAGTATGAACTCCAGGCTAGAGAGAATATAGAAGTGGAAATAAAAAGTTAGATGCATTTCACAGGTTGTTTTTCAGAAAAATTTAAAACTCCGGTGCAGAGATATCTTCACACAATGTTCCGTTCTGAATCCGGCAGAAAATCTGCCACGAATTTTTTAATCCGGAATTTCTCCGTTTCCAAACCGTTTTCATCGGGTATATTCTGTCATTATTTCACGGACAGCAGGCGGTTATCCGGGGAGATCATGTTTTTTATGATTTAAATGAATAAGAGCATTATGGAAAACACTTCTGGAGTTAACTCATTTAATTTTACAAGAACAAGATTCTGATTATATGATATATATGAATAAATAATAATGTTACAAACAACATAAGGCTATAAAGTTAAGGTCTGTTTTTCCCACATAGATTGATAAACAGAATCTTTATTTAGAAGTTCATTGTGGTTTCCTTTTTCAATAATCTGTCTGTCCTTTATTACCAAAATAGTATCTGCATTCGCGATAGTACTCAGTCGATGAGCAATAACAATCATGGTTTTTCCCTGATTTCTGAATTCCTGTAAGGTATTTTGAATAACCAATTCCGATTCTGTATCTAATGAAGAAGTGGCTTCGTCCAATATCAGAATTTCAGGATTTTTGTATAAAGCCCTTGCAATGGCAATTCTTTGCTTCTGTCCGCCGGATAACAAAGCTCCATTTTCGCCCAAGTATGTTTGAAAACCATTGGGTAATTTTTCAACGAAACTTAATATCCCCAAGTTTTTTGTGATGTTTAAAATTCTCTGTATATCCGGAAAATCCTCTCCAAGAGCGATATTTTCAATCACATTTCCGGAGAACAAATCGATTTGTTGCGGAACTACGGACACTAGATTCCGTAAAGAGTAGTTGGAAATATAATTGATGTCATAGTCTCCAATTATAATTTTTCCTGTTTTGAGCGGATATAAATTTTGAACCAAAGAAGCTAAGGTGGTTTTACCACTGCCGCTTTCCCCAACAATAGCAGTTGTTTCTCCTTTTTTTATAAGGCAATTAAAGTCTGTAAAAACTTCGGTTCTGCTTCCATAGCTAAAACTTACCTCCTTAAACTCGATGTCTCCAATATTTTCCTTTGTTAATTCTAATTTACCGGTATTTTCCTCACGTTCCAGATCCATGATTTCAAAAAGACGGTCGGCTGCGATTAAAGCATTCTGAATCGTTTTATTCATCCCGATTAATTGTGATACAGGATTGGTAAAATATCCGATTAAAGCATAAAACGACAGCAATTCTCCGGGAGTGATCACTCTGTCAATCACATAATCTGAACCCACCCAAAGCAATACAATGGTGAAAATCCTGGATAAGAATTCAGAGGAGTTTCCCGAAAATAAAGCATTCATTACCGAAACATAAATTGTTTTTAACAGTTTTGAAAAAGCATTATCCGTTTTATTATTGGCAAAAGTTTCTATTCCGAATTGCTTAATGGTTTTTATAGATGTTATTGATTCAACCAAATGAGATTCCAATTCAGCACTTTCTTCCATTAATTGCCTTTCTGCTTTTTTATTTAATGTATTGGTGATCCAATACACCAAAAAATAAAATGGAATCACCAATGCAGTAATCAAAGCCAGCTTCCAGTAATAGGTGAACATTAATGCAAATGAAAAAATAATGATAAACAAGTTTACAAAAATCTGTATGGAAACATCATTGATAAACGTTCTTATTTTGACGGCATCATTCACCCTTGAAATGATCTCTCCGACTTTCATGGTATCGAAAAAGCGCTGCGGAAGTGTTAGCAGATGTTTGTAATACCCGAGAATAAGGTGCTTATCCATTTTCTGCCCGGTCTGTAAAACCAGTACACTTTTCATGGCTCCAATAAATATTTGAAATAGCAATATTACAATCATTCCTACAGAAAGCAGGTTTAAAAGCCGTTTGTTACCATCTATCAGAACATAGTCTGTTATTTTTTCAATATAAATAGAGGTTGATAATCCTAAAACAGTATATACCAAAGCTCCCAATAAAGCCTGGATTAAAATACTTTTGTGTGGCTGAACCAAGTTCCAGAATCTTTTGTAGAGACTTGTTTTTTCATTTCTCTGTTCAAAATACTCATTAGGTTCCAATAGAATAAGAACACCGGTCCATATTTTTGAAAAATCTTCTATTTTGTAATCCTCCAGTTTTCCTCTTGCCGGATCCATTACCGTTATTTTATCTTTCGCAACTTTGTAAATGACCACATAATGATGCATTTGACCGTTAACTATAATATGAGCAATTGCAGGCAATGGAAGCTCCGGTAAAGCGTCAGTACCTCCTTTTACGCCTTTGGCATTAAAGCCCATCTGCTCCAACCCCTTTATTAATCCTAAAACATTGGTTCCTCGTGTATCGGTATGGCAGATCTGACGGATTTTAGCAATAGGCATTTTTAATCCGTAATGGATGGCTACCGATGCAAGACAAGCAGCACCACAGCCTTTGATGTCATGCTGTTTTATTAGTGTATTTTTTTTCACTTTTATATTTTTTTTGTATTCCATCGTTTTTAAACCTAACAGGTTTTGGAAACCTGTTAGGTTTGATGGGAATGCAGGAAAAATTTTATCATTTCAATTTTGGATTAAACCAATCATCTGCTCTGTCAAACAACAATTGCCATAATGTGCGGTCGATGAGATGAAATCGTGCTGTGAAGGTCATTCCTTTATCAACCTGTCCTTGGTATCCGTTTTTCAATTGTAAATAGTTTTTATCCATTTGGCAAATAACTCTGAAAAAGGCCTCCCCGGTTTGCTCGTTAATTTTAATATTCTGGTCAATTTCAGAAACCCTGCCTTCCAATAATCCCCATTGGTTATAATTATACGTGTCGATTTGGTATTTTACGTTCTGGCCTGTATGAATAAAACCTATATCTTTGGGTGAAACCAAACATTCTGCAACCAGAGAAACCTCCGGGGAAATTTCTCCTATATTTTGTCCCTGTGCTAAAAAGTTATTTTTCTGAATCCCGGAGAAGTTGACAAGCCTTCCGGAAATGGGAGCTGTAATGATATAGTTTTTTTGTTCCTGGTTAATACGCTGTACTTCTGAACCTAAAGAACGGATTTGTCTTTCTACTTCTCGTTTCTGCGTTTGCCATTGGGCAATTTGCTGTTCCCTTATTCCGGCAATCTGGTTTTTAAGCCCTTGCAGAGTATAGAAAAATTTATCATATTCTGCTTTAGGAACTACTCCCTGGTTATAAAGGGTAGCTGCCCTGTCAAAATCTTTTTGAGCTAAAGACAATTGTGTTTGTACCTGAGCAATTTTCTCCTGCATGGCAGATAATTCTCTTTGATACTGCCCGGTTTGTAAACCTGAAGCTTGTCCTCTTGTCAGTTTATTTAAGTCCTGCAATTGTGCTGAGTAATCTGAACTTTGGCTGTTTTGTAAATTCTTTTGAGTATCCAGCTGTTCTGCTGTTACGATGAGCAAAGTATCACCTTGTTTGAGTTCCTGGTTATTTTTTTTTAGTTTACTATAAATAATTCTCCCTGAAACAATTGCGGAAATTTTAGTGTTCTCCTGAACAGACCGTATCACACCTCTTGAAGAAGAGGAAATGGGGATTTTAATAATCGGTAAAGTGCATAAGAAGGTAACTACAAGAATTAATATTCCTATATAAATTGATTTTTTGAACATTGAAAAAAAAATAATTTTTACATTATAAATAGATAACCGGAAATATTAAATACCGCATGGAAGAAAACGGTACTTATTATTATACCATATGGAAATAACCGGTAAAATGCTTAAAGTGATCGTAAAAGGATTAAAACTCCTGTGTAAATAATTTTATTATTTATGTTTTAATTTCCAGTACGCAAAAAATAAAATAAATGCTGTTATAAATTGCCTGAAAAGTTCCTGAGTTTTAGAAATAGAGTATCCGAGAAAGTTAAAAGTATGACAATCTCGACAAACTAACGTTGAAATGCCATCAATAAAATAAATTACTCCTATTACAAGAAAAACAGAATTATATTTTGTAGAATTCATAGACTAATATTTTAAGGAAAAAATTCAGTTATACAACAAATAGGTAACCAAATAAATTATAAAGTGAATGTAAGAGAGCGGTTAGTAACACCGCAAGCAACATGTTTACTTTAGAGGTTTTAATATAAAAAAAATTCAACGCGATACTGCTACAAAAAACCATCAGCATATAAAAACTGCTATATAGGTGAAAAGATGCAAAAACTAAACTCATTAAAACTATCTGTGTCCACCCGTTTCTGATTTTAATATACACTAAAATATGATGCATAATGTATTGAAAAATAATAGTTTCAATGAGAGGCGCGATACATATTATTAAAACTAATCCAGGTGGCTTTTCACCGTTGATATCTTGTTCTTTAAAATGAAAAAATCGATGATTCACACAAACGAATGTATAACTTGTAGCAATAGAGATTGTCAAGCAATATAAAAATAACTTAAAAGTTTTCATACTAAAAACCTCCCTCCTATTAAGAGGGAGATAATATAAATTATTTATCCGCCCAAGATCCTACATGCACATTGTCAGAGGACCAATCTCTAAATCGACGTACTCCGTAAGCTATCCAGTACCAAGCAGATTCACCTGCATTAATTGATAGACATTCATATTCAGTTAAATTTATTAATTTTTTATTATTCATGTTTTTAAATTTTTGTTATTCTAAGTAATACGCTAACAGTAAAATACTATTAAGCAAAAGAAATTGCTGATACAGATTTTGTAATAAAAAAAACATCTTCTATTTTTCCAGGTTTTATCATTATTGTTAATGTCTAGGGTGTCCCGTTCCTCCATCATGCCAGCCTTCCCGAATATCGCCCCAGTTGTTGATCGCGGATAAGGCTAATCCTACTACAACCGGAATAATCCATCCCCCTTCTGTCTCGTGTAATTCTTTAGAATTTAACTCTACTAGATTTAAATTTTCTAATTTCATTTGTTTAATTTTTTTAAATTTTAAAATTCCTTTTTGTCATATAAACCATGACATGGGTTTTTCGCTGATCAGCTCTATTTATACTTTTCATACTGCGCATTATGAAAAGAAAATATTTGTGTTTTACCTGACAAACTTAGACAAGAGTTGAACGTAAAAAAAGCAATAGGTATCAGGATTTATAAATCCACAGTACTGATTTATAAATTATTAAAATTAAAAATAATTGTAAATCAGTTAATTAAATTATTTTTGAACCTCAATTTCTTTAATGTAAATTGAAGGGGTAGTTCCTGTTTTTTTCTTAAATGCAACCGCAAATGCCTGCACATTGTTATAACCAATTTCTTCCGCAATGGCCGGTAATTTATAAGACCGGAATTTTTTATCTTTTACAAGCCGTTCCAAAACATAATCAATGCGCAGGTCATTAAGATAGGAATTGAAATTCTTTCCTTTATGGGTATTTATCACTTCAGATAAATAAGCAGTATTGGTTTTTATATTCTTTGCAAGAATGGCTAATGTAATCCCATTTTTTAAAAACAGTTGTTTATTTTCAAAAATTTCCAAGCCTTTTAGAATGGACACGGTTACTTCTTCCGGAACAGTTTTAATTACTGCATTTTCTGTCTTAACATTTTCAGACACTTGAGGCAGCTCGGGAATTTCTTTTTTATCTGTATTAGATTCAAAATTTCTTTTTTCAATATTTTGGATGAGTTCCTGGGCAATTTTTCGGTGTTCCTTTGCTGTTTTCTTTGCTTTAAAATAAAGGAATAAAACCAACAAAAGTATGATAGCTAAAATACTGATGGAGACATACAAAATTTTTTTTCTGTTTTTTAAGTCATTAATAATACTTTCCTTTTCCTGTAAAAGGTTGGGGGTATCATATTTTTTAGGGAGTTCTGCAGATAAATATTCAAACTGCTCGTCTAACTTTTTATCTACTTTTAAAAAACGATCAATATAATACAATTGCTTTTCTTTATCATTTTTTTCTTTATAATAGTCTATAAGATAAGTATATACTTCTCGAAGTTCAGGAAAGGTAATATCAGTCTTTTGTACGTTAGAATCTAACTTAGTATATGTTTCTACAACTTTTTCTTTGTTTTTTAAACCCTCATAAGCTTTTCCTAAATTATAAAGTGCAATATTGGCATTATTTAGATTGATTCTTATTATATCGTCATACACTTTGGATAGTTTTGTAATGGCAGTTTTATATTTCCTCTGTTTTATGTCATATTTTGCTGATAAAAAAGAGTATAAACTAATATCATAATTATTTTTCCTGCTACTGGCGGATACTTGCCCCTCCCGAATCAGAATATTTGCAGAATCCAATTTATTAATATCAAGATAGCAGCTTATGAGTGCTATTCGCATCTGGTTGTGCTGATAATCGTCAGTTATGTCACTTCTATTATACAGATAATGTCTGAATATTTTTGCAGCTTCGGCATTTTTGCCAATATAGCTCTTAATGTAAGCAATATTTATGTCAGCATAGGCAATTTGTCTCTTATCATTTTGTTCTTTTGCATATTTCAGCCCTAACACATAACTATCCAATGCTGCTTTTAAATTATCATTCTTATAATATAGATTACCTTTTATCAAATAAGTTCTGGCAGGATAGAAACTTCCTTTTATATCTTTTGTAATCGCAGCTATGCTATCAACGTAACTTAAAGCAATGGAAAAATCTTCGTTAAAATGTCTAAGGTTATAACCCTCCGCTATTTCGAGTGCATTTTTTTCTTTTTTAGCTTTTCGGAGGTAATATTTGGCTATTTGTTCAGACTGTGGAAATTGATTATGATCGTAATAATCATAAAATTTATTCTTCAATTGGGAATATGTAAAGTTATTCAAAGTGTCAACTTTACTATTTTGAGCATATAGTAATTTGCCTAAAAGTAGTACAATAGGATACATAAACTTCATCATTTGTAAATGTTTAGTACAAATTTACATCTTTCTTAATCTTAAAAAGCAATAAATACATAAACAAACACCAAACCAATCAAAGCATTAATATTCAATGGATTGTATAGTATTTCTGCAATATAGATTTATAAATCCACATTGTATATTTATTATAGTTTTAGAAAATATTCTTTTATTTGTGTGTAATTTTTAAATATTATTATTGATGAAAAAAAAGACAATTGAATTAGAAAAAAAATTATCATTAAGGAAAATGCAAATAATGAACATTAGTAAAATGAAAACAATTAACGGAGGAAACAATCGATTAGATAGTACTAATGATGAACCAGGAACTTTACTGCCTCAAAATCCTATATCAATAAGAAGATAAAAAATGAGACAATTAATATTTATCATTATTAGTACCTTCTGTATGCTTCCTTTAAATGCTCAAAAAAGCAATCCTGCTCCATCTGTTCCTACAACAGATGAATATTTTGAGACTAAAATCGTAGATGAGTATAGGAATTTAGAAAATTTAGAAAGTCCTACAACAAAAAAATGGATGAAGACTCAAACAGACTATACTAATTTAATTCTTAGTCAAATTCCTAAAAGAAAATTTTATTTAGATAAAAGGCTGGAGTTTGATAAAAGACAGGGGTATTCTGTGTCAAATTTAAATATAACTAATAATGATAAATATTTTTATTTAAAAAAAAGCGGTAATGAAAAAGTAGCCAAGCTTTATTATCGGGAAGGATTTTCAGGAAAAGAAGAATTAATTTATGATCCTGCAAATTATAAAAATAGTGAACAGAATCATGAATTTGTGATTAACTACGTTAGTCCGGATTTAATTGGAAATAAGGTAGCTATTGCACTGGCTGAAAAAGGGAAAGAGCTTGCAGAAGTAATTATTATGGATGTAAAAAGCAAATATATTCATCCTGAAGTAATTACTAATACAATGCCCGCAAATGTAGGAGGGATAAAATGGTTGAGTGATAATTCAGGATTTTTCTATACGTATTTTCCAATCGATGATTCCAAATCTCAGGATTTCTATAAAAACACACAAGCGATTTTATACAAAATATGGACAAATCCAAAAGAATCGACAGATATTTTTTCTGCTAAAAATAACCCTGAGTTAAAAATAGATGAAAAAAAATCCCCTATTATCTTAGATTCCAATGATAAATATTACGTAGGAATGTTGCTGGACAATAACTATTACAGACAAACATTTATAATTCGTAAACAAGATTTATTAGAGGGTAAAAAAACTTGGAAAACTCTCTATACGAAAGAAGATAAAGTTAGATCTTTACAGCTGATAGATAATGATTTGTATTTTTTGTCTCAGTATAACGCTCAAAATTATACACTTTGCAAAACTAATATAATAGCTCCAAATTTTAAAAACCCTGAAATTCTTATTTCAGAGCGAAATGATGAGGTTATAGGACAATATAGATTCACTAAGGATGGTATTTATTACACAACTACAAAAAACGGAGTTGAAGCAAAATTATACTTATATAAAGAGGGAAAAAGCATTCCTATCGAACTACCCTTCCCTTCAGGAAGTATCAATCTGCAAACAAACGGAAAAGATTTTTCAGACATTTGGGTAAACTGCTCCGGTTGGGCGAATGAAGAGCAGCGCTTTAGATATGATATAAAAAGAAATTCTTTTTCTCCTGAAAATATGTCTCCTATTACAGAATATCCTGAGTTTAAGGATATATTAGTTAAGGAAATTACCATAAAATCAAGGGATGGTGAAGAAATACCATTATCTCTCATATACCATAAAAATATTATATTAAATAGTAATAATCCTGTTCTACTTGATTCGTATGGTGCTTACGGATATTCTCAGAGCCCGTTCTTTGCTCGCATCTATTTATTATGGGTAAATCAGGGAGGAGTAATGGCTATTGCTCATGTAAGAGGAGGAGGAGAAAAAGGAGAAAAATGGCGCTTAGGAGGGTATAAAGAAACAAAACCCAATACCTGGAGAGATCTCATAGACTGTACAGAATATTTAATTAAAGAAAGGTATACTTCTAAAGACAAGGTTGCTATTTGGGGAGCCAGTGCAGGGGGAATTACAGTAGGACGAGCCATGACAGAAAGACCTGATTTATTCAAAGCTGTAATTCTGGAAGTGCCAACAACCAATACATTAAGGGATGTGCTTGCTATTGGCAGCAATTCGGATGAGTATGGAACATTAAAAGATTCTAAAGAGTTTAAAGCTTTGCTGGAAATGGATGCTTACCACCATATCAAAAGAGGAGTGAGATATCCTGCAACATTAATAACCGGAGGGATAAATGATCCTAGAGTTCCGGTTTGGGAGCCTGCAAAATTTGCCGCTAAACTACAGTCGAATAATACTTCAAAAAATCCTGTATTACTTCAAATAGATTATGAGGGAGGTCATGGAAATAATACAACCGTAGCCCATGCGCATTCAAATCTTTCGGATATGTTTGCTTTTGCATTATGGCAACTTGGACACCCCGATTACCAGCCGAAAAAAACTAAAAATAGTTATCATTAAAGACTCAGGACGGGATTCTTAAGGATCAGATAATCAAGCTTAAGTAAGAATATAAAAATTTAAAAAACAGGATTTTATTTTAAATTTTCAAATCCATTATACTTTTTATGAAAACCTCACTTTTTACCAATACCGCTGAGGGAGCTTCCTTATGCGGCGTATGCCCGATACCCGGAATAATAAATTTTTCTGCTGTTCCGCTTACCTGAGTGACTGTTTTTTCCACCTGGTCCAAAGTTCCGTATTCGTCGGCTTCCCCCTGAATGAAAAGCAAGGGTGAGGTTATATTTTTCAGAAGATATTCAATGTTCCAGCTTTTGAATTTCTCGCTTAACCAGATTTCCGTCCATGCCTTTACCATCATTTCCACCTTATTTCCGTGGTATTTTTCCAGGCGTTCCGGAAGGTTGGTAGTCTGATAAGCTTTTAAGGTTTCTGCAACACCTTTTAATGTAACTTCTTCCACAAATATATGCCCAGCCTCACAGATCAGTGCTTTAACTTTTTCGGGATATTTTGAGGCGGTTATCAATGCGATTGTTCCTCCGTCACTATGTCCGAATAGAATGGCATCGTTTATATTTAATCCGATTAGCAGATCATTCAGAAGATCCGCTTCCTTTTCCATATAGTTATTATCCCGCTCATGGCTCAACATCGGAAATGATTTTCCATATCCTAAGCGGTCATATATCAGAACATTGCATGCTGCAGCCTGTGAAAGTTTTTCAGGAAAATCTCTCCAAAGCTGCACCGAACCTAACGAATCATGCAAAAATACCAGGGTAGGCTTATTTTCAAATGACTTATTGTATTCTATATAAAGTTGCTGACCATTTACCTCGACTAATTTTCCTTCTATCATGATAATGGTATATTATAAAACAGGATTTTCTGCCTGCTGAAATTCTTTCAATAGATTTTTGAAGACTGTCTCAACCGGAAGAACATCATGAATCAATGCTGAAACCTGTCCGATTTCAAGTTCGCCCTCTTCCATATCGCCTTCAAACATACCCCGCTTGGCTCTTGCACGTCCCAGTGAAGCGACCAAAGCTTCTGTATTTCTTCCCAGATTATAAATATCTTCAAGCTCATTAAAAAACTTATTTTTCACCATTCTCACCGGTGCCAGCTCTTTCAGGGTAAGATGAGTATCTCCTTCATTAAGTTCAGTGATTTTCTTTTTCCAGTTGTCATGAGCACTGGCTTCCACTGTTGCGGCAAAACGGGAACCGATCTGAACACCGTCCGCACCCAGAATCATGGCTGCCTTCATCTGAGATCCTAAAGCAATGCCTCCGGCAGCGATTAAAGGTTTCGATATGTGATTTTTAACGTTCGGTATCAGGCAGAACGTAGTGGTCTCATCTCTTCCGTTATGTCCTCCTGCTTCGAAGCCTTCTGCAACTACTGCATCTACGCCTGCATCTTCACATTTGATGGCAAATTTGGTGGAAGAAACCACGTGAGCTACTTTCACTCCTTCTTTCTGAAGAGCCCCGGTATACGTTTTAGGATTTCCTGCTGATGTAAAAACAATCTTTACACCTTCCTCCAGAATAATCTGCATCACCTCATCCAGATTAGGGTAAAGCATGGGTACGTTTACACCAAAGGGCTTATCCGTAGCCTGTTTACACTTCTGAATATTTTCCCTTAAAACATCCGGATACATACTTCCTGCTCCGATTAATCCCAGACCACCGCAATTGGAAACCGCCGAAGCCAGTTTCCAGCCCGAATGCCAGATCATCCCTGCCTGGATAACAGGATACTGTATCTCAAAAAGTTGTGTGATTTTATTTTGCTGTGACTGCATTTTGCTAAGCTTTTTCGCTGAATTAAAATCTATAAAATTGCCCATAGGGTAAAAATAATAAAAAACACTTTATATAAGGCCATGAAAGAATTTTTTCCACAAAAAAACCTTCAGGAAAATCTGAAGGTTTAAATTTATTTTTTAATGGCGTCCTTTTTCCAGTTTCCTTTGAACTGGCAGGAATCATAACGGCCGTCTATTGAGATAAATGTTGTTGAAAGTCTCGAATTGACAAACTTTTCAATCATTTCATTTTTCTTTTTATTCAGTGCCATCTGCTTTATTCTGTCATAATCGGATTCCAGCTTAATCTGGTGGGCAGGGATCACATCTTCAATTTTAATGATCTTCACGACTTTTCTCTTTCTTTCGTCTTCATCATCAAATGCGGTCGTGATGTCTCCTTTGTTTAAACCTGCCAGCTCATAGCTGATGGTTCCCGGAACACTTTCTCTTTCGATTTTACTTGAACCGTCAGCACCGGGAATCAGACCTGCGTTGAACTTCGTTCTTTTATCATCAGAGAATCTGAATGTAGCGTCTTTAAATGTCATTTTTCCGTCAACGATTAAAGTTCTGATACTGTCCAGTTTTGTCTTGGCTGTTTTCACCTCATCATCAGTAGGGGTTGCCATTAGAAGAATATGTCTTGCATCATAGATCTTTCCCGACTTTCTAGTCAATTGGATGATATGGTATCCGAATTCCGTTTCGATAGGGTCGGAAATTTCACCTTCCTGAAGATTTAATGCCGCAGCTTCAAATGGTTTTACCATCTGTCCTTTTGAAATATTCTTCATCAGACCTCCGGTGGAAGCAGAACCCGGATCTTCGGAATAGATTCTCGCCTGGCTTTCAAACGTCTCTCCTCCTGCAATGTCCTGTTTTATCTTCTTCAGTCTGTTGATAAGATCCTGTTTATGAGCTTCTGTAAGCTTCGGATACATCATGATCTGAGCTAATGATACTTCATCCTTGATCTCCGGTAGCTGCATTTTATAAGTCGTATAAAAATCGGTTACCTCATTGGGGGTAACGTCAGCTTTTTCTGTAACCCTCTGATATTTTGCCTGTCCGTAATAGGTATCGGTATCGATCTTTTCGATCGCGTTTTTCATCTCATACCCTGTTCTGAACTTATAAGCCGCCAACATCGATTTTTCATCGGGGAACTGAGAAAGTAACTGTTGATATTTACCATTTGCCTGCTCTTTGATGGCAGCAGACCGGTTTTCAATCAAAGTATCTTTTTTTGCTTCGTATACCAGAAGTTTATTGTTAAGAAGATTTTCCAGGAAGTCACATTTATCAATATTAGAAGCGCCCTGCTGTTTTGCATAATTCATCTGCTCATTTACATCAGACTCCAAAACAATCTCATCACCGATTACAGCAGCAATACCATCCACTAATTCTCCCGGTTTAACCTGAGCTTTCATGTTGTTTGTAGTCAACAGCATCACAAAAACTGCAAAAAGAAAAGTGATCTTTAGTTTATTTATCATTTTACTATTTTAAACAAGTTGCAAATTTAGAATTCTTAATGAATCACACTAAATTTTTTATTATAAATATTTCTTAAAAAGAAGTATTTACTGTACTTCTACATCGAAAGTCGTTAATTCTTTGAATTGTCTCAATCTGCTGAACATATCGGCTTCGCTAACCTCCTGGATTCTTTCTGTTCCGAATTTTTCTACGGTGAAAGAGGCCATGGCTGAACCTACGATTAAGGCTGACTTCATGGTTTCGAAATCTATTTTTTCTTTTTTGGCTAAGTAAGCGGCAAAACCACCTGCAAACGTATCTCCTGCTCCGGTCGGATCAAAAACTTCTTCCAGCGGAAGGGCCGGAATAGCAAACACTTTACCGTCATGGAAAAGTAAGGCTCCGTGTTCTCCTTTCTTAATGATCACATATTCCGGTCCCATGGTATGGATCTTTTTAGCCGCTTTTACCAGAGAGTATTCTCCTGAAAGCTGTCTTGCTTCTTCATCATTAATGGTGATCACGTCTGTTTTAGCAATCATATCCATCAGAATATCCCATGCAGAATCCATCCAGAAATTCATGGTATCAAGAATAACCAGTTTTGGACGCTCGTTCATTTTTTCCAGAACTGACAGCTGTACGCCGGGGTGAAGATTTCCTAATAATAAAATCTCGGCATCCTGCATAGAATCCGGAATTTTAGGATCGAAGTTCTCTAAAACATTTACTTCTGTTGCTAAAGTATCCCGTGTATTTAAGTCGTTGTGGTATTTTCCTGACCAGAAAAATGTTTTTCCGTCTTTTACAATTTCTATTCCTTCGATATTTACATCTCTGTCTGTAAACATATCCAGGTGTTCCTGTGGAAAATCTCCTCCTACTACAGAAACGATTCCGGATTTTACCCCTAAAATAGATGAAGTGATCCCGATATACGTAGCAGCACCTCCTAAAATTTTATCTGTTTTTCCAAATGGCGTCTCAATGGCGTCAAATGCAACGCTTCCTACAACTAAAAGTTTCATATTTTTTTCAAAGTATATTTTAAACGTAAATTAATTTTTCCATTCAAAAGTATCCAGCAAATGTTTCATATCTTTCTTGATATAATCTACTGCAGGAGCTAAAGAATCAGGCTTAGGCCTTGTATTGAAGTATAAATAGGCAGTCACGAAATGTTTCGAACTGTCTGTTATGTAAAATTGAAGATTGGAAGCGCTCTGTCCTTTGAGTTCGTAAAAATTTCCGTAAACCTTTTTTTCCGGGTATTCGAAAGATTTCGTATCGATAGAGCTGGCTTTTATCGTGTGCTCATACACCATTTTTTCAGCCTCCTGGATATGTGACGCAAAATCATTCTGTATCGGATAATAGGTTACAAAGATTTTGGCCTTCATCTGAGGATAATTCAGATAGTACCAACACGGTTTTTTGGCGTCTGTAATTTTCGCAAAATCAGAATATTCGAATGTATAATGACAGTTATTTTCAAATTTCTGATATTTTGGTGCCGGATATTCTAAACGAAGCTCACCATAAGGCTTCGGAACAGGATCTTTCCCACAGGACACCAAAAGTAAAACTACAAAAATAAAAATGGCGTTTTTAAACATTTTGCAAAAGTACAAATTAGATTTTAGATTTAAGAAGACAAATTTCAGGATTTCAATGGGTTTTATATCTGATTTTGCTGAAATTAAATTTTGTTTTAAAATTTTTGATAATATGTGTCTTTTGATGTAATGGATACTAAGCTTCCTTTAAATACTGTGCGTTTTTAAGTTTACACAGACATTTTATTTAGATATGACACTGATATTTTTCACTCTGCCATTCGTAACGAATTAGATTGGAGTTATGGATTTCCAGTCGCTATTCTGTAAACTTCCGTAGCTCACTTCTTATTCCTAAAGAATCCTGTAGGCATGATCATAACTTTGAATATAGTTTTCCAAAGGTTTGGGAAAAGACATTTCATGCGAGCCTTCGACACTTGTTACCAGGTAATCATGATCAGCAACAAATGCCTTCCATACTTCTTCTGAATCTACCTCAACGTTAAAAATTTCGATGCTTAAGTTTTTGTGCGTGAGTTTATGATGTACTGTTTTTACACTTTTAATAAAGGGAAGCAGTTCGTCGGGGATTGCCGGTGAAAATTCGAAAAGCTTTTTCCAGATAAAGTCATCTTTTCTCTGCTGAACTAAAAACTGTCCGTTTCTATGAACAAAATAATATTGTAAATGCAGGTCTGTTGCCTTCACTTTTTTTGTCTTAACGGGGAATTCCGATACCTTATTTAATGAAAATGCAAGACAGTCTTCATTCACAGGACATTCACTGCACAGAGGATTCTTAGGTCTGCATACTTCTGAGCCCAAATCCATCATCGCCTGATTAAAATCCCCTACATTTTCAGGAAGAATCAAATGGGCCAACTCTGAAAAATAACTGAATGCCCCGGAACCGGAAATATCAAAATCATCTGCAAAAATACGGCTCAGTACTCTGTAAAAATTTCCGTCCACAGCAGGCATTTTTCCGCCAAAGCAAATGCTTGAAACTGCGGCAGCTGTATATTTCCCAACCCCTTTCAGCTGTAAAATATCGTCATACTGCTCCGGAAAACTTCCATTGTAATCATTTATGATCTGCAGGGAAGCTTTATGAATATTGATCGCACGGGAGTAATATCCCAGTCCTTTCCAATAGAGTAAAACTTCGTTTTCCTCAGCTTCTGCCAAGGTTTTTACATCAGGAAATCTCCTGATGAAATTGTTATAATGCCCCAGCCCCTGGCTGATTCTCGTCTGCTGAAATATGATTTCACAAATCCAGATCTTATAGGGGTCTTTCGTCTGTCTGAAGGGTAAGTCCCTGGCATTCTGTTTATACCAGACAAGAAGTTTGTTGCCTATAGGTCTGAAGTTCCGGCTTTCTGTATTTTCCAAAAAATTTAGCTTTATTATTGAGAAACATTATTTCTCCTGAGTGCTTTTGAATATTAACCTATCCGTTTTTTAAATTTACGGGATCTGTTTTTTAATATGATACAAAGATAATTTAATTTTCTTCTTTCACTGTATAAACGGAAGCACCTTTGAGCCACTGATATTTTAATTTTTTTTCTTCAGCAATAAAGCGGTATCCCTGTAGTTTTTTAAGATATACATAGATAGGCTCGTTTTTTAATTTCAGCCTTTGTGCAGACACCATCTGGAAAGGAAAACCAAGTACTGAATCCCGTGTTGATTTCAATATTTCACCAGAATTGATTTTATAGATAAAGAAGGATCTTCCACGGCCTGTGGAGCTGTCCACAAGTTTTATACCGGCTGTTGAAACCACCAGATCACTTGCATCGAAACATTCCTGTACACTCATTATATAGGCCTTCCCTTCCCTCCGTTCTTGTGCAAAAAGATCAATTTCATGAGGGATCTGCATCTCTTTCTTTTCACAGCTGAAAATCATAAGCAGTAATGGCAAAAAGTACGGTAACCTGCCTTTCATAATTATAGTTTTAATGATTTGATAGAAAAAAACCGATGTAATAAGATTGCATCGGTTTTTTTATTTTTATCGGATTAATTAATCCTGAATATATTCAGCATCCCATTCGTTTCCATCGTCCCCTTTATGTCCGTCCAGTTTTATAACGAAACTTTTTGTCGGGAAGTAAGGCGTTAACCGGATATCCAGCCATACTCTGTCTTTGTTTACTTTATCCTGTTCAAATCGGACGATTTTAAATTTTTCAATCAATTTATCAGGTCCTTTAATATTATCCAGGAAAGTGACCACCTGTCTTCTCAGGTCATCTTCATTTTTAGAATTCCAGTTTTCGAAAGCTCTTCTGTTCAGGAAATCCAGTAAGACCTTGGTTACATAATCAAATACACGAACTACCGAATACGTCTGAAGACCTATATTATCCCCGGTGAATAGTGTTTTCGCAGAGAATGCCATGATTTTACCATATTCATTCACCATCGGAACCAGCCCCATTTTTTCGAGCTGGGAAATTTCACTTTTCTTCAGTTCAAATTTTACGGCATCCACTTCATTGATATTACCATGCTTTTTACCTGCTGCTACCTGGGACATCAGTGTTTTATGGATTTTACCGGCTAGTGAGGTCGATGGCGGAAGTTCAACATTTTCCTCCTCTCCTACTTCTTCTGCTTTTCCACGTCCTACAAGCCAGTTACACGTCATAATCACATTACTTCGGTGCAATTCACCTCCTGTAAGGTTCGCGGAATGGAAAAGATCAACGACATCATCGGGCTTATCCAGATTTGCAAAATCCGTGACCATCATTACTTTATTCTCGTTACAGATTTTCGCCCATTTTTCAATGACCTTATTAGATCCTAAGTATCCGGGAATGGCAAGAATCGAATAATTATCTCTGAGGTCTAAACGGTCATAATAATTTTTAAATTCTTCGGCAATAGCGTCAATGAAAAGCGGATTGTCAAGATCGGAGACCTGATCCAGACTGGCATTAACAATACTGACATTGTCAACCTTGTCAAGTTCCGTATTTTTGTAAAACTGAGCAACGGTTCTGTAGTTTGTTTCTAACTGTCGAACGGCGTCCAGGGTATTTTTAAGATTTGTTTTTAAATTCTGATCTGCAGCCTGAGCTTTTGTTTTGCACGTATCGGCCATTTTATCAGCAGACTCATTACTTTCAAGAAGGTTTACCCAAAGGTTTATTTTCTGCAGAAGTTCTTTTCTTTCTTCTGCCTTATTTCCGTCATTCAGAAAAATTTCTTTTCTGGCTTTTCTTGTCGGGTTCATGTTTGCGATCCCGTCTACAACGGATTCTACAAAACCAAAACCACCTATTTTATTGAGTTCGGCAAGCGGATTACCCTTCGGTTGACCTGTATGTTGCTGTTGACCTTGTTGCTGACCCTCTGCTGCCTGTAGTTTACTATCCATGATTAATGTAAAGTCTTTAAATTATTTTTCAAGTTCTTGTGCCACTTCTTTTAATACTTCTACGAATGCAGCTCTAGTCTGATCGTTTTCCAGCATATTACGCAGAATTTTATTTGTTTTCAGCTGTCGGACAATTTTGTTATACTGCTCCTGTTCCATGCTGAGGTTCTGTAAATAATCTGATTTCTGGGTAAGATTTTTCGGGGTGAAGTCCGCAAGATTCTGAAAACGGAACTCCTCTTCCACTACATTGCCGTCCTCCGTCTCGTGCTGCACGCTTACAGAAGGCTGGAAATGTTTGAAGACGTCGTCCACAGTCTTTAGTCCCGTTACAATTTCAGGAACATAAGATTCATCTGTCGTAAGCTGGCTTACAATCAGAGATTTATTCTCCTGAATTTCCTGAATAGCTTCATTAGCGTCTACTTTCACTTCGTTTCCGCCAACGCCATAATTAAACATTGCCATATTATTGTTATTTTGAGATTCTTTGTTTTGGTGTGAGTTGGTTTTATTATCATCAAATAACTGACCAATCCAATGTCTAAATTTAAAAAAAAACTGTAACATACAAAATTTTGTTAAGATTTTTCTTGAAATATTTAATACATGAACAATTCACGAATTAAATAATTAATTTATCATGTTACTAAACTAGGAAAAAATAATAAAAAAACACATCATCTCTGATGTGTTTTTCTTTCTAACAATTTTGGCTTGTCTTACCAAATTTTTATTCTGTCCTGAGGTGCCTTATACATTTTGTCTCCCGGTTTGATATCGAATGCTTTTATAAACGCATCCTGATTCACCAGCGGGCCGTAGGCTCTGAAAACACCTGGAGAGTGCGGATCCGTTTTTACCTGATTGATCATGTACTGATCGGTCGCTTTAGTTCTCCACACGGTCGCCCAGCTCATAAAGAATCTCTGATCCTGGGTAAACCCACTGATCAGTCCGGGATTTCCGTTATCCTTAAGATACATTTGCAGCGCATCATAGGCTACGGCAACTCCACCTAGATCACCAATATTTTCACCACTTGTAAACTTACCGTTTACAAAGCTTCCTTTTACCGGTTCATAGGCGCTGTACTGACTGGCCAGCTGCGCTACTTTCGCATCGAAATTTTTCCGGTCTTCATCCGTCCACCAGTTATTTAAATTTCCGTCTCCATCAAATCTGGATCCGCTGTCGTCAAATCCATGAGAGATTTCGTGACCGATCACGGCACCGATGCCACCGAAATTCACTGCGGCATCTGCCTTTGGATTATAGAAAGGGGGCTGGAGAATAGCTGCCGGAAAAACAATTTCATTATTTGAACCGCTGTAGTAGGCATTTACTGTCTGTGGAGTCATGCCCCATTCTGTTTTATCGACTGGTTTTCCTACTTTATCCAGACTCTTCTGATACTGCCATGCGGCTACATTCTGAAGATTAGAATACAGTGTTGCTCCTTGCTTCGGAGACTCCACTTTTAACGGTGTATAATCTTTCCATTTGTCAGGATAGGCGATTTTCACGGTGAATTTTGATAATTTTTCCTGAGCTTTTACTTTTGTAGCTGGAGACATCCAATCCATATCATTAATGTGGGTCTTGAATGATTTTAAAATATACTGGATATAAGTCTCCATCTGCGCTTTTGCTTCAGGAGTAAAATATTTCTCAACATATAATTTTCCGAATGCTTCTCCCAAAACGCCGTTGACAAGAGACAGACCTCTTTTATTCATCGGACGCTGCTCTTTCTGTCCCTGAAGATATTTTGCATAGAAGTCAAATCTTATCTGCTCCAAATTTTCATCTAAATTGCTGGCATTGCCGTTAATTAAATGATATTTGAGATAATCTTTCAGCAAAGGGAGATTTTTCTGGGTCAGGAACTGATCCATATTCTGATAATACTTCAATTCCCCGACGATTACTTTATCTGTTTTTACGCCGGCATCTGTCAGATATTTTGCAAGATTTACATTTTTCACCAGGGCAGGCAGCTCAGCCACAGTCTTAGGATTGTATCTTAGATTCGCATCCCTGTTTTGCTCAAGAGTCAGTAAATAATTAGCCAGCTGCTTTTCAAAATCCACTACGTTTTTAGCAGCTGTATCTGAGTTTTTATATCCTAAAACCCCGAATAATTTTCCTACATAGGTTTGGTATTCTGCAAGAGTTTTGGTATTGGCTTCATTTACTTTCTGGTAATAATCTCTTCCTAATCCGAGATCCGGACCGCCAAGATAGACGGCATTCATCGTAGAATTTTTCATATCGGCACCCACTCTCCATCCATAAAAAGAGTTGTCTCCCAATCTGGTCGCTTCCAAAAGATATTTCTGAAGGTCATTAAGATTTTTAATGTCGTCAATTTTAGCCAGATCTCCTTTTATAGGTGCTAAGCCTTCGGCATTTCTCTTTGACGTATCCATAAAAGAGGCATACAGGTTCTGAATTTTTTGTCCTTCAGAGCCTTCCGCATAAGATTCGGACAAAATTTTGTTCAGGATATCTAAAGAGGCGTCATCTACATTTTCTCTTAATGCATTGAAGGAGCCCCAATTTGCTTTGTCAGCAGGAATCTGAGTAGTTTTCACCCAGTTTCCATTAACGTAGCTAAAAAAGTCATCCTGTGGGCGAACGCTTTTATCCATATAAGATAAAGTGATTCCCTCCTCTTTTACTTCTTCTTTTTTCACTGGTTCTGCAACGGCTACTGAGGTTTCAGCATTGGTACTGCCGGTTGTTTTTGTCGCACCACACGAGTTTAAGAATACCAGCCCGGAAAAGGCAAGTATTCCGATATTCAGCTTTTTCATTAGTGATAATTTTTGATTTTACACAAACTTACCAAATATACGAATTCTGGTGAATTATTTTAGGAGTAGGTAATAAGTTGTTAATGATGAATTATTAGTTATTAATTATGATTGAAAAAAAGCACATACAGGTGTAGATGGAGATAAATTCTTAACGTATTGATGATCATATCTTATGCATAACTTTTGAACAAAAAAAACCGCTCATTTCTGAACGGTTTCTGTTATTATCGGTATTGATTACCAGATTTTAATTCTGTCCTGAGGAGCTTTGTATAATTTGTCACCCGGTTTTACATCAAACGCTTTGTAGAAAGCATCAACATTGGATAACGGCCCAAAACTTCTGAAATATCCCGGAGAATGCGGATCTGTTTTCACCTGGTTTACCATATATTTTTCACTTGATAATGTTCTCCACACGGTTGCCCAGCTTAAGAAGAATCTCTGATCCTGAGTGTAACCACTGATGGAACCAGGGTTGCCTTTATCTTTCAGATACATCTGAAGTGCGTCATAAGCGATGTTCACCCCTCCTAAGTCAGCAATATTTTCCCCGTTCGTGAACGTTCCGTTAACGTTGGTTCCCTTTACAGGCTCATATTTGTCGTATTGAGAAGCAAGCGCTTTGGTCGCTTTTTCGAAGTTGGCTTTATCTTCTGGAGTCCACCAGTCTACTAAATTCCCATCTGCATCGAACTGTGCACCTGAATCATCAAATCCGTGGCTCATTTCGTGACCGATTACAGCACCGATTCCTCCGAAATTAACGGCAGCATCTGCTTTAGGATTAAAGAAAGGAGGCTGAAGGATAGCAGCCGGGAATACGATTTCGTTGTTTACCGGGTTGTAGTAAGCATTAACAGTCTGTGGAGTCATTCCCCACTCCGATTTATCCACCGGCTTTCCGATTTTGGCTAAATCCTTATTATACTGCCACTCTCCGATATTCTGAAGGTTGGAATACAAATTTCCGCCTTTAGCTTCGGATACGATGTTTAATTTGGAATAATCTTTCCATTTGTCCGGATAAGCTACTTTCACTGTAAATTTGTTCAGTTTTGTCAAAGCTTTTTCCTTTGTCGTCGCTGACATCCATGTTAAACCATTGATGTGAACAGCAAAACTTTTCTTTAAATAGTCAATAAGTTCAACCATCTGCGCTTTAGCTTCTGCCGGAAAATATTTTTCAACATACAGCTTTCCGAAAGCCTCACCCAAAGAACCGTTGATCAGCTCATATCCTCTTTTGTTTAACGCTCTTTGCTCCTGCTGACCTCTCAAATATTTACCGTAGAAAGCAAATTTCATGTCTCCTAACTTCTGGCTCAGGTAAGAAGCGCTTCCGTGGATCATGTGGAATTTAAGGTAATCCTTAATGACAGGAAGATTCTCTGTACTGATAAATTTATCTAAGTTTTTATAGTACCCAAGTTCTCCGATAATTACTTTATCGGTGTTTACTCCCACCGCTTTAAGATAAGCAGGAAGGTGTACGTTTTTCACCAAAGCGGAAAGTTGAGCCATGGTTTCAGGATTGTACTGCAGGGTGTTATCACGACTCTGCTCGTTTGTAAGGTAAGTCTGGGCAATACTTTTTTCGTAATCTACGATACCTTTTGCAGCAGCCTCAGCATTTTTGTATCCTAATTCTTTCAGCATAGAAGCTACATACTTCTGATATTCAGCAATAGCTTCGGTATTTTTTTCGTTTACTTTCTGGTAATAATCTCTTCCTAAACCGAGAGAAGCATTGCCTAAGTAAACAGCATTCATTTTAGAATCTTTCAAATCTGCGTCCACTCCCCACGCATAGAAAGTGTTTTCGCCCTCTTTCGTCACAGAAGTAAGATAATTCTGAAGATCCGTAAGATTTTTAATCGCATCGATCTTACTGATATTTTCCTGAATAGGCTTTATTCCGTCTGCATTTCTCTTATCCATATTCATGTACGTAGCGTACAGATCCTGGATCTTTTTACCTTCGGTTCCTGCCTCGAATTTATCTTTAAGAAGGGAATTCAGGATCGTCATTGAATTATTATCTGTATCATCAGCCAGTTTGTTGAAACTTCCCCAGGTTGGTTTATCAGAAGGAATTTTGGCTGTCTTCATCCACGTACCGTTCACGTAGTTGTAAAAATCATCTTGCGGACGAACAGATTTGTCCATATATTTCAGTTCTAAACCTTTATCTGAAGCACCGGTTTTATCAGCAATAGCCAACGCTGCTTTATTTGATTTAGACTGAGCATTCACCAGATTCAGTGAACAAACTCCTGCTAATAAAAACAAGGAAAGAGTTAATTTTTTCATTATGATAACAATTTATACAATAGGTATATTATTTTTTTATTTTGTTACGGGTTATTTTTAATTTTTTTAAATGGATTTCAGCAAAAAAACAACCGTATTTATTTCAGTAAATTATTTACCGATTAAAATCCCAACCAGATCCTGAATGATTTTCTGAGAGACGAAATACATAAAATCCTGTCTTTCCAGATGAGGCATATATAATTTTGAAGTAACTTCTTTGTCGTGCACTCTTATGGTGTAGAAAACAGTTCCGATCTCGTTTCCGTCCTCGCCTTTTCCGGGGCCCGCCACTCCTGTGGTAGATAACGAGATATCTGTTCCGAAGAGATCCTGGCATCCTTTTGCCATTTCCATTGCCACCTGCTCGCTGACTACGGTAAATTCGTCTACAGTTTCTTTTTTTACTTTTAAAATCTTAATTTTCTTTTCCGTAGCATAAGGAACGACACCTCCTAAAAAATATTTTGAACTTCCGGAATTTGAGGTGATCATTCTCGCGAGTTCCCCGCCTGTACAGCTTTCTGCGGTAGAAACAGTCATTTTTCTTTCGTTCAGGATCTCGCCGAGAATTTTATCTATTTTATCTTCAGAAGTTGCAAAAATACGATCACCAATGATGGGAAACAGCTTCTGGATTTCTGTTTCCAACAGGCTTTGCAAAATCTTTTCATCATCTCCACTTGCCGTTAACCGCAGCTTGACACGCGTTCCCACCGGAAGATAAGACAGGGCCAGGTTTCCGGGTAAGGCCAGTTCCCAGCTTTCAATCTTATCTGCCAGAATACTTTCAGGAATTCCTACTACAGAAACAATTCTTGTTGAAATATAACTGAGGTTAAATTTTTCTTTTAAATAGGGAATAATCTGATCTTTTATCAGCGGTTTCACTTCATACGGCACCCCCGGGAGACTAAACAGGATTTTCCCGTCCTGCTCCATCATCATACAGGGTGCGGTCCCGAAATGATTTTGAAATACCGTAGACTTCGTAGGCACAAAAGCCTGCTCACGGTTCCTTTCCAGGATTTCCAATCGTCCTCGTTTTTCCATATAAGCTTTCAGATGATTAAAAGTAGCCTCATCCAGTGCAATTTCATCATGAAAAAATTCAGCGATGGCTTTTTTTGTTTTATCATCTCTGGTAGGCCCCAAACCGCCCGTTGTAATGATCAGGTCACCTGTTGCAAGGGCAGATTCCAGCGTATTTTTTATGGTTTCAATTTCATCTGAAATGGTTAAAATCTGAGAAACTTTTATTCCGATATTCTTGAGTTCAGTGGCAATAAAATTAGAATTGGTATCCACCGTGTTTCCGGAAAGGATCTCATCACCAATTGTAATTAAAACGGCATTTTCCATAATTTTTTTCGAAAATTTCTCCTGCAAATGACGGCAATTTCCTGCTGACGGACAATATAAATTGATTTTTTTTATTTTTGAAGTAAATTGTTTAAAACTATGACGAAATATGATGACGCCTCATGGCATTACGGTGGAGATTTTCCCGGCGAACTTCCGATAAAAAATGGTGCAACTCATACCGGAATGTTTCTCAACTGGTGTATTGCCAACGGGTTTATTTCTGATGAAATGAAAGAGGATGCTCAAGAAGAAATTAAAAAACTAAAAAGAAGAGACATTACCGGAGCGGAATTTGTGATGGACTTTTGCGATGGAAAGTTTTCTGAATATGATCTGAATGACCTGGGAAACAGCTTTGCCAAAGATTATTATGCTGATGACACTGAATTCGGAAATAAATTCAGTTCTTTTGCGGACGATTACATCAATCTTTTTGACGCCAAAGCAGAAGAAAAGGACTTTGAATACGAGACATTTTACCATATTGAAGATACCTGGGAAAACTACGATCTAATGAAACAGATGATCGATCACCGCTTTCAGGAATGGAAGGAATATAAAGCGCAGATGCTGAATTAAGGATGGGCATTTAATCTTTATAATAAAGAAACCTTATAGGTTTTAAAAACCTATAAGGTTGAATATCCAACATTGACTGTCAATACTATGATTACGCAGAATGAACTATTGATTGTGTTTTACCCAGATCAGTTCATCTGTATTGTATCCTATATTTTTTGCTTTTTCCAGGAATCTCTGTTTAATGCTTTCCGGAATTTCCGGTGTTCTGGATAGAATCCATATATATTTCAGGCTATTTCCTACGACCAGGGCATATTGATAATTCTCATCAATATCAATCACATTATATCCTGCCCAGATGGGTTTAAAAAATGAAACCTTTAACCGGGCTTCGGTTTTTTCATTGACAAATTTAGCCTCGCCAACGGACTCTTTCCATTCTTTTTTTACATAATTATATCCCCTGTTCTGTACTTTAATTGTTCCGTCAGGATTTAATGAATACGTAGCGGTGACATTATCCATATCTCTTTCAAATTTATAATCGAAACGGGCAATTTCGTACCATTGGCCCAGATATTTATCTGCATTAAAGTTACTGACGGCTACTGCTCCTTTAGGAATACCTACCGAACAGGAATTTAAAATCATTAATCCTAAAACACCCAAGGTGACAGGAATGGCAATTTTTTTAAAAGTATTCATAATAATAGATGTTTGTGGTGATCATGAGAGCTTCAAAAATAATGCCTGAAATGGCAGTGGCCATCAGACAGCCGTTTTAAGTATTTTAAGAAAAAATCTTTAAAAAATGGTCTTTAAAACTTCCGGAAATTTCGATTTCCGTGCTGTCGGAAAGAGTGGCTGTTCCGCTTTTATGATATGATTTCACAAAATTGGTATTGATAATATGGGAACGGTGAACTCTTACAAAGGGATTTTCCAGCAGGTCATCAAAATGTTTTAAAAACCTGCAGACCATTTTCTTAGAGCCATCGGTAAGATAAACCTGCGTAAAGTTCCCGTCAGCCTGCAGCCTTAGAATATCTTCTGTCTTTACCACATCGAAACCCTGCAAAGTCGGCAGTATCAGTTGTTGTTTTTCAGGTTTTAATTTTAAATTTTCCAGAAGGATTTTATTGCGGTTCAGTTCTTCTTTATTTTCAATGCTCTCAGCCACTTTATTTACTGCCAAGATCAGCTCCTGGATATCAATAGGCTTTAGAATATAATAACTTGCAGACTTATTCAGCGCCTGTAGAGAGTATTGTGAAAATGCCGTGATAAAAATTGTTTCATAAGAAAATTCTTTTGTCGCTTCCAATACATCAAAAGCATTTCCAAACGGCATTTCAACATCCAGAAATACCAGCTGCGGCTGCTTTTCGGCAATTAATGGGACGGCTTCCTTTATATTTTCCGCTTCCCCTATAATTTCAATCTGCGGACAGTATTTGGTAAGATAGTTCCTCAGAACATCCCGGGCAATGAATTCATCATCTACAATTACGGATCGTATCTTCATATTTTTTCTGGTTAAGCTTATTTGTAATTTCATCTTCTCAGCCTCCATCACTTCGTGACTGACTGTGAAAATAATTTTGTTTGATTATGAGAAAGATAAACCTATTTATCTGATGTTAAACTGATTCTGATCGTCACCTCCACTCCTTTATTGTCTTCTTTATCATTGATCATGCACGTAATATCATTTTTATACAAATCATTCAGCAGTTGAATACGTTCCAATGTATTTTTCATACCGCGGCCTTCCCTGCTTTTCTGATGAGTGGTTTTCTGTTTCTTACTTTCTTTAATTCCTATACCGTTGTCTTCAATGGTAATCTTCAGATGCTGACGGTCTTTTTCAAAGATTAATTTTAAAAAGCCTTTGGTTGTTCTGTACCGGAGTCCGTGCCAGATCGCATTTTCCAGAAACGGCTGTATCAACATTCCGGGAACTTTTAAACTCTGCATATTCAGGTCTTCATCAAATATAATTTCGTAATCGAATTTATCTGAAAACCGGGTCTTCTCAAGAGCGAGGTAATTCCGGAACAAATCCAGTTCCTGCTGAAATGGTATAAAATCCTCGGTAGAGTTCTCCATTACGCCACGCATTAATTTTGAAAATCTCGTTAAATACTGATTCGCCTCAAGTTCATTATTCGTAGCAATAAAATGATTAACACTGTTTAAGCTGTTAAAAATAAAATGAGGATTCATCTCCCGGCGTAGCGACTGTAAAGCGATCTTTTTATTTTTGACCTGAACTTTTTTTAATGTCCTGAAAATAAAGATGACCAAAACCGATAAGACGACCAAAACTCCGATCAAACTGTAGTTGAAAACATTCTTTTTCCGGAGAAGCTCGTCTTTCAGCGACCTTTCTTTTTCCAGTTGTGAAATTCTCTCTTCGGTATCTTCCAGAATCTTCTGGTCTACCAGGCTTTTATCTTTTGACACCAATTCCGGTAATTTTCCGAGAAAATCACGGTACAGTCTCACTGAAGCGTCTGTATTCTGTGATTGAGCGTAAAGGCTGTCAAGTCTTTTAACACTTTTCTGCGCTTCCAGGGTGTGCCCTTTCTGTAAAGCAATTCCGTATGCATTCTTCAGTAAACCGATGGCTTCTTCAGGATCATTTTTTTTAATGTAAATATCTGCCAGTTCTTGAATCTGATTGACATTTTCCCGGGAATCTTCCTGCACAAAATTCTCTTTCAGTACCTTCTCTTTAGTTTCTATGGCTTTGTCAAACTTTTTGTTCTTGACATAAAAATCCGTCAATTTCTGACTAATCTCCAAAGCCTGCTGTGGCGCTTCTGCTTTGGAAATCTTATAGGCATTTTTTAAGTTTTCTTCTGCTTTCGGAATATTTTTTTCCTGAATGTTAACCTCTGCCATCTGGCTGTAACCTGCTGCAAGATCAGCTTTATTGTTCTCTTTCTTACTGATTTCGATATTACTCTGAATCGCCTCCGTTTTTACCTCCTTAGAAGCTGAAGAGAGCCTTGCTGCGTCGTTGGAATTAACGGTTTTGCTTTTTTCAGAGTAATTGATTTCTGCTGCCCGGCTGTAATTGCTGATCGCAGGTGCTATTTTATTTTGATTTTCCTGAGACCGGGCCAGTTTCCGGCTAACTTTTTCGATATTGGATTTATCATTCAGTTTTTCGTAGATGTTCTTAGCACGGGTATAATATTCTTCACTTTTAGAAAAGTTTCCGTCATTAAAAAATGTTTCCCCGATCCGGAAATAGGAATCGGCCTGAGCAGACTCATTTTTGCTGTCAACGGCTGTTTTCAGTTTTTTAGACTGTATCTGAACATCATACACCACGTCATTTCTGGTCTGAGAATATAAATTATCCACAAAAAGGAAGAACAGAACGATCACAAAAAACTGGAGCATTTTCATAAAACAAAGATATACATATATCCAGACTGCCCAAGAACTATTCACCAAGTGAAAAGCTGTTTTCACCAAGTTCAGATATTTTCCGGCTGCCTTCCGGGCTATGTTTGCGGCTGTAATTAAATTAATCATTATGAAAAACATGGTATGCTTAGCTTCGGCTTTATTATTTCAGTGCTCTTATTCACAAATATCGGGAAATATGAATTACAGAAATCAGGTTCAGTATTCTGACAGCAATATTAATATAGGAACTCCCGCCGTAAATCCAGTCATCAATGAAAATATAATCAGTGTAAAAGCATTGGCCAATATAAAAGCCGAGCAGTATGTGGCTATTTTCAGTATAACGCAGGTAGGAGGAAGTGCTGAAGAAGTTAATGATTTAATAGATCAGCGCATCAATACTTCACTGGCCGGAATAAAAACAATGAAAGGTGTCGAAGCGTATATTGATATGATCTCTTTTGTTCCCGTTTATCAGTATAATGTGGAGAAGAAAATATTCAGTAAAAAAACATATAATGAAGTTCCGGCTGGATTTGAACTGAAAAAAAACATACACATCCGGTTTACGGATCCTTCCCAGATGAATGAATTTATTTCTGTTTTATCCAAAAATGAAATTTATGACCTTGTACGGGTAGATTATTTTTCAACAACGATTGAAGCGGTCAGAAAAGAGCTGATGAACAAAGCAAAAGCTGCTCTTCAGGAAAAAGTAAAAAATTTTGAATCCCTGCTTGGCGAAAGCTTTACTACAGCAACGAAAAATATCAGTGACGGGTACCGGGTTTCACTTCCCACAGAGATGTACAAATCTTATGAAGCCTACAACAGTTCATCCATGGCACTGAGCAAATTTTCAAATATAAGCCAGGCTAATAAATCTACCACTTCTTATTACCAGCCGATTTTAGATAAAGAATTTGATTTTGTCATTAATCCTGTGATTCATGAACCTGTTATCCAGGTGATGTATGAAGTAAAACTCACGATCAGCAGAGAAAAAGAGAAGGAAAAAGACAAAAATTCAAAAACAAACCCTTTGGAAAATAAAGAAATCAACCATTATATCCTGGTCACTCCGACCGGAGAAGTGAAGAATTTAAACCTCCTCGCAAAACCTTAATATTTATTGAAATTACGTTAACAGTCAACGTATTATAATTAGCTACATTTGTGAATACACGACTATTACTATGAAAAAAATTTCACACTTTCTTATTTTATCATTTCTGTTTCTCCAAAGCTGTTCATTTCTTGAGCAAAACAGATTTATTGAAACCAAAGTTATCTCCAACTCCCTGAATGAGCAGATTATTTACAAATATTACCAAACGGGCCTGAACGACTATAAAGTAGATTTTTATTCTGTCAGTGAGTCAGATTCCGTAAAACTGTTTGAACATTTTGTAAATGATGCTCTTTTCAGTACCAATACCTATCGGATCTCCGAGCATGAGAATGAAATCACCATCAGAACAAAATTATTCGCAAAAGAGAAAAAACTCATCACCCGGAACGGAAAATCGATCATTATGACTAACCGGTAATAAAAAAGTTCTCAGGGAATATTTTTTATTAAGTTTTAAAGATTCACCAAGTCAAACTTCCCTTTCACCAAGTCTCCGAAATTTCATCTGTGATTCTGAGTAATTTTACTTCAGAAGTTTAAAATTTAAAACAAAATAGTATGAAATTGAAACATTTTTTATTGATCGGATTATTAACCTTCGGGAGTCTTATCAATGCACAGGAAATCAAAAAAAACGCAATCGAAGTAACAGGTGTTGCCGAAATGGAAGTAGAACCGGATGAAATCATCTTTTCAATCGCGATAAAAGCAGATAATAAGAATGAGCTCGCGGATCATGAAAAAAAATTATTTGAGACATTAAAAAATGACGGTGTTAAAAATGAAGACATCAAATTTAAATCCATGTACCAGAACCTGTATTCAAAGACGGTGAAGTACACGAAAAATTTTCAGTTTAAAGCCAGTGCAAAAACCAATATCAGTAAACTTTTTGAAGATTTAAATCAAAAGTGGGTTACTCAACTGAATATTTCAGAGGTTAAAAATACCAGAATCGCAGATTTCAGAAAAACAGTCAAGGTCAATGCTTTAAAAGCAGCCAAAGAGAAAGCAGACTATCTTCTGGAGAGCATCGGTAAAAAAACCGGAAATCCGATCGAGATCGTGGAGATCGAAGATTATATGAGCGACACGGTTGTTCCCATGGCTTATAAATCAGTAAAAATGAGCAATGTTCAGCTTGAATCTGCGGATTCGGGAGTAGATTATTCTTTCGAAAACATCGAAAATATTAAGCTGAAGTACAGCATTAAAACCAAATATGAAATCCTTTAAAGAAAGGCGTTAATGTATATGATAGTCAGGATTCAAAATAACGGTAACGACAGGTGATCTTAAATGAACACTTATCGAAAATCTTCAGCAGTGAAACAGCTTATGTGGTGAACCGGTGATCAGTTGATCACCGGTTTTAGTTTCGGCGGCGGCAAAGCCGCCG